>Ga0206130_10000380_pt1 | contig 76383 bp, 76 predicted proteins | sample Helgoland_Spring_9_FD_148637 | JGI IMG/M metagenome (GOLD analysis project Ga0206130, IMG submission 148637) | Pelagic subsurface seawater microbial communities from Kabeltonne, Helgoland, North Sea - Helgoland_Spring_Bloom_20160512_1 | ecosystem: Environmental > Aquatic > Marine > Epipelagic ... | reverse complement strand
CAACAGCGATGATCGGCATTGCCACCTCATCACGGATCTGTTTGGCAAGATCGGTCTGATAACCATAGCCAATGTTGATTTTCTGCGCCAATGAATTGCCACCACTCGACACATGAAGCGCAGCACAACCGGCCGCATCAAGCGCCTTGGCAAATTCGATGGTCTGTTCAACATCCCAGCCGCCGTCAACCCAATCAGAGGCCGACACCCGAACCAGAACCGGCATATCGGCAGGAACGACCGCTTTGACAGCATCAAATATTTCCAGCGGATAGCGCAGTCTGTTTTCCAATGAGCCACCATAGGCATCATCACGCTGATTGCTGATCGGTGACAAGAATTGATGAAGAAGATAGCCATGGGCTGCATGCAGCTCAATTGCATCAATGCCAAGCCTGACAGCGCGTTTTGCCGAATCGACAAAAGCTTGCTTGATACGAGCCAGACCAGCATCATCAAGCGCCTCGGGTGTATGCCAGCCATCGGCAAAAGGAATCGCTGATGGCCCATAGGTTTGCCAAACATCCTGTGATAGGGCGTTGCCGCCTTCCCATGGCCGCTGTGACGACGCTTTGCGGCCAGCATGTCCAAGCTGGATACCGATCTTGCTTTGACCAACTGATTTGCAGAAATCAACAACCCGCTTCATCGCCGCTTCATTGTCATCTGAATAAAGCCCAGAGCAACCATGCGTAATGCGCCCTGCTGCCTCAACACCAGTCGCCTCAATAATGATCAACCCCGGACCACTCATGGCAAATTGGCCAAGATTTGCGAGATGCCAGTCATTCATCGTTCCCTCATTGGCCGAATATTGGCACATCGGCGCGACCACAACACGATTGGCAAGCGCCAAACCGGATAGTTCAATCGGTGTAAATAAACAGCTAGACATGAATTTGCTCCTAGAGATAACGATAACCAGACAGATAATCAGGCCAGTTTAGCATGAAACGCAGATGCGCTTTGGTGCATGGATTTCTTTAGATTGACCAGGCAGGCTGCCGATCAAACAGATAGTCGGAACCTCGGCCATATCAAACAGCCGACAACCAAATGATAGCGATATCGCAAGCATAATACCACTAAATCCGGCGCGTATTTTAACCGCAGGCAATGGCTAATCGGCAACACGCTGCGTGCGCTCGCGATAAAATGAATAAAGACCGGTCAGAACAACGAGCAATGTCCCAAATCCGGTCCAGCCATCCGGCCATTCGCCAAATAACAGCACCCCCAACAAAACCGCCCAAACCAGCCCAATATATCGAAATGGCGCGACAAAGCTTAGATCGCCAAACCGCATGGTCATAACCTGAAAAAAATATCCCGCGGCAACGCTAAGGCCGCAAAATGACAAGATCAGCCAATTGAAGGGTGATATCGCCTGCCACGGTATGGTCAAGGTTACCGCGCCGCTAAACAGGCAAACGCCCGTTGCCGTAAATAAGGCCGCAAATAACGCTGGCACGCGATCAGGCAAATGGCGCGTTACCGCGTCATTGACCGTGGCGAAGGCCACCGCCCCAACAGCAAGTGTTGAATAGCTATTGAAATCATCGGTTCCAGGGCGAATAACCATAAGCACACCGCAAAACCCAATCACAACCGCACTCCATCGTCGCCACCCGATCACCTCACCCAGAAACAGCGCTGCCACCACAATCAGCGACAAAGGTACGATCTGCATAATGGCCGAAACATTGGCGATTGGCATATGGGCAAGCGCCGTCAAAAAACAGCTAGCCATCCCGATTTGCGCCGCAGCGCGAATTGACAAAAGGCCAAAATCAGCCAAGCTGAGACGTACCAAAAGGCAATTGCGATACCATGCCAAACCAGCAATGACTGGCACAGCCAATATGCCGCGCAAAAACATCGCCTGAAACACCGACATATCAACAAATAGAAATTTCATAAAAACGTCATTTGTGACAAATGCAAATCGCGCAATTGTCATCAAAATGGCGCCCTTAATGTTGGCAGAAATCATCAAAAAACCCAGGAACCCTGTTAACGCGGCCCATTAAGCCGCGCAATTGGCGTTAGGGCAACAGCTTTTCGATATAGCGCGGCAGGCTGAAGGCGGCCTTGTGAACTGATGGCGTGTAATAGCCAAGGTCAAGACCAGCCGCGTCAAGACGCTTGGTCAAAACAGCAACATCAACATCTCTTGCTTTGCTGGAATCACTGCCCCAGCCAAAGGCCATCGGGCCACCTGCATAGGTTGGTATGCTGGCAATATAGCATCCCCAATCGGCAAAAAGCTGTTGAAAAGCGCGCATCGTGCCGGTCAATTCACTTGGCTGCATGAACGGAACGCCATTTTGCGTTACCAAAACACCATCGGTGGCAAGTCGTCGTTTGGCATGGCCATAAAAACTGTCGGTAAACAGCACTTCTCCCGGCCCTACAGGGTCGGTTGAATCAATGATAATAACATCAAATTCATCGGTTGATGTCGCCATGAAATCGGCACCATCGGCAATCACCAGATCAAGACGCGGATCATCAAATGCACCATTTGACAGGCTTGGCAGATAGGTTTTGGAAAAGGCAACGACACCTTCGTCAATTTCGACCATTGTGACATTTTCAACCGATTTATGGCGCAGCACTTCACGCGCCATACCGCCGTCACCACCACCAATGATTAAAACACGACGTGCATCGCCATGCGCCAAAATTGGAACATGGGTCAACATTTCATGGTAAATAAACTCATCGCCTTGGGTTGTTTGAACAACGCCATCAAGCGTCAGCACCCGTCCAAAGCGGTCATTCTCAAAGACCTGGATATGTTGCAAGCTGCTGTTATTGTCATAGAGAACTTTGGTCACGCCAAGCGATTGAGCGTAGTCATCATGCAATGTTTCGGTAAAACGCTCGCTCATAGCATGCCTGCCACAACGCCGTCACCACGAAGCAATTCGCGAACCCGAACATCAGTCGTTTCAAACATTTCCGCCAAGACACCAACAGCATTCCATGGCTGGGCATCGCCGCACATAAACACATCAAAGGCGGCATAGCCAATTTCCGGCCATGTATGAACCGAAATATGACTTTCGGCCAAAACGGCCACGCCGGAAACGCCTTGTGGGCTGAATTTGTGCGTATGAATGTGAAGCAAAGTTGCGCCGCATTCATCAACACAGCGCCGAAATGCTGATTGGATCAAATCTTCATTATCAAGACCCGTGCCATTAACCACCTCGATAATGAGATGCGTGCCGGCAAAAATCTTGCCATCACGGCGAATAAAATGATCATCGCGCGATTCATCGCTGACGAGTTTTAGCCCATGATGTGCTTGATCAAAATTGTTATGACGCGCGGCATCGTCGCCGCTGTCGAAATCTTCCGCTTGGGTGCCCGTTGCCAGACCTATCCCCAGTTGGAAAAGGTTGGCGTTATCCATGACGCACCCCTTTCGGAACCAGTAGATGAACCAGCAATGCCTTAGCACCCCCCGTAATATTCACGAGCTGGGATCGGTCATCGCAACGCGCTTCTGTTAGCGGTCTTCGGGCGAAAGCACAAGCATGAAATGCAATATTACTAATATTTTTTGTAATTCAATTTAACCGGTCTCGATCGCCTGATTGCCACCGGTTTTATATAAGAGGCTTGACCAAAATGGCTGAATATGGCTAAGCCTGAAGCCAACAGCGTAGTTGCCATGGATTGTGACCCTTTTCATGAATTACGCCCGACATTGCAGAACGAGGATAAGATGGAAAATCTAAAAGCGCTAGGTCAAGCCGCTAAACAGCCAAACAGCCCAGAAGAAGCCGAACTGGAACGGGTTCCCAATCCTCATCCTGACTGTAATTTTGTTGCACGTTTTACCCAACCCGAATTCACCTCACTTTGTCCAGTAACGGCACAGCCTGATTTCGCGCATTTGGTTATTGATTATGTTCCCGATCAATGGATGGTCGAGTCAAAATCGCTAAAGCTATATCTTGGCAGCTTTCGCAACCATCAGGCTTTTCATGAAGCCTGCACGGTTGATATCGCCAAAGAGCTGATCGCGCTATTATCACCAAGATGGTTGCGAATTGGCGGCTATTGGTATCCGCGTGGTGGCATTCCCATTGATGTATTCTGGCAGCACGGCACCATTCCTGAAGGCACATGGGTGCCCGATCAAGGCGTGGCTGGCTATCGCGGACGCGGCTAGGCCTGTTGGCGCCGCACCACATAGCTGCATAGCCGGTCAACCGACGCATGCAGCAATAGGGTCAAAACCGCCAACACAATCAATGCGGCAAACATCAGATCAATCTTGGCACGGCCATTTGCCAATAGCATTAGATAGCCAAGCCCCTGTGACGCGCCAACCCATTCGCCAATAATCGCCCCAATCGGCGCATAGACCGCAGCCAGCCGCAATCCTGATGCAAGTGCCGGAATGGCAGCTGGAATACGGATATGACGCATGATTTGCCATGGCCGTGCCTGCATGACTTTTGCCAAGTCAAGCATACCGCGCGGCGTTTGCATCAACCCGTCAAAAAAAGCCGACGTCACCGGAAAATAAATGATCAGCAAGGCCATGATGATTTTGGGCCATAAGCCATAGCCAAGCCACAGTGTTAAAACCGGCGCCAAGGCAAAAACCGGTAAAGCCTGACTAAGAACCATCATTGGCCGAACAACAACGCGTGCGATTGGCGACAGGGCCAAACTGATCGCCGTTACCACCCCAAGAAACGTCCCAAGAAGCAATCCGATCATCACTTCGGCCATCGTCACGCTGGCATGATGCGCAATCAATTCAAAATTGCCAAACAAAGCCAAGCCAACGCGTGCCGGAGACGGCAGGATAAAGGCAGGCAGGCCGGTCAAAACGACAAGAATATGCCATAAAAACAGGATTAGCATTGTCACCCCGACGATGCGAAGCGCGCGCATCATGGCGTTTCACGAAGCAGCCGCAAAAGCTGTCCCTGACAGGCCAGAACATCGGGCGCATCATAGGGGCGTATAACCGGTGATGATGGCGGGGTAATACTGTGTAATCCGGTTAAATTCATCACGAAAATGACATCGCCAAGTCGTGCCGCCTCACCTGGATCATGCGTAATCAAACACACCGTTTTACCAGCAAATAAACGCGCGGCCAATTCCTGCATTTCTGCACGAATTTTGGCGTCAAGTGCCGAGAAAGGCTCATCCAGAAGGACGATGGGCCTGCCTTCCATCAAGGTGCGTGCCAAGGCCACTCTTTGACGCTGGCCACCCGATAACGCATTCGGCTTTTTATGTCGGTGCGCGGTAAGGCCAACCTGGTCGATAAGCCTTTCAGCCCTATCGCCATCGACCGCATCACCGCGAAGCCGGTTGCCAATCGCAATATTGTCAAAAACATCAAGCCACGGCATCAAATTATCGGTTTGCGCCATCAGGCTAATGCGGCCAGCAAGCGATTGGCCGTCGCTTGCCGCGATAGACCCAACATGATCAATATGATCGCCAAGCCCTGCCAGCAGCCGCAAGACCGTTGTTTTTCCAACCCCGGAAGCGCCAAGAAGACAGGTCCATTTCCCCGCCGCAATATCAAGATCAAGCGGATCAAAAATAGGCGTTCCGGCAATTGTGGCACTGCCATGAAAATGCAATGCTGGGCTATTGGACATCAATACCTCCCCCGCCCCACATGTCGCGCCAGTGCCGATTTTGCCTTGCTGTCTGTCACCTGTTAAGTCCCATTTGCCAAAAACCGGCCTCAAGCCTTGTGGCTGTTGCAAAACGCTGGCAAAGGCCAGCCCAACGCGGGCTTTGTGTCGGTTGATCGCCAAGGCGGCGCAGCACCGCAGAATCGATTAATGAACCGACATCACGGCAAACTTGCTGATATTCCTCACCGCCATAGGTTTCAATCCAATCTGCATAGGCGGTTTCCTGACCTGCAGCCAACAGCCTTGCGCCAATTTCACCATAACCAAGCACACAAGGCGCCAAGGCAGCCATCAGATCCAGAAAGTCACCTGAATGACCTGCATCGAGAACATAGCGCGTATAGGCCAGATTGGCCGTTTCTTCGGTGGCCGAAAATAATGTGGCCTCGTCAATGCCTGCCTCGGCGCAAATGCGGATATGCAAACTGATCTCGTCATTGACAAGCGCATTCACCGTCGCTGCACAGGCGCGCATTTCAGCAACATCATCGGCCTTGGTAACGGCAAGCGCCCAAGCGCGCGAAAAATGGATCAAAAAAAGATAATCTTGAACCAGATAATGCAAAAAGGCCGATTTGGGCAGCACACCACTGCCCAATTCCGTTACAAAATCATGACAGACATAATCCTGCCATAGCGACCCTGTTGCCTTTCGCCACGCGGCAAAACTATGGCCATATTCCGTCATTGTGCCCCCAAATCAATCGCCAGACTTGATACAGGACGAATATCCTTTAACAGGCCAGCGTCTTTTAAAAAGCTTTCAAAACGACTATAACGGCCCGCATCCAACGCCTCAGGACGCAAGGCAAAGCGCGGCAAGGTGTCTTTCCATGCGCGGGCATTCAATTCGTCATCCAATTCCTTGGCCGTACCTTTAAAAATTTCCCAGCTTTCCTGCGGATGATTGACGATGAATTGTGTCGCAAGTTCGGTTGCCTGCAAGAACCGGCGAACAACATCCTTATTCATGCGATCAGGATTGGCGACATAAATCAATTCGTCGTATGCCGGAAGGCCTTCTTCTTCAAGATAGAAACAACGGCCTGGAACCCCTTCGATATCCATCTGATTTAATTCAAAATTCCGAAAGGCACCAATCACCGCGTCAACTTGTCCTGACATCAATGATGGCGACAAAGACCAGTTAACATTCACCAGTTCGATGTCGTTCATCGACAGGCCGTTCCGTGCCAAAATGGTTGTCAGCAGTGCTTCTTCGACTCCGGCCACTGAAAAACCGACCTTTTTGCCTTTTAGGTCGGCAATCGATTTAATCTTGCCGTCTTTCAGCACCAACAGACAATTCAGCGGCGTTGCCACCAAGGTTCCAACCCGAACAAGCGGCATGCCTTCGGCAACTTGAAGATGCAATTGCGGCTGATAGGAAACAGCTAGATCGGCCTTTCCCGCTGCCACCATTTTTGGCGGATCAGCAGGGTCAGCCGGAGCGATCACCTCAACCTCAAGACCGGCATCGGCAAAATAACCCTTTTCCTGAGCAATGATAATTGGTCCATGATCAGGGTTGATAAACCAATCCAGCAAAAGCGTTATCCGGTCTTGCGCCTGCAACGGTGTGCTTAGCAATAAGCAAAATAAAACAATAAGATACTTTTTCATCTTCAACCTCTTTTTCGCATGAAATTTGGATCGCCAGCCGCGATCAGTGAAATGGATCCAGACCAGAATCCGGAAAGTTTTTCTGCCGCTGCCCACGCACGTTGGCCAGACCGACAGCAAAAGACAACATGTCCAACGCCCTTGAGGGGTAAATCGGGTGTGATCTGTTCAAGGCCAAGCCGCTGCGCATCAGCCGTGATCAAATCAGCCTCGTCGGCGGCGCGCAAATCAATCACAAGATCATCGCTTTTTATTTGCACCGGGCTGATAAATGCCAGTGACGCATCGGGTTCTTCGACCCCATCAAAGCGAAACCCACCAAACCGGTTTCCAATGGCGTCATAGGTCACAAGCTGGCCAAGTGGTGATGAGAGTTGTTTCGTGATGACAGCAAGCGTCATTTGCGCCTGAAGCGATCCGATAATGCCAACAATTGGTCCCAAAACACCATCTTCTGCACAGCTTCCAAACCGTTGTGGCAGATCAGGAAAAACCGCACGAAGGCTTGGCGCATTATAACAAAACCCACCAACATAGCCTGCCGTTCCAACAACCGACGCATGGATCAATGGCAACCGGTTCAAACAGTAATCGGATAGGCTATAGCTAACGGCAAAACTGTCGGCACAATCCAGCACCAGATCAACATCACTTGCGTGGATTGCAATATTATCAGGCGTTAGCGGCTCGATTATGGACGTCATATGGCAGTCAGGATTCAAGCTGCGCATATGCGATGCCGCCGCACCAGCCTTGGCCAGCCCAAGATCGTCCGACCGGAAAATCGTTTGGCGATGCATGTTATTCACGCTGACAATATCGTAATCAATGACTTTTATATGGCCAAGCCCTGCCCCTGCCAGATATTGCAGAACAGGGCTTGCCAGCCCCCCAGCCCCAACAACAAGAATTTTGGCCGAAGCCAGTTTTTTCTGACCATCAGCACCAAATTCAGCAACGCTGATCTGTCGGTCATACCGGTTCATCTTGTGGCCTTTATCCAGCCTGTTAGGCGATTTTCGGGATGTTCATTCAATGTAATATCGGTCACAACCGAGACGATATCAGCACCAGCTGCATAAACCCCTGCGGCGCGATCAATTGTCATGCCGCCAATGCCGACAAGTGGCAAATCACCAATGTGGTTTTTCCATTGCTGAACCCGATCCAGCCCCTGCTCAACCCATTTCATTTTTTTTAGAATTGTTGGGTAAACCGGCCCAAGCGCAACATAATCAGGATGTTCGGCTAAGGCACGGTCAAGTTCATCCTCATCATGCGTGCTAATGCCTATTTTCAAACCAGCGCGCCGGATCGCCACCATATCAGCATCGTCAAGGTCTTCTTGACCAAGGTGAATCCAATCACAATCAAGATCAATCGCCATTTCCCAAAAGTCATTCACCACCATGATGGCACCCGCCGCATCGCATAATTGCTTTGATCGTTGCAACGCCGCGCGGGTTTCATCCGCTGGCAAATCCTTGATTCGCATTTGCACAAGCTTGACCCCCAATGGCAACATGCGCGCCAGCCAGTCAGGATGATCAAAAATAGGGTAAAACCGATCAAGCTTCATTGTAAAAACGCCTTTCCGATTAGCGGGGTAGATGGCGCTGCCATATCGCGCGGATCCATTGGATCGGCGTTTCTGGCAAGCTTTCCAGCCTCAATCGCCTTGGCAAAAGCCGTTGCCATCGCTGCCGGATCACCAGCTTTAGCAACCGCAGTATTCAGCAGCACCGCATCAAATCCCATTTCCATCGCCTGCGCCGCTTGTGATGGCAGGCCAAGCCCCGCATCAATGACCATCGGCACATCCGGATATTGCGCGCGCAAGCTTCGCAAACCATAGGGGTTTACCAGCCCCAATCCGGTACCAATTGGCGCCCCCCACGGCATCAACACCTCGCAGCCAGCATCAAGAAGCCGGTCAGCAAGAACCAAATCTTCGGTCGTATAGGGAAACACCTTAAACCCGTCACGGCACAGGCTGGCGGCGGCTTCGACAAGGCCAAACGGATCGGGTTGCAAACTATCGCTATGGCCGATGACTTCAAGCTTGATCCAGTCAGTTTCAAATAATTCGCGTGCCATTTTTGCCGTGGTGATCGCCTCGCTTGGTGAATGACAACCAGCGGTATTGGGCAAGACATGCACACCAAGATCACGAATAAGCCGCCAGAACCCCTCGCCTGCCTGTGCGCCAGCGGCCTCGCGCCGAACCGAAACCGTCGCAACTGACGCTGCAGATTCGCGAAACGCCGCGCCAAGAATTGCTGGCGATGGATATTGCGCCGTCCCAAGCATGAAGGCGGTTGGCAATTCAACTCCGTAAAATGCTGTCACATCACCCTCCTTGCCGCGGCGCGACAATTTCCAGCTGGTCACCGGCTTCGATCTGGCATGATGCACGCTGGCCAACCGGAACAAAATTGCCATTCACCGCGGTTGCCACGCGCGCATCACCATAACCAGCCTCGTGTAAAACGGCCTCTAAGCTGGTGCTGGTGACGTCTTTTGCAATGCCGTTAATTGAGATTTTCATCCATCACCTCTGGAATTTGCCCTGAAAGAAGGTAATCGGCTGTCATCCGCGCCATTGCTGGTGCCAGCAAAAACCCATGCCGAAACAGCCCGTTTACATAAAGCCGGTCACCACGGCGCCTGATCCGCGGTAAATTATCGGGAAATGCAGGCCGGGCATCGACACCAATTTCGATGATCTCAGCCTCGCCAAAAGCCGGATGAAGCGCGTAGGCAGCGCTAAGCAATTCAAGAACCGAACGCACGCTTGCCGCATGTCGGTTTCCCGATTCAATCTGCGTTGCACCAAGCATGAAAACACCATCACCACGCGGCACAAGATAAATGGGAATCCGGGGATGCAACAATCGCACCGGCCGCGACAATCGGATGTCAGCTGACCGGATCACCAGCATTTCGCCTTTAACCCCGCGCAAATCCTGCATGGCATCAGATGCCGACAGGCCGCGACAATCAATCTTGCGAACCTGTGTTGGCAGCGCCGCTACATTGTCATTATCTGGAAAATCCAGGCCATCAGCAGTTTCAATCGTGATATTGCGGCTTTCTAATTCACCAACAAGACAGGTTAAAGCGTCACGCGGTGACAAATGCGCTTCGGTTGGAAAAAACAGGCCGCGCCGCGCCCGACCGGCCAAATCAGGTTCCAATGCGGCCACGCCATCAGCATCGACCCATTCATGCTGTTCGGTTCGGCGGGCAAAGCGATCCAATTCACTGCCATCACGACTAAGCGCCAACACCAATGAGCCATTGCGCTGCACATTCACATTATGCCGCTGCCACCATCCAGCTGCTTCTTGGCCAAGCCTGACAACCGGTTCTTCGGCTGCCTCGCTTTCACAAAAGGGCGCCAGCATGCCACCAGCCCACCATGAACAGCCATGTTCGGCAGGGCGACCATACCGATCAAAAACCCGCAAGGAAACGCCGCGTTCGGCCAATTCAGCAGCAAGACAAAGTCCCGCAACCCCGCCGCCCACAATGGTGATTTGTGGTTCAGTCACGCGCTATCTCCAGAATTCGTGAAAATGATGGACAGGCCCATGACCTTGTCCGATACCAAGCTGGTCTGCGGCCTTGATTGCGCCATGCAGCCATTGATGCGCCGCACCAATTGCCGCATCGAGCGCCATATTTTTGGCAAGACCAGCCGCAATCGCCGATGACAGCGAACATCCCGTGCCATGCGTATTGCCGGTGTTAATGCGCGGCGCATCAAAACCGATGATTTGCGCATCTGTTACCAAATAATCATGGCAAACCGTGCCATCTGCATGGCCACCTTTCATTAAAACCGCTGCTGGCCCCAGCGCCAAAAGCGCCTTTCCCTGTTCTTGCGGTGTCATGTCACCCTTGCCCGATAAAAGGCTTTGTGCTTCAGGAATATTGGGGGTTAACAGGCTGGCACGCGGCAGCAATCGTTCAATCAGGCAAGATACGGCATCAGCCTGCAACAATGCGTCGCCTGATTTTGCCACCATTACCGGGTCAAGGACAATCGGCCCGCGAAACTCGGCAAGACCATCCGCCACGGCATCAATCACCTCCGGCGTCGCCAACATTCCAATTTTAACAGAATCAATCCGGATATCAGATAGCACCGCATCAATCTGCGCCTTGATCATCGCTGGCGAAATGGCTTCGACCTTTGTGACCAATCGAGTGTTCTGCGCGGTTACCGCGGTAATGACGCTTGCGCCATAAACGCCATGCGCGGAAAAGCTTTTTAAATCGGCTTGAATCCCTGCACCACCGCCACTATCCGAACCGGCAATGGTCAATGCGGTTGCAACTGGCTTTTGATTGTCTGATTTACACATGCGACGCGTCCCAAAAAACAAATGCCGTGCGTAGGACAGGAGAGATAGCCGCTGCGATCTGGTGTAATCTCCGTTCCCTACGCCAGTTTTAACTGGATCAGGTTCTATGAGTTAGCTCTCGCTTCTCAGCCCTAGCATCGACCATCTGGTCGAACCAATGCACCCCAACAGATCAATCACCCTAGCCAGCTGCAGCCATAATTTCAAGCACGAAGATCAACGCCATGATCGCAGCTCGATCTGACATTTTCCCAAAGCAAGCATTTTCACAAATTTTTACCTAAAATTTAAACCAAAGAGCATTTATTTTCTGTTCAGCTGATTTAAGACTTTCCAAAAGGATAAAAAATGCTATCTGAAGCGCATTACAGCTTTTTGCCGAGGTGCAATGTGGAAACAATTATCGAATGGCGCGACATCTATGGTGTCACGACTGTTGTTTTAGCCGCAAGTCTGCTTGTTGGCGGTCTGTTTGGTTGGCTTGCCGAACGGAGCGATTATTGCGCCCGCTCGGCCTATGACGAGTTAGCCACAATCACCAGCCAGACAGGGCGCGGCCAGTTTAACCAGCTTTGGCAGGTGGCCATTGCTGGCATATCGGCGATCATTGCCATTTTGATCGCAAGCCAGCTGGATTTGATCAATATCGAGTCGGCGCGGCAATATAAGGCCCCGCTAAATCTATTTGGTTTGTTTTTTGGGACATTGCTATTCGGCGTTGGTATGGGGCTTAGCCGTGGTTGCGTATCGCGGCTGATTATCCTATCTGGTCGCGGTAATATCCGCGCATTGATCACATTGGTGTTTTTATCACTTTTTGCATGGTCGGCAATCAGTGGTGTTTTAGCGGTGCCGCGGATCACCCTTGCCAGCCTTGGGCAGATTGAATATAGCCCTGTTTTATCAAACAGCCTGTTTGCGATTTGGGTTCTGTTATTGCTCGCCGCCATTGTGATGGTGGCGCGGCGCGGCGGTGCCGACCAACCTGTCAAACGCGCCATCATGGCGACATTTATTGGCCTTCTGGTGCCAGCTTGTTTCTTTGTCACCTCAGTGATCGGTGCCGATGAATTCGATCCGGTTCCGGTCGAAGGTCTTCGCTTTATCCTTCCCGTTGCTGATAGCCTTGGCTATTTTGTCTATTCGACTGCCCTCACCCCAAAATTCGGTCTTGGGCTGGTTGGTGGCGCCTTTATCGGCGCGGTTCTATCGGCAAAATTGTCAGGCCGCATTGTTATTGAGGGCTTTAACAACGCGCCACACCCGCTTCGCTATATCCTTGGCGCTTTTTTCATGGCCTTTGGCGGCGTGATTGCTGGCGGTTGCACGGTTGGCTGGCTTTTGACCGGCGGCAGTGTCCTGAATGGCGGCGTATTGATTGCCTTTGCTGGTTTTGGCTTTGGCAATTTGTCATTGCGTTTGCCTTTTATTAATGGCTTTCTAAACAGCGAAATGGCGACCAGCAGCGTTTAACTCGATCTTGATCCATCATCAGTTTGACCGGCGCAAGAGGCCGCCACCACTAACCTGATGATTGAGACTGATTATGATTAAGGCTGTTTTATTCGATACATTTGGCACCATTGTTGACTGGCGCTCGTCGATTGCCCGCGAAGGTGCCTCTGTTGCCGCGCAAAAGGGCGTTGCCGATTTTGATGGTGATGGGTTTGCCCGCGCATGGCGCGCCGGATATAGGCCAGGCATGGCCCGCGTAACATCTGGCGAACGATCATGGGTTTCCATTGACGTCATTTATCGTGAAAGGCTGGATGAAATTTTACCACAATTCGGCCTGCCGATGCTCGATGAGGCCGAACGCGACCATCTGAACCGCGCATGGCATCGCCTAACCCCATGGCCTGACAGTGTCCCCGGCCTCAAGCGGATCAAATCAAAATTCTTAATCTCGCCCCTATCAAACGGATCGGTGGTTTTATTATCGACCATGGCAAAACGCGCTGGCATTCCGTGGGATTTTATTTTCTCAAGCGATATGCATCGCGCCTTCAAACGCAACCCGGTTGTTTATCAAAACGCCATCCGCCTTTTAGGCATGGCACCTGATGAAATCATGATGACGGCGGCGCATAATGATGACCTAGAGGCCGCCCGTAAAGAAGGGATGCGTACCGCCTATATAAATCGGCCAACCGAATATGGCATCGACCAAACGGTCGATTTTGAAGCCACCAGTGATTGGGATATTATTGCTGATACGGTTGAAGGCGTTGCTGATGGGCTGGATTGCCCACAGCTTTAACCCGCGCCAAGGATGGTTCAGATGACAGCAGATAAACCCGCCTATATTCTGGTCGACACGAAAATCACTGACCCTGTTGCCTATGAAGATTACAAAGCCGCAACCAAACCGATTGCCGAACATTATGGCGGCGTCTATTTAACCCGCGGCGGTGAAATGGATGTCGTGCAGAATGAATTATGGAATCCTGCCCGCATCGTATTGGTGAAATTCCCGTCGATGGCGGCAGCACATGCCTTCTTAGACAGCCCCGAATATGCGCCAGTCAAATCGATCCGGCTGGCAAATTCAAAGGCAACATTGCTGGTTCTTGACGGAATCTAGCTTATCGGTGCTTTTGCCAGATTTTTTTGCGCGATCTGGCAATGGGCAAGCTTGGAAAAGCGATAATCGGCAAAACGATTATAAACCAGAGAGGCGATCTGGCGGATCATTGGCAAACCAACCAAAATTGCCAGAAACCGCCAGTAACGAAGCTGTTGCCAAATGACCAAAAAGGCCGCAGCACCAATATGCCAATGACCTGCCGCATCGCGAACATGAAGATGGCGTAAAGCATCGGCTTGCGAAATTTGATGCGCCGCCAGCGGTGACGCATCGGTCGCAATATCCATCCATGCAAAAATGCCTGATGGCGCAATTTTCTGGTAATAGGCAATTTCTTTACTGCAAAGCCCGCATTTACCGTCAAAAAATACTTCAATCATCAAAATCACCCAATTGCTGGCCGTCTTGCCCTTAGGGGTAGATGGGCATGATCGGAGCTTTTGGCAAGCCCGACGCGCACTTTGCCAGTAAATTGCAGCAATCACAGCCATAGCATGGCGCATTTTCGACCAGAAAAATGCGATCTGCGGCTATTTAGGCTTGGCGATCAATGCACAAGATGCGTAGCCTTTACCATCGACGGCACCTCACAAGACAAGGTTTCCAATATGCATTTAAATGACGAAGAAAAGGCCATGCTTAACGGCGATTTTGGCAAGGCAAGACAATGGGCGATTGATCACCAGATCAAGGTAGGCGCATTCTTTGATGCGCCCGATATGGTAACGGTTAGTCAGGCGCATATGATGGCCGATCCTGAATCAGTTGGCGAGGCTGGCGTGGCCTTTATGGAATCCATCGCCAATGATGGTGGCCGCGTTGTCATCCCAATGATCACTGACCCGCGCGGTGTTGATCTCAATCATTATCGCCCGCTTGGCCAAACCGAAGAAATGGCCAACATCGAGCGCCGTTTCATCGCCGCTTGCGAGACGGTTGGCATTATGATGACCAATACTTGTGTCAATTATCAAACCATCATGCCGCCATTGCTTGGCGATCATGTTGCCTATGGCGATACCGGCGTTGTGATCTATTCGAACAGCGTTTGTGGCGCACGGTCCAATTTCGAAGGCGGCCCATCTGCATTGGCGGCTGGTCTTACCGGACGCACGCCGCGCTATGGCTTGCATCTTGACCAGAACCGCAAAGCAACACGCCGCTTTCATGTGACGGTTCAGCCAGCCGAATTGACCGATTGGGGTGTTCTTGGCGCGGTGATTGGCCGGATGGCCGGATCTTATTGGGAGGTGCCGGTTATCGAAGGCATCGAGCGCGTACCAACATCGGATGAGATCAAACATTTTGGCGCGGCAATGGCCAGCTATGGATCAATCCCGCTTTTTCACATGATTGGCATTACACCCGAAGCGTCAAACCTGGCGGCGGTTGGTGGCACCAATCTGCCAGTCACCCACATAACTAAAACCGATCTTGCGTCCTTGCGAAGCGATTTTGCCAGTAAAGGTGAACGGCCGGATGTGGTGGTTTTTGCCGCCCCGCAATTGTCCATTGTCGAAATGGAACAGGTCGCCCGCCTCGTTGATGGCCATAAATTGCAACTGCCACTGATTGTATGTACTTCGCCGCAAACCTATGGCGATGCTGGGCGAATGGGCTTTATCGACAAAATCGAAACAGCTGGCGGCACGGTGCTTGAAGGCACCTGTTTTTACAATCAATATGCCCGCGAAATTGGCGAGGCAAATGGGTGGGTTCGCCTTCTCAGCAATTCGGCAAAGATTGTCAATATTTTAGGTGGGTACGGTTATAAGCCAGCCCTTGCCAGCATGCAGGATTGTATTGCAGCGGCCATTCACGGAGAAATGATCTGATGAAACGATTAAAATGTCATAAAGGCGTTGGGCCAAAGGTTACTGGCGAAGCGCTTGTTGCCGATGATAATTTTTCCGCACGCTATGATCTTGACCGAATAAAGGGGGTGTTTTCACGCCCACAGCACAAGCTTGCCGGACAATCATATGATCAGAAAATCCTGGTGTTCAACACGGCAAAAGGTGGTGTTGCAACAGCGTGGATGCTGCATGAAATGACCGCCAGGGGAATCACGCCAAAGGGCATTTTATTTAATGAGGCAAACACCATTCTGGTGCAAGGGGCGGCATTGGCCAATATGGCCATGTGTGACAGATTTGAAGATGGCGACGTTACCACCCTTATCAAATCAGGACAGATCATTGAGATTGACCCTGCAATGGGCGAGGTCACAATTCTCGATTAAATCAGGCAAACAAAGTGAGGCGACCGATCCGCTGGCTAGAGCGGGCCAAAGGCAAATTCGGCTGAGCCGACAGGCTTGTCCTGCTTGCGGTTATCAGCATGCCATTTTGCCTGATCAAAATCATAATGATATTTTTCATTGAGCTTGTTGGCGATTTTCATCACATCAGGTGAAACCTGTGCCGCAACCTGACTTAGCATCACTTGCAACGCCTCATCACGGGTTAATCCGGTATCAACCAATACCCGAATGGTGGCTTCGATCACATCGACAATAATATCCGAACTCAATTTTGGTGCCATAACACATCCCTCCTTGGTCTGTCGTCACCCAAGAAGAACGCAAATTTCATGCCAGAGTCAGCTTTAGGAGGCGATGGTCATGTCATCACCAATATAGCGCGCGCGTTTTTTCGGCTTTAGCTGGTGAATATCGACCAGCACCAACCCATCGACACAATGATTAAAGGCCGGATCAATGCTAAAGCCGCAAAACCGCACGCCACCAGACGTGCAAACATCGGCATATTGCTTGAATAATGTTGGTATTTTCAGCCCCATAAACCCAAGCTGGCTTCGAAGCCATTCATGATCCATGTCAAAATCCAGACCGGGCATGTGCTGGCGCAGATCCGCCGCGCTATCAGCATCAATCACATAGGGAATGGCGGGAACGGCAACATGATCTGAATCGGCAAAATGGGTTTCATAGAAATGCACCAGCATATCACGCGCCGGTTTTGCCATATTATTTGACAAGGTGACCGGGCCAAACAAATATCTTACTTGCGGATGCGATCTGAGATAGGCGCCAATGCCCTGCCATAGATAATCAAGGCTGCGAAGCCCCCAATATTGTGGCTGGACAAAGCTTCGCCCAAGTTCCAACCCTTGTTCGAATAAAGGCTGCATCGACGGCTGATAGTCAAAAAGCGATTGTGAATAAAGCCTTGATTTTGGGTGCTCCTGCCAGCGCCATATTTCGCCAAGACGATAAGCACCAGCAATTTCCAACCGATCATCATCCCATAATAGCAGATGCCGATAATACAGATCGAACTGGTCAATATCCTTGCTTTGCCCTGTTCCCTCGCCAACCGACCGAAAGGTCAGCTCGCGCAACCGGCCAATTTCATCCATGACCGCGGTGTTTTCGGCATAATCAACCAGCAGGATATGCTTGTTATCCGCCGTAATACCCAGCTTTTCGGCAGATTTCAGCTCATCACGAAGAGCCTTTCGTGACACCGGATGAATAATGCCTTTTGGCGTTTTAAAGACCGGGGGTTTTCCCCGCCCAAGACGGCGCAAATGCCGGTTCACAAGCTGCGCCTTTTCGCGCCGCCCCATTGGCAGTGACTCAAAATCACCAATGGGAATGGGGTTGCCGATGGTCAGGCTGATCTTGCCTTTAAATCCGGTCATTTCACGCGGCAACATCAGCATGGACAGCGTCGCGCTAAGCTTGGCAACCAGATAGAAAAGCATCGAATTTCGCGCCCTGATATGGATTGGTAATATCGGCGCCGATGTCTTTTCGGCGATGCGCAAAAAACCCGACAGCCATTTGCCGTCGCGAATGCCTTTTGGCCCGGCCCGCGACACCGCACCAGCGGGAAAAATAATAACCGCACGATCCTGATTTAACGCATTTATAATCCGGTCTAAATCGGCTTTATGCGTTTCACCACCAAACGCATCTACTGGTAGAAATATGCTATTTAGAGAATTGACATTACACAATAATTCATTAACGACAATTGACACATCGCGGCGTATTTTTCCAACAAGGCGAAGAAGCGCCAGCCCATCCAGCCCGCCAAGCGGATGATTAGCGACAATCAGCACCCTCCCTGTGACAGGGATGTTTTTGATCTCGTCATGGCGAACCAGATAGTCAATCTGCAATTCGTCAAAAACCTGATCAATAAAATCAAATCCTTTGAGATAGCCATGTCTTTGCAAAAACTGATTAATGCGATCTTCATTAACAAAGGTGCGGAGACTCCAGATCAAAAACCGGCAAAGCGGCGCTGGATAATGCTTTAATGATGGCATGCGGGCCTGTAGAACCGCGCCAACATCAATCGTTTTTGTCGTTGTTTCAGGCATATCCAACATCACGAACTCGCTGTTTTAAAAGGCATGATCGCCAATTGATGTTACGGTTTCATGACAAATGATAAATCTGTCCAAATTTTGACATATAATCCGGCACGTTTGGCTATAACAATGGTGGAAAGGCAATTGATTGTCTGTCGGCATTCCATTGCGGATATTTTTGCATCACCAACTGGAAAATGGCCGAGTCAAGAAAGCCGCCAAGCCATATGTGAAGATGCGGCCAGGATTGATTGTCAAACCAGACAGGGTCGGCAATACGGAACTGGCGCACAAAAGGCAGGCTGGCAAAATCCAAAAGGCCAAGCTGTGCCCCTGATAGCGCGCCTGTTTGCTGTAAATCTTGGTCAAGCTCGGCCAGAAATTCTGCGCCGCTGCTCCGATGAACGGCACCAGCGTCATGATCATAGCGGCTGGCATATTTATACCGGTCAAGATCATATTTGAAAGCACCATCCAGTCGATCGAGAAATGCCAAAGCCGAAGCCGGATTTTGTTGCCAAACGGCAAGCCAGTTTTCAGGATCATTCTGCCCAAGCGCCCAAAACATGATATCGCGGCTTTCGTCAATCACCTGCCCGTCTCCGAGCTTTAGGACTGGCACAGTGCCCTTTGGTGAAGCGGCTAAAAAATCGGCCGGCTTGTCGCGAAGTAGAATTTCCCGCAATTGGACTTTTTGACCACTTGTTACAATGGCAAGCCGCGCCCGCATAGCATAAGGGCAGCGCCGAAAACTCCAGAAAATTGGGGGCTGGTCAAAATGCGCCATGATGTCACGCTTTGCTGATATGGGCGGCAATCGCAAAATCAGGGCCGGTTACGGTAAAGGCCTTGGCAAAACCCAACACCAAAACACCATCACGCGGCGACAGCTGGAACATATGAAAATCGCCAAAATTGCGGATTAAATCCATCGTTGGCCCATGCGCCGCGGAAAAATCATCACAAAGCCCGTCGAATTTTGCATCCTTGCGGGCAATTTCGACTGCATCAACGGCAAATTTCAACCGGTTGCGCGCCCATATATTCTGGCTTTTGGCCTCATCGGCACAAAGCATACAAGTCGCCGCGCCTTGCGCCATCAAATCGCGAACATGCTGCGAGAGATGGCTGGTGAAAATATACAGCCCATCATCACGCCGAATAAAAGGCGAAACGCCCATTTCAGGGCTGTCCTGCTGGCTGTTTACCGCAATATAGAGGGTACGAAGCTGCAAAAGCGCATCACGCGCTGCCGCAATCTTTTCGCGCGGCATTCCCGAAGATTCCTCAAAGGCGGCATTTTCCTGCATCTGCACTATCCTAAATCAACAAAACCAAATGGCCTCCCAGACCGAAGCTCCATATCTAACATGGTTTCGAAGGCTGGCAAAATCAACAGCAGTGGCAAGCTTCAACACTCCAACCTTGCCAAGCCAACCACAATAGGTTTCGATAAGACCGAACTACCATCAAGGATGCATGCAAATGACCCAATATGTTGATGTTGAAATCTATGCCGATATCATTTGCCCTTGGTGCTATATTGGCAAAAAGCGGCTTGATGCGGCCTTTGCGGCCCGTCCGCATGTAACCCCGCGCTATATCTGGCGGTGTTTTTTGCTCAATCCCACAATGCCCTCGGCCGGCATGGATCGTCAGGCTTATCTGATTGGCAAATTTGGCAATGCAGCCAAAGCCGTTTATGGCCGTATTGCCGATGCCGGTCTTGAAAGCGGCATCGCTTTTAATTTTGATGGAATCAAACGCACTCCCGACAGTCGCAAAACCCATCGCTATCTGCTTGCCGCTGCGGCTGAAGGTCATGATTTAAGCGAGGCGTTTTTCAAAGCCTATTTTATTGATGGCCGCGATATTGGCGATGATGATGAACTTGCCCAAATCGCCCAAGAGCAAGGGTTTGCCATTGATCCGGCCAGCCTTGCCGATCCAGCCCTTGACCGGCAGATTGCGAATGATATCGAAATGTCGCGCCAGCTTCGGGTCGATGGCGTTCCTTTTATGATTTTTGCGGGCCAATATGCCATTGCCGGCGCGCATATGCCTGAACATTTAATCCCCGCGATTGATGGCTGTCTTGCCAAACCGGCAAAATAACCGGTGGCGAATGCCAGCATCTACTCCGGCCGCCAGCTATAACAGCGCTACAAGGTCTTGCAAAACGGTTTTACAGGCCACGGGCTGCATCTCGGGCGTTGGAATTGGCGTTGCCACTACCAGACGATGATCGGCACGAAGCTGAACCCGTCCGCCCTGTCCGGCAATCCAGCCAATCAACGCATCAGGACGTGCAAAATGATTGTCGCGGAATGCCAATGACAATCCTTTCGGCCCTGCATCGATTTTTTCGATATTTGCCAAACGGCATAATTGTTTTAATTCGATCACCGAAAACAGATTTTTGACCGGATCAGGCAAACCGCCAAAACGGTCAACAAGCTCGGCAATTAACACATCGGTTGCCTGTGGGTCAGCAAGATCGGCAATACGGCGATAAAGCGACAGCCGAACGGTCAGATCCGGCACATAGGATTCAGGTAGCCGGATTTCCAGCCCAAGATTGATTTGCGGCGTCCAGGCTGGCTTTGCATCATCTTCGCTTTCGCCGCCACGCCCAGATTTGGCAGCATCAACAGCTTGCCGCAACATTTCTTGATAAAGCTCTACCCCGACTTCACGAACATGGCCCGATTGTTCATCGCCAAGCAGATTTCCCGCACCACGAATATCCATATCATAAGATGCCAGCGTAAATCCGGCACCAAGCGTATCAAGCGTTTGCATGACCTCAAGACGGCGCCGCGCCTGCGGGCTTAACAGCCGTTGCGGATCGGATGTCAAATAGGCATAAGCGCGCTGGCGACCGCGTCCAACACGGCCACGAAGCTGGTAAAGCTGCGACAGGCCAAACATATCAGCGCGGTGAATAATCATCGTATTGGCCGAGGGGATATCAATTCCCGATTCAACAATATTGGTCGATAGCAGAATATCGGCTTCACCATCGGCAAATCGTGTCATGACCTGATCAAGCTCATTGGCTGGCATTCGCCCATGCGCTGAAATAACCCGTGCTTCGGGCGCGAGCTTGGCAATCCGGTCATAAACCCGCTGCATATCATCAATACGCGGACAAACAACAAATATCTGCCCGCCACGGAACATTTCCCGCTGAATTGCCTCACGAAGAACGACGCCATCCCACGGGCCAACAAAGGTACGAACCGCCAACCGGTCTACCGGCGGCGTTGCAATCAATGACATTTCGCGGACACCTGACAGCGCCATTTGTAGCGTGCGTGGAATCGGCGTTGCTGACAGCGTTAACACATGAATATCGCCGCGAAGCTCTTTTAGCCGTTCCTTCTGGCCAACGCCAAAATGCTGTTCTTCATCAATGATCAAAAGACCAAGATGATTAAACTCAATCGATTTTGCCAAAAGCGCATGCGTGCCAATGGCAATTTGAACTTCACCACTGGCAATATTTTCACGAATAATTTTGGCGTCGGCTGTTGATGTCATCCGGGACAACACGCCAATTTTGACCGGAAAACCGGCAAAACGTTCGACAAAGACCTTGCCATGCTGGCGTGCCAGCAATGTTGTTGGTGCCACCAAAGCCACCTGATAGCCCGCCATTGCCGCAATAAAGGCTGCGCGCAACGCCACTTCGGTTTTGCCAAAGCCGACATCGCCGCAAATCAGGCGGTCACTGGCTTTGCCCGACGCCAAATCATCAACAACATCATTGATCGCATTTAACTGGTCTTCGGTTTCGGTAAAGGCAAAACGCGCGCAAAATTCACCAAAACTGCCATCTTCGGCAATCAAAGGTTCGGCCCGCGCACGATAGCGCGCCGCCGCAATCTTGATAAGCTGTTCGGCCATAATCCGAACACGGCCCTTGATGCGGGCAACACGCGCCTGCCACGCAACACCGCCTAGCTTGTCAAGCTGGGCCTCGCCACCGGCGCTGCCATAGCGTGACAACAGCTCGATATTTTCCACCGGCAGATATAATTTATCGCCGCCAGAATAAACAAGATGAAGACAATCATGGTCGCCGCCAGCGCTGTTTATGATGGTCAGCCCTTCATAGCGGCCGATGCCATGTTCGGCATGAACCACAAGATCACCTGTCTCAAGAACGCTGACCTCGCGCAGAAATTCATCACCTTTGGCGCGTTTTGATTGTGGCCGTGATAAACGCTGGCCAAAAATATCCGGCTCGGAGACCACCACCAGATGATCGGTTTGAAACCCTGTTTCAAGCGGCCATTGCATCACATAGAAACCACCAGATGCCGCATCTTCAATGGCGGTAAGCGGTTGCAGCGCACCCGCACCAAGATGCCCGTCCAACAAATCGGCTAACCGGCTTGCCGCCCCGGGCGAACTGCAGGCAACAATAATCGGGCGTTTGGCGGCGCTGCGTTCGGCCTTAACAAAGGCAGCCAATTCAGGAACTGCACTATTGCCTTCAACTTTAATCAGGCGGATTGCCGCCCGCCCGCCAGCATCCTGCGCCACAGCTTGATCGGGATTGGCTGAATCTTGTGCGCCATCTTGCCGACCATCTTGCGTGCCACCCGGCATCGGGGCAAAGGCAAATAGGCGACAAGCCTTGCCCCGCTCGAATAACTGACCCGTTTCGGTTTGCGATAGATACAGCTTTTCCGGTGCCAATGGCCGGTACGGGCTTGCCGTATCATCATTTCCATGCGCCAGACGCGCCTCATGGAAATCATGAATCTGCGCATAACGTGCGGCAATGGCGGCATCGCTCTCGTGATCCAGCACAACCGGCCAACCCGAACAATAATCGGTCAAACAGGCCAAATTGCCGTGAAATAGCGGCAACCAATGTTCAATACCCGGATGGCTTCGCCCTGCCGATACTGATTCATAAAGCGCATCACGGCTGGCAGTGGCGCCGAATAGCGACAGATAGCTTGTGCGAAATTGCGCAATCGTTACCTCATTCATCATAAATTCGGCGACTGGCCGCAAAATCAGAGTCTCGAGCTTGCCAATGCTGCGCTGGGTGGCCGGATCAAAGCTGCGGATCGTTTCAACATCATCACCAAAAAAATCAAGCCGCGCTGGTGTTGTTTGTCCGGGTGGAAACACATCAAGAATGCCGCCTCGAACGGCAAATTCACCCGTTTCCCGCACCGTATCAGTTCGCAAATAAGCCTGGCCAGCTAGATAATCAGCCAAGGCGGCAGGCCCAAGCGTTTGCCCATTTGTCAAATCCCTGGTTGCCCGACCCGCGGTAATCACCAGACTGCTATCGGTAAAATAGGTCTTTGGGGGCACGCGCTGCAAAACCGCATTAATGGTGGTCAGCAAGATGGTTGGCCGCGTTCCCGTATCACTGGCAAGCTGGGCAAGCGTTTCAATCCGGCGCCCGACTAGCCCACCTTGCGGCGACAGTCGGTCAAACGGCAAACAATCCCAAGCCGGAAACGCGAGAAGGCGCAGATCGGGCGATAACCGCGCCAGACTATCGGCCATTGCCGTCATACGGGCATCGTCCCGCGCCACATAAACAAAGGATTTACCGGTCAAAGCGATCTGCAAAAGCGCCAGCGAAGCTACCCCATCAGGCGCTCCCCAAATATCTTTTGATATATTAATTTTATTGATGTTTTTCATGTAATTAATGTTCTTTTTTGAACTCTTTAATTAAATGAAAAACAGGCGTGTCATAAGCCTCGGGCAGCAGCGCATTGCCCATCACCCAAGCATAGATCGCAGGATCACCCGCCTCGAGCAAATTTTCAAAATCAGTTAGATCTGTATCATTGAGATGCGGTAAATGCATTTTGGCAAAATGCCCAAGCAAAAGGTCGGTTTCTTTCATGCCGGTATAGCTGGCTTGATAAATCAAACGGCGAACACGGTTTGACAATTCAGGCATAGCAGGCGGTGCAGCTGGCGACGACATAAACAACTTCCTTTTTAAAACCGGTTTTTCGAAAACGCATAGCGTGGCCCGTTAAAAACCAGCTGGCTGGCAAATGACAGTAACAAATGGCTGGCATGAGATAACAGATATGGGCGATAATGCCTAGACACAAGCGTGCCTGTGCCCGATCATTTCGTCGGTGATGGGCATTGATCGGCCGCCGCCAAATAGGGAGACAAGCATCGTGCATCCAAAGCGCCCCGCCGAGATATTTCAGCTTTTTGCTTCGACCACCAGCCTTGCCGGTGTTGGCGCCAAGCTGGCATCGGTGCTGGAAAAGCGTGTTGGACAGCATGTTATTGATGTTTTGCGGCATTTGCCGATTGGTCTGATTGACCGCAGCCAGCGCCCATCGCTTGCCAATGTGGATGATGGCGCTATTGCCACTTTTGATTTGCTTGTCATCAAACATGACCGCCCTCCGCGCGGTGTTCGCCGCCCATACCGGGTATTTTGCGAAAATGAAACCGGCGCGCTGGAGCTGGTTTTTTTCCATGCGCATGATGACTATGTGGCCAAACAACTGCCAATTGGCGAACGCCGGCTTATCAGTGGCCGTGTCGAGCTGTTTCAAGGCCGTGTGCAAATGGCACATCCCGATCATATTTTGCCGCCATCACAAGCCAGTAAAATGCCGATTTTTGAACCAATCTATCCATTGACGGCCGGTTTAACGCCAAAAATTCTACGCCGCACCATTGCCGATGCCTTGACTCGCATTCCCGATTTACCCGAATGGATCCCCCCCGCCATCATGCAACAGCATGGCTGGCCCGACTTTGCCACGGCGATGCGCGCCGTTCATGCCCCGCAAAATGCAACTGACCTATTGCCAACCAGTCCGGTGCGGGCGCGTCTTGCCTTTGACGAATTGCTGGCAAATCAGCTGGCGATGCGAATGGTGCGCCATAGTGCCGCCGAGACAACGCCAGGCCGCCCCTATTGCGGCGATGGCCATATCACCAGCAAGCTTCGCGCCAGCCTTCCCTATACAATGACCGGCGCTCAAAACCGCGCGATTGACGAAATCACCAGCGATCAAGCCAAACCAAAGCGCATGCTTCGTATGTTGCAAGGTGACGTTGGCTCGGGAAAAACGCTTGTCGCCTTATGGGCGATGCTAACGGCAATGGAAACAGGGGCGCAGGCTGCGCTTTTGGCACCAACCGAAGTTTTGGCCCGCCAACATCATGCCAGCACTCAAGCGATGCTCGCCCCGCTTGATATCGAAATTGGCCTATTGCTCGGCCAGGGGCGCGGCACGGCAAGCGCAAAAACCGGCACCGCCAATATGCCCGTTCTAAGCCGTAAAGCAACGCTTGAAAAACTGGCAGATGGCAGCCTGTCACTCGTGGTTGGCACGCATGCGCTATTATCGGAAACCGTTGCGTTTCACGATCTTGGTTTGGCGGTTGTTGACGAACAGCACCGGTTTGGCGTGCGCCAGCGGATTCTGCTTGGTGAAAAAGGTGCGCATGTTGATGTAATGGTGATGACCGCAACGCCGATTCCACGAAGCCTCGCCATGACCGCCTATGGCGATCTTGATCATTCCCGCCTTGACGAAAAACCGGTTGGCCGGTTGCCAATTGACACGCGCGTTCTGCCAAGTGACCGTTTGGGCGATGTCATTTCCAGCCTTGGCCGCGCGCTTGGCGCGGGAAAACGCGCCTATTGGATTTGCCCGCTTGTTGAAGAATCTGACAAGCTGGACATTGCCGCGGCTGAAGACCGGTTTGCCGCGTTGGCGCACGCCCTTCCCGATATCACTGTTGCCCTTGCGCATGGCAAAATGAAAGCTGGTGAACGCGATAGCGCGATGCAGGCATTCCGCAATGGCACAGCGCAATTGCTTGTCGCGACAACCGTTGTCGAAGTCGGCGTTGATGTGCCTGAAGCCAGTATAATCATTATCGAACATGCTGAACGGTTTGGCCTTGCGCAATTGCACCAGCTGCGCGGCCGTGTTGGCCGTAGCGATCAGCAAAGCAGCTGTCTTTTGGTCTATCATGGCGCGTTAAGCGAAACCGCCGCAAAACGGCTTGGCGTCATGCGCGACACGAATGATGGTTTTGTCATTGCCGAAGAAGATTTGGAACTTCGCGGGCCGGGTGAATTTTTGGGCCAACGTCAATCGGGCATGCCGGAATTTGTGCTTGCCGATCTGGCGGCGCATCGCGATCTTCTTGGCCTTGCCCGAAGCGAGGCTGGCCGTGCATTAGAGCAGAATGACCAAAAACATATGAATTTACTGCTAAGCCTGTTTGAACGCGATAGTGCGGTCAAATTTTTAGCGTCTGGCTAGATTTGAACCTAACCAGCCTTTTTGGTGGCTTTTTTCGCAGCAGGCTTTTTTGCGACGGTCTTTTTCGCAGCAGGCTTTTTTGCAACGGTCTTTTTCGCAGCAGGTTTTTGCGCAGCTTTACCGGCATCTTTTGCTTTATCTGGCGGCGATACGATACCGCCCGAGACAACCAGCTTCACCGCTTCTTCATTCGTCATATCAAGATGGATGATATCTTTCACCGGGCAAAACAGCAAAAAGCCTGATGTTGGGTTTGGCGTTGTCGGGATAAACACATTTACATTTGACCCTGGAACCAATCGGGCAACTTCACCCTTTGTCGAGCCGGTTACAAAACCAATAACCCACAAACCACGGCGCGGATATTCAACAAGAACCACCTCGCGAAACGCATCGGACTGGGCTGAAATCACGGTTTCCAAAATCTGCTTTGTGGCGCCATAGATCGTGCGAACCACTGGCATGCGATTAAGCAAAGATTCGCCAAGCCGGATAATCCAGCGCCCCAAGAAACCGGCGGCGACCGCGCCAATCAGCGTGATCATCACGCCGCCAACAACAAGCCCTGCGCCCGGGATATCGCCAAGGCTCCAAGTTGAAAAAGCCGGAATAAGCTTCTTCACCTGACCATCGATCAATTCAATCGCGGCCCATGTGATATAGACGGTCAATAAAACTGGTGCCGTGACCAAAAGACCGGTAAAAAACCACCCACGCAACCGCGCGAAAATACCGGGCTTTACAATTTCTGGTTCATTATCACTGATATTCATACCAATTCCTGTTATCAAGCATCAAAACACACCTAAAGGCGAATGCCTTGGTCGGCGCGATGCCGCGCCTCCATTATTTGCGCTTTTTACACCGATTTAGCAAATGGTTTCAATTCCCCCCTACATGATCGGTCATTTGCCCAAAGGCCAAACATTCTATCAGATGAATGCTGCTTTTCATTGTTCAACCCATCATCGCTTTGATAGGCTGACCAGCATGACAAATCATTTAAATGAACTCGATCGGCTGTATCAGATCATGATCCGGCTTCGCGATCCGAAAACCGGCTGTCCATGGGATGTTGCGCAAGATTTTGCCAGCATCGCCCCCTATACGATCGAAGAAGCCTATGAGGTCGCTGATGCCATTCAAATTGGCGACCGCGACGCTATTCGCGATGAACTTGGCGACCTTTTGCTACAAGTTGTTTTTCACGCACGCATTGCCGAAGAAGAAGGCAGTTTTGCGCTTGCTGATGTGGCCAAAAGCATTTCGGACAAAATGGTGGCACGCCATCCGCATGTGTTTGGCGATGATGATCGGCCATCGGTGGAGTCGCAAAACGGGCTTTGGGAAGATATCAAAGCGCGCGAACGCGCCCAAAAAGGCGAAATCAAGCTTCTTGACGGCATTGCCCGTGGCCTGCCGCCAATGCTTCGCGCTTTGAAATTGCAAAAAAGAGCTGCGCGGGTCGGGTTTGACTGGCTCGAAATTGATCAAGTTTTCGATAAAATGAAGGAAGAAGCCGAAGAATTGGCGGTTGAACTGGCCAGTGAAAACAAAGACCAAACACGCATTCAAGATGAGATTGGAGATTTGCTTTTTGTTGCTATTAATCTCGCAAGAAAGGCCGGCGTTGATCCGGAAACCGCACTTCAAAACTGCAATTTAAAGTTTGAAAATAGATTTAACTATGTTGAAGAACAGGTTGTATTAAAGCATAAAAATTTCAATGACGTTTCGCTGAACACGATGGAAGGCTATTGGCAGGATGCCAAGGCCCATGATCGCAAATAAACATCTGATTAATCGCGCCAGACCGCGTCGCGCAACCGGTTCCAGCCAGCTTGGCTCGACACCGCCATAAAGGGCGCTTTCATGGCGACGTGGAACCGGCTTTCATCGCGAAGCATCGCCGCATAACCACCCGCCTCACGGCATAGCAAATCAACTGGCGCATGATCCCACGGCGTTGAATTACCGTGAATCAGGAAATCTTCATCACCGCTGGCGATTAAACAGGCTTGAATGCCTGCGCTGCCGGTAAAGCGGCGGCCTGCCAGCGATCGTAACCGTGCCTGAAACGCGCTTTTTTGCGGCTCAATCAATCCAAGGCTATTGCCCGAGCCAAACATCAGATCAATATTATCTGAACGGTCTTCAAGACGAAGGCTAGCTGTACCGTTTTTGTCGATGCGCACAGCGCCCCGCCCCTCAGCGGCATAAAATAGCGTTTGGGTAAGCGGTTGCCAGATCCAGCTTTGCACCGGCTGACCGTTCCACAGCAATGCCACCATACTGCAAAAGGCCTGTTTGCCTTTGACAAAATTCTTGGTGCCGTCAAGCGGGTCAATCGTCCAGCCATAACCAAGCGGTATATGATCACGAATAGCCGGCGTCAGCGATGCGGCTTCTTCGCCAATCACAAATCCAGGTTGCAAAACTGATAATTTGGGGGCCAGCCAGGCTTCGGCCTGTTGGTCGGCGATGGTAACGAAATCGGTGTCGCTGGTTTTGGTGGCGATGTCTTGCGATTGCAAATTTCGAAAGCGCGGCACAATGAACCTGTCGGCAGATTCGCGCAACAGATCGGCAATGGCGGCTTTTAGCTTGGGATTGGCTGATGGTCTGTCAAGTACCGGCTCAATCGCGGCGTCATTCACCTTCGATATCCATATCCTTGTCATCAAAATCCTGCAGCTGAACCGGCGCTACGGGCATGATTGTCGAAATTGCATGTTTATAGACAAGCTGTACATGCTGATCGCGCTTCAAGAGAATCGAAAAATTATCGAACCATGTTATAATTCCCTGCAGCTTGACTCCATTTACGAGAAAAACCGTAACAGCGGCATGGGACTTACGAACGTTATTTAGGAAAATCTCTTGCAAATTGCGGCTCTTTTCACTGGCCATCTTATTATCCCCCCTAGAAGACCCAAAGCTTAACGGTAAAAATGAAAATAAACAATGCTTCGTCACCGGCTTTTTCGGCCACGGCCAAGGCGGGTCATTTAAAGTCAAATGGATGCGGTTTTTGGATATGTTTTTCGTTATGCACCCGATGGGACAGGTTTGCGCCTAGAAAAAATCCAGCCGAACCGATAACAGCTTTTCCACCTGCGCAATCTTACCACGCACAACAAAGATGATCACTGTATCACCAGCTTCAATCACGGTGTCCCCGCGAACCGCAATCGCCTTGCCGTCGCGGTAAACCCCGCCAATCGCCAGCCCTTTGGGAATTTTGGCCGCCCGAAGCGGTTTGCCAACAAGCAAGGATGATGGCAAGGCTTCGGCTTCAAGAACCTCGCCAAGATCCTCGACAATTGGATGAACATCACGAATGCGGCCACGGCGCACATGTTCCAGAATCGATGATACGGTGATTTGAGACGGGTTAATCACCGCATCAACGCCCAAGGTGCTGACAAGCGGAATAAAGCCTGGAATATTGACCAAGGCCACCGCATGTTTTGCGCCTGTTCGCTTGGCAAGCAAGGCGGACAGGATATTCACCTCGTCATCTTCGGTTACCGCAACAAAGGTTTCGGTCTTGTGCACACCGGCCTCACGAAGAATGGCACTGTCCAACGCATCACCATTGATAATGCCGGTTCCTTGCAATTCCTCGGCAAGCGATTTTGCCCGGCCAGCATGAAGTTCGATGATCTGGTTGTTCGTATTATGGAAATTGGCCTCGATTTCCCGTGACAGCATCAATCCGATACTACCACCGCCAGCAATGACCACCGACCGCGCCTCGCCTTCTTCATGACCAAAACTGGCCATGGCGCGATCAAGATGCGTACTGTCACAAACAAAGTAAACGCGGTCGCCAGTTTCCATTGATTCAACGCCTGACCGCGGCAAAATCACCTTGCCTTCGCGGATGATCGCCAAAACGGTTAGGCTGAGATCAGGAAATAAACTTGTCAGGTGGCGAAGTGACGTCCCCAAAATGGGGCTGTTTTCAGTACATTGGACGCCAACAAGATTCATTTTGCCGTCACAAAGATTTTGCACATCAAATGCCCCTGGCACGCGAAGTTGGTTGCTAATCGCCGCCGACACTTCAGCCTCAGGCGAAATGATATGATCGATGGGTAGATTTTCCGGGCTGTAAAGGCTGGCAAAGGCAGGATCAAGATAAGCGGTGCTGCGAATACGGGCGATTTTTACCGGCGTATTGAAAATCGTATGGCTAATCTGGCAGGCAACCATATTCACCTCGTCAGATTCGGTTACCGCAATCAATAATTCGGCATCACGAACGCCAGCTTCGGCAAGCCGATTAGGATGCGATGCCACCCCGACAACACCATGCACATCATATTGATCGGTAATGCGCTGGATATTTTCGGCCGAAGCATCAATAACCGTAACATCATTTTGTTCCTCGCAGAGATGGCTTGCGATGGCGCTGCCGACAAGTCCGGCGCCGCAGATGACAATTTTCATGTCTTTTTACCCTCTTCTTGAAGATCTGTTCCGATATCAAGCGATTTCATTTTGCGATGCAAGGCAGACCGTTCCATTCCGATAAACGCTGCCATCCGCGAGATATTTCCATTAAATCTATGCAATTGTGTTTCCAAATATTCGCGTTCAAATTCCTCACGCGCGCCGCGTAATGGCAAAGCCATTAATTGTTCCATATCAGAATTGGCACCTTGACGCGATATATTCTGAATTTCAGCAGGGAGCAAATCAAGCCCGACAGGTTGATTGCGGTCTTCAGGTGCCATAATCAGCAAGGTTTCAATCACATTATGCATTTGCCGCACATTGCCCGGCCAGTCATAGCCCTGCATCGCAGCAAAAATCTCGTCACTGAGACGAATGGGCTTGACCCCAACATATTTGGCAATGCGATTGGTGAAATATTTCGCCAGAACCGGAATATCCTCGCGCCGATGCGCAAGTGACGGCATTGATAATGGCACCACGCCAAGCCGGTAATATAAATCTTCGCGAAGACGACCAGCGCTAATCTCAGAGGACAGATCACGGCTTGATGCCGAAATAACCCGTACATCAACCACAACTTCGCTATTACCACCAACACGCCGAAACCGCTGTTCATTGACGGCGCGCACAATCTTACCTTGCGTTTCCAGCGGCAAATCGCAAATTTCGTCAAAATACAATGTCCCGCGATGCGCCTGCTCGAACAAACCAACAACACGGCGATGGCTTTGCAGGCTTTCTGCACCGAATAATTCGGCATCAACACGTTCGGTTGATAATCGGGCACAATTGGCAACAACAAACCTTTCTTGACGGCGGTCTGACTGGCTGTGAATGCTGCGGGCAGCCAATTCTTTGCCGCTTCCACTCGGACCATTGATCAAAACACGGCTCGCGGTCGGGGCGATTTTTTCGATCGATTGGCGGATTGTGCGCATCACCGCCGAATTACCAATTAATTCAGACGTTTCACCATCATCAACCCGCGCCCGTAATTCGATATTTTCCCGCGCCAAACGAGCATTATCAAGCGCCCGCTCAACCATCATCAACAGGCGGGCTTCTTTAAATGGTTTCTCGATAAAATCATAAGCCCCAAGCCGAATGGCCTGAACTGCGGTTTCAATCGTTCCATGCCCTGAAATCATCAGCACCGGCAATGACGGATAGACTGATTTCACCCATTCAAGCAATTCGATGCCGTCCATATCGGAATTGCGCATCCATATATCAAGAATGGCCAATTTTGGCGGCTGCGCCAGCAATGCTGTTCGCGCTTCATCAGCGTTTGCCGCCTGTAAAGTGGCATATCCTTCATCTTCAAGCGTCATGCTTAAAAGCGATCGAATGTCTTTTTCATCATCAACAATCAGAATATCATCAGCCATTATCTGACCTTTCCATCACGCGTTGTTGTATGGATTGGAAATTTTAAACAAACCAATGCGCCGCCGCTATCAGCCTTGCCAAGATGCATTTTACCGCCGTGATCTTCCATAATTTTACTGACAATCGCAAGCCCGAGTCCGGTGCCTTTTTGCCGCGTTGTCACATAGGGTTCAAGCAATTTGCCAAGATCCATTTCTGGGAATCCGGGGCCATTATCGGCTAGGGTGATGGCGATCACATCATCTTCGCTGGCCATTGAAATGCGAATGGCTGGCGCGGTGACATGATGCTCCTGCAAACTATCTTTGGCATTTTGTAGCAAATTGGTTAGCGCCTGACGAACCAGCCCAGCATCACAAATCGTTGCATAATCATGCTTGGCATCATCAATTTCAACATCAAGTGACAAATCCTTGCTGGCAAACAAAGAAATCTGCCCATTGACGATATCCAGCAAAGAATGGCGCTCCATCTCGGGTTGTGGCATGCGGGCAAAGGCTGAAAATTCATCAACCATACGGCCAATATCATCCACCTGCCGCATGATGATGCGAACATATTCCTCGAATTGATCAGCCGCCTTTTGCTCATCTGGACGGTATTTTTTTAACAAGCGGTCAGATGCAAGCTGGATTGGCGTCAGGGGATTCTTGATTTCATGGGCAATGCGCCGCGCAATATCAGACCAAGCCGCCTTACGCTGCGCACTCAGCAGGCTGGTAACATCGTCAAAGGTTACAACATAGCCGATGACCCGCCCTTCAATCACCTCGCTGACAATACGCGCCCGCAGAATCAAATGGCTGTTTTGTCGCTGAAGAATAATCTGTTCTTCGCCAAAGCGCCGCTTTTTCTGATTGATAATCGACAACAAGCCTTTGAACTCAGGAATAACATCAATCAGTCTTTGGCCAATCAGGTCAGTGTCATTTTTGCCAAGCAATTCCCGCGCGGTCGCATTTGGCAATGTAACCTTGCCATCACGATCAAGACCAACAACACCCGATGACACCCCGCCAAGAACCGCCTCGGTAAATTCACGGCGCTGATCAATCTGGGTATTGGCTTGAACAAGCTGTTCGCGACTTCGCGCCAACTCATCAAGCATTCGGTTAAAGGCCGATCCAAGGCGCGAAATTTCCTCAAGCTGCAAATCTTCGGGGACACGCTGCGACAAATTACCGGCACGCACCTGTTCGGCAACATGGATAACCGAGCCAAGCGGCCCAACAATCGCCGTTGCCAGATTCAATCCAATCCATAAGGACGCAATCAGAATCAGCAGAAGAATAATACCAAACAACACCGCAAAGCTGATTTGAAGATCAAGCTGTTGAAACCCAAGCTGCTGGTAATCTGATGCCGCAAGGCGCGTTTGATCCATCGCCAGCAAAACCTTTGAATCAATAAAACGGCCAACAAGAAGATAAGCATCGACATAGCTGTTCAACTTCACCACAGCACGCAATTTATTGGTTTCATCGGCGCGAAGAATAACCACTTCGCCTTTTCGCGCTTTTTCGACCCAGCTGGATTCAAGATTGGTAAATGTAATCGCAAAGGCAAATTGCGATTTTGCCAAAACCTGCCCCGTGCCATCAAAAATAATTGCATCCGACAAATTACGAAGCGCGGCCTGGTCGCTGAGATAGCGCCCCATCAAATTGCCCTTACCAACCAGACGATAGGCCTCGCGGTTGATATCATTGGCCATCGTCAGCACTTCGCCAGAAATCGAACGCGCATGTTCATCAAAATAAGATTCGGCAACACGAACCGATTCATTCACCGCGGTTGAAATGCGCTCGGCAAACCAACCCCGCAGCGAATAATCGACAACAAAAAGCGCAAAGAGCGTCACAATCACCGCTGGAAAAGTTGTCACCCCGCCAAACAGAACCGCCATCCGCCAATGCAGCTGGTGACCGGCAAGCCGTTGGCGCCGTTCCGACCATAAGCGCCAGATCTGCCGCCCCACAAGCGTACCGAGCACGACCAATGCCAGCGCATCAATAATGATCAACCACATCACGAAATCGGTATCGTTTGACAGATAGTCAACGCGGGTCAAGGCATAGGCCGTGGCCGCCCCCATACCAAGGGTAAACAGGATCGAAATATAGGCTAGCCGGTCTTCGCTAAACCAGCCCTTTTTAGCAATCGTTGATATATTTTGATCATTAGATTTCAACATTTTAGCGGCCTGCCTTTATGTTCAGATCCTTGATCTTTTTGCGCAAGGTGTTCCGGTTTAACCCCAAAATATCGGCGGCTCGAACCTGATTACCACGGGTTACCTCTAACGTGGCAAGAATAAGCGGATGTTCGACTTCGCGCAAAATACGGCCATAGAGGCCGGGGGCTGGCATGCCACCTTTCAATGCGTCGAAATAACGCCGAATATGCGCATCAACCGATTCTGACAGGCTTTCTGCATCTTCATTTACTTCGGTCTGGCTGGCTGGAAATTCACGTTCAACCGCCGCCGCATCAATGCTGTTATCGGCATGAAGCACCAGCATGCGCCTGACCAGATTTTCCAATTCGCGCACATTGCCCGGCCAATGCCAAGATTTCAGCGCACGCAATGCCTCAGGGGTAAAGGTTTTTGATGGCAGCCCCGCTTTGACGGCATGAAGCTGGAAATGCGTGACAAGCGGGCCAATATCTTCCACGCGTTCACGCAATGGCGGCAATCGCAGTGGCACCACATTCAACCGGTAAAACAAATCTTCACGAAACAGGCCTTGATGCATAAGGTGATGCAAATTCTGGTTTGTTGCTGCAATGACCCTGATATTTGTTTTGACTGGCCGCTGCGCGCCAACGGGCAGATACTCACCATCTTGCAAAACCCGCAAAAGCCTTGTTTGCGCCTCGGGTGGCATATCGCCAACCTCATCAAGAAACAGCGTTCCGCCCTCGGCCTGTTCAAACCGGCCCTGATGATGCTTTGCCGGATTCGAGCCATCATCCTTGCCCCGCCCGAATAATTCGGCTTCGACAAGATCACGCGGAATCGCAGCAAGGTTGATTGCAACAAACGGGCCCGCGCGGCGGCTTCCAAGATCATGAAGCGCACGGGCGACCAATTCCTTGCCCGTACCGCTCTCACCAGTCACAAGAACGGTTAGATCGGTGCTAACAACCCGCGCCATCGCTTTGAAAATATCCTGCATCGGGCGCGACCGGCCAATTAACGGGCCGCCCTCTTCGATTGATGCTGTTTTGGCATTTGACCGGCTTGGCGCGCCGATGGTTTCAACAGCGCGTTGCGTCACCTCGATCAAACTTCGCAACTCGAATGGTTTTGGCAGATATTCAAAAACCCCAATCTGCTGGGCCTTTACGGCGGTAAGTAATGTTGAACGGGCGCTCATCACAATGACCGGCAAATCGGGGCGACGCTCTTGGATGCGTGGCAACAGATCAAGCGCATCGCCATCAGGCAAAGCGACATCGGTAATCAAAACATCGCCTTTGCCGGATTCAATCAATTTCCACAACCCCGCCGCAGTGCCGCTTGATTGCACAGCATAACCCTGACGGGCAAGTGCCTGCTGCACAACAAGCCTGACCGATTTATCATCTTCGGCAACAAGAATAAGCGGTGGCTTTACGTTCATTCAGCTGATCCTTTTGCCGGTTTTGATGGTATTGGCGCCGGTTTATCTAATTCGGCCACCGGAAAATTCATCCGAAAGGCGGTTCGACCTGACGTTGAATCGACCTCAATCATACCGCCATGATCAGCAACAACACTGGCAACCATTGTTAAGCCGAGCCCGCTGCCGCCATTGCGTCCAGATACAAACGGGTCAAAAATATGATTGCGAATATCTTCGGGAATGCCGCGTCCATTATCGATAATATCAACCTGAACCGGCACATGCGATCCGCCATCACTTGCCGCTAATGACAAACGGCGACCGCGTGAATAGGATGTCTTTATAACAAGTTCTGCATTTTTATCAGTAGCTTCCGAAGCGTTCTTGATTATATTAATAAAGGATTGAATTAACAGGTCGCGATGCCCATTCACCAATGGCAAGGATGGATCATATTGCCGGCGGATCACCAGATGCGCCCCATAAGATGCCGCCGCCAGCCCAAGACAATGATCTAAAACCTCGTGAATATTCACCGGGCTAAGCACAAGACGCGCACCACCGGCAAAGCCTTCCATTCGGTCAAGAAGTGCCGCAACACGGTCACTTTCCTCGACAATCATGCGGGTTAGGATGCGGTCTTCATCGCCAAGGCCTGATTCCAATAGCTGGGCAGCGCCTTTGATTCCGGCAAGCGGGTTTTTGACCTCATGCGCCAGCAAGGCCGCCATTGCCGAAATAGACCTTGCCGCACCGCGAAATAATGACTGGCCGCGAAGCCGTTCAGCAAGCGCGCGTTCTTGAACCGACACCAATAGACGCGGCGTGTCGCCAAAGGGGGTGATTTGCACATTTACAAGCTTTAGCCCCAGCTTTGGCCCTGCCAGTTCAAGCCCCTGATCACCAACCGAAACATGCTGGTCTCGGGCGCGTTGCAACATCGAAAACAGGCTACTATCAGCTGGAATAAACCCCTCAAGCGGCATACCGGACAAGATCATCTGGCTTGATTGAAAGAACATTTCGGCAGCTTGATTGAGATAAACAAAACAATTATCCGCATCCAAAACAAAAATCGGATTGGGCAAGCTAGCCATAATTTGCGCCATACTAACGCCCGAATGCTGATCGACATCATGGTCATGGCGCGGATATCCGGCTCGATCCATCGTATCAGACATGCCTGATGACATTGATTTTGATGGCGAACGCATCACGCCGCCACATCGCTTGGATCAAGCGCTCTAAAAAATTGATCAACCGCAGCAAACACCATAGCGGCATCGGTATTGTTATTGGCAATATCGCGTAATTCGGCGGCACCGGGAAGGCCATGCGCATACCAGGCAATATGTTTGCGTGCCAACCGCATCGCGGCGGTTCCATAATGGCTAAGCATATCGTCAAGATGCGCCCGCATCAAATGGTGACGCACACCGATTGATGGCGTTGGACGAACCGCCTGCCCCGCCAAGAGATCGCCAGCTTGCGCCAAAAGCCAGGGACGCCCCTGCGCCCCACGCCCAATCATTACACCAGCAGCACCGCTTTGCTCGATGGCTTTTTGCACGGTGTCGAGACAGGTAATATCACCATTCGCAACAACCGGAATATCAACCGCCGTCACCACGTCACTAATTTTTTCCCAATCTGCCGCACCATTATACATCTGACAGCGTGTTCTGCCGTGAATGGCCAGCATTTTGATTCCGGCATTTTCAGCCATCTTGGCAAGCTGCGGCGCATTCAGACTGTCATTATCCCAACCAAGCCGCATTTTCAACGTAACCGGCACATCAACAGCATCAACCACAGCCGTCATAATGGCACCAGCAAGGTTCGGATCACGCATCAAGGCCGAGCCCGATAATTTGCCAGTAACCTTTTTGGCAGGGCACCCCATATTGATATCGATAAAGCTTGCCCCAAGATCGGCACAGATTTTCGCCGCTTCGGCCATAACCGGCGGTTCCCAGCCAGCAAGCTGGATTGATAGCGGTGCTTCGGCAATCGCTTCGGTTCGCAATTTCCGCATTTCGCTTTTCACGTCGCGCAAAACGGCTGCGCTGGCAATCATTTCGGTTACCACCAAACCGCCGCCACAGCGCCTCACAGCGCGGCGAAACGGCCAGTCAGTTACCCCGGACATGGGCGCCAGAATGGCCGCATGGGGCAAGATGTTTCCATCAATGGCAAGAGACATAAAAGACCCCGAAACAGACCCGAAAAGACAAACACCGATGGTGAATATCGTTAAAACGCCCATATAATAGGCAATTAATGCACAAAAATCCATCACTTAACGTCAATCGCCGCCAAAGCATCGGCGATATGATTGAATTGGGCCGCAACGCCGAAGCCACGCGCTTGCCGGACTGAATATCCATTGGACAAAGCGGCATACATTGGGGATAAGAAGGACTGTCATGCAAAATAAAACTGTTTCACGCTCCGATCAATCCGGCACCACGTCATGCGCGGCGATTATTGTCGCCGCCGGATCAGGCGTTCGCGCGGCCAGCACGCATAATTTCAACGCTGCCCATCACAGCGATTTTGGGCGTAACAATTTTGGGCATGATCTACCAAAGCAATTCTGGCCCTTAGGCGGTAAACCCGTTATCGCCCACGCTTTTGACTATTTTCATCACCATCCAGCGATTGCCGCCATCATTCTGGTCGTAGCCAAGCCCTATATCACCCATATGGCCGATATTTTGCCAGAAACGCACAAGCCGATTTATCTTATCGCTGGCGGTGCTACGCGGCAGGAATCGGTTCACGCTGGGTTAACCGCCCTTGCCAGCCTGCCAGATTGCCAGAATATCGACTATGTTGCCATTCATGATGCAGCCCGCCCTTTCATACCGGCCAATCTATTAGATGGCTTAATCACCGCTGTTGATCATGCCAATGGCGATGCCAGCAATGATGACATTCAAATCATTGGTGCCGTTCCGGTTTTGCCACTTGCCGACAGCATCAAAACCATCGACAAGCACGCCGCCAAAAATGACCGGACAAGCAGCAGCGCCCTTATTACGGGCGGCATTGACCGAAGCCAGCTTGCCGCCGCGCAGACACCGCAATTATTCCGCCGCGATATCATCACCAAACTGCATGATGATTTTGCGGGCAAAGGCGGTTTTACCGATGATTGCAGCCTTGCCGAAGCTGCCGGTTTCAAAGTAACAGCGATTGATGGCGCTAAACAGCTTATGAAGCTGACCGATGGTGATGATTTTGCTATGTTGTCGCATCTCTTTGCGGCCAATAGCGCAGCGCAGGGTCATCGGCAAAAAACGGATGATAACAGCATGACAGAAACACGCTTTGGCACCGGCTTTGATGTTCATAAATTCAGCGATGAAGCTGGCCCGATCTGGCTTGGCGGTATCAAGCTAGATAGTGACCGCCGCATGCTGGCTCACTCTGATGGTGATGTTGGATTGCATGCTTTATGCGACGCGATTTTTGGCGCGCTTGCCGATGGCGATATCGGCGCCCATTTTCCGCCATCTGATCCGCAATGGGAAAATGCAGATAGCACGATATTTCTGGATTTTGCTGCCAAGCGTGTTCTGGCACGCGGTGGCCGCATTATGAATCTTGATCTAACCTTGATTTGCGAGACGCCAAAAATTGGCCCGCATCGCGACTCCATTCGCCGTCGAATTGCCGAAATATGCGGCATTTCCATTGACCGTGTCAGCGTCAAAGCCACAACATCCGAAGGGTTGGGCTTTACCGGTCGCGGTGAAGGAATCGCAGCGCAAGCAAGTGCCAGCATCACCTTGCCCGCACCATCAGATCATCCTTCCTCCACTGGTACGACAAAGTGATGGTTATCAGCGGTTCACTTCGATCATCACTTGCCTATCTTGCCACGCTTGGCCCGATTGGGCATTTACGCCCTGCCCCGGGCACAATTGGATCGTTTGTCGGCGTTGTCAGCGGCTATATGATTGCCAGCTATGGCGCCGGAATATTGGCGGCGGCAACATTGCTTGTTACCGTTATTGGCATTTTCGCGGCTGATGCTTATGGACAGACCACTGGCCGCAAGGACGCGCCGGAAGTCATCATAGACGAAGTGGCAGGACAATGGATCGCCGTGATCATTCTGCCGCTTGATCTTTGGTGGTTTGCCGCCGCATTTATTTTGTTCCGGTTTTTTGACATTACCAAGATTGGCCCTGTCGGCATGGCTGAATCGCTCTCGGGCGGTGTTGGCGTTATGGCCGATGATATTGTCGCAGGTCTATTGGCCGCCCTCTGCCTTTGGGGCGCGGCACAATTGCTTGCCGGCTTTTAGATCTAACTTCATTGGCGAGGCGCTATGACAGATGATGCAAATATGACAGCAAATGATTTGGCTAAGGCCATTATAAAGCTTGCCACTGACAAGCGCGTGATGCTTGTTCTTGCCGAATCTTGCACCGGCGGCATGATTGCCGCTGCTTTGACCGATATTGCCGGTTCATCTGCGGTTCTTGATCGCGGTCTTGTGACCTACAGCAATCAGGCAAAACAAGACCTTCTTGGTGTCAGTGATGAAATTTTGGCCAGCCATGGTGCGGTCGCAGCCGAAACCGCCATTGCCATGACCACCGGCGCGCTGTTGAAAACGCCACTTGCGACATTAGCAGCATCGGTTACCGGCATTGCCGGGCCAGGCGGCGGCAGCGAAGGCAAACCTGTTGGGCTTGTGCATTTTGCCTGTCAGTGGCGCGGCAAACCAGCGATTCATGATCATCATATCTTTACTGGCGACCGCGATTCTGTTCGCAAAAAATCCTTACATAAATCACTAACAATGATTTATAATGAGTTGAAATAATTTATTATTTTCTAATCAGTATTTTTCCGTATAGTGAATCGGCGCGGGTTTCAAATGCCCGCACCATACGTTTGACCGCTTCGGTAAACAGCGTTTCAATGACCGATTGCAACAGCCGTGAATTAAATTCAAAATCGACATAGAAATCAATTTCACATCCATCAGGGTGATCAAGAAACCGCCAATGATTGGTCAAATGTTTGAATGGCCCTTCGGCATATTTCACGGTAATTTCCAAATTCGCAGGATCAAGTTCGACATAGGATGTGAACCGTTCGCGAAACATATTAAAGCCAATGATCAAGTCAGCGGTCAAAGCGTCGGTTGATTCCTGCCGGATGCGTGACGCCAAACACCAAGGCAAAAATTCAGGATATGACCGCACATCGGCAACAAGCGCATAAAGGTCTTGTGGCCGGTGATGGATCACCCGTTTTTCCTTATGGATTGTCATTCCTTCGCGCTCCGATAACTATGCGTCAAGATGCGCGGCGTTTCGGGCTGCCTGCAATGCGGCAAAATCAGCATCAGCATGATAGCTGGATCGGGTCAAAGGCGTTGACGACATCAGCAAAAATCCCTTGCCAGCCCCTATTTTCGCAAATTGCGCGAATATAGTTGGCTCGACAAACCGATCGACAACCGCATGTTTTGGTGTTGGTTGCAGATATTGGCCAATTGTCATGAAATCAACATCGGCGCTTCGCAGATCATCCATCAATTGCTCAACTTCACCATCGGTTTCACCAAGGCCAACCATAATGCCCGATTTGGTGAAGATCGTTGGATCAAGCTCTTTGACCTTTTGCAAGATGGATAGCGAGTGGAAATATCGCGCACCAGGTCGGATTGTCGGATAAAGGCGCGGTACGGTTTCCATATTATGGTTAAACACATCAGGCCGCGCCGCGACAACAATTTCAACAGCGCCATCTTTGCGCAGGAAATCTGGCGTCAAAACCTCAATCGTCGTACCGGGTGACAAATGGCGAATGGCCAGAATCGTATCGGCAAAATGCTGCGCGCCACCATCATCCAGATCATCACGGTCAACCGAGGTAATCACCACATGACGAAGGCCAAGCTTTGCCACAGCTTTGCCAACATTTTCCGGCTCATGCGGATCCAAAAGATCAGGTCGCCCCGTTGCAACATTGCAAAAGGCGCAAGCGCGCGTGCAAACCGATCCTAAAATCATCATGGTGGCGTGTTTTTGCGCCCAGCATTCCCCGATATTCGGGCAAGCCGCTTCTTCACAAACGGTCACAAGATTGAGATCACGCATCAAGGATCTTGTTTCGGCATAGGCAGCGGAAACGGGAGCTTTTACGCGCAACCATTCAGGACGGCGCGGCTGTGGCCGATCCGGGTTTTTGCGTTTTTCGGGGTGACGTGCCGCCCCTTTGCTTGTGTTCATCTGTGGCATGGTTTTTCTTAGCAGACTAACCAGATAAAGAACAACCGATTAACGGCTGGCAAAAAGGCTTTTGCCAAAAGGCAAAAAATACAAACGCATGAAAGCGAACGCAAACAGCGTTGTTATCTTAGAAATGAATGGCGCGATCATAAGCATCAAGAACCGATTCATGCATCGCCTCAGACAGGGTTGGGTGCGGGAAAATCGTTGCCATTAATTCAGCTTCGGTTGCTTCTAAAGTCCGCGCAATGGCATAGCCTTGAATTAATTCGGTGACTTCAGGCCCAACCATATGCGCGCCCAGCAATTCGCCAGTTTTGGCATCGAAAATCGTTTTTACAAAGCCGCCATCATCGCCAAGGGCAATCGCCTTGCCATTGCCTGCAAATGGAAATTGGCCAATTTTCAGATCATAACCAGCCTGTTTTGCTGCCGCTTCGGTCATGCCAATAGATGCGACTTGTGGGCGGCAATATGTACAGCCCGGCACAGCACCGTCGCCAATGGCATGAACATCTTTTTGACCCATGATTTTTTCGACACAGATGATGCCTTCATGGCTGGCTTTATGCGCCAACCAAGGTGGGCCGGTTACGTCGCCAATGGCATAGATACCAGCTTCGCCAGTTGCCCCCCATTGATCGGTCACTATATGACCGCGATCAACTTTGATTTTGGTCGCTTCAAGGCCAAGATTTTCAGTATTGCCGGTGATGCCAACGGCAAGAATCATCCGACTTGCCTGCAATGGTTTGTCATGGCCTTCGATGCTGGCCTGAACGCCGTTGCCATCGCTTGTCACAGCTTGCAATTTGACCCCGGTCATAATTGTGATACCGCGCTTTTCGAATGCTTTTTGAACGAAAGCAGACACGTCTTCATCTTCAACTGGCAAGATGCGGTCAAGCGCCTCGATCAGTGTCACCTTTACCCCCATATCATGATAAAATGAGGCAAATTCGCTTCCAATCGCGCCTGAACCAACAATGATAAGCGATTCGGGCATGGTTTCGGGAACCATTGCTTCACGGTAGGTCAAGATGGTTTTGCCGTCAGCCTCGATATTGGGCAACGCCCTCGCGCGGGCGCCGGTGGCGATGATCACATGTTTGGCTGATACCATATCTCCATTTGACAGGCTGATCTGGCGCAAACCGCCCTTTGTCGCGCCAAGCTTGGCTTCGGCCGCAATCACGGTAACCTTGTTCTTTTTTAACAGATGCTTGACACCCGTCGACAGACGAGCTGCAACTTTGCGTGACCGTTTCACGACAGCCGTAAGATCAATTTTAACCTCACCAACCGTGATGCCGAAATCGGCCATTTCGTCAATTGAATGACGCAATTCAGCCGCGCGCAACAACGCTTTGGTTGGAATACAGCCCCAATTCAGGCAAATACCGCCAAGATTCTCACGCTCGATAACCACCGGCTTTAGCCCAAGCTGGGCCGCCCGAATGGCCGCAACATAGCCGCCAGGCCCGCCACCAATTACGGCAATGTCAAATTGGGTATCGGTCATTATTGTCTCCTAATCGGCGAACCGGTCGGCTTGTAATCGGGGCTATTGCAGGATGAATTACAAAAGCATGGTGACTGGGCTTTCAACAAACCCCTTGAAAGCCTGCAGCCATTTGGCCCCAACCGCGCCGTCAACAGCGCGATGATCGGCTGACAGGGTAACGCTCATCACCGTTGCCACGGCCAGATTGCCATCAATGACAACGGGCCGTTGCTCACCTGCACCAACCGCAAGAATGCCGCCATGGGGCGGATTAATGACCGCGGCAAATTCGCGAATACCAAACATGCCAAGATTGGAAATTGTAAAACTGCCACCGGTATATTCGCCGGCGGTTAATTTACCGTCACGCGCGCGGGCGGCCAGATCAGCGGTAACCTGTGATAGGGCGGCAAGCCCCTTTTGTTCGGCGGCCCACACTATTGGCGTGATTAATCCGCCATCAATTGCCACTGCCATGGCAATATCGGCATGGCGGAATATACGGGTATTGTCGCCTTCCCATGAGGCGTTGGCTTCAGGAACGGCGATCAAAGCCATTGCTGCCGCGCGGATGATCATGTCATTGACTGAAATTTTGATACCTTCACCTGCCCTTGCATTCAGCGCTTCACGCGCCTCAAGCAATCTGTCGATCATACAATCAACGGTCAGATAGAAATGTGGTGCTTGCTGTTTTGACTCTTGAAGCCGGTTAGCGATGACTTTGCGCATCTGGCTATTGGCAACAAGATAGCTGTCGCCGCGCTGGACCGCGTCTGCCTGTATCGCTGTTGTTTGCGCGATTGGCGAGACATCCGCCGATTCAACATCACGGCGCAAAATCCGGCCATAGGGGCCACTTCCCACAATCCCGTCAAGTGCAATGCCCCGATCAGCCGCAATTCGGCGCGCCAACGGGCTGGCAAAGATTCGCGGCTTGTCGGTATTGGCGGTTTGGGTTGCTGGTGCTGCGACGGCTGGCGCTGTTACTTGTGCTGGCACTGGCCGGGCATCACGAATCGGCACTGGTTCGGCGGGTGCTTTTGCTTCGGTCACGGCTGGTGAAGCCGACGGTGCAACCGAGGAGTCTTGAACGCTGTTTTTGGCAACATCACTTGCGGTTTCACCATCTTCTGCCAGAACAGCAATCACCGCCCCAACAGCAACATTCTCAGCGCCAGCATCAACGAAAATTTTTGCCATAATTCCATCATCAACCGATTCAACTTCCATTGTTGCCTTGTCGGTTTCGATTTCGGCAATCACATCGCCGGAATTGACGCGATCGCCTTCGCTAACAAGCCATTTTGCCAAAGTTCCGGTTGTCATGGTTGGTGACAAGGCCGGCATTTTAATTTCAATTGCCATCAGCCCTACCCCTTAAAGCCATCACAAGTGGTGCGCGCGGCGGCAACAATGTCGTCAATTTGCGGTAATGCCAACGCTTCGAGATTTGCCGCATAAGGCATTGGAACATCCTTGCCCGTCACACGCGCAATCGGCGCATCAAGCCAGTCAAAAGCCTGCTCCATAACCTGCATGGCAATTTCAGCGCCAATGCCCGCAAACGGAAAGCCTTCTTCACAAGTAACGAGACGCGAGGTCTTTTTCACCGATTCAACGATGGTCGCGCTATCAAGTGGGCGAATTGATCTCAGATCAATCACTTCGGCGCTGATGCCCTGTTCGGCAAGCCGATCAGCCGCCTCAAGAGCGCGGCCAACCATGATGGAAAAGGCAACGATTGTGACATCGCTTCCGCGTCGCAGAATATTCGCCTTGCCGATTGGCACGATCCAATCATCATCATCCGGCACGTCAAAGCTTTGGCCATACAAGACTTCATGCTCGAGGAAAATAACCGGATTTGGATCACGAATAGCGGCTTTTAACAGGCCTTTGGCATCAGCTGCCGAATAAGGGGCAACAACCTTTAGGCCTGGGCAATGCGCATACCAGCTGGCAAAACATTGCGAATGTTGCGCCGCAACACGGCTTGCCGCACCATTTGGCCCGCGAAACACAATCGGACAGCCCATTTGACCACCAGACATGTAAAGGGTTTTGGCTGCCGAATTGATGATTTGATCAATCGCCTGCATGGCGAAATTGAACGTCATAAACTCGACAATCGGCCGCAATTCGCCAAAGGCCGCGCCAACACCAAGACCGGCAAAACCCTGTTCGGTAATCGGCGTGTCAATCACCCGTTTCGAGCCAAATTCGTCAAGAAGCCCTTGTGTTACCTTATAGGCTCCCTGATATTCAGCAACTTCTTCGCCCATGATGAACACATTTTCATCTCGGCGCATTTCTTCGGCCATCGCGTCACGAAGTGACTCGCGAACGGTTAGGGACGTTGAACTACCTGACCAATCTGGTTCTGCCAATGCTTGCGCCACTGGTTCTGCCACTGATTCTGACGCTGGCGCAATCTGCGGCGCCTTGGCCGATGGGGCTGTTTCAGCGGATGCTGCACCATTATCGGCAGCAGGCGGGGCAGCAGGCGCGGTAGCCGTTGGTAATTGCATGGCACTGGCGCTTTCGCCATCTTCCAGCAACATTGCAATGACTGCATTCACCTTTACATGCTGGGTTCCAGCAGGCACCAAAATCTGGCCGATTTTGCCATCTTCGATGGCTTCGACTTCCATCGTTGCCTTATCGGTTTCAATTTCGGCAATCACATCGCCCGAACGCACATCATCGCCATCGGCAACAAGCCATTTTGCAAGTGTGCCTTCTTCCATCGTTGGCGACAAAGCTGGCATTTTGATTTCAATGGCCATGATTACACCTTTGCAACAAGTTTGTTGTCGGTCAGCGGCAACAGAATATCGGTAAAAAGCTCAGATGGATCTGGCTCAGGGCTGGTTTGGGCAAATTCAGTGGCTTTGGTTACGGTTGCCTTAACGTCGGAGTCAATTTCCTTCAGCCGTGCATCGTCAACATGCTGGTTTTTCAAAAGATCACGTATCTGGTCAATCGGATCATGCTGCTTGCGCATTGCATCGACCTCTTCGCGGGTACGGTATTTTGCCGGGTCAGACATTGAATGACCGCGATAGCGATAGGTTTTCATTTCAAGGATATAAGGCCCATTCCCGTCACGGCAATGCGCCAACGCCTCAAGCGCGGCAGTGCGAACCGCCAGCACATCCATACCATCGACCTGTTTGCCAGGGATCCCATAGGCCATGCCACGATCGGCAAGCGCCCGACCAGCGGCGGCACGCGTGACTTTGGTTCCCATACCATATTGGTTATTTTCAATAACAAACACGACAGGAAGGCTCCAAAGTGCCGCCATATTAAAGCTTTCATAAACCTGGCCCTGATTGACCGCGCCATCGCCAAGATAGGTCATACAGACATTCGGTTCGTTTTTATATTTATGGGAAAAAGCAAGCCCAACACCGATTGGCACCTGCGCTCCAACAATACCGTGACCGCCAAAGAAATTCTTTTCGCGGCTAAACATATGCATCGAACCGCCCTTGCCGCGCGAATAACCGCCTTCACGGCCGGTCAATTCGGCCATCACACCATCAGCATCCATCCCGCAAGCCAGCATATGACCATGGTCGCGATATGATGTAACAACAGTGTCACCCGGCTTTGAGGCTGACTGCAGCCCAACAACAACGGCTTCTTGGCCGATATAGAGATGACAAAACCCACCAATTTGACCCATGCCATAAAGCTGGCCGGCCTTTTCTTCAAACCGGCGGATCAGCAGCATGTCTTTATACATGGCAACCAGATCTTCGGTTGGCGGCATGTCATTCACGCCTGATACGACTGTTTTTGGCGGCCGCCCCGGGCCACGTTTGCGCTTGGTTTCTGCTTTCGCGGTCATTTGTTCCACCTTATTTGACCGCGGCAGACAGCTTTTTATCGCCAGCCCGTCCGTGGCCTGTTTGAACCGGAAATTTTTTGGGAAACACAGACGATGCTGCCATATTCACCAAAATCCCCGACTGATGCGCCAGCTACGCAAGGCAGACAGCCCGCGTGACATGATCACAGAACGAGAATTCAGCGAATTTCGTATTTATGCAACAATTTTATTATTCTGTTTTTATTGAATTTTTTAAGTATAAACTGAAATTGAGTTAACTTGCCATGTGTCACTTGTGATATTAAAATTTCAAATCTGACAGATCAATTGAAACAATCACATCATTTGGCGCATAAAGCCCCAGCTCGGCACGCGCCGTCTCAGCAAGGATATCGGCGTCAATACTGCCTTTATGCATCAAGCCGATGCGGTGATCTAAAAATTTCTGATGTTTTTCAAGCAAGGCAAGCTGCTCTTCGGCAAGCATGATTTTGCGCTCTAGCTGCGGGCGAGCCAACATGCCGCGCTCACCAGCCACTGTATGAACCCCGAAAAAAACAATCATCGTCCCAAGCAGAAAGAAGCTACCCGCAAACGCCAATGTTTTTCGCATTACATACATGAACCCCGCCCCTTTAAATCACCGTCTGTGGATGATCATCCTCATGGTTGATCACAAAACCAGTGAATCAGAGCTGATTCACCGCGTCAAGAAAAAAGCGAATCGCGGTGTTTCCTTGGTTTTTTAAGAATGGGCAGCCTAGCCGCGCAAAATTGAACGGCCCGCATAAAGACCGGTACGGTCCAATTCTTCTTCGATGCGAAGCAGCTGGTTATATTTCGACAAACGGTCAGATCTTGACAATGATCCGGTTTTAATCTGACCGGCATTGGTAGCGACAGCCAGATCAGCGATAAAGCTATCTTCGGTTTCACCAGAACGGTGTGAAATAATGACACCAAAGCCTGCTTTTTGTGCCATATCAATGGCTTGCATGGTTTCGGTTAACGTACCAATCTGGTTCACCTTGATCAAGATGGCATTGCCAGCAGCCTCGGTGATACCACGGCTAAGACGCTCAGGGTTGGTCACAAACAAATCATCGCCAACAATCTGCACATTGCCGCCAATGGCGCTGGTTAGATTTTGGAACCCGTTCCAATCATCTTCATGCAAGGGATCTTCAATTGAAACAATCGGATAGCGGCCAGTTAATTCTTGCCACATTGCATTCATTTCTTCACTGCCAAGAATCCGTCCCTCACCAGCCAAATTATATTTAAAATCAGTACAGAACTCGCTTGCCGCAGCATCCAACGCAATCATCACATCGTCACCAGGCTTGTAACCGGCAGCCTCAATCGCCTTGGCGATATAGCCAAGCGCCTCATCGGTTGAATTGATAGCCGGGGCAAAGCCACCTTCATCGCCAACCGCGGTTGATAGTGACGCATCCGACAACAGCTTTTTCAATGCGTGAAAAATTTCTGCGCCCATGCGTAACCCGTCGGCAAAATGGCTTGCACCTACAGGCATCACCATAAATTCCTGAACATCCAGCGCGTTGTCAGCATGCGCGCCGCCATTGATGATATTCATCATAGGTACGGGCAAAAGATGTGCATGAACCCCGCCAAGATAACGCCATAGCGGCATTTCAGCCGAATCCGCCGCCGCGCGCGCGACCGCCATCGACACACCCAAAATCGCATTGGCACCAAGCCGCGCCTTGTTTGGCGTGCCATCAAGCTCGATCAAATCCTGATCGAGGCCAGCCTGATCAAAGGCATCAGCGCCGGTCAAGGCATCAAAAATTTCGAAATTCACCGCATCAACGGCTTTCAACACACCTTTGCCGCCATAACGGTCGGCGTCGCCATCGCGCATTTCTACAGCCTCATATGCGCCTGTAGACGCGCCTGACGGCACCGCCGCACGGCCAACCGCGCCATCTTCAAGAATAACGTCAACTTCGACGGTCGGGTTTCCGCGGGAATCAAGAATTTCACGCGCCTGAATATCTACGATCGTTGACATGGGCTTGGCTCTTTTCGGTTTTCAGATGTTGAGATGACCATTGTGTAGCGAAAATAGCCTGTTAGCGCAACTGATCTTGCGGCGTCGATTTTGCCTTATTAGCTGCGGCGCGCCTGATCAATCTGCATCAATTTGGCAAGCACCGTTGGCATTTCGGATAACGGCACCATATTCGGCCCATCAGACGGCGCCTGCTCAGGGTTTTCATGTGACTCCATAAACAATCCCTGTACGCCAACGGCAACCGCTGCACGCGCCAAAACCGGCACAAATTCACGTTGGCCGCCAGAACTGCCACCAAGACCACCCGGTTGCTGCACCGAATGTGTTGCATCAAAAATCACCGGATGCCCAAAGGCCGCCATCGTTGGCAGCGACCGCATATCAGATACAAGCGTGTTATAGCCAAATGACGTGCCACGTTCGGTCAATAACAGGTTTTGATTGCCAGCATTGGTGACCTTTTCAGCAACATGTTTCATATCCCAAGGGGCCAGAAACTGGCCCTTTTTGACATTGATCACCCGACCGGTTTTTGCCGCCGCAACCAATAAATCGGTTTGGCGGCATAAAAAGGCAGGAATCTGAATGATATCAAGTACCTCGGCAGCCGCAGCACATTGATCGGGAAGATGCACATCGCTTAGCACCGGAACGCCAATCTGGGCTTTCACCTTGGCCAGAACATCCAGCCCTTCATCCATGCCAACGCCGCGTTCAGCGCCAGCCGATGTACGGTTTGCCTTGTCATAAGATGATTTATAAACAAAGCCCATACCGGCATCTGCGGCCATTTTGGCAAGGGATTCCGCGCAAGACAGCGCATGATCCAGCCCTTCAATCTGACAGGGACCAGCGATTAGCAGCAAAGGCGAATCACCGCCGCATTGCACATTTCCAATGGTTACAATCTGCATGACATCATCTCCCCAATCACGGCAAGGCGGTCAAAGCCAGCCTCGCATCATGTGTAAACGCAGGCCTAATTCAACTCAGCCCCATTCCGACACAGGCATAGTCACGCCGAGGCGCGGGTTAAACAAGGCGCGATTTTTCCATTGATGCCGCGACAAATCCGGTAAAGAGCGGGTGCGGATCAAATGGCTTCGATTTCAATTCTGGGTGGAATTGAACCGCCACAAAAAATGGATGATCGGCCCGCTCGACAATTTCCGGCAAACTGCCATCGGGTGACAGGCCCGAAATGACCATGCCAGCCGCTTCAAGCTGGTCACGATAAGCAATATTCACCTCATAACGATGGCGGTGACGTTCAGAAATCACCTGCTCGCCATAAAGACGGCTTGCCATTGATCCCGGAGTCAGATGACATTCATAGGCGCCAAGACGCATGGTGCCGCCAAGATCATCACCGGCACTGCGCTGCAAGGTTTCATTCCCAACAGTCCATTCGGTCATCAGCCCGACAAGCGGCAATTTTGTATCGCCAAATTCGCTTGATCCGGCATCGGGCATAGCGGCCAGATTACGCGCCGTTTCCAAAACCGCCATTTGCATGCCAAAACAAATGCCGAAATAGGGAATATTTTGTTCGCGCGCAAACCTGACAGCGCGGATTTTGCCTTCTGATCCACGCTCACCAAAACCACCTGGAACCAGAATTCCGCCAACATGCTGCAAGCTTTGGATGGCAGCATCTTCTTGTTCAAACAATTCGGAATCAATCCAGTCAATATTGACCTTAACCCCATTGGCAATACCGCCATGAACAAGCGCTTCACCCAATGATTTATAGGAATCTTGTAAGCTGGTATATTTCCCGACAATGGCGATATTCACCTCGCCCTCGGGATTCGCAACAACATGGCAAATTCGTTTCCAGTGCGACAGATCAGGCGTCGTATCGGCAAGCCCAAAATGGCGAACAACTTCGCTATCCAGCCCTTCATCGTGATAGGCAAGCGGTACTTCATAGATATTGCTGACGTCACGCGCCAAAACCACGGCCGATTGCCGGATATTACAAAAAAGGCCGATTTTGGCACGCTGTTCGGCTGGCAATGGATGTTCGGTGCGGCATAAAAGGATATCGGGCTGGATGCCGACTGATTGTAGCTCTTTGACCGAATGCTGGGTTGGTTTGGTTTTTAATTCACCCGCAGCGGCGATATAGGGAATCAATGTGACATGCAGATAACAGGTTGATTCGCGGCCAAGCTCATTGCCAATTTGCCGGATGGCCTCAAGAAATGGCAATGATTCAATATCGCCAACCGTGCCGCCAATTTCACAAAGGATGAAATCTTCATCATCATGATTAGATAGAACAAACGCCTTGATCGCATCGGTGACATGCGGAATGACCTGAATGGTGGCGCCAAGATAGTCGCCGCGCCGTTCTTTGGCCAGAACATCTGAATAGATGCGTCCGGTCGTCACGTTATCGGTGCGTTTGGCATGAACGCCAGTGAACCGTTCATAATGGCCGAGATCAAGATCGGTTTCCGCGCCATCATCGGTGACGAACACCTCACCATGCTGCGTTGGTGACATGGTGCCGGGATCGACATTCAAATAGGGATCGAGTTTACGAAGGCGAACCGAGTATCCGCGCGCTTGCAATAGTGATGCGAGCGCTGCTGCACCAAGACCTTTACCAAGCGAGGAAACCACGCCACCAGTGATGAAAATATAACGAGGCATGGACAAATTAAATAGCCTATTGCCGCGAACTTGATAAGGCACAAAATGCATCGAAATGCAAAATAGTGAAAATTCTTAGGATTGACAAAAAGCCAAATTCCGGCCTTCGACTATTGTCCTGTTGGCACGATCGGCCCAGATGACTTGACAGGGGCTTCTTTGATCACATCTTCAACAATCGAAACCGGCGCCTTGCCAGCGCCAGCCATGATCGCAAGAGTGACCGTTGTGGTGAAAAAGCCAACCGCCAGAATCGTTGTCATACGGGTTAACAGATTCGCTGTTCCGCGTGCTGTCATAAAGCCGCCGCCGCCACCGCCGCCGCCGCCGATACCAAGACCGCCGCCTTCACTACGTTGCAGCAAAACTGTAATGACCAGCCCAAGGGCGATCAGAATGTGAATGGTCAGAACCAGCGTTTCCATGATCTTTTATTTTCCTGCAAATAAGGTTGTTGCGCCGCTTATATGGTTTCTTGGACTGTTTTTCAACCAAAATGCCGCAAAAGGCAGCTTTGGCAGATGATCAGGCAATTTTTTTCGAAAACTTAGGATTTCGACATTTGTAAAACGGCCGAATCGCAAATCGAGTCAAACGCCGCTGCATCAAGGCTGGCACCGCCAACAAGCGCCCCGCCAACATGATCAACGGCAAAAATCGCGTCCGCATTATCGGCATTCACTGACCCACCATAAAGAATGGGTAGCGGCGCCATATGGCCGTTCTGGCTTTTCGGCAATTCACTGGCAATGGCCTGATGCATCGCCGCAATATCGTCAACAGATGCCACTTCGCCCGTGCCAATCGCCCAGACCGGCTCATAGGCAATCATCACCCTGCCATGAAGGCCATTTTCACCATGTGGCAGATTTGCTGGCAATGACGCATGCAATTGATCAATGACAATCTGTTCAGCCAGTCCGGCACGGCGTTCGGCCAATGTTTCACCAAGACAGATCATCACATCAAGATCATGCGCCAATGCCTGTGCCGCCTTTGCCGCGACTAAAGCGCTTGTCTCACCATGAGTAGCGCGGCGTTCCGAATGGCCCAAAAGCACCACAGACGCGCCACAATCGCGGAGCATCGCCGCCGATACATCCCCCGTATGCGCCCCCGACAGATTTTGATGGCAATCTTGACCGCCAAGCCGGACATCGCTTCCCCCAAGCCGAACCGACATTGGCACCAAATAAGGATGCGGCGCAAACAGGATGCGCGCAACAGGCTCAAAGCTGCGCGCGCTCAATGCATTGGCAAGCTGGCCAGCCACATCTAACGGTGGGTTCATTTTCCAATTTCCAGCAATAATCATTGGTTAAATCCCGCTATCATTGGCAGATGTAATGCTAAAGAGAACCTCAAGACGCTCTTTAATCGATTTCAGATGGCGCAACATTACCCGCAAGAACGTCATCATGCCAGCCTTCTGATCACCGCCTTTTGGCAATTTAGGCAAAAAACCCTGCTTTTTCGCCCAGAAACTCATTATTTTCCGATATTGAAGTTGCCCCCCTTGTCGGCAATCTTTATTACCAATATGACAGATTTTGATCTTCGGGCGAAACCGCCTGACCAACAAAGAAATGGACGACGGAAAAATGCTACAGGCGATGCGCAGCGGTGCCAAATCTCCAATCATGAAGTTTTTTCTCCTGTTTTTGGCAGGTGGCTTTGCATTATGGGGTATTGGTGATGGCACAACCGGCCTTATTGGGGGTAGCGATAAAGCCGTTTCGGCTGGTGAGGAATCGGTATCACCGCGTGAAGTTGCAATGGAATTTGAGCGCACGCGCCGCAACTATCTGCCAAACAGCAGTGTTGGCGAAGCGCTTCAAGGTGGCTTGCTAAACGACATCATGGGCGCCATGTCGCGTGATGTTTTGTTCCGTTCGGAAAACCGTTCGCTTGGCCTGACCGTTACCCGCGACATGCAACGCGACGCCATCGTCAATGAAGGTTCGTTCAAGGATGAGCTTGGTAATTTTTCTGAAGGCCGGTTCATGCAGACTCTTGCCAATGCTGGCATGTCTGAAGGTGATTATTTGCGGCGTGTTGATGGCGTTTTGATGCGTGAACAGCTGGTTGGCGCTTTGGCAGCCGGATCACGCTTTGATGAAGCCAGCGCCCGCATCGTGGCAGCTTATGACCTAGAGCGTCGCCGTGTGCGTTTGACCAGCTTTCCGGTTATGCCCGAAACAATCAAAGCACCGACCGAAGGCGCGCTTGCAGCCTATTTTGCCGAAAACAAATCTGCCTATGACGCACCCGAGCTGCGCAGTGCAACGATCGCCAGCATTTCCGCTGATTTAATTGCCAGCAGCATCGAAATCACTGACACCGAAATTCAAACCGCATTTGAAAATCGCATCGACGAGTTCAGCACCCCAGAAACACGCCAGATCCGGCAAATGGTTTTTGACGATAAAGCAACCGCTGACACCGCCCTTTCCCGCCTCAAGGCAGGAGAAGCATTTGCCGCTGTCGCTGCCGATATGCTGAATTGGACAGAAATCGACACCGATCTCGGCGTCGTGACAAAATCTGCACTTGATCCGGCGCTTGCTGATGTGGCTTTTGCAACTGTGGCTGGCACGGCTGCTGGCCCTGTTGAGACAGCCTTTGGCCAGCATATTTTGGTCATTGACGCGATTACCGAAGGTGGCGCGGCCAAGCTTGACGATGTGAAGGAAAAGATTGTCGATGCGCTTCGGGCGGAAAAATCGGTTGGCATTCTGTATGACAAAGCCAATGAATTTGAAGATGCGCTTGGGTCGGGGGCAACTTTAGCTGAAGCTGCAGCCAAAGTTGGCGGCACGCTTGCCGAAATCAATAATGTTAGCCGCAACGGCCTCGATATTGATGGCATTCCAGTAAATGGCGATGGCGCCGACCTTATCCAGGATAGCGCCGTTCTTGAGCTGATTTGGACGAGCGCAGTGAATGAGACCAGCGTCATCCAAGAAGGCGGCGACGACATGTTCTTTGCGGTTCGGGTCAATTCACAAAGCCCGCAAACCGAACGCAGCCTGAATGACGTGAAAAGCCGCGCCATTGCCGATTGGAAAGTGGTACAGGCAATCAAAAAAGCCAAAGCCAGCGCCGAAGCTGCGGCAAAAGCCAATGACGATAAAGGCACAATTAGCGAGCCGTTCCGCCGCAACGGCCTTGGTCTTGACCATCAGGCAGCGGGTCTGATTGCCAATAGGGCCTTTTCGCAGGCAACCGGCGCAAGCAGCATTGTCGAGACCGGTAATGAAGCCATCGCTGTCAAAACAATTGAAATTGTCGCTGCCAAAGATGCCGAGATTGACGAGACCAGCAAAATCGTTATCGAAGTCATGAATAACGCCTTGCAAGAAGACATGCTGAATATGGTGTTATTATCCTTGTCGGAAAAACATGACCTACAACTGAATGTTGCACCGGTTCAGCAATTGTTGGTTGGAAGCCAGCAATAATGCTTGTTAGCAGTGAAAATTTCGACAAATTTGCGGCGCAATTTCAGGCTGGCAACCGCCAGCTTGTTTCGCGGGTTCTTGTTGCTGATACCCAAACGCCGGTTTCGGCCTATTTAAAGCTGGCTGGCGAAAAGCCCAATTGCTTTTTGCTGGAATCAGTCGAAGGCGGCGAAGTTCGTGGCCGGTTTTCTGTCATTGGCCTTGCCCCCGATCTGATCTGGCGTTGCCGTGATGGCCGCGCTGAAATCAACATCACACCGGCTGATGACGCTGGTTTCCAGCCAGAACCACTGGCACCGCTTGAATCGCTTCGCGCTTTGATGCGCCAATCTGAAATGCCTGATACCGGCGACCTGCCGCCAATGGCCGCCGGATTATTTGGCTATTTCGGCTATGATATGATTCGGTTAATCGAAACCATTCCAAACGCCAATCAAACGGCGGTTGAAATGGATGACTCATTGCTGTTGCGGCCATCGCTGATTGCCATTTTTGACCGGTTAAAAGACAATATCACCTTGGTGACGCAAATCCGTCCCAATGATTGGGCCGATGCCAGATCGGCATGGGATGACGCACAATCACGGCTTGCCGCCGCGATCGAGGATTTGGACAGGCCCCTGCCCCATACCGAAATGGGCGATGCCAATACCCCGCTTCCCGAGCCTGACACCAATATGGAAAAATCGGCTTTTTTGAGAATGGTCGCCAAAGCCAAGGATTATATCCGCGCCGGTGATGTGTTTCAGATTGTGCTATCCCAACGTTTCAGCATTCCCTTTCACCTGCCCTCGATCAATCTTTACCGGTCATTGCGGCGGTTGAATCCATCGCCCTTTTTGTTTCATTTCAATTTTGGCAAAATGTCGATTGTTGGCTCTAGCCCTGAAATTCTGGTGCGGTTGCGCGGCAAGGATGTCACCATTCGGCCGGTTGCGGGCACCAGAAAACGTGGCGAAACAGCTGACGAAGATGCAGCAAATGCCGCCGATCTGATGGCCGATATCAAAGAACGTGCCGAACATTTGATGCTTCTTGATCTTGGCCGCAATGATGTTGGCCGTGTTTCAAAGCCCGGAACCGTGAGGGTGAAATCAAATTACGATGTCGAATATTACAGCCATGTGATGCATATTGCCTCGCAGGTTGAAGGCGAAATCCGTGATGATCTGGATGCGGTTGATGCGCTTATTGCCGGTTTTCCTGCTGGCACGGTATCTGGCGCCCCGAAAATTCGCGCAATGGAACTGATTGACGAGCTTGAACCCGACCGTCGCGGGGCTTATTCGGGTGCCATTGGCTATATTTCAGTGGCAGGAGATCTTGATACCTGCATCGCCCTTCGTACTGCTGTGGTTAAGGATCAGACCATGTATGTTCAGGCCGGTGCTGGCATTGTCTATGACAGTGATCCTGAGTCCGAATATGAAGAAACCCGCAATAAAGCGCGAGCCTTGATCCGTGCCGCTGGCGAAGCGCTTCGATTTACTCACTAACCGCGAAACGGCTAGCGCAAATAAGCTTGGCGTGACTTCAATTCTAAACGCCCCCTATACTGCCGACATATTAGATTTTTCTAACTTATTCTCATCATCAGCAAATGCGCTGAAGGAGGTAGGATGCGATCTCTTTGTCATAAACTTATGGTTTGTCTCGCAATTATGACTTGGTCATTCGGCGTGGCCGCTGCGACGCATGATGCGCCGCCACAAAATCATAATATCAAAGTGGCTGAAAATGCTGCCATCTGCGCCGCTTTTGCCAAAATCATGGGGCTACAAACCAGCCTTTACCCCAAAGCCGCGAAACAATGGCATGGCCGCCAGCATTATGCCGCCAATCAGATGCGCGATATCGCCACCCAGAATGGACGGCAAGATATCGATCAGCAAGATATCGATATGATTACCGCCCGCTATGGCAGCTGGCTTCTTGGCCGCCTGACCGTTGATGACCGCCAGATTGACCCGAACACCTTTCAACAGATGGTGAAACTGATCGGTGAAAAATGTACGAAAATCTTTTATCACGCTGATCTTTCAAACCGCAAGAAGGCCGCGGCGACCCCAAACACCAATAAAGGTAACAGCAATACCCATCGCGAAACGCCGCGCGATAGCCAGATAATCGTAAGTTTGGCCCGACCATCAATGCCGCCGATCAATCCGCATGTGATCAAACCACGATCCAGCGAAACAGGTTACAAGGTCGATCTTGGTACATTTCGTACCCTATTCGCCGCCAAACGCGCATCACGCCAGTTGCAACATTGGCTTGGCCAGCATGAAATCAATCTATGGCTCTATATCACGCCAGTAACGGTTGATGGGCGGGCGCGCCTGCGGCTGCATAGTGATACGCTGAAGCTTGACGAATCAAAACGGCTTTGCACCGTCGCATGGGCGGCACAGCAAGCCTGTGTTTTAACGCCCTCTGACCCCCCGCCTCTTGTTCCGATCGGATATTAGGCATCGCTTGCCAAGCATCGACCGCTTTGCCTAGAATGATGCCTGATGTCACGGCTTGGTCATATCCAACGCCATGATAAACCTCAGCGTGATTAATCTGGCCCTATGGATTTACCAACCCTTTTATCATTTAGCCTGTTTGCCTTTGTTGCCGCTTTTACGCCCGGGCCAAATAATGTGATGTTGGCTGCGTCAGGCGCAAATTTTGGATTTCGTGCCAGCCTGCCGCATATTTTAGGCGTTTTTTTTGGCTTTACGATGCTTGTAGTGGCAGCCGGATTTGGCCTTGCTAGCTTATTTGCCGCGCTTCCCGCGCTTTATGACATTTTAAAGATCATCAGCATTTTGTTTCTGCTTTATCTCGCTTGGAAAATTGGCAGTGCGGGCCGCACCGAAACGCGCCGTCGTGACAGCCCATTGCGATTTTGGCAGGCCGCCATGTTTCAACTGGTCAATCCAAAAGGCATTACCGTCATCATTTCTTCGGTCACCGCCTACACTAGCAGTGCCGCCAACCTTGCCAGCGAAGTGCTGGCAATCTTTATTGTCTTGGCGCTGGTCACAATTGGGTCGGCCTGTGCCTGGACTCTGTTTGGCATTCTGATTGGACAATTCTTGCAAACAGAAACCCGGTTGCGCCTGTTCAACATCTTGATGGCATCACTGCTATTGGCCAGTCTTTTCCCGGTTTTACTTGGCTGAGAACCAGCCTGATTTGCCTTTTTTCCGGCTTTCTGGCACGGTTATTTGGTAGGATCGGGGATCAAGCATGCTGAATTGCTGTTTTTGCGAATTTTGGAAACCAATAGGCGATGACCGTGTTGCGGCAACCAATGGATATTGCTGCTACAGCGCCCCTGCCGCCATTCTGCCACATCAGCTAAGCCGCAAAGATTTATCCGAGCGCGATAAATTTGAACTTGGTGAACGTGCGGTGCCGCCGCGTGCCTTCCAGCCGATTCATCCCATCACAAATTCGCTTTGGGGTTGTGCGCAGGCAAAGCGCCTCAAGACCAAACGCTAAATTCATGTCAATCGCATTGCATTTGGCCGATTTTCCGATAGGCTGATCATGAAACAACAAACATCCTAAAGACAGCAAAGCATGAGCGCGACCACAAAAAGGGCCGATACGTCCCGTTATGTCACCAAAGCCAATCTTGCCGGCGCCTTTTTTGAAAATGCTGCCGTGCTTGGTGACAAACCGCTTTTGTTCCACAAGAGCAAAGGCAAATGGGCTGGCAAAGACTGGAACGAGGTTGCCGATTCCGTCAGACGGCTGGCTGGCGCATTGGTTGCCGCCGGCATAAAGCCACGCGACCGTATTGTGATTAGCGCAGAAAACCGTCCCGAATGGGCCATTGCCGATCTTGCTGTTATGTCTATTGGCGCCATTGTTGTGCCAGCCTACACAACAAATACCGAAGATGATCATGTCTATATCATGGAACATTCCGGCGCGTTGATTGCCATTACATCAGGGGGCATTCTTGCCAGCCGTGTCGCCCTTGCCGCATCACGCGTTCAGCATATGCGCATGCTGATCACCATGGATCCTGACATCAAACTTCCCGATCTTGGCGGGCGAACGGTTCATGCATGGCAGGATTTACTGGCCAAAACCGAACCTTTGGCTGATATCGACAGCCGGATTGCAGCGCAGGATAGTGATGATACCTGTTGTTTTGTCTATACATCGGGTACTGGTGGACGCCCGAAAGGGGTGATGCTGACGCATCGATCGATTCAGGCCTGTATTAACGCCTCAATCGAAATTCTAAGCGAGGGCGGCGTTGACGAAAACCAGCGCTTTTTGTCACTTTTGCCATTGTCGCATTCTTATGAGCATACCGCAGGCATGCATTTGCCCATCCAAACCAAATCAGAGGTTTGGTATTGCGAATCTGCCGAACAGATTGGTGCCAATCTGCAAGAAGTATCGCCAAGCCTGATGACGGCGGTACCACGGCTCTATGACGTGCTTCATGAACGCATCATGCGCAGCATTCGCACCAAGGGCGGCTTTTCCGAAACCCTGTTTATGGAAACAATCCGCCTTGGCCGCAAACGCCTTCAGGGCAAAGCGCTGCTTCCCCATGAATTTTTGCTAGATCTGCTTCTCGAACGGTTGGTGCGCCAAAAAATACAGGCAAGATTGGGCGGCAATCTGAAATATTTTATTTCTGGCGGGGCAGCTTTAAACCCCGAAATTGGCAGTTTTTTCATGGCGCTTGGGGTCAAGCTGCTGCAAGGCTATGGCCAAACCGAAGCATCGCCCGTGATATCGGCAAATCGGCCTGGCAAGATCAAGATCGAAACCGTCGGCCCACCTGTTGCCGGCGTTGAGGTTCGCTTTGCCGATGACGGAGAAATTCTGGTTCGCGGTGATTTGCTGATGAAGGGCTATTGGCGCGATGATCACAGCACCGCCGCCGCCATTCGTGATGGCTGGCTTTATACCGGCGATATTGGCAGTTGTGACGATGATGGCTATATCACCATCACGGGCCGTAAAAAGGAAATCATTGTCAACTCAGGTGGCGAAAACATCGTTCCAAGCCGTGTTGAAGCCCTATTGACGATCGAACCCGAAATTGAACAGGCACTTGTTGATGGCGACCGGCGGCCATGGCTGGCAGCGGTGATTGTGCCTAGCGCTGAGGCGCGCGCCACAGCCGCATCTGATGAGGCGTTGAAATTGCTGATTGCCGAAACAGTCGAACGCGCCAATAGCCGCCTTTCACAAATTGAAAGGGTGCGCCGATTTATTATCGCTGATGAGGGTTTTACAACTGAAAACAGTCAATTAACAGCCACATTAAAAGTAAGGCGTCATATTGTGAAAGCGCAATATCAAGACAGGCTTGCCGCCCTTTACACGCGCGGCAAGCCGGATTAAATCACCCTCACTACGCCGAAATCAAATTTGCGTCACGCCACTATGGCTTGCCCTTTACGACGGCTTGATTGCGGTTTTGCCGCCTGTTTACTTCACCCATGTTGAGCTGCGTTTTGGCCCTAAATCATCGCGCATCAACTGGCTAAAGGCCTCGGCAAAACTGCGATTTGCCTCGCGGTTCTTTTTGAGAACAGCATCCAGCGGGATCACAATATCACCATCTTTGCGAAGCCGCGGCGGGTCATAATTGCCAAATCCGGTAACCAATGTTTGCAAAGCTGCCATCAATTCTTTTTCCTGCTCATCATATGCCATTGCCAACTCCTCTTAAACATAAGCAAATATTCATCGTGGTCGGTGATCAGATTAACGGCACGGATTGGCAAACTTCAAGTCGCATTGCGGCTTTGATTTGACCATATCGAAAAGAACCGGCCAAAAATGCTTTTCGTGCCGACTGTTCGCTATCAACTATCTTTCGGCCGTATTCTGAACATTTCATTTGGGGGAACCGGCGTTAGCTATTATCAAGATTATTCCAGTTGCGCGCCAGACGAGGCCAAGATGAAAAACCAAGCACAAGTCGTAGTCATTGGAGGCGGTGTTGTTGGCGCCTCGATTTTATACCATCTCAGTAAACTTGGGTGTCATGACGCGATCATGCTTGAACGATCAGAATTGACGTCAGGCTCGACATGGCATGCCGCCGGCGGCATGCATACGATTAATGGCGATCCAAATGTTGCAAAATTACAGCAATACACCATCAAGCTCTATCAGGAAATCGAGGAATTATCCGGCCAGAATATTGGCCTTCACATGACTGGCGGAATCATGCTTGCCGCCACCAATGAGCGGTTTGACTGGCTGAAATCAGTCTATGCCAAGGGCAAATATCTTGGCATGGATGATCTGGAAATCATCACCCCTGAACGGGCGCATGAGCTAATGCCGCTGATTGATCCATCGCAGTTTGTTGGCGCCATGTATGATCCGATTGAGGGCCATTGCGACCCCTATGGCGTTACCCATGCCTATGCCAAGGCAGCGCGCAAAAACGGCGCGCATTTTGAAACCCATGTCAAGGTCGAGGCACTCGACCAGCGGGCCGATGGCCAATGGGTTGTCACAACAAACAAGGGCGTAATCATCGCCGAACATGTGGTGAATGCCGCTGGCCTTTGGGCGCGTGAGGTTGGCCGCATGGTCGGGCTTGAACTGCCGGTATTGGCAATGGAACATATGTATCTGTTGACCGAAGATATGCCCGAGGTTGCCGAAATCAATCAAAACACTGGTGCCGAAGTTTTACATGCTGTTGATTTTGATGGTGAAATCTATCTTCGCCAAGAGCGCGGCGGTATGTTGATGGGTACATATGAACGCGCTTGTAAACCATGGTCGGAAACCGAAACGCCGTGGGATTTCGGCCATCAGCTGCTGGAGCCTGATATTGATCGTATTGCGCCGTCGCTTGAAGTTGGGTTCCGCCATTTTCCGGCGTTTGAAAATGCTGGCATCAAACAAATCATCAATGGGCCCTTCACCTTTGCACCAGATGGAAACCCCCTTGTTGGGCCGGTAAAGGGCATGACCAATTTCTGGTCTGCGTGTGCGGTGATGGCTGGCTTTAGTCAAGGTGGCGGTGTCGGCTTGGCATTGGCAAACTGGATTGTGAATGGTGATCCCGGATTTGACGTCTGGGCGATGGATATCTCGCGTTTTGGTGATTATGCCAGCATGGCCTATACCAATGCCCGTGTCAGAGAGAATTATTCGCGGCGGTTCTCCATTCGGTACCCGAATGAAGAATTACAGGCCGCCCGCCCCTTATTGACCACCAGCATCTATGATCGGCAGAAACAGGCTGGGGCGCAATTTGGCGCCGCTTTCGGGCTTGAGGTGCCGCAATGGTTCGCGCCAGACGGAACCGCCGATGTTTTCTCATGGCGCCGATCGGTCGATTTTGACCATGTTGGCACTGAGGCGAATGCAGTCAGAAGCGCGGTTGGCCTTGGTGATATATCAGGCTTTGCCAAATATGAGGTTAGCGGCAGCGGTGCCGAGGCGTGGCTTGACCGTCTTCTTGCCGCAACGATGCCGCCAATTGGCCGCATGACTTTGGCGCCAATGCTAAAGGATGATGGCAAAATTATTGGCGATTTCTCGCTTGCCCGACTTGGTGATACGCGGTTCTTGATTATTGGATCAGGCATTGCCGAAAGCTATCATATGCGCTGGTTCCTATCGCATCTGCCCGATGATGGGTCAGTTCGGGTCAAAAGCCTTGGTCTTGATCTGGTTGGCCTCACAATTGCCGGGCCAAAGGCGCGTGAGGTTTTACAAAAATGCAGCCGAACCGATATTTCGCATGACGCAATGCGCTTTATGGCGGTTCGGGAAATGGATGTCGGCATGACACCGGCAATTGTCGGTAGGGTTAGCTATACCGGCGATCTTGGCTATGAAATCTGGGTGAAGCCGGCAAGCCTTGCCCGGCTTTATGATGATTTAATGGCGGCCGGTAGTGATTTTGATATCCGCCCCTTTGGCGCGCGCGCCCTAAACGCGCTTCGACTGGAAAAAAATTACGGGTCGTGGGGGCGTGAATATCGTCCGCTTTATGGCCCTGTTGAGGTTGGGCTAGACCGGTTTATTGCCTATGATAAATCGGCTGATTTCATTGGCAAAACAGCCGCATTAGCCGAGCGCGATAATGGCGGCAGCAAACGCCTCATCAGCCTTGCCGTTACCGCGATTGACGCTGACGTCATTGGTGATGAGCCTGTATCAATTGACGGGGCTGTGGTTGGCTGGGTTACGTCTGGTGGATTTGCGCATGCAGCAAAAACATCGGTTGCGCTGGCGATGGTGCCAAAGGAATTTGCCCTTCGCAATGATGGCTGGACTGTCGAACTTTTAGGCCAAAGCCTGAGGGCAAGCTTGATAAATGAGCCGCTATTTGACGCAAATGCAAGCCGTATGCGAAGCTAGGCAAAGGCGTGAAACAGCAACATTTGCCTTTTTTTCAGTCACCAACAGGTGACCGGCCGTTTTTGGCGATGGGTTTGTTGCTTTTCGGGGTTTTCACGCTTGCGCTTCAGGATGCAACGGTCAAGCTGATTGCCCCTGAAACCTCATTTTGGCAATTCCAGACATTGCGGGCAGTCGGCAATGCGCTTTTTATTGTCATGCTTGCCATGATCAGCGGCGGCTATGGCCTTCTTGTGCCGCAAAATTGGCGTCCTGTCTATTTTCGCGCTGTTATGCTCAGCATCTGCATGTTTTGCTTTTTTTCTGGCGCACCTTATCTGACAGTCGCGCAGATGGCCGCAGGATTATATACCTATCCGCTTTTTGTCTCGCTTCTTGCCGGGCCAATTCTTGGCGAGAAAGTCGGCCCTTGGCGCATTGCCGCGCTGGTTATTGGCGCCGTGGGAGCACTTTTCATTCTTGATCCCTTTGATGCGCGTTTCTCGCCAATCCAGCTTCTTCCCGTTGCGGCAGGCTTTTTCTATGCTTGCAACATTCTGACGCTTCGCCATTCGTGCCGACATGAAAACCCCCTATCGCTTACCATCGCAGTTGCTGTTTTGTTTTTTCTGACCGGCCTTGCTGGGGTCGTCATTTTGACGCTATTCCCCGTTGCTGCAGATCTCGCGGCGGCAATGCCCTTTGTCGCTATTGGCTGGCCGGAATTGACCTGGCTGGTATTTGGCATTGCCATCGCCTGTTCGGTATTAAATCTATCAGGCAATATCTGTCTTGCCCGCGCCTATCAGACGGCTGACAGCAGTTGGCTTGCGCCAATTGATTTCACCTATCTTTTATTTGCCGCTTTTTGGGGGCGGGTTATTTTCGAATCATGGCCGCCGCAACAAGCTCTTCTCGGCATGAGCCTAATTGCCTTTGCTGGTATATTGACCGCATGGCGCGAACAAAAGCGGCAAGCAACGTAAACGCCAAAGGGTGAAGTGGTTCGTACTTTGCCATTTCAATGGGCCTGAAATCCTTTGAATTTCATGCGATCATCGGTAAGATAATAATCGATCATCCCTGCCCTGTTCGGGCAGATTGTTTTTATGTCTGGAGCCTGTTTTATGAGTGAAATTCTGTCAAACCTAGCCCAAGATTGTCACCGGATTCTCAGCGAGACACCTGGCCCAGATGGGCGGGAAAAAATAGCCGAACTGCTGCAAAATTTACTGGCGGATCCGGCCAATGTCGAGACACTGGTTCCGCTTACAACAGGTGAACGCGACTTGCTTTATCAAGATGCCGAGCTTGGCTTTTGCATTTTAGCGCATAATTATGACAGCCCGAAAACATCACCACCACATGATCATGGGCCGTCATGGGCGATTTATGCCCAAGCCCGCGGCGAAACCGAAATGCGCGATTATGACAAGATCGAGGACGCCAGCGCCGCAAAAGCAGGCAAGGTTCAGGTAACACGCACCTATCGCCTGACCCCGGGGGTTGCCCATGTCTATAATGAAGGCGATCTCCATTCACCAACCCGCGAAGGGCCAACCAGCCTGATCCGGATTGAAGGCACTGACATGAGCAAAGTGAAACGGTTCCGCTATGAACTAGCCTAGTGCTCGGCCCTAGCCTTGCATCTTACCCGCCCCAAAGCCTTTTAGGAAATGATATGAGTTACGGATTATTCGCCGCGCTATATGACGCTGGAACAAGCTTTGCCCTGATCGACAGCCGCGAACGGCGCGACTATGTCGCCGGTCACTGGTTTGGCAGCACCAATATACCGCTTTCGCTTTTTTCAACGCGGCTTGGATATCTTCTGCAAGAACCTGATTTTCCAATTCATTTTCTTGACTGGCAGGACAAGGCAAGCGCTGAGGCCATCCATCAGTTAAAAGCTATTGGATTTAGCAATATAACCATTCACAACACCCGAAAACCAGCCATGATGGGCCGCGGCTTTGTGAAAGGCGAATATGTCTGGTCAAAAGCGTTTGGCGAGGTGGTTGCGCATGAAATTGATCTTCCTGAAGTCACCCCAAAGCAATATCTTGCCGATTATCAGGATGCGCAGCTATTCGATGTGCGCCCAACCGCCGAATATCAGGATTTCACCCTGCCAAAGTCGCAAAGCCTGCCAAACAGCCTTTTGCTCGCCAATGTTCAAGCATTGAAAGACACTGGCAAAATGTCGCTTTTGCATTGCGCTGGGCGAACAAGGTCGATCATCGGTGCCTTTACCCTGATGGCGTCAGGCTATGATGGCCCGTTTGCGGTATTTCGCGGGGGCACGCAGGCTTGGCAACTTGACGGCTATGAACGCGAGCATGATGCGAACCGCCTGTTTGCTGCGGATCATGAAGCATCTGACGCGGTTGCCGGTTTTTTGCGCCGCTGGCAAATCCCTGCGACGCGGGTAACATCTGATGGTCTTGGCGCCTTTGTTGATGACCATAAAACCGAGCTATTATTCGATGTGTCGGATGACGGCGCGACGGGCCAGCCGCTGGCGCATGGGGTCATCAAAATTTCCGGCACCAATCTGATTCAGCAAACCGACCGGTCGATTGCACGCTACCATGTTCCTGTCATCCTATTTGACCAAGGATCGGGAAGCCGCGCTGCATTTGCCGCTTTTTGGCTGCGCTGCATGGGATTTAGCGTAACGATTGCCTATCTCGAGGCGCCCATTACCACTGCGAAAACCATCGCAAATACCGTCACCAGTCATATAGCCAGCAACAATGCAAACAACAATGCCAGTTCGGTCACGCCTTTTGCCGCGACCCAGCTGGATATCTGGCAGAAAGACAAAATTGCGCTCTATGATTTCAGGCCATCAAAAGCCTTCATTTCGGGTCATATCGCCAACAGCCATTGGCAGAATATTGGTGCCATTTTGGCTCAAACACCGGCAGATAAACCAATTGCCATCATCGCCGACCGGTCTGAACAGGGCCGTATGATTGCCGATTGCCTGATTCGCCATGGGTGGCAAATTGCAGGTCTTTACCTTTGGGATGACGCTGATTTTGACATAACCATGCTAGCAAAGGGCGGGCTTGATTTACCGGTTGATGAATCGGCACTATTTGCCGGCCGCCATCACGGTGTTTTGCAAGATGCCCGCGATTATCTGGCATGGGAAGAAGATCTGCCGACCGAGATTGATGCCCCAATCCATGATTTATGGTGCCAGGAATTGGCAACATCGCCAAAATTGGACTAGGGCGCTGAATCGGCCTTGATCCGCGCTTGACGCCAGATGATAAGCAAACCTCCGGCAATAATCGCCAAAACGCCCGGAAACAAGCGGTCTAATGGAGCTTCGGCAAAAAACCACCATCCCAAAAACATCGAAAAGGGAATGCCAAAATATTCAAAAGGGGCAAGCAGACTTGGCTGGGACATGCGGTAGGCCACGACAAGCCCAAGAACCCCCGCCCCACCAAGCAAGCCAAGCGCAAGAAATAGGCCAAGATCAAAAGCCGAAGCAATCGGCACCATCTCGCCAAACCCAAGCCATAGCAGCAGGGAAAACCCTGCGGCAAAAATTTGCGAGCGGAACTGGATCACGCCCGACAAGCGATCGACCGAAAAGATTTTCACAAGCGTACTAGAGATCGCATAGCAAAGCGCGGCCAGAACCGGCAAAACCGAAAATAACGAAAAGATGCTGGCACCTGGCTGCATGATCATAACGACCCCGCAAAACCCTAGAATCACCGCCGACCACCGCCAAAACCCAACCACGGCCCCAAGCAGCGGAACCGATAAAGCCGTGACGAAAAACGGCCCCGAAAAAGCCAAGGTGGCAACCGTGGCAAATTCCAATTTGCTATAGGCCATGAACAAACATAATTGCGCCAGACTGACGCTGCCGCCGCGCAATGCGCAGATCAACCATTCTTGCCGGTTAAAAGGCATTTTCAATGCCCCCATCTGTTTGCTATAGGCAAGAAGCAGCAAAATCGGAAGAAAGCCAAAGAAATTACGGGTAAAGGAAATCTGGAAAATCGAATAATCGGCGGTCAATATGCGGACAGCGACGCCCATTAATGAGAATGAAAAAATCGCCGCTATAATCGTCAAAATCGCCCGCGTCACATAAAATATCCTTATACCACTAGTTGCGGCCTATCACTTTGTGCCTTATCGCTGGGGCGAGCAGCACCGCCAGGTTACCCTAAAAACATCACCCAGCAAGACCAATGCGATAAAAACACTAGCTAGCGGTGATCGGATCAACATCAAACGCCTTGATGGTCATTGAAATCAGCGCGTAATAGCCCAAAACCCCAACAAGATCGACGGTTCCCTCCTCACCAAGCATGGTGATGGCACGCGCATATAAAGCATCAGATACACCGCGTTTCAGGTTTAGTTCGCGCGAAAATTCATAGATAAGCTGTTCATCATCATTGGAAAAATCAGGATCGATATCGGCTGCAAGCGCGTCAACAACGCTTTGTTCGATTCCCGCCGCCAGCGCATGCGGTACATGCGCCTGCCATTCAAACGCCGCATCCCATATCCGCGCTGTTGTTAGGATCGCCAATTCCGACAAACGCGGCGATAGCGATGAATCATACCGACAATAACGGCCCAATTGCTGTGCCTTATCCGCCAATTCAGCACGATACAGCCAAACCGCCAATGGCCCGCGCACCTTGCCGCGTGGGCCAGATACGATATCGTCATAAATCTCTTTTTGTCTGTTATTCATCTTGGCTTGGTCAAGCGCTGGCAATCGGGCCATCTACATACCTCATAAAATATTGGCTTGGTCAAAACACCAGAATATGGCGCTTAAATGCGCGATGAGGCAATCAGTTACACCCGATGGTTATCGCGTCAATCACTATAGTCACACGCCAGCGGATAGGCCTAGCATTTTCAGCCACCCATCGCCAAAATCATGTATAGGGTAAAGGTAAAGTTTTTGTTGCGGGGCTATCATGTCAAACCAAACAGCCATTCCATTCATCCAGATGCGTGGCGGCAGTTCAAAGGGAATTTACTTCCACCTTGCCGACCTGCCACAAGATAAAACAACCCGTGACAATCTGCTGAAATGGGTCATGGGCGCCTATGGCGACCCACGTCAGATAGATGGTCTTGGCGGCGGTGACCCGCTGAGTTCAAAAATCGCGATTGTTGCACCGTCGCAACGCGATGACAGCGATATTGATTACAGCTTTGTGCAGGCGATTGTCGGCGAAGACCGGCTGGATGACACGCCAAATTGCGGCAATATTCTATCTGGCATCGGTGCTTTTGCGATTGAAACCGGCCTGATAAAACCGAACGGTGATCAGGCCAGCATCCGCGTCTATATGACCAATAGCGGTAATCGCTGCCTGCTGCAATTTCCGCTGGAAAATGGCTTACCCATCTATCATGGTGATGCGCGCATTGACGGGGTGTTTGGCGCATCAGCCCCGGTTATGTGCCATTATCAAGATTTGGAAGGATCGGCCTGCGGCAGCCTGTTTCCAACCGGTAAATATTGTGACGAATTTGATGATGTGCGGGTGACCTGCATTGATAATGGAATGCCTGTTGTGTGTTTGCGTGGCGAAGATTTTGGTCTGAATGGCGATGAAACGCCTGACCAGCTGAATAACGATGAAATTTTGAAATCGCGCCTTGAATCAATCCGCCTTCAGGCCGGTCTGGCGATGGGGCTTGGCGATGTGTCGGGCAAGGCTGTGCCAAAAATGAGTCTCATTTCAAAACCGCTTGCCGGTGGTGCGGTCAATACGCGAACCTTTATCCCAAAACATTGCCATAAAGCTATTGGCGTTCTTGGCGCGGTTTCGGTGGCCAGCGCCGCCCTTTTTGAAGATAGCGCCATTCATGACCTTGCCACCCTTCCCGATGGCATGATGAAAGATATGACAATCGAGCATCCATCCGGCAAATTTGACGTTCAGCTTTGCCTTGAGAACCGTGATGGCCGTTTACAGATCGAACGCGCAGGCCTGCTGCGAACGACACGGCTGCTGGCGCGTGGTGAAGTCTTTGTGCCTATTTCGGTTTGGGGTGGCAAATAACTGCAAATGCCCGATTAGGCTGCGTGATGTCCGGTCTTGGCATTTGGCAGAACAAGCCGCCCCGACAAGGCAATAACGGCCAAACAGGCAGGTATCAGGCACAGAATGCCTATATTCCAGCTATGGGTCGTTTCAACAACCCAGCTGATCAAAGCTGGGCCTATCAGCATGCCAAGCCCCTGAATTTGAAATACCCAAGCGACAAAGACAGGCAAATTTTGCGGATCATCATTTGCGCGGCTGACAAGATAGAAAAAAATCGGCGCCGACCCGCCTGAAACCAATCCAATCAGAAGCAAAAACAAAAACAGCAAAAATGATGCGTGGCTAAACAGAACCAGCAAAACCAGCAAAATCGGCACAATGGAAAAAACCAGCCTAACGATATGTGCTGGCTTTTTGCCGCGTTGTATTGCCTGTCCGGCAATCAGATTACCGGCAAAATTGACCGCACAAAACAGCCCCGTGATCATCGCCCCTTCGACAAGACTGAACCCGCCAAGCGATTGCGCTATCAATGGCATGAATTGAATAAGCGTCTGATAAACAAGCGAATGAAGGGCAAAGCTAAGCCCGATAATGGCTAGCAATGGCAACGCAACCGCCAGCTTGAGCGCCGCAAGATCAAATTGCCGTTTCACCGGTGCGTTATCATCGGGAATAAACAACCAGCCAAGACCACAAACAAATAGCGAAAACCCAAACCCAACCTGCCAGACCAGATGCCAGCCACCTTGTTCGATAAGATAAGGCGCTGCAATAATGGCCAGCCCGTTGCCAAGCGGCATAAACCCGCCCCATGTTCCCATCACCCAGCCACGATGCGCCGGATCGGTATGTTGGGTTAGCAAGCTTGGCGCGGTCAAAGTCAGGGCAATCAGACTAACCCCCTCGATGGCGCGTCCAATAAACAGGCTTGCCACCGAATTGCCCATAAGGCTGATTGCATTGCCAATACAGGCAACGATCAAGGCTGCCATCAAAATGCGTTTGGTACCTGCGCCGCGCACAATACCGCCAATCAACACCCCCGCCGCAACCATGATAATGGTGAACACCGATGCCAGCAGCCCGATTTGCGATAGGCTTAGACCAAAACTGATCGATAGTTCATTAATGGAAGGTGCCAATTTGGCAATATTGATGCCGCTTAAGGTACCACAAAATAAAATGGTGATCGTCAGCCACAAATCACGCATAAAAGATGAAGACGGCATTGCCATGATCTGTCCCGAATCCCTTATGGTTGGTATTATTTGCGGTAGCTGATGACCGCGATCAACAGCGTTTCTGTTTTGCCGGATATCGGCCAAGGCAGCAAGCGCATTTGCATGATGCCAATCGCAAAATTGCGCGGCCACCCCAGCGCATCACAGCGTCATATAGTGCGTGTAACCGCCCGCCAGCCAGGTGACATCACAAAGACACAAAAGGCGATAACAAAGGCCACAGATACAAATATATGCATCATCTCAGGCGCAATAAACGCCAGACCGGCACCTGTTGCCAGCGGGCCAGCCGCCGCACCAACATCACGCCATGTCTGGTTGCGCGCCAATGCCTTGACCTTATTATCTGGATAGATCCGCGCCACTGCGGCCGGAAACAAGGTTCCCAAGGCACCACGCGCCAGTACCAGCGCGACCGATCCTTGCATCAAAAGCCCCGCGCCAATCATCACAAAACCGGCAATGGCCAAAGCAATCATAAGCGTCAGCGGCAGGCGGATGCCAAATTTATCGGCAATCATGCCCGAACATGGTGCCACCAGCATTTCGCTCAGACGGCGTGCAGCAAGGATACTGCCACCAAATAAAATGGCCATTTCAGTTGATAGATATTGCGCCCACATAAGCGATATCGAGACGGTAAAGACGCCGTCAATCCCTGCCCCCATCCAGAAAATCAACATATCCAGACTATCTGGCCGCGGAAAGATACGGTCACGGGCAAGCGGCTTTTTAATTCTGGCAGGTTGCGCCGACGCATCAAGGCCGAAAGCCAGCATGACCGACACTGCCGTTGCCAGCGAAAGATATAAAAATATATCTCTTGGCCCAACAATAGTGGCAAGCCATGCCCCCACCGTCATCGCCAAAAGCGGGCCAACCTGTTCAACTGACCGGCTAAGCCCTATGCGGGTGCCTGTTTTGGCTGGATTCACCGCCGCATAGGTCAAAGTGACCAGCAAAAGCGCGGCAAAGGACAAACCCCATACCATGCGCGACAAGGTCAACAGCACCGCACCGTCAAACCAGCCATAGCCCGCGGTTGACAATGTTGCCGTCACCGCCGCGATAAGACACAGGTTTTTCACCCCAATCCGTTCGGCCAATTCAACGATCAACCCATAGGCAAAGGTGCGGATTATCCGGTTTACCGCCAGCAAAAACCCGACCATCAGCATGCTAACGCCAAAAGCATCGGCATGAACCGGTAGAATCACATAGAGCAACGCATCACCGAAAAGAGACAGTGACAAAACCCATGATGACACCCAAACATTGCGCAGAACGAGCCGGTCAAGCATGATAAGAATCCCGCATCAAAAAGAACCCCTGAAACACCTGAATGGCAGGGTGAAAACGATCAATCCATGCTGATCCTCTTGTCACGACATCGCAAGACATTTATCACCATCACCAAGATGACTGGTGATCGAAACCTAAATACAAGCCCCTCAAATCAGAAGACTATTTGATAAGGATAATATGATGAAAACTGTTGCCGTTCGCACAATCAAGCGCGCCGATTCTGATACCATACAAGCCCTGGGCCGCGCTGGCGTTTCAACCGTACATGAGGCCCAAGGCCGCATTGGCCTGTTGAAACCCTATATGCGCCCGATTTATGCTGGCGCGCGCGTCAGCGGCACGGCAATCACCATTTTAGCGCAACCGGGCGACAATTGGATGCTGCATGTCGCGATCGAGCTTTGCCAACCGGGCGACATGCTTGTTGTGGCCTGCACCACCGACAATGGCGACGGCTTCTTTGGTGATCTTTTGGCAACATCAGCCCGCGCCCGTGGCGTTGTTGGGCTGGTGATCGATGGTGGCACCCGCGATGTAGCCGATTTACAGCAGATGGGATTTCCGGTCTGGTCACGCGCCATTTCATCAAAAGGCACGGTTAAAAACACCCCGGGTGCGGTCAATGTGCCAATTATCTGCGCCGGACAAATCATTTTTCCGGGTGATGTGATCATTGCCGATGATGATGGTATTTGTGTCGTTTCCCGAAAAGACGCGCCTGCCGTTCATCAAGCCGCCGATGCTCGGATTGCCAATGAAGACGCCAAACGTGTCAAACTGGCTGCAGGCGAGCTTGGGATCGATATCTATAACATGCGTCCAGCCTTGGCAGACGCAGGGTTTCACTATGTCGAGACGCTTGATGATCTTGGCGAATTTAACGGCATTGATTGCCGCAACCGCGATTAAGACAAAGCTGTCCCAAACAGGTGAGCGAAAAACCAATCGTAAAAACTGGGGCAGCCTTTGCGGCAGCGCTGTTTTATGGCACCCTCGACGCCGTAACACGCTGCCAGATTGCAATATGATTTTTACCGAGGCTGCCATGACTGACAATGATTTTAAATCAGCCGCTGAATCAGCCCTCGCGGTTATGGAACGCCATCTTCACGCGCTGAATGGCTTGCGGGAAAACGACCTTGCCGATACGCTTCATTTTCCACATTTCAGGTTGGTCGGCACAAAGCTAGATTGCTGGCCGTCTGCCGAGACTTATTTGTCAGATTTCAGGGCAAGAGCCGGTGACAATTGGGCAAGAACCGCATGGCAAGAAATTGATATTCAACGTGAAAGTGCCGATAAGGTTCATTTAGCGGTGCGCATAAACCGGTTTGATATCAATGATCAATTGATAGCCGATTTTGACTCGCTTTGGGTTATCACTTTTAAAAATGGCAAATGGGCAGCGCAATTCAGATCCAGTTTCGCCGCTTCATAGGAACAGGCATGAAACATATTCTTACCTTTTTGACATTTTGCGGTTTTGAAACCATGCTGCTGATCGCCTTTGCCACATGCACTGCCGCGGCACAGGAAACCACGCCAAGCTATGCGATTGCCAGCCCGCCAGCTTGCCAGAATAATAAAGGCGAGCCCGTTCGGTTCGAAAACCAGATGTCACCAAAAGCCAAATCAGCCGCTGGCATGGCAAGACGCGATGATAAGGGCATGCCGGTTATTTACCGGTTTGCCTATGCAAAATCACCGCAATCATTGCAGCAATTTATTGATCGTCACGAATGTGCGCATCATCAAACTGGCGATATTGACCGGCCGCATCCGCCAAGAAACAGCCCCGACCACATGATGAATGAAAGCATTGCAGATTGTATCGCCATTTTACGCATGCGTGACGAAACCACCGATAGCCAAACCCAAATTCAAAATGTGACAATTGAATTAAGACAGGCCATGGCCGCAGTTGGCTTTCCGGCAAGCACAATCGATAGCCGGATCTCAAATATCAATAATTGCGCTCAAAAAGCCACCACCGCCAGTGATTTTATCAAGGCTATTTTGGATCATCGCGCCGCAAATTAGCCACCAACAAGCATGGCTGCAAAAGGAGGCTTAGGCCTTTTTGAAGGGTGCCATGGCCGCGCTTGCAGGCCCTTCGGCAACCCATGAAGCATCAGCAATCTCGCTAACCCACTCAACCGCAGATTTGCCAAAGATATGTTTGGCAGGAACAAGCTCATGATGCTGTTCAAGGCAACCAGTGCGAATCATGAAAAGCGTTTTGGTAGGATCAGTTGCATAAAGGTGACTGCCGCATTTGCCGCAAAAGCCCTGCACCCGTTCATTACCACTTTCGGCAATTTTCAAAAATTCGGTTACAGTGCCGGAAATTTTGACAGCATCCGCCGCGATGACCGCGACGGCGCGAAATGGTGCGCCACTGAATTTTTGGCAATCGGTGCAATGGCAAGCCATGATCTTATCTGATGATACTTCGCCTGCAATCGTGATGTCGCCGCAATAGCAACCACCATTAATTTTAATTGCGTCAGCCATTTTTCAATCACCCCCTATCTGATTAGCTATCCAAGACTAACCATGACAGGAAAAGGGTCAATTCGAAATTGCCCAACACGCCATTTTTAAGAATAGAACAAAAGAAATATGGTCTTAAAACTGAAGCTTAAACCCTTCATGTGATTGCACAAAACCAAGTTCTTGATAAAAACGTTGCGCGTCTTTGCGGGTCTTGTCGCTAGTCAATTGAACCAATGCACATCCCTGTTCACGACATTTTTCAATTGCCCATGCCATCATATGCGTTCCATATCCTTTGCCACGATCATTGGCAGCAACCCGTACAGATTCGATCTGGCCACGCAAGGCACCGCGCCGAGACAGCCCCGGAATGAATGAAATTTGCAAACAACCGATGATGTCATCGTTCATTTCAAACACTGCCATATATTGATTGGGATCAGCGTCAATGGCGTTAAAGGCGCAGATATAATCATCATGCGGCATGGTTTGCAGCGTTTCGCGCAATTGCCCCAATTCGTCATCAGCCAATAGCTGTAAAATGCGGGGTAGATCAGCCTTATGCATTTTACGGACAACAATATCACGCATATTTTGTGTCATTTCATGCCCCAATAGCCTTTAACCAGCATCCAAGTCATATTGCCCGCTGGTCTGTCGATCAACAATCATTTAAACGAAAAATGGTCGGAGCGGCGGGATTCGAACCCACGACCCCTACACCCCCAGTATAGTGCGCTACCAGGCTGCGCTACGCTCCGGCCAATGCTGGTTATAGCCGCGCCAAGATATCTAGGCAATCGGCTTTTCA
>Ga0206130_10000379_pt1 | contig 76391 bp, 76 predicted proteins | sample Helgoland_Spring_9_FD_148637 | JGI IMG/M metagenome (GOLD analysis project Ga0206130, IMG submission 148637) | Pelagic subsurface seawater microbial communities from Kabeltonne, Helgoland, North Sea - Helgoland_Spring_Bloom_20160512_1 | ecosystem: Environmental > Aquatic > Marine > Epipelagic ... | reverse complement strand
TGACTCGACGCTGCCGCGCAGCTTGGTGGCGGTGTCCCAGAGGGATTCCTCGAAGGATTTGGTGGGTTTGGCGGCGGTCTTTTTGGATCTGATTGTGCTGGCTGCCATTTGTTGTATGCCATTCCTAACAATTCCCGCTTTGCTGTGAAGCCTAAAAGCGCGATGGCCGTTTTTGGGTCATGCCAAGGAGGGGCTGCATTTTGCTGCCCAGCAACCTGAGCCTCTTCCTTAGCTATTTCCTCCGTGCTTATTTGAGGGCAGGTCATCGGAATCGACGCTTTGCCAGGCGTCGAGGTAGGCGGTTCTTCCGATCATTTCCGGGAGCGCGCGGCTTTTTTCGCCTTGGTTTTTTTCGCGGGTGTTTTTTCAGAAGCCGAAGGGGCGCTGATAAAGGAAACCGATGGAAGCGAGATGATGCCGTGGGAGGAGCGGGCGGTAAGATTGGCGAGCATTTCGCGGCAAGCTCCGTATAGGATGGATGCGCCGGTCACCTTAATCAACGAGTCCCTTTTGTCCTCGGGATAGTCTTTGTGGATCTTGAAAATGCCCTCAATCCTCATCAATCCCGCATAGGGAGCCTTTGCCTCGCCCTGATCCCCACCGAACTCGACGGTGAGTTCGAGTATCCAGTTGAGGGGATCATTGTCGCTGGCTCCCCACTTGCGATTGAACTTCAAACCCAAGGTGCCCTTCGGCTGGTCTTCCTCGGCGGCCTTGACCTGGATCTCGCGGAATTCGTGGGCGACGATGGAGAGGGGTGATGGACTAAGCTGCATCGGCACTGTCCTCCTTGGCTTTGGGTCCCATGTTGAATTTTACCGGATTGAGTTCGATGCGCCTTGCCGTGATCGCGAACTCCTCATGGATTTCATCCTCGTGGCAGGTGGCGAAATGGGCGGCGTGACCTTCCGGCACAAAGTGCTGATGCAGGTGAACCCCGCAAGCCCGGCCGGCACGGACGAGGGTATCGATGGTAAGGTTCCCGTCGCCGCTGAGCATGGCGGTGATGCGCGAAGGCCCTACACCCATGCGTTTGGCCAACTCGGTGCGATTGATTCCTTCTTGCTTCATGAATTGGAGAAGCTCTTCGACAATGGCCAGCTTGCTGAGTTCCACCTCGGCTTCGACTGAGTCCAAGGCTTCCTTGAAGGTCTTCGCAAGCGGGTTGGCTTTCTTTCTGATGGTGATGTTCATGGTGTGTCTTCCTCGATGACTATGTGGTCAGGGTTGTCGGCTTTCGCCTTAAAATATTTATCCTTGAGCTGCTTGGCTTTCGTGATGTCGGAGTTCTGCTCCTTTTTCTTGTTTTTGGTCCCTCCGCTGGTGCAGAGAATCAGTTGGTGGTCATCGCCCAGCGAATCGTAAAAGGCGTAGAGGCGGATTCCCGGGCGTTTGAATTCATAAAGACCATCTCCGACATGGTTGAAGATCGCTTCGTGCTCGTAGGTCTGATGGTCAGCCACTCTCGATATGCGGGCGGTAAGTTGTTGTAATTTTCTCCCATCGTCTTTTCCCAGCTTGGTAAGGAATTTGTCGGCAAGGTCTCGGTCGTCGATTCCCAGGGTCACTACCCGCCTCACGTTCCCAACGTGAATCGTGCTCAGTATGATTTCAACAGGTTTTTTCACTTTTATGTGAAATTTAGGTTGGGGTTGTTCATGCGATCAGCACCTGGTTCAATTCTTCGATAATTGCCTTGGGATCTTCTCCGAAGACGCGTTTAGCAACGGCAAGGGGCACGCCTTCATCGGAATCGACGCTTTGCCATGCGTCGAGGTAGGCGGTCTGGTCGTCGGTGGCGAAGGCGCCATTGAGGGCGACGTAGTTTTTGATGACGCCGAGCCAGTGGAGCTGGCTCTCGCTAAAGCGCGGAGTTTTCAGTTTCAAGTTTTCAGTCTTCAGGTAAGAGGCTCCGGCTGCGCCGGAATCGGGGTTCTGCTGCTGAGCGAGCCATACCTGATAGCGATCCTCGACGAGCTCCGGGAAAGGCGTCAGCGCCTGGTGCTCAGGATCGACGGTGTGGCGGACGAGGGTGATGAGGTTGGTCAGGGTTTTGACTGGGTTGCTGGTGAGGGGGCGTTTTTCGAGGTGCTCGTAGGCTTTCCAGACTTCGGCGGGAGCGATGTGGTAGGGCGGTCGGGCGACGCACTCGGCGAGGTTCTTGAGTTCTTCGTAGACGAGATGGCGCTTGGCGTGAGGTTTGTTGTAGAGGATCTGGAGGGCGGTGATTTCGTCCTGGTTGTCGTCGAGGAATTTCTTCCACGAGGTGATCAGCAGTTTGGCCTTTTCCACATCGTAGTCTGCGGTGACGAGTTCGTCAGTGGTGAGGTGGTCGATGGTGACTTCGCGGTCGCGGCGTTTCTTCTCGAGGAGATCGCGGAAGACCGGGTTCGAGGCGATGGGGACGGCGGCTTCGTTGGCGAGATCGAGGGCGGCTTGTTTCAGCTCGGCGGGTGTCGGCTCGGCGTAGCTTTCGGGATTGGGCGACTTGGCTTTTTCCTCGATGAGATCGGGGTCGGTGGCGCGGAGAAGATCGGCGGCGAGCTGCTTGAGGGAGATGGAGCCTGCGGCCTGCAGGTCGGCCTTGTCCTTGTCTGGCAGGGATTGGTCGAGCCGGGCGAGGCGGTTGGCCAGACTGGTGAGGGTGTCCTCGTCGCGGTGGCCGATGGCGATGTTCTTGAGCAGCTTGTCGAAGGCAACGGTGGGCTTTCGCTCCAGCGGGCGGGAGTCGGTCTTGTCGGACTCGGTGACGCCGACGGCATCGACGAGGACGAAGCGGGTCTTGCTCCCGGCATCCGGAGTGACGGCGGCGAGGGCGGTGGGATCGATGGTGCGGGTGCCGCGGCCTTTCATTTGCTCGAAGTAGAGCTGGGAGCGGACGTCGCGCAGGAAGAGCAGGCACTCGAGCGGCTTGATGTCGGTGCCGGTGGCGATCATGTCGACGGTGACGGCGATGCGGAACTCGGGGGCGGTGCGGAAGGCCTTGATGATGTCCTCGGGTTTTCCCCCGGCCTTGTAGGTGACCTTTTTGCAGAAGTCGTTGCCTTTGCCGAACTCTTCGCGGCAGATGGTGACGATGTCCTCGGCGTGGTTGTCATCTTTGGCGAAGATGAGGGTCTTCGGCACCCACGGGGCATCGAGGCCCAGCGCCTGAGCACGGGCTGGGCGATCGGGGAAGAGATCGGTGAAGAGCTTGTCCCGATAGGTGGCGATGATCTTGCGGATCTGCGCGGGGACGACGACGGAGCGGTCGAGCTGGGTCTTGGCAACAACGGCCTCCTCATCCTGCACGGCCCAGCGTTTCGCCCGGGTGAGGCGGTCGCGCTTCTGGTAGTCGTGGCCGGCCTTCACGGTGACGCCTTTCTCGGAGACCTTCGTTTTGATCCGGTAGATATCGTAGCCGACGTTCACGCCATCGGCGACGGCCTGGACGTGGGGATACTCGGTGACGAGGTTCTGATCGAAGAATCCAATGGTGTGCTTCGACGGGGTGGCGGTGAGGCCGATGAGGAAGGCATCAAAGTAGTCGAGCACCTGCCGCCAGAGATTGTAGATGGAGCGGTGGCATTCATCGACGATGACGAAGTCGAAGGACTCGATGGGGATGCGGGGATTGTAGGTCACCGGGACAGGTTCGCCATTTCCAGAATCTCCTCCGCCCTGCTCATAACCAGAGATCTCGTCCGCGTCGTCGTCGAAGCTGTCGTTGTTCGAAAGCTGGGAGAAGAGGCGCTGGATGGTGGAGACGGTGACGCTGCAGACGGGATCGATGCCGGCCGGGCCGAGCATCTGGACGTTGTAGAGGTCGGTGAAGAGGCGGCCATCGTCCGGGGTCTTGAAGTCCTGGAACTCGCGCACGGTCTGACGGCCGAGGTTGCCGCGATCGACGAGGAAGAGGATGCGCTTGGCTCCGGCAAACTTGATCAGGCGGTAGGCCTCGGTGACGGCAGTGAAGGTCTTCCCGGAGCCGGTCGCCATCTGGATGAGGGCGCGAGGGCGATTCTGGGAAAGGGACTTCTCGAGCTTGGTGATGGCATCGATCTGGCAATCACGCAACGGCTCGGTAACGAGGGTGTGGGCGTCGGGGAGGGCTTTGAGGCGGGCGCGGAGGGTGTCCTGCTGCTGGACGAGCTCCAACAAGTGCTCCGGGGTGTGAAAGGCGAAGACCGTGCGAGAACGGGAGTCGGGATCGCGCTGGTCGCGGAAGTTGGTCTCGATGCCGGTGGTCTCGTAAGTGAAGGGCAACGGATCCGCCCAGCGTTGCGGGATCCAGTCCGAGGCATTCGCATATCGCGCGGATTGTTCGGCCACTGAGGAAAGCGTGGTTCCGGCTTTCTTTGCCTCCACGATACCGAGAGCTTTCCCATCAACAAAGAGGATGTAGTCAGCAGGTCCACCGCTCGATTGCACTTCCCGGGCAGCCACCCCGCGCCCGGCGGAGAGATTCAGCGTCGCCATGTCCTGCACGACCCACCCGGCGGCTCCAAGAAGGGAGTCGATGGTTTGGCGGGCTGCTTGTTCGGGTGTGGGCAAAAAGGGCAGAGCTTGGTTGCGGTTGCCTGAAACCTAACAACGCGCCCTTTGGTGTGAAGCCTAAAAGGCGCATGACCGTTAATGCCTAATCGCGAGACGCGCTCGCCAAGCCCGCAGCGGGGATCCCCCCAGCCTTTTCAAAGAGGGCTGAAGAGCGCCGCTCCGTCCCGGCAAAAAAGAAGGCCGCCGGGGAGTCCCTTCCCCGGCGGCCTTATATAAAAGTCGTCGTACCGTCACCCACACCCATGAGATCAGATCGACAACTGCTGTTACACCCTTACATGAAACCGACAGAGTCGGCATTCAAGGGGGATAGACATTCAAGGAACCGAAATGTTCAAAGTTTCTTTAAAAAGATTTCCGAGAGCCCGATCCTGTGTTGAAGCAGCTCGTTTCAGAGATTCAGCCGCGAATCGACGCAATCCCCCCTGAATTGCGATCGGAAAGCCGCCCCGGTGATCGTTCAGACAGAGTCCTGAACGTTTGTTTTGGAGGGTCTCCTCTTCCATCTGCGTAAATCTGCGCCATCTGCGGTTCGACTCCTGAAATGTGGATGGCCTGGATTCAGCATGGAAATCCCTTGCTTCCGCCAGCCTCCTCCACAAATCTTCCGCCGATGTCCCACGAACACATTGATGTCCGCTATGTGGCGAAGCTTGCCCGCCTCGACCTCACCGAAGAAGAGGCGACGGTTTTCCAGTCGCAGCTTGATTCTATCCTGCACCATGTGGAGTCGCTCTCCTCGCTGCAGCTACCGGACGATCTCGTCACGGACGACAACACCAACCTCGCGATGATGCGCGACGACACGCCCGGGGTGAGTCTCGATCCGTCGTTGGTGCTGGCGAACGCCCCGGAGCAGGCACAGGCGCAGATCCGCGTGCCGAAAGTCGTCGCGGATGCGTGATGACACTTACTCACAACTTATTCACATTTTCCCGACCATGACCCTCACCACCCTCCGCCAGAGCTACCAGAACGGCGAAACCACGCCCGCCAAGGTGATCGAAAGCCTCGCCGCCGGCATCGCCGAGCGCGATGGCAGCACCGGCGCCTACCTTTCCCATGACCTCGAGCGCGCGCTGAAAGCCGCCGAGGAGGCGGATCTCTCGAAACCGCTCGGCGGCCTGCCGATCGCGATCAAGGACAACATCAACACCCTCGGCCAGCCCTGCACCTGCGGCTCCAAGTTCCTAGAAACGGCCTATACCGCTCCCTACGATGCGACGGTGATCCGTAAACTCAAAGAAGCCGGAGCCATCCCCTTTGGCCGGATGAATATGGATGAGTTCGCAATGGGCTCGGCGACGGAGAACTCCGCCCTCCAGCTGACCCGCAATCCTCACGACCCGGATCGCATCGCGGGCGGTTCCTCCGGTGGCTCGGCGGCGGCGGTTGCCGACGGCACGGCCATTGCCGCGCTCGGCTCGGACACCGGCGGCTCAATCCGCCAACCCGCCTCGCACTGCGGGGTGGTCGGCCTCAAGCCCACCTACGGGCGCGTTTCCCGCTACGGGCTGGTCGCCTTCGCCTCGTCGCTGGATCAAATCGGCCCGCTGACCCGCTCGGTGGATGACGCCGCGCTCATTCTCCAAGCCACCGCCGGCCACGACCCCCGCGATACGACCTCGCTCAACGTTCCGGTGCCTGATTTTTCCGCAGGGATCAACGACGGGGTCGAGGGCATGAAGCTGGGCATCCCCGCCGAATACTTCGGCGAAGGCATCCATCCCGGCGTCCGCGACAACGTGGAGAAAGCCATCAAGTCACTGGAAGCCAAGGGCGCGACGATCATCCCCATTTCCCTGCCATACACCTCCTACGCGGTGGCCACCTACTACGTGATCGCCCCGGCCGAGGCCTCTTCGAACCTCTCACGCTTCGACGGCATCCGCTACGGAAACCGCGCAGCCAACCCCGCCGACATCATCGATGTCTATCACCAGTCCCGCGAGAACGGCTTCGGCCCCGAGGTAAAACGACGCATCATTCTCGGCACCTACGTCCTTTCATCCGGATACTATGATGCCTTCTACACAAGGGCGCAGAAAGTTCGGCAGCTGATCACGAGGGATTTTAAGCGGGCGTTCGAAACGGTAGATGCGATCATCTCGCCAGTCACCCCGACACCGGCTCGAAAGATCGGCTCCTGCCCGGACGATCCGCTCCAGGACTACCTTTCCGACGTCTTCACGATTGCCGCGAACCTCTCCGGCATCCCGGCAATCTCGGTGCCCTGCGGCACGACTTCCTTCGACGGAGCGGCGGCCCTACCGGTCGGCATACAGATCCTCGCCCCGCATCTCGGCGAGCAGACCCTGCTGCGCGTCGCCAAAGCCGCCGAGCACATCTAATTTCAGTTTTCAGCATTTCAGCTTTTACCCGAAAAATGACCCTAGGCTACTGCACCAACATTCACCCTGCGGAAACGTGGGCGGAAACGCTCCATGCGCTCGACACGCACGTGATGGCGGTGCGCGACCGCTTGCTGCAATCCGGCGAGCAGCCCGCGGATCAGCCCTACCCCATCGGCCTGCGGCTTTCCGCGATCGCTGCGAAGGAGCTGCTGGACGGCGACAATCTTGCGAAATTCCGTGACTGGCTCGCGGAGAACAACTCCTACGTCTTCACAATCAACGGCTTTCCCTACGGCTCCTTCCACGGCACCCGAGTGAAGGAAAAGGTTTTCCTTCCGGATTGGGCCAGCCAGGAGCGCGTCGATTACACCAAAAACCTTTTCAGCATACTCGCCGCGATCGCGCCGAAAGGTGTCGGCGGCTCGGTCTCCACCCTGCCCGGCTCGCACAAGACCTTCCATGCCGATGAGGCACCGATACTCGAAAACCTGATCTCGATGGCCTATTTCATCGAGGATCTCTCGCAGCAGCACCAGCTCGACCTCCACCTCGGCCTCGAGCCGGAACCACTCGGCCATTTCGAGAACACCGCCGAGACACTGGCTTTCTTCGAACGACTCAACCAGCGAGCGAAGTCGCCAACAATCATCGGCAATCGCATCGGGCTGAACTTCGACTCCTGCCACTTCGCCATCGAGTTCGATGACGCAGCGCCCTCGCTCGACGCGATCAGCCAGGCCGGCATCCGACTCTCGAAGATCCACCTCTCCAACGCCCTCTCTTTCAACCCGGCCGACCCCACGGCGATCGAGGCGATCGGAAAATACGACGAGCCCACCTATTTCCACCAGGTCATCGCCCGCCGACCCGATGACTCGCTGGAGCGCTTCCTCGATCTGCCGGTGTTTCTCGCCGCCGTGGTGGAGGGGAAAGTGACGCCATCCGATTTCGCGGAAGCCCGCGTCCATTTCCACATCCCGCTCGACGCGCAGCCCGAGCCGCCGCTCACCTCGACCCACAGCCACGTCGAGCAAACTCTCGCCTGGTGCAAAAGGCACCCCACTGCCTGCCAGCATTTCGAGATCGAGACTTATACCTGGGGCGTGCTCCCGGGCAAGCTCCAGCGTCCCGTCGAGGAGCAGATCGCCGCAGAATACCATTGGGTGCTCGGGCAGCTCAAAAATCACTGAAACCGGCGCGGTCGGCCCTGATCGAAAAACGGAGGTGCCGTATCTCCGGGAAGGGAGTGAAGCCACGGCAAGACACGGCGTTTTCCCCGGGAGCTCACGTCCGTGTGGCTGAGGCAGGCTGCTAGATTTTTAAAGTGGGCTGACCGAGCCGGATCAGCCCTACCGCGTGGGAAACATCGTCCAAGCCATTCAATCATGGTCGGGCTGATCCGGCGCGGTCGGCCCTGATCGAAAAACGGAGGTGCCGTATTTCCGGAAAGGGAGTGAAGCCACGGCAAGACACGGCGTCCCCCCCGGGAGCTCACTGCCGTGTGGCTGAGGCCGGCTGCTAGATTTCCAAAGTGGGCTGACCGAGCCGGATCAAAAAACGAGGTGCCGTATCTCCGGGAAGGGAGTGAAGCCACGGCAAGACACGGCGTTTCCCCCCCGGGAGCTCACTGCCGTGTGGCTGAGGCCGGCTGCTAGATTTTTAAAGTGGGCTGACCGAGCCGGATCAGCCCTACCGTGTGGGAAATCTGCGGGTAAACATCCCGCAGAATTTCCTCTTCCACTGATCACTGATCACTGCACACTAGGCACTCAACTCCATGAACGACATCAAGATCACAATCCACACCTCCGCCGGCGACATCGACGCCACTTTCTACTCATCCAAGACCCCGCTGACCTGCGCGAACTTCCTCAACCTCGCCAAGCGCGGCTACTACGACGGCATCGCATTCCATCGGGTGATTGAAAACTTCATGATCCAGGGCGGCGACCCCACGGGCTCTGGCAGCGGCGGGCCAGGCTACAAATTTGCCGACGAGTTCCATCCGGAACTCCGCCACCGCAGTCCCGGAATCTTCTCCATGGCCAACGCCGGACCCGGCACCAACGGATCCCAGTTCTTCATCACCCACGGTGCCACCCCGCATCTCGACGGAAAACACTCGGTGTTCGGTCAGGTCACCAACGGCCAGGAGGTCGTCGACAAGATCAAACAAGGCGACAAGATCACCTCGATCAGCATCCACGACGACCCAACCGAGCTCTTCACCGACCAGAAGGACAACGTCGAGCACTGGAACAGCATCCTCGATAAAGCCTGATTCGATCATTCGTAAAATGAAGACGGAGCATCCAAAGGTCGTGCTGATCATGGGTGTCTCCGGCTCCGGAAAAACCACCATAGCCCGCCTCCTTGCCTCACGGCTTGGGGGCGTTTTTTTTGACGCGGACGACTTCCACCCTGCCGAGAATGTCAATAAGATGAGCCGGGGAATCGCGCTCGATGACGCGGACCGCCTGCCCTGGCTGGAGCGGCTGCGCGACGAAGTAATCTGCCCCGCCCTGCCGGATTCCGTGACGGTTCTCGCCTGCTCCGCACTGAAGCGAAGATACCGAAAAATTCTCGGCCAAAATCTCGCCACGGTTTTCCTCCACGGCGATGCCGAGACTCTGGCTGCGCGCCTCGCCGCCCGCCCCGGCCATTTCATGCGCCCGGAAATGCTCACCAACCAGTTGGAAGTGCTCGAAGAACCCGACGAATCCGAAGCCATGCATTTCCCCATCACGCTCGCTCCGGAGGAAATCGTGGCAGGCGTCATGCACGCCTTCTTCCTTGAGGTTTAGAGTTTAAAATTTAGAGTTTCGCCCGTGCTTCTCGACGTAAAGAACCTCACCACCCGTTTCCACACCCGCAACGGGGTCGTCCACGCCGTCGAGGATGTGTCATTCTCCGTGGACAAGGGGCAGACGCTGGGCATCGTCGGCGAGTCCGGCTCCGGGAAATCCGTCACCTGCTATTCCCTGCTCGGGCTGATCCCGATGCCTCCCGGCCAGATCGAGAAAGGCACCGCCGTTTTCGACGGGATCGATCTCCTCAAAGCCCCGGAGAAACAGCTGCAGAAGATCCGCGGCAAGCGCATCTCGATGATCTTCCAGGATCCAATGACCTCGCTGAACCCATACATGCGGATCCGGGAGCAGCTCACCGAGCCGCTGGAGCTCCACGAAAACATCAAGGGCAAGGCGGCGCTCACCCGCGCCATCGACGCCCTCGCCGAGGTCGGCATTCCCGATCCCGAGAAACGCATCAGCTCCTACCCTCACGAATTTTCCGGCGGGATGCGGCAACGGGTGATGATCGCCATGGCGCTGATCACCAAGCCGGAGCTACTCATCTGCGACGAGCCGACCACCGCCCTCGACGTCACGGTCCAGAAGCAGGTTCTCGATCTCATCCGCGACCGTCAGCGCGACCTCGGCACGGCGGTCATCTTCATCACCCACGACCTCGCCGTGGTCTCCGAAGTCTGTGACACAATCAACGTGATGTATGCCGGGCGCTTCGTGGAAAGCGCCAAACGCGCCGACATTTTCAGCAACCCCCTCCACGCCTACACCCGCTCGCTGCTGAAATCGATCCCCTCCGCCCAGCCGAAGGGCCAGCCGCTCATCACCATCCCCGGCCTGCCGCCCAACCTCACGAATCCACCGCAAGGCTGCGCCTTCCAGCCCCGCAATCTCGTGGGCGACCCCAAACTCTGCGTCACCGATCACCCGCCGGAACTGGCGGAAATCAAGCCCGGCCACTTCGTCCAGAACTGCCCGGGCTGCCTGGCGACTGCATGAGTTAGGTCTTCGAACTTTTCACTGAAGCGGCTCTTCGCCTCCTGCAATTGCCATACTCGAGTCGCGATGGGTAAATATCACCTCCTAAGTTCTGACTTATCTAGTCAGAATACAGGCTTAAGAGGCGGATCGGATGGCATGCGGATGTTCCCGCTGCCGACGGCAAGGAGGACAAGAACCCGAGCTTCATCGTCCGCGACTTTCGCTCGGCAGCCCGGGCGGCCACCTGCTCACCGACAAGGAATACTCCGACTACAAGCTCACCGTGGAATATCGATTTTCGGACAAACCCGGCAACTGCGGGGTGCTCGTCCACGCCCCCGATCTGCGGGCGCTTTACGAGATGTCCCCGAAATCCATGGAGGTGCAGATAATAAATAAAAGCGCCGGGGATTTCTGGTGCATCCAGGAGAACATCGAGGTTCCGGATATGGAGAAGCGCCGCTAACGAAGGAATGAAGCGGTCGGATGCGGTCAGGCGAGATCCTCGAACCAGCCTCCCCGGGCGCTGACCCACTTGCCCTTTTTTACAACCTTGGAGAAACCGAGTCCTTCTTTCGCAGCCGCTTCGAAAACTTCCCATGCCTGGGTCGCGAGAATTCCGGAAACAACGAGATCACCGCTCTTCGCCAGTGACTTCGCAATCACCGGCCAGGCCTCAATCAGGACGGTTGAGAACAGGTTCGCCATGACCACGTCATAGCCCTTTTTGCGGGGCTTCCATTTTAGAACATCCTGCTCCGCCAGCGTTACCTGGGGTGTCCCGTTGCGCTCCGTGTTGTGCTTCGCGACGGCAACGGCGAAAGGGTCAAAATCGCAACCCCATACTTCCTTTGCCCCCAACTTGGCCGCAGCGATCGCCAGCAACCCGCTGCCCGTCCCGAGATCCGCTACCGACCATTTGCCAGCTTCCCGCTCGCGCGAAATATCCACCAAGAACCTCAGGCAGGTGGATGTGGTGGCATGATCTCCGGTACCGAAAGCCATTTCCGGCGGAATCACGATCAGCTCGCGCTTGCCGTGTTCTTTCCGCAACGCCGCCAGCTTCTTCGCATTGGTCTCGGCCGTAACAAGAAACGCATCCCGCACTTTGAGCGGCTTCGGCGGCTCTGGAGCTTTTTTCCAATCCGCATCCTTGACCTTCCGCACTGACCCACCGAACTGCCCGAAGATCGCATCCGCCTCCTTCTTCGTCCCGCAATACACCTGCAGTCGCACGGATTTCCCGCCCTTGATATACTCCATCACGAAATTCGCGTTTCCCGAAAAACGTTCCTCCCAAGCATCAATCCACTGCGCACCGGATAGTTTCGACCAAAGATACATACGCCGACAACCATCCGTGGTTCACGATCCGATGCAAGCCCGGAGAGGCGTCTCTCCGCGCGCCTGCACAAGCCAAGCTATTTCTCCCTGACGTAGATCTCGTATCCACAGTGCCAGTCCTTCGCCGCTTTGGCCGGGAATTTGCCCATCAGCTCGGGGCTGGGTTTGAAGCCAGCGTAGACAAATTCGTCCGCCGGCTTACCGCTTCGTGCGGACGCGAGGACAGTACGGAGCGCGGGGGTCGACTTGGAAGAGGCCGCGTCGTTCATGAATGCGGAGCTCACCTTCACGATGGGCGGCAACATTACAGAACCAAATAACCGTCGGGCTAACCAGCAGCTGCGTAAAGCCATATGGCACTCCGGCCTCCAAACAAAAAAACCACCGGAAGCCGGTGGCAGGAAAAAATGGAGCGGGCGATGAGATTCGAACTCACGACATCCACCTTGGCAAGGTGGCGCTCTACCACTGAGCTACGCCCGCGTTGTCATACGCGTGCGGACTTGTTACCTTACCGCCGCTAACGTTCAAGAGAATTTTGGAGAAAAATTCATGAAAGATTATTCTCCACAGAATCCAGCTAAGAACTTACCCATGCGCAGCCGAATTATGTCCGACAAACTCGCCGAAATCATCGCCACCAAACACGCAGAGGTGGAAGCCCTGCTACCGCGCGCCGGGCACCTCCGCGCCGCAGCACTCCAACGCAACGACTTCCGAGGCTTCCGGGCCGCTCTCGACCGTGGTCCAGCGCACCTCGGACTGATCGCCGAGGTCAAGAAAGCCTCCCCTTCCGTCGGGCTTATCGATCCGAATTTTGACCCAATCCAACAGGCCGGGCGCTACATTGACGGCGGCGCGTCCTGCCTATCCATCCTCACCGATGAGAAATATTTCCAAGGATCGCTCGGATATCTTTCCAAAATCTCGGAATTCTCATCGATTCCCCTACTTCGCAAAGATTTCACCATCCACGAAACCCAGATCCACGAGGCGGTGATCGCCGGAGCGGATGCGATCCTGCTTATCGTCGCCGCCCTCGACGATGATTTGCTCAAGCGCCTCCATAACGAGGCCAAATCCTTCCAGCTCGATGTCCTCGTGGAGGTCCACAACCTACCGGAAATGGAGCGGGCACTCGATCTCGGCGCCGATCTCATCGGTATCAACAACCGCAACCTCAAGACTTTCGAGGTGGATATGGCCACAACCGAGCAACTCGCCGAGGAGGTGCCGGACGAGGTGATCCTCGTTTCCGAAAGCGGAATCAAGACCCATGACGACGCCATGCGCGCGCTCAATGCGGGGGCGAACGCCCTACTCATCGGCGAGACCTTGATGCGGGCCGACGATCCGTCGCGGGCGATCGAGGGATTCATGGGCTTGACCCTCTAATCCGCACAGTGCGGCAATAATAAATCGAATTACCCCGGGGTTTCGCACTCCTATGCTAGGATCATGACCGTAAAACACATTGCCGCCACCTTTCTGATATCGGCGTCCGTCGCCGCTGTAGGTGCCCCAGCAGCAATCATCACCGGCGAAGAGCCCGGTTGGACTCCCTTGCTGGAAGCAGACTTTGCCGATGTGAACGGCGAGAAAGATACCTGGAGCTTCGACGATGCGGCAAAAGTCATATCCTGCACCGGAAAGCCCGTCGGTGTGATCCGCTCCACGAAGGATTACGCAAATTTCGAGTTGGTCGTCGAGTGGATGCACGAAAAGGAATCCGGGAACTCCGGAGTCTTCGTGTGGACCAGCAAGGCAGCGCTCGACGCCCTAACCAAACCCGGTTTGCCCGGCGAGGGCATTGAGGTGCAGGTGCTGGATCCGGGCTTCAAGGCATCCTATGAGAAATCCTCCGGCAAGCCCTCGGATTGGTTCACCTGCCACGGCGATGTCTTTCCTGTTGGAAAGGCGAAAATGACCCCCTACCCACCGCTTTCGCCGAACGCTGTGCGCAGTTACCCCTCCGCCGAGAACACCAAACAGCACGGCGAGTGGAACCACTACTACATCCGCGCCATCAACGGCGAAATCCGGCTCTGGGTGAACGGAACCGAACTCTCCGGCGGCAAGGACTGCCAGCCGAGCAAAGGCTTCCTCTGCCTCGAATCCGAAGGCTCCCCGATCAAGTTCCGCAACCTCCGCATCCGCGAACTGCCATAAACCGGCGAAGCCGCACACCCGTTTCGAATTTAAAATTTAGAATTTCATGAGTGAATCCGCCACCCGAGAACGCTACGCCGCCGCCGCATCCGCCCCGGAGGCCGCCCTGTGCTGCCCTGTCAGCTATGACCCCCAATTCCTAAAAGCCATCCCCACGGAGGTCATCGAGAAAGACTACGGCTGCGGAGACCCCTCCAAATACCTGCTCCCCGGCGATACCGTCCTCGACCTCGGATCCGGCACGGGGAAAATCTGTTTCATCGCCTCCCAGGTCGTCGGCCCGGAGGGCAAGGTCATCGGAGTCGACATGCTCGACGACATGCTAGAAGTCGCCCGCCGGAACGCTCCTGTCGTTGCGAAAAATATCGGCCACGCGAACGTCGAGTTCCGCAAAGGTCGCATTCAGGATCTCGGGCTTGATCTGGAAGTCCTCGACGCGGAACTCAGGAAAAGCCCCATCGCCAATGCCGCGTCGTATCTCGCCGCAGACGATCTCGCGAATGAACTGCGGATCAAGCATCCGCTAGTCGCCTCCGACAGCGTCGATGCGGTGGTATCCAACTGCGTGCTCAACCTCGTCGAGAACCGGCTCAAGAAACAGCTCTTCGGCGAAATTTTCCGGGTGCTGAAGAAAGGCGGTAGGGCGGTCATTTCCGATATCGTTTCCGACGAGGAGATCCCCGAGCACCTGCAGAGCGATCCAACTCTCTGGAGCGGTTGCATCAGCGGCGCATACACCGAGGAAGGATTTCTCAAAGCCTTCGAGGAAGCGGGTTTCTACGGGATCGAGATTCTCAAGCGCGATACCGAACCGTGGCAGACCGTGGAGGGCATCGAGTTCCGCTCCGTGACTGTGCAGGCATGGAAAGGCAAGCAGGAGCCGTGCTTCGAGCGCAACCAGGCGGTGATCTACAACGGCCCGTTCCTCAAGGTGCTCGACGACGACGGCCACGCGATGGAACGCGGCAAGTGCTACGCCGTCTGCGACAAGACCTATAACCTCTACAAAAAGGCTCCCTACTCTGACCACTTCTCCTTCGTCGATCCGCTCACCGAGATTCCACTCAAGGACGCCAAGCCCTTCGATTGCACCCGCACCACCATCCGCCACCCCAAGGAAACCAAAGGCCAGGACTACAACGCCACCACCGAGGCATCCAACTGCCGCGACGCGGGCGATTGCTGTTAGGGGACGTGGCGGCGATCTTCGGCGGATTTCTATACAGCTTTCTCCTCAAGCCCCACTGTACTCCATCCTCTACCACGGATCACAATGGGAGCGCAGCGGACATAGACGGTCAATAAAATCAAACTCGCCGTCAAATCACACGGCACTTGCCACCCATGAACGATTTCAAAGCACTCCTCGAAAAGAACAAAGCCCCGCTCCAGCGCGGGCGTTTCGAGACCCTCCAGATCAACGTCGGTCGCAAATGCAACCAGACCTGCACCCACTGCCATGTCGATGCCGGACCGACCCGCACCGAAATGATGGATGAGGAAACGGCCCACAAGGTCGGTGCCTGGATAATCGAACACAAACCCGCCATCGTAGACATCACCGGTGGCGCACCGGAGATTTCCGAGTTCTTCGATTACTTCGTGAAAATCGCCCGTTCCGTCGGCTCCCATGTGATCGACCGCAACAACCTCACGATTATCGAGACGAAAAAATACGCCTACCTGCCCGAGTTTCTGGCGAAACATCAGGTCGAGGTCGTCGCCTCGCTGCCATGCTATTCCGCAGAAAACGTCAACGCCCAGCGAGGCGACGGAGTTTTCGACAAAAGCATCTCCGCCTTGAAAAAACTCAACGCCGTCGGCTACGGCACCGACCTTCCTCTCAGTCTCGTCTTCAATCCCTTCGGTGCGAAACTCCCTCCCAACCAGGACGAACTGGAAGCCGACTACAAACGCGAGCTCAAGAAACACTTCGGCATCGTATTCACCCGCCTCTTCGCGATCACAAACCTGCCCATCGCCCGCTTCGCCACGGATCTCCGCGAGCAAGGCCAATGGGACGATTACAACCAGCTCCTCATCGACAGCTTCAATCCGGACACCGTCGAAGGTCTGATGTGCCGCAGCACGATCAACATCGGCTGGAAGGGAGAGGTCTTCGATTGCGATTTCAACCAGATGCTCTTCATGCAGCAGAAAGCGGAGGATAAAAAACTTTTCCTCTGGGATGTGACCCCGGAATCGATGGAGAATCTCCCCATCCTCACCGCGAACCACTGCTTCGGCTGCACCGCCGGGGCCGGATCGTCCTGCACCGGAACGCTCGAACCAGCAACAGCATGAACTCCCACCCCAACGACCCGCTCCACGGCTACACCCTGGAAATTATCGTCAACCGCCTCGTCGAAGAATACGGCTGGGACGAACTCGCCGACCGCATCCGCATCCGCTGCTTCGCCAGCGACCCGTCCGTAAAATCGACCCTCACCTTTCTCCGCAAGACATATTGGGCAAGAAACAAGGTAGAGGCGCTTTTCATCGAAACCCTAGAACGCCAGGAGCGGGAATCGTAGCTGTCGCGTCCCGCAGCAGGCCGTGATCATGGCGTCCCGCCGTGATTCACCGCCCGCCACACCGGACAACCCGCCCCCATTTCCACACCCTTCCGGTATCCCGCCAGCCTGCGCCGGGATTCTTCCGCCAGCGCCCTCCGCACCTCCCGCCGCTCACCTTTGACCCGCGCAATGTGCATGTGGTCGTAAGAAGTCGTCTGATGTCGCAACCACGCGATTGTCGCCGCCTCGGCACGCTGTTCGATGGGAATACGTTTCGTCCGCGCAACCGTCCCGCTACCAACCGGAACCGCATGCGCCGCGATCAACTCCGCCATTTTCTCCTCCAAATCCGCATAGTCCGCATGGAAGGAAAGGAAGTCCCTCACCGCCCCCGCGAAATCCTCCGCGTATACCTCCTCCTGTTTCGCCCGTCGTTTCCTGCCCGCCTCCAGCTTCTTCGCGTAGGCGGGATCCTCCCGCTCGGCATCAAGCTCGGCGCGCAGAGACTCGATGCTGGACCCCGGAGCCAGCACGCCTTTGGAGATCCACCGCTTCTTGTACCACGACTTCACCACCCAGTGCGGTCCCGCCTTCTTCACCCGCCGCGTCAGCCCCGCATCCCCCGGCGGCAGCAGCGCCCAGCCCACAGGGATCTTCATCTCCTTCTTCTGAAAGGTCTCCACATAACCTTCCCGCTCCGCCCACTTCACATCCATCGTCTCCACGTTTGCCATCGGGGAAAATCAAAACCACACTGCCCGAGAAACACAACACACAACCCCAGTCTTCCACTGATCACTGATCACTCGGCACTTTTCACTTCTATGAACCCCTCCCTAGCCATCATCGGCGGCTCCGGCCTCTACGAAATCGACTCACTCGAAGTCATCGAACGCCACAGCCTCATGACCCCTTTCGGCGACACCTCCGACGACATCATCGAAGGCACCCTCTCCGGACGTAGCGTTTTTTTCCTCCCCCGCCATGGCAAAGGCCACCGCCTTCTCGCTCATGAGATCAACCACCGCGCCAACATCTGGGCACTGCGCACTCTCGGCGTGCGATGGGTGGTTTCCGTCACCGCCGTCGGCTCACTGAAACAGGAACTCGCACCCCGCGATGTCGTCGTCCCGGACCAACTCGTCGATCGCACCGGCCGCGCTCACGAGCATACTTTTTTCGGAAACGGCATCGCCGCCCATGTCGGCTTCGCAGATCCCTACAGCGATGAAATGCGCAAGTACCTCATCGCCGCCGCAGCAAAGCACACCGATCGCCACCACGACGGCGGCACCTACGTCTCCATGAACGGCCCGGCCTTCTCCACCCGCGCGGAGTCGAATATGCACCGCTCCCACGGCTTCGATCTCATCGGCATGACCAACGCCCCAGAAGCTCGCCTCTGCCGCGAGGCCGAGATCGCCCTCGCCACCCTCTGCCTCGTCACCGACTACGATTGTTGGAAAACCGATGAAGCCGCCGTCGATGTCGCCGCCGTGGTCGCGAACCTCCATGCGAACTCCGCACTCGCAAAGGACATCATCAAAAGCCTCATCCCGACCCTGCCGACCGAGGCGAATTGGCCGGAGCACCGCTCCCTCGATACCGCGATACTCACTCCGGTCGGCAACTGGCCATCGAAGACGACCCAGAAACTCAAGCCCATCCTCGGCAGATTTCTGTGAGCGGATAATTGGAATGCGCAGCACCCGGGGAGACTCCCATTCCCATGAAAGCATTGCTCCTGCTCATTGCCCTCGCCGCTCCGCTCTTCGCCGGCTTCGACCACTCGCACACCCTGTTCACAGATGTCCTGAAGAAACACGTGAAGGGCGATGGCTTCGACTACGCCGGCCTCAACAAGAACCCCGACAAACTCGGGGCCTACCTCGTCGCTCTTTCGAAAGTTCCCCACTCTGATTTCAGTGAATGGAATCCCGACCAGCGAAAAGCCTTCCTAATCAACGTCTACAACGCATCCACCCTCAAGCTAATCATCGATAACTACCCCTTGAAAAGCATCAAGGACGCCGGCAGCCCTTGGAAACAGAAACGGGTGAAAGTTTTCGGCGACGCCGTCAGCCTCGACCACATCGAGCACGAGTTACTCCGCAAGAATTTCTTGGATCCCCGCATCCACTTCGGAGTCAACTGTGCCTCAGTGGGTTGCCCGGCGCTCCGTTCGGAGGCGTTCCAGGCATCGAAGCTCGATGCCCAGCTCGACGAGCAAGCGCGGAAATTCCTCAGTGACTCCTCAAAGAACAGCGTCGATGCGAAAGGCGGCGTTCTCCATCTCTCCTCCATCTTCGATTGGTTCAAAGGGGATTTCGTAAAGAAGTCCGGATCGGTCGAGAAATTCATTGCCCCGTATCTCAGCGAAGCGGATCGCAAAGCGGTTCTCAGCGGAAAGCTGAAGGTGAAATACACGGATTATGATTGGAGCCTGAACAAGCCCTAGCCACCATCACACAAGCTTGCAGGCACTCACCCTCATCGTAATGACCCGCCTGCCCCGGGAGGGCAGGAACAAAACCCGGCTCATCCCTGCTCTGGGAGCAAAGGGGGCGATGGTTTTTCACGACCGCTTGGCGCGGCACGCCATCGGCCGCGCCTCGTCCTTCTGCATGATGGGAAAAGGCAGAAATCTGAGGATCTGCCTCGAGGGAGGCACCCCAATCGAAGGGAAATCGTGGCTCGGCGATGACAGCCTCGACTGCCGGGAACAGTCGGACGGTGATCTCGGGACGCGGATGCGAATCGCCTCGGAAGATGCTTTCGCCGACGGCGCGGAGAAGGTCGTCATCGTCGGCACCGATTGCCCAAGCATCAACGAAAGTATCCTGCACGAGGCGAAGCAACTACTTGATAGCAACGACCTCGTTTACGGCCCAGCCCTCGACGGCGGATATTATCTCGTCGGCATGCGCAAGCCGTCTCCGGCGGTTTTCGATGGTATCTCATGGGGAGGCGAAAACGTCCTCAGCCAATCCCTCGACGCCGCAAACCTTGCAGGCTTGAAGACCGCGTTGCTCAATCCCTTGCCCGACGTGGATCATCCGCAAGACCTACCGGCGGCGGAGCAAGCATTGCGGATCGGCTCCAGCGTTTCAGTGATCATCCCGACTTTCAACGAAGCGCCACGCATCGCGGAAACTCTCGCTTCCATTTCCCAATCCGCCCCCCACGAGATCATCGTCGCCGACGGGGGCAGCACGGATGGCACCCGAGAAATCGCAGGCGAAATGGGTGCCCGTGTCATATCTGCAGCCAAGGGACGGGGCTCCCAGATGAACCATGGAGCCGAGACCGCCACCGGCGAATTCCTGCTTTTTCTCCACGCCGACACCATCCCGCCTGACAATTTCCCACACATCATAGCCAACACCCTCAACCGCCCGAATACCGCTGCAGGTGCCTTCCGCTTCAAGCTCAGCGGCGACATGGGCGCTTCCCCACTCATCGAAGCGCTGGTCAACCTGCGCTGCCGGTTCTTCGGAACTCCCTACGGCGATCAGGGAATTTTCATCCGTCGCGCGATATTCCACCAAATCGGAGGCTTTTCCAATCTGGAGGCCATGGAAGACCTGTATTTCATCCGCAAGGCGCGGAACGCCGCAAAAATCCGTATCGCCCGAGAATCCGTCCTCACTTCCCCGCGCCGCTGGCAGCAAAGTGGGTTAATCCGCACCTTTCTCCGCCACCAACTGATGTTCCTGTTTGACCGAATCGGCATCCCAGATCGCCTTATTTCCCAGCTTCGGCAGTGAATTTCCAAAGCAGGAATCACAATGGCTGATTTTTCTTCGTGACCCCCTCCGCCTGCCCGCCTAGAACCCGTTCACACCAATGGCAGGCAAGCTCACTTATCAGCAAGCAGGAGTCGATACGCGGAAGGCCGCGGCGCTCGTCGGAGACATCAAAGGGCACGTGAAACGCACCCAGCAAAACCGCAAGCTCCTCGGAGCCTTCGGTCTTTTTGCTGCCTGCTACGACCTTTCAGAATACGACCAACCCGTCATCGTCACCGGCTGCGACGGCGTCGGCACCAAGCTCGAACTGCTCCTGGAGCACGACATGCTGGAAACGGCGGGCAAGGATCTCGTCGCCATGTCGGTCAACGACATCATCACCACCGGCGGCGATCCCCTGCTGTTCCTCGATTACATCGGCATCGCCGCTCTCGATGAGGAAAAAATCACCCGCGTGATCGGCGGCATGGCCGATTACCTCGAAGACTGCAACTGCATCCTCGCCGGCGGCGAAACCGCAGAAATGCCCGGTATCGTCCCCACCGATGTGCTGGAGCTTTCCGGTTTCTGCATCGGCTGCGCGGAGAAAAAAGATCTCATCGATCCGACCACCCTCGCCCTCGGCGACGTCCTCATCGGCTACACCTCTAACAGCATCCACGCCAATGGCTGGTCGCTCGTCCGCCGCGCCCTCAAGGAAATGGGCCCGGGTGTCGTCAGCGACGAAGAACTCTCCGCCTGGCTGCAACCAACCCGCCTCTACCACGATGTCGTCAACGACCTCAAAAAATCCGGCGTGAAGCCCAAGGCAATGTCCCACATCACCGGCGGCGGCCTCCCGGAGAACCTGGAACGCCTGTTCGTCGGTATGGGCGCCGATCTCACCATCCCGAAATGGAATCTTCCCGGTATCGAAAAACTCCTCGATCAGGTCGATGCCGAAGACCGCTTCCACACCTTCAATATGGGCATCGGCTGGGTCGCCATCGTCGCCGAAGCCGACGTCGATAAAGCCCTTACCGCCGGCCCCGGCGGCCACATCCTCGGTGAAATGTCAGCCGAAGAGGGCGTCCGCGTAACAGTCGCCTCGTGATACCCATTTCCTTTCCCTTAGGGTTTAGAATTTAAAGTTTAAAGTTTCCGAAATCTTGAGCGACCACCTAAACCACGAATGCGGCATCGCCGCAGTCCGGCTTCGTAAGCCCCTCGCATATTACTACGACCGCTACGGCACTTGCCTGTGGGGTATGAACAAGCTGTTCCTGCTCATGGAGAAGCAGCACAACCGCGGCCAGGACGGCACCGGGATCGGCTGTGTGAAGCTGGATATGCCCATCGGCAAACCCTACGTTCACCGCCGCCGCGGCATCGAATCCGACGCCCTGGCACAGATTTTCCGCAAGGAGGTGAAATCCTTCTTCAAGATGCACCGCAAGGGCAAGCTCGACAAAAACAGCGCGGACAGCGTCAAGGACAACTTCGATTTCGGCGGTGAGATCCTGATGGGGCACCTGCGCTACGGCACCAGCGGGGATTTTGACGAAGGTTCCTGCCACCCCTATCTCCGCCGCAGCAACTGGCCAACGCGCACCCTCATGGTCATGGGGAATTTCAACATGACCAATGCGGCCGAGCTCAACAACACGCTCATCCAGCGCGGCCAGCACCCGGTTTTCGGCACCGACACCCAGACGGTCCTTGAGGAAATCGGTTACCACCTCGATGAGGCGCACACCAATATCTACCATGACCTCCGCGACAAGGGTGTGCCCGGCGCGGAAACACCGGATCACATTTCCACCGCACTCAACATCCCGGAAATCATCGCCCAGTCCGCCGAGCCATGGGACGGCGGCTACGCGATCTGCGGTGCCGTCGGCAACGGCGACATGTTCGTCATGCGCGACCCGCGCGGCATCCGCCCCTGCCACATGCTCATCACCGAGGATGTCATCGCCTTCGCTTCCGAGCGCGTGCCACTGATGACCGTCTTCGAGGCCGAGGCCGATCAGGTCAAAGCCGTCGACCCCGGCTCGGTCATCGTCATCAAGGCCGACGGAACGATTTCCGACACCCAGTTCCACACCCCCCAGAAATTCACTCCCTGCTCCTTCGAGAAAATCTATTTCTCCCGTGGCAACGACCCGCAGATCTACCGCGAGCGCAAGGCGATGGGCTCGGCACTCGTCGATCAGGTGATGGCATCCATCGGCCAGAGCTTCGACAAGACCGTGTTTTCCTTCATCCCGAACACCGCGGAAACCGCCTACCACGGCATGATGGATGGCCTCCGTCTCTACCGTCGCCAGCAGGTGCGGATGGAAATTTTGGAGGGTGCCGAAGCGGGAACTCTGACCCCGGAATCCGTCGACGAACTCATCCTCCGCAACTGGCCGCGCGGCGAAAAGATCGCCCACAAGGACATCAAGATGCGCACCTTTATCTCCCAGGAGAAAGGCCGCGACCAGCTCGTCTCCCACGTCTACGACATCACCTACGGCGCGGTGAAACCCGGCGACAACCTGGTCGTCCTCGACGACTCCATCGTCCGCGGCACCACGCTCAAGAAATCCATCCTCAAAATCCTCGCCCGCACCAAGCCGTCGAGAATCGTGATCTGCTCGACCGCACCACAGATCCGCTATCCGGATTGCTACGGGATCGACATGTCGGAACTCGGCAAGTTCATCGCCTTCAACGCCGCCATTGCCCTCCACCGCCGCGCCGGTCGCCAGCACCTGCTCGACCGCATCTACGAAGAATGCCGCGAGGAACTCACCAAACCCGCCGACGAGCGCATGAACCGCGTCCGTGGCGTTTACGAAGCCTTCACACCCGAGGAAATCTCCGCCGAGATCAGCCGCATGGTTTATCCCGAGGACATCGACTGGAACGGCGAGGTCGAGGTCATCTACCAGACCATCGAAAACCTCCACGCATCCATCAAGGGCCCCTGCGGTGACTGGTATTTCACCGGCAACTACCCCACCCCCGGTGGCTACGCCATGGTCAACCAAGCCTACATCCGCTGGCACGAAGGAGTAGGCGGCAGAAGCTACGACCTCCTGTAGCGGCGATCTTCGCTCGCCGTCCCAAGGAGGGGCTGCGTTCCGCTGCCCAACAACCCAAGCACTCTTTCCAAGCCACTTCCTCCATTCTGCGCTGGCAGAAAGAGTAGGCGGCAGACGCTACGACCTCCTGTAGCGGCGATCTTCGCTCCCCGTCCCAAGGAGGGGCTGCATCCTGCTGCCCAACAACCCAAGCACTCTTCCCAAGCCATTTCCTCCATTCTGTGCTGGCAGCAGAATGCAGCCACTCCTTGGTCACCTCCTCCAAAACCCAAGTCTTCCCACTGATCACTCGGCACTAGCAAACTCCCCGCAGAGCATCGGCGAGTACGGGAGTCGACGCATAGCACACCCCGCGATGGTTCATAAATGTCGATTCAGTTCGGTTCAAATCAAGCGCCCGCCCCTCAAAGTCCCGCGCATAGAGCCCCGCTTCCTCAAACAGACATGCCGTCGCCGCGAAATCCCACAACGACCCACCGCCGTCCTTTAATTTCGGCTTTTTGAAATAACAAGCAGGCCCCTCCTCGAGCACCCCGCAGGCATTGAGCACCCCTCCCGCCCCTTCGATCATCTCCACTCCGGGATAGCCCTCCCGGGCGGCCACCGCTTCGACCTCACGTATCAGAGCCTCGCGCTCGGGATGCATCTCGAAGGTGCAGTCGCAAAACAATTTGAGCCGTCCTCCGGCGCGCAGGCTTGGCGTAAATCTCACTCCGTCGATCTCGACCCCGGCTCCCGCCACGGCGCGGTAGAGCTTATTGGCCACCGGATCGAAGACCACCCCGAGAACAGCCCGCCCGTCCTTGCGAACCAGGGCGATCGAGACGGAATACCCCGCGATGCCACGCGTAAACGGCAGAGTGCCGTCGAGCGGATCGATGCACCAGAAATAGTCCTTCTTCAGGCGTTCCCTGTCGTCTTCCTGCTCTTCGGTGAGAACAGCGAGATCGTAGCGCTCCATCGTCGGCGCGAGCAGGCGGTGAATAATCTCCTCGCTCCGCTCATCCACCTCGGTCACCACCTGGGAGGCGAGGCCATCGCCGGCGGACTTGGATTTTTTCCGCACCTCCACCTCGCGGTCGCGGTAGCTGGCGATGAGTGCCCCGGCTTCCGTCGCCGCGTGACAGGCCAGATCTGCGAGCGCTTGGAAATTTTCGGTAGTCAGTTGCATGGGCGTTCTCGTTCGATCTGCGCGAGGACTTCTTTGGAAAGACGTTCGCTGTAGTCGTGAATCTTCCAGTGCCCGGGACTCCAGCCTTTCAGGAAGCGATGGAAGTCCGTCCAAGCCACCGGGTAGAGCGCGCGCCAATCCGCTTCGAGCGCATCCGTATCCACTGCCGCCCCGCGCTCCGCAAGAGCCGCGCGGAGTTCTTTAAAATAGAGATCCAGGAGCCCCGGTGCCTTGCGTTCGCAGTCCTCCTCGCCAAAGCAGCTACCGATAAAATAGGCCACATCCTTCATCCCACAGCCCCGCCCGACGTATTGGAAATCCACCGCCGCGACCGAAGACCCGTCCGGTGAGAAACAGAAATTCGCCAGCTTCGCATCGCCATGGACAAGGGTTTGGAAAGGGCTCCGCTTGAGCTTTGCATCGATCTCGCCCGCCGCCTTCCACAGCGCGCTGTCCTCGGTGGCGAGTCGCTCCAGTTCATCCGGACGGGTCTCCAGATGCCAATACGTCCCGCACTCCCACAGCCCCTCGCCCGCGCTCCCGAGGAAGCTCGCATGGAACTGCGCAAGACATACAAGGCAAGCCCTCAGCTCCGGAGCATTGACCGCACTGCGTCGCCCGTCGTAGCCCGCCGCATCGAGATCTTCGAGCAGGATAATAACCTCGTCCCCCTGCGTCGCGACCGCCAGGCACTCTGGCACCCGCGAGCCCGCTCCACAGCGCCCAGCGAAGTCCTGATACCACGCCGATTCCACCTGATAGGATTTGAGCTTGCGCGCATGCGAACGATTCGTGTTCCACCCGCGCGGATGCTGCGCCGCACTGGGCGGGGAGACATGTTTCACGATCACGCTCGTCCGCTCCGTCCCTTCCATCCCATATCGCAGGATCGCGCCATACCCGCTCCACAAATTCTGCAACACCCCCATCTCCCAACACCGGGCCGCCCCCGTCGCCTCTACGATCAGTTTCTCTACCTCAAGTGCCATCCAGCGCTAGCCTGCTCCAATCAACAATCAACAATCAACAATCAACAATCAACAATCAACAATCAACAATCAACAATCGAAATTCATCAATCCCATCTCTGACCAGTGAGCGGAAACAAGAGCGACTTCCCTCCCTGCTTCTTTGAGGGATGTGATCTGGTTTCGTGTCCCTCCATTTGCCTCCGGCTATCTCCACTTCGTTCCGGTTCCGCTGCGCTGCGGTTGGCAGCAGAATGCAGCCACTCCTTGGTAAATTCCGACCTTGGAATCCAGCCGCCCTTCCATACGCTGCCCGGACATGCCCGAAGCCAGCATCGAATACTACAATACCGCGGTGGATGCGATCCATACCGGCGATTTCACGGAAGCCCTTGTCGCGGCGGAAACCGCGCCCACCGAGAACCCGTCCGATGCCCAGACCTGGCAGCTTTACGTGGTCATCCTGAACACCCTCGGACGCAAGGACGACGCAGCGAAGGCCAGCAAGAAACTCAAAGAGCTCGGACTCAGCGAAGCTGATGAGTTCCTCATGAAAGCGACCGACTCCGCATCGTCCGGCGATCTGAACTCTGCGATCCGCCACTACGAATCCGCTTTCCTCGCAGAACCCGACCGACCCGAGATCCACTCGGCCTATGCGCTAGCTCTGATGCAAAGCGGCAAAACCAACGAAGCCCTATCGGCGGCGGAAAAAGGTGCCTCCCTCGCACCCGACGATGCCCGCACGAACTACGCCCTCGGCCACATTCTCCGGCTCACCGGTGACAAGGACGCCGCCCTCGTGGCACTAACAAAAGCCATTTCCGCCGAGCCGGAGTTGATGGTCGCCCTCTACGAGCAGGGCATGATACTCGCCGAGAAAGGCCAACTCAAGGAAGCGCTCTCCAATTTCGAGAAATTCCTAGAAACTCATCCCGAAGACCCCAGCGCGTCCGAAGCCGTTGCCAGTATCCGGGGACAAATCGGCAACTGAAACCTGCCGTCTACCTTTTCAGCTTCCGGGCGATGATCCCGTATTTTGGGGCGACCAGTAGCGAGACGAAGAAGAAGGCCGCCTGCACGAGGACAATGCAACCACCGGTAGACGCATCCGCATGGTAGCTGATGAGTATCCCGGTCACCGTGGCAATCACTGCGGATCCGCAGGATATCGCAAGCATGCGGTCGAAACGATCCGTCCAGAGATGTGCCACACAGCCCGGGGTGACGAGCATCGCAACAACGAGGATAATCCCCACCGCCTGCAGGGCGACAACGATGGCGAGCGCCAACAGCCCCAGCAGTAGATAATTCAGGAAACGATCCGGCAAGGCCATCACCCGCGCCTGTCCGGGATCGAAACAGATCAGCAACAGGTCTTTCCTGAGCAAGAGGGTGACCAACACAACCGCCCCGCCCATGCCAATTGTCTGCCAAAACTGAAACCTCGTGATCCCGAGGATGTTCCCAAAAAGTATGTGGTCGAGGTGAAGATCAGAAGGGGTCTTACTGAACAACACCAGCCCGAAGGCAAACATCCCGGTGAAGACCACGCCCATCGCGGTGTCCTCCTTGATCCTGCTATTGCGCTTCACGAAGCCGGTGCTCGTCGCACAAAAAAGCCCGGCGAGGAACGCACCGATCGCCAGCGGAATGCCGGTGATGTAGGCAAGCACGATCCCCGGCAGGACGGCATGCGAGATCGCATCACCCATCAGCGACCAACCTTTCAGAATCAAGAAGCACGAGAGCAGCGCGCACATCCCGCCGACAAGGCCGCCAACCAGCAGCGCGTCCTGCATGAAGCTAAAGCCGAATGGTTCGAAAAATTGGCTCATGTCACAGGCCGGGATGCGGGTGCTGCCGCGCCCTTCCGCACGGCACGGCGGGATGCGAGGATTCCCTGCTTCGGCGCGAAGACGAAAGCGACGAGGAAAACAAGGGTCTGCAGGGTGACGATACAGCCACCCGTCGCACCGTTCAGGAAGTAGCTGGCATAGGCTCCGCCCAATGAGGTAACAACTCCCAGCCCAGCCGAGATCCAGAGCATTTTCCCGAAGCGATCGGTCAGCAGATAAGCCGTCGCCCCCGGGGTCACCAGCATTGCCAGCACGAGGATCGCACCGACCGCTTGCAAGGCCGCCACGGTGGTTGCGGCAAGCAGCGCAAGCAGCGTGATATGTAGCGCACCCGCCCTCAGACCGAGCGACCTGGCTTGGTTCGGATCGAAGCAGTAGAGCATCAAGTCGCGCCATTTCAGCCCGAGCACAATCAAGGTCACCACGCTGATCCCAACCACCTGAGCGATGTCCTCACCGGCGATTCCGAGAATATTTCCGTAAAGAATGACTTTCAGGTCAACCCCCGAGGGGAACAGCGAAATCAGCACCAGCCCGAGCGCAAAGAATGCAGTGAAGACGATCCCGATCGTCGCGTCCTCGCGTATCCTGCTCTGGGCGCGGATGAATGCCATCGCCCCCGCCGCAAGTATCCCGGCGACGAACGCTCCGAGTGCAAATGGAACACCGATGATGTAGGCAATCGCCACCCCCGGCACGACCGCATGGGAAAGTGCGTCGCCCATCAGCGACCAGCCTTTGAGCGTGACGAAGGAAGAGAGAAAACCACACACGCCGCCAACCAGCGCACTGACCCAGATGGCGCGCAGCATGTAGTCATACTGAAACGGAACCAGCAGCTCTTGGAAAAATTCAGTCATTCTCCTCAGAACGTTCGCGCAACAGCTTCTCGTGTTTTTCGCGGTCCATGTATTCGAGGTGCCCGTCCTTGCCGAAGACCAGCGGTCTCTCGTCGTCGGTGACAACCCGAACTTTCTGCCCGTCGTGCTCCTGGATCGTCGATTGCTCGAATTCGAACTCGCGCAAGACTCCGCCGAACGCCTTGGCTAGGTTTTGCGCGGTGAAAACATCGGCGGTGGCACCGTATGCCAGCACGGTGCGGTTGATCAGCACCACCTGGTCACAGAATTCGGGGACGCTCCCGAGGTTGTGGGTGGAGACAAAAATGATGCAGCCCGATTCCCGAAGTTCGTGCAACAGGGCGATGATCGCATCCTCCGTTTTCACATCCACCCCGGTGAATGGCTCGTCGAGCAGGATCACCCGCCCTCCCTGCGCCAGCGCCCGGGCGAGGAAAACTCGCTTTTTCTGCCCGCCACTCAACTCCCCGATCTGGCGATCGCGGAACTCCCACATCGAGACACGCTTGAGGCTCTCCTCGACCTTCTGCCTGTCGACCGCACGCGGAATCCTAAGGAAATTCATCGCTCCGTATCTGCCCATCATCACCACATCGCTAACACTGACGGGAAACTGCCAGTCCACCTCCTCGGCCTGTGGCACGTAGGCGACGGCATGCTGTTTGAGCGATTGCCTGACCGGCATACCGTTGATCCGCACCGTGCCCGCTGTCGGGTTCACGAATCCCATGATGCTCTTGAACAGCGTGGACTTGCCGCTGCCGTTGACTCCCACCAATGCACAGATCGTTCCGGCACCGAGACGGAAGCTGGCGTTGTTCAGCGCCTGGTGGCCGTTCGGGTAAATCACCGATACGCCCTCCACGACGAGGGACGTGGCATTCTCAGCAGCTATCGCAGTGTTACTCATTTTCCTCCGGTGAAACCTTTCAGAATCGTGTCCGCATTCGCCTCCAACAATTTCAAATAGTTCGGTGCCGGGCCGTCCGCCCCTGTCAGCGAATCGACATACAGCACGCCACCGTAACGCGCGCCGGTTTCCTTCGCAACCTGCCTCGCCGGCTTGTCGCTGACTGTGCTCTCGGAAAACACCACCGGGATGCCGTTCGAGCGCACCGCATCGATCACCTTCCGCACCTGCTGCGGCGTTCCCTGCGCATCCGCATTGATGGGCCAGAGGTAGAGCTGCCGCAAACCGAAATCGTGGCAGAGATAGGAGAAAGCTCCCTCGCTCGTCACCAGCCAACGCTGCTCCTCGGGGATCTCCTCCAGCTTCCGACGGACCGGTTCGGCGACTGCGTTGATCCGCTCCGTGTAGTCCGCCGCGTTGGCGTTGTAGGTTTCCTCATTCGCAGGATCCATTTCCACCAGCGCCTTGCGGATGTTCTCGACGTAAATCACCGCGTTCGATGGCGACATCCACGCATGCGGATTCGGCTTCCCGCTGTAAGGGCCTTCGGAAATCCCAATCGGATCGATTCCCTCAGTCAGCACCGCACCGGGAACGTCCTTCACGTTGGCAAAGAATTTCTCAAACCAGAGCTCCAAGTTCATCCCGTTCCACAGCACAAGATCCGCGTGCTGCGCCCTGACGACATCCTTCGGGGTCGGGTCGTAGCCGTGGATCTCCGCGCCGGGCTTGGTGATGGATTCCACGATGGCGGCATCCCCCGCCACCTCCCGCGCCATGTCCGCGATAATGGTGAAACTCGTAACCACACGCTTCTTTCCGGATGTATCGGTTTTCCCCTTTTCCGAGCAAGAAACGGAACCGAGCGCGGTGAGCAAGACCCCAGCCCCGATGAGGCTGCCGTAGGTGATTTTTGCGAAATTTCGTCGAAGCATTTTGTGATTCATACTTTTGTGTAATATTATTCGTTTCAACTAGAAAAATTAGTCTTGGCTAAATTTATGGTCAAAACTTTGTGCTGAATCCGACGAATGGGGTGAAATCCTCAGAATCGTTACTCATACCAACGCGAACGCCGCCGTCGAGCTGGAAGGTATCGGTCACGCCGTAGGTGAGGCCGCAGTTAAAATAGTATTCCGAGGTAGCTTCCGATCCCTCGCTAAAAATCGCCACCGCTTCAAAGAATACTCCCAGATTTTCCGTGAGCGCGCGGGCGGCTGTCGCCGAGGTGAGGAAAGAAAAATGATGCCCGCTGCCGAGTTCGTCCGCGACGACATCGAGTTCCGCTTGGATTCCGTAGCCCCATCCGCACGCCCCCTCGAACCCGAATGGGACGATGATACCGCCCTCCACCTCATCGCTGCTGATTCCATCGGCACCGCTTGGAAGTTGGATGAACGGCATCACAGCGAGCGCCGTTCCGCCCTCGTCATTTCCCCACAGATTCCTTTTCACTCGGATCTGCATATCGCCGAAGCCCCCCGCCCCACCGGCGATATGATTATACAGCGGCAGGACGAACTGCACGTCGGTCCATGTATCCACCCCGTATTTCACGTTAACTTCGCCTAGGCCGTAGGATTTCTCCCCGCCGTCCCTGGTCATGGAGCCGATCTCCACCTCGAATTGGTAATGTCCCGCATCCACCGTGTAAGGGCTCTCCGTGGCATCCGGCCGATCCGTGCTCAACGGGCGAAGATTCTCCGTTTGTGCCGTAAGTTGTGACCCTCCCGCTGCTGCGGCCATGATCGCTATCGTCGTCGACGTAATATTTTTCATACGGCCTGAAATAGCCGCTACTAATAAACTTAGGCAAGGCTAATTTATAAAGTATTCTCTCGAAGTGGCTGCCTCGTAAATCTAGGCAGCAATAATTTTCATTGTTGGGATCAGAGGCACTCCCCTAGAACGGCAGCCATCGCCGCCCAAAAGCCGAACGTGATCCTGATTTTCGCCGACGACATGGGCTACAACGACCTTACCTGCTACGGCTCGAAGAAAATCAAGACCCCCAACCTCGACCGCCTTGCCTCCGAGGGGAAACGTTTCACCAACTTCATGGTGGCGTCTTCCGTATGCTCGCCGTCGCGAGCCGCGCTGCTGACCGGTTGCTACCCGAAACGGGTGAGCCTCGAAAAGCACGTCCTTTTCCCACAGAGCAAAAAGGGCATCCATCCAGACGAATACACGCTCGCCGATCATTTCAGCTCCGCCGGCTACGCCACCACCGCGATCGAAAAATGGCACCTCGGCCACTATCCAGAGACACCCCATCCGAGCGCAACGAATTCATCCACTACACGGCGAGGGGCGAACTCATCGGCCTCCGCAAAGACGGATGGAAAGTACTACTGAACTCCTCGTGCAAGAACAAGAAGCGGAAGCCCATGCTGGTCCATCTTGCGGAAGACATCGGCGGGAAAAATGACCTCGCCTCCAAGCAACCGGAGCGCACAACGGCGATGACTGCCAGCATGCAGGAACTCGACAATGAAATCGGAGAAAACAGACGCGCTGCATGGGCAACCGACAAGCCACATCCGTGGTCCAAGGACATCAATTGATGCGTCCGGGTTTCGCCGGAATTCTTGTCAGCCAATTTTGCCATCCCCTGTCTGCCACCAGAACCACAGGGCGTGAGCCCCATCACCTCTTATACAGTAGTCACCCTCTCCGCTCTCAATGTCTTCAATTCCACGCAAAAGACAACCGATCTGCGATCGTGAGCATGTCAGGACAATGGTTTCCTCCCGCTCATCGAATTCGAAGTGATCATCCGAAAGGTTCGCGATAATCTCAACACGCAGCTTCCCGCCTGAAATAAACCTTGCTCTGCCACCCTGATTATTTGGAACCGAAAGAACTGCCTTGTCCGGTTTGTTCAGGGGAATGGTCAACCTGTTTCCGATAGTGGAAAGATTCTCCCGAAGAAACCGGCATCCCTCCAGATCGGCGCTCAGGTGATAACCGGGATAGTTCCGAGTGTTGTTCTTGTATCGCCAGAGGCAAACCATCATTCCATTGCGTCTACCTCACTCCCCCTCACTCCCCCTCACCGGCGATCACCCAGCCATCCGCGACATACTCGCTGATGACGACCTGTTTGCCTGACTGCGCGTCTTCCGGGTAATGAATCTTCACTATCACCGCGACATTGGATTTCGGTTCACCGGGGCGAATTCTCTGGTCGAGCAGCGAGTTCCTCGCCGCGTAGCCGTAGAGCATATTCTCACCATCGGGTGATGTCAGACGGTAGGATCTCCATTTCGACTCATCCGAAAATGCAAAGTTGTAGTAGTCCACCCACTTGAGCGTCGCACGCACCAGCACCGGTTCCCTAGGCTTTTTCTTGATGATCTCCGCCCACGGCATCTCGGACCATCCGATCCAACTCTCCCAATCGATCTTCAGCCCCTCATCATCCTCGATGAAAGCCAGCTGCTTCTGCTCGAAGTCGGCCGTCATGATGCTCACGGCGGCGAAGTTGTCCTTGTAGCTCACGCGCCCGGTCGAATTAAACTTCGAAATCTCCAAGGGACTGATCACTCCGCCCGGATAATAGGCACGAATCTTTTTCCAGGCGCCTTTCGGGTCATGTACGATGGGAAGAATATCCTCGATTTTTTTCGCGGCAAAGAACTTCTCAGCAAGCGGCTCAGCGAGACCAATGAAGTCAGCCTCGCTGCGCTCCATGATTTTCGGCAATTCGACTGGATCCACAAGTTCGTCGTCGGGAAGGATCAGCGGCGCATTCACCAGTTCGTCAAACTGATCCAGCTTCTCCTCGATATTGTCCCCGGCAGCGGCCTTGTCGGTATCACGGGCTTTCACAATAAGAGAAACCGTACCGACCACGGCTCCGATGGAGATCATCCAGCCGAGCAGCGGACGTATCACACGTTTTCCCTTTTTACGGGTTTCCCGCCATCTCCCGGGACTCGCATCCCAGTCGATCACCTCGGCCTCCTTCTTCTTTTTCTTGCGCGTCGCCCTCACCCGCTTCTCTCCACGCGGATCGGGCTCTTGTTCCGCGAAGTCGACTTTCTGCAAGGGAGCCATGAGCGGAGCGGATTCCTCACCTTCCCCGGGAATCCTGAGCATCCTCCGGCAGGAGGGGCATATGATCCCTTCTCCATCGTGATCCTTCGGCACCCGGAAAACAAACCTGCAATCCGGACAGACGAAGCCGCTCCAGCGCCTCTTCTTCCCTGCGTCTACTTCTGTATCTGGCACGTTCCGAAATTGCCCACATCTCCGTGCTGAAAGCAAGCCTGCGCTCAAACCCCTTCCACGAAAATTCTACCCGCGCGCCGCCGCAGCCTCCCGCCGCCGGGAAGATTCACGCTTGCCGCACCATCAAGCTCAGCCACAAAAACACTCCTTTCAAGCAGATCTGCACTGATCCCCGGAACGCCGTGGCGCTTCAGAAATCCTGCCATGACCTCGGTCTGCAAAGCCGGTGGAAGTGAACGGAAAACCTTGAGATGCAGTCGTCCCTGTGGATCGACCGCATCGGCCTTTTCAGCTGCCCACCCGGCAAGTTCCCTCAAACCTTCACCCATTGCAGCCGCGCGCACCAACATCTCGGTAACATCACGCCCGCCAATCTCACATAGCAAAGGCAATGCCTCGTTCCGCAACCGGTTCCGAACCACATCGTTTTGCACATTGGTCGCATCTTCTCGCCATGGAAATTTACGCGACTCCATCCATTCCCGTAGATCCGCCTTCCTGACACCGAGCAGCGGCCTGACCAACTCCATCCTCCTGCCGCCCAACTTCATTTCTTTGGAAACCTGCATCCCCCGGCAACCATGCGATCCCCTCATCAGGTTCCACAACACCGTCTCGGCCTGATCTCCTGCGTGATGCGCCAACAACAAGCTCCCGCATCTGTGCTTCCTTCCGCATTCTCCGAAAAATTCATGCCTCGCCCTCCTCGCCACCGTCTCCAGCGATCCTCCGACCTCCTCCATCATCGCCCTCACATCGACCTTACCCACCTCCCCCTTGAAGCCCATTTTTCCCGCCACCCGCTTAACAAACCGCGCATCCCCCGCGGACTCCGCCCCCCGCAACCCGTGGTTCAAATGGCACACCACCACATCCCGGAAACCTTCCTGGTGCAGCAAATGCAACAACGCCATCGAATCCATCCCCCCCGAAACTCCAACCAGCCACCGCTTCCTCCGCGAAGCTCCCGCAAACCAAGGAATCTTCCCTTCGATGTTCAATGTTCAGCCTTCAACGTTCGATGTTCCATTCTCAAAAACCATCCACTCCCCCGTAACCGGATGCGAAAACCCAAGCTTCCACGCTTCCAATTCCATCGGCGCATCGCCCACCTCCAGCGTCTGCTTGTCTCCCATCTTCCCACCTAGGAGGTAACACGGATCACCCACCACCGGAAAACCCAACTCCCAGAGATGCACCCGGATCTGGTTGGTCCGGCCGCTCCCCAGCTTCGCCTCCAGCCACGCCGTCCCATCCCCACACCTCTCCTTGACCGAAAAATCCGTCCGCGCCGCCAGCCCCTCCTCATCCACCACGCGCCCTCCCGGCCCCTCCGGATCCGCTGAAATGGCAGCCTCACAAACTTTCTCGTCCCACTCCGGATGACCCTGCACCCGCACCCGATAAATCTTCTCCACCTTCCCCTCCAGAAACTGTCTCTGCATCAGCCGACAGAACCTCCGCGTCCTAGCAAACAAAACCAACCCCCGCGTATTCGCATCCAACCGATGAACGGATCGCAAATACTTCGGTTCATACACCTCGTTCATCAGAAACTGCAGCGTATTCCGATGATACCTCCCGCTCGCATGCATCGGCAGTGGCGCAGGCTTCTCGACCACAACCACCGCCTCGTCATCCCACACGATTCGGATCCCCCTCGCCACATCAGGCTCCACCGCTGGCGGGAAAACCTGCAAAATCCTCTCCCCCGCCCTCACCACATGATCCATCCCCCGCGCCTTTTCCCCGTAGCTCACGAACCTCCCCGCCACGCACCGCTCCGTCCACTCCTCCCGTGAAACCTGCGGAAACTGATCCACCAGCATATCCCCCAGCTGCCACCTGTCATACTTCGCGGAAACATTCACCGGCCTCCGATTCTCCTGCGCCTCCGATCCCGGAAACACTTCACAAATCGCATCCAGCTTGCCTTGAACCTCGCAAATCCGCTCCGCCATCCTCTCCGGCTCCGGCACGAAACAATGCGGACAAGTCTCCCCTTCCACATACCTCACATCCTCCTGATCCTCCTCATCCAGCGGTGCCTGGCAGGCATAACACACCGTCGTAGGAGTCTCCCTCAACGCCGGATCCACCCCCACCCTCTGGTCAAAAACAAAGCACTCCCCGTCGTAGTGATCGCCCCCGCATTCCTCAAAATATTTCAGAATCCCCCCATCCAGCTGATACACATTTTTGAAACCCTCCATCTCCATGAACGGCCCGGCCTTCTCACAGCGGATCCCGCCAGTGCAGAACATCACCACGGTCTCATCCTTCATCCCCTCGGGAAGTTCACTCACCGCTTTCGGAAACTCCCGGAACGTCTTAATATCCGGCACCACGGCTCCCTCGAAGGTCCCCAGCTTCACCTCGTAGTCATTCCGCGTATCCAGCAGTGTGATCTTCCTTCCCTCATCCAGCCACTGCTTCAGCTCCTTCGCCTGCAGCTTAGGCGACGTCCGCTTCCCCGGCTCCACACCCTCCACCCCAAAGGAAATAATCTCCTTTTTGATCCTCACCAGCATCCTCCGGAACGGCTGATCGTCGCTCTCGCTCACCTTCCCCTCGAAATCCTCCAACCCGGAGATCTGCCGCAGCCTCTCCATCAACTTCGAAACAGCCTCCCCCGGCCCGGCAACAAAAAGGTTCACCCCCTCCACACTCAGTAAAATCGTCCCTTTCAACCCCACCCCCTTGCAAAGCGAAATCAACTCCTCACGCAGCTCCTTCAAGCCCGTCAGCTCCACAAACCGATATGCCGCCAAATTCGTAACCATAAATTCTCCCCCAAGCCTGCCAACCACCACCACCATTTGCAACCGCCCAGCCAAACAAATCACAGGAGACAGGAGCAACCCCTCTTCTCCGCCTTGAAGTTTAGAATTTAAAATTTAGAGTCCCCCCATGCTCCTCCAGGATCTCATCCGCATCCCCTCCGTCAATCCCGACAACGCCGCCCTCGACCAAGCGGATGTCACCCACGAGCAGGCGATGGCCGATTTCCTCGCAAACTGGCTCACCGACACCGGAGCCGAGGTCACCCTTGAGGAAATCCAGCCTCGCCGCCCCAACCTTATCGCCCGCTTCGCCCCTCTCGACGGTCGCCCGCGCATCCTCCTCGGTCCACACCTCGATACAGTCAGCGTCGAGAACATGACCATAGCCCCTTTCTCCGGCGAGATCCGCGATGGCAAAATCTGGGGTCGCGGCGCATCCGATACCAAAGGCCCCATGGCAGCCATGCTCGAAGCCCTGCGGGAAAACAAACGCATCCTCGCCGATCTCCCGATCGCCGTCGATTTCGTCGCCTTCATGGGCGAAGAGGCCTCCCAGCATGGCTCAAAACACTTCGCCGAACATCACGCCAAGGACTACCAGTTCGCCATCGTCGGCGAACCGACCTCCATGGACATCGTCCACATCACCAAAGGCTCCCTCTGGGCCACCCTCTCCGCCGCTGGAGTCTCGGCTCATTCCTCCCAGCCTCACCTCGGCGATAACGCGATACTCAAACTCTCTCGTTCCCTCCTCGATCTCCAGGAAAACCTCGCCCCGGTGCTCGCCACCTACGCCCACCCCGTCCTCGGCCCCTCGACCCTCAATATCGGAACGGTCACCGGAGGAACCGCTGCCAACATCGTCCCAAACTACGCCAAGGCCCAGATCGACATCCGTCAGACACCCGAACTCCACTCGGCCGGCGGTGCCCTCCAGTTGCTCCGCGAAACCATCGCCCAACTCCGCCTCCCACTCACCATCGAATCCGCCCACGAGAACCCACCGATGGAAACAAACCCAGAGGATCCTTTCATCCAGAAACTCCTCGCCACCCATCCTCGCACCCAACTCGTCGGCGCTCCCTGGTTCTCCGACGCCGCCCACCTCTCCGCCACTGGCCTCCCCTCCATTTGCATCGGCCCCGGCTCCATCGCCCAAGCCCACACCAAGGACGAATTCCTCGACCTCTCACTCCTCGAAGAAGGCCAGGCATTCTTCTCCGCCTTCATCCGCTCCCTCGCCGATTGAATTCCTGCCCACGGATCCTGGGGCGTCCCACTCCTAGCTGTTCGAGAGGGCATTCTGCCTCCAGATCTTCCGTGGACTGCGGCGGGTTTCCAGCCATTCGATCAATTCATCGGCATCCTTTCCCCCTAACATCTTGCCCCTCACTTCAGTCGCAGCCAGTTTCCAGCTTTTCTCCCCCAACAGCCTCCCCAATTCCTTCGTCACCCGTCCCGGCGTAAAACTCCCCGGCGTCAGGCCAATCCCGGCACCCAATTTCTCCAAACGCTCCGCATTGTCTGGTTGATCGTGTGCCATCGCCATCACGAGTTGCGGCACCCCGGAACGAAATCCCTGAGCCATCGTCCCGACCCCGCCGTGGTGGACGAATACCGACGCATGTCCCAACAGTTTTCCGAACGGCACGTAATCCACCCGCAGTATCCTGTCCTCCATCCCCGGCGGCACACGGCCTTCCATCCGAGTCACGAAAACAGCCCGGATTCCGAGTCGTTTCACCGCCTCCACCGCCGTTTCGAAAAATCGCTCCGCCTGCACATTCGCGCTCCCCGGCGTGAACACCACCGGCTTCTCCCCCGCCGCAAGGAACTCCTCCAGCTCCTTTTTCATCGGCATCTGAGCACTCAGATCCTCCAGCGGAAAGTCCCACTGCAGGAAATTCTCCGGCCAGTCCGGTTGAGGTTCCCCGAACCACTTCGGGAACAGCACCAGAACCCCGTCGGGCGAATCTCGCCAATCCCGCCAAAGGCTTTTCGGAGACTCAACCCCATGCGCCTTGCAGATTTTCAGTATCCCCGGCAGCGCCATCAGATCGATGGCATTTGGCAGGGAAAACAAAAACCGTTTCGCCCAAACCGGCAGCGCACGCAACCAACCCAGCCACGGATGCAGCAGCGGAGTCTCGTAGGCACTCAGGAAAACGATAGGCTGCAGGTGCACCGTCACCAGCGGGATCCCGTACTTCTCCCTTGCCATCCGCGCGCCGAACGCCGTCAGCGGAGCCATCATCAGATCAATTCCCCCCAACTTCCCGATCTCCTCCAGATACCGTTCCGACCATTTTACCGCATAGTCGATCACCACCTTCGTCCCCATCCCGAGCTTCCAAATCCTGCGATCCTTCCCGATCGCCTCCACCTCCTCGACCGTCCCCAGTCCCACGAAATCGATCCCCGCCGCCTCGGCCGCTTCTTGGAATATACAGGTCGTAACCATTGTCACCCGGTGGCCGCGCGCTTTGAGCAACTTCCCCAGCCAAATAAAGGGAAAAACATCCCCCGCACTCCCGAACGGCATCAAAACAACATGGCGCATCTCCGCAACAGCCTATCTATGGAAAGGACGCCTGCAACCGGCCAATCTCACTTCATCTCGAAAAACACCGATTGCCGCCATCCCTCCAATCCGCTACCCTCCACCCATGCAACCCGACATCGAGGGCGACGCCAGATTCGCCGACATGGCGAAGATCCGGCAGGCTCGTGCCATGTCGCCTGCAGAGAAATTCCTCGCGGGTGCACAGCTTTTCGAAGAAGCCTGCCAATGGACACTCGCAGGCATCGCCGCCCGCTTCCCTCACCTTACGGAAACGCAGCGAATGGAAAAACTTGTCAGCGATCTCGAATCCTCAGGACGGCACACCCAATGACTGGAACGGATTCGCTTCTGATGCTTCTCGATACGTTCGCCACCAAAGGCATCCCTTATATGGACGTCGGCTCATATTCGTCGAATTTCTACGGCCTGCCCCGCTCCACCAGGGATGCGGATCTCGTCCTGCACCTATCCGGAAGCGATTGGTCGAAACTCCCCTCGACACTACCGAAAGGAATGACGATGGATGAGCAGATGAGCTTCGAAATGGTCACTTCGACACGCCGCGAACTCATCCGAATCGAAGGCAGCGCGTTTCAAATCGAACTCTTCCGCCTCAGCGACGATGAGCACGACCGCTCACGTTTTGATCGCCGGGTGCAGGTGGAGATATTTCCTGGTCGCTTCGTCTATTTACCCTCTGCGGAGGATGTCATCGTCCAGAAACTGCGCTGGAGCAGCGTCGCGAAACGTCCGAAAGACTACGCCGACACCGTCTCGGTCATGAAGATCCAAGGTAAGCTCCTCGACTGGGGTTACATCGAAACATGGTGCAGAACCCACGGCACACTCGACCTCCTCGCCCAAGCTAAGGCCGAGGCAGCGCCCGCATGGGAAGAGGATTTCTGAAAAACGACCCTACCAGAGCCGTTCCGAGTTACTCCATCACACAGTCGTTGCCCGCTTCCGCTCCCCTCCGCGGTGAAAACTTTCCACCTGTAGCCGTCCCGCTCATAGAGCCTACAACGTACTCTCCCGCCGCTTGACCAACGCCCGAGGCTATGCACCCTGCCCGGGTATATGATTTCAGTCCAAGCACTTCGCGTCGAGTTCGGCCCGCGCGTCCTCTTCAGCAATCTCTCTTTCTCTGTCCAACCGCGCGAGCGCATCGCCTTCGCGGGGCACAACGGAGCAGGAAAATCCACACTCATGAAGTGTATCGCCGGGTTCATCCCGCCATCCGGCGGACAGATCTCCGCGCCCAAAGGAACGAAAATCGGCTACCTCCCCCAGGAGGGCATCCACGTGAAGGGCCGCACCCTCTGGAAAGAGACCGAATCCGCCTTCGGCGAGGTCATGGCGCTCAAGGAAAAAGTCGACCGTCTTTCCGATGAACTCGTCAAGCTCGATCCACGCTCATCACCCTACGGCGAGTTACTCGAGGAGATCGGCGAACTCGAACTCGAACTCTACGCCAACGATCCCTCGCTAATGAAACCGAAGATCGAATCCGTTCTCAAGGGGCTCGGCTTCCAGGAAAAGGATTTCAAGCGCGATTGCTCGGAGTTCTCCGGTGGTTGGCAGATGCGTATCGCCATGGCCAAGCTTTTTCTCCAGCAGCCAGAAGTCCTGCTGCTCGACGAACCGACCAACCACCTCGATATCGAGACACAGATCTGGGTTGAGCAATATCTCATCAACTACCCGGGCGCCATCCTCCTGATCTCCCACGACCGCGCCCTACTCGACACACTGTGCACCCGCACCATCGCCTTCGCCCACGGCCGTGCTGAGGAATACGCCGGGAACTTTTCCTACTTTGAACGGGAATCGGTGCTGCGGAAAGAAATCCAGCTCAAGCAATTCACCGCGCAGGCACGCGAAATCGCTGAGTCCCAACGCTTCATCGATCGCTTCCGCGCCTCTGCGAACAAAGCCACCCTCGTCCAATCCCGCATCAAACTTCTCGCCAAAGTCGTCCGCATCCCCAAGCCCGAACAAGACGATGCGGTGATGAACTTCAAATTCCCAGCCCCACCCAACTCTGGGCACACGGTCGCGAAAATCGAAAACGTCTCCAAGGCTTACGGCCCACTACAGATTTTCAACGGCTTTGATTTCGAAATCAACAAAGGCGAAAAATTCGCGATCGTCGGCCCCAACGGAGCAGGCAAATCCACTTTCTGCCGCCTCGTCACCAAACAGGAAGAGGCGGACGCAGGTGAAATCACGCTCGGCCACAAGGTCGCTCCTTCGTTTTTCTCCCAGAACCACGCCGACGAGCTCGATCCGAATCTCACGATCCTGGAAACGGTTCAAGCCGTCGCCTCCCGCGATGCGATGCCACAGGTCAGGAACATTCTCGGCTGCTTCCTGTTCACCGGCGATGACGTTTTCAAGAAGGTCGGCGTCCTCTCCGGCGGCGAGCGCTCACGCGTCGCCCTCACCTGCATGTTGCTGAAACCCGCCAACTTCCTGATCCTCGACGAACCGACCAACCACCTCGACATGCAGTCGCAGGGCGTCCTCCAGCGCGCGCTGCTCGACTACCCCGGCTCAGTGATGATCGTCTCCCACAACCGCGATTTCCTCGACCAACTCGTCACCAAGACTCTCGAGTTCCGACCCGGCGAAGAGCCGCGTCTTTTCCACGGAAACATTGCCTACTACCTCGACAAGAAGGCCGAGGAAAAATCCGCCAGAACCACCCCGGCTCGCAAGCCCCCCGCCACCACCGCCGACGCGGAAGTAAATAGGGATGTGCCAAAGAAGGAATCCACCCCCGGCGTCAACCGCAAGGAACAGCGCCGCCTCCAAGCCATGGCCCGCGAAGCGAAAACCAAGGTTCTTGCCCCCCTTGAAAAGGAACTCGTCATCTTGGAAGCGAAAATCGCAGATCAAGAAGCCGCCCAAGCCACACTCACCACCACCCTCTCCAGTGAGGACGTTGCAGGAGATTCCGACAAACTCCGCCAGACCACCAACGCCGTCGAGAAAATCACCAAAACCCTCGACCTCTCCTACACCCGCTGGTCCTCCCTCACCGAGGAAATCGAGAAGGTGAAGGTGAAACACGGCCTGTAGCGGTGACCTTCGGTCGCCGCTAGTCCACTCAACCAGAGTTCCTTTATTAATCGGCAACCATTTGTTAAAACCCCAGCAACCCACACCGACCATGCTCCAACAAGGAATCCTCAACCCCGACATCCTCCACCTTCTCGCCCGTGTCCGCCACACCAACACCCTAGTCATCGCCGACTGGGCTTTCCCCTACTGGCCTGAGATCGAAACCGTCGACATATCTCTCACCCAGGGCGTCCCCACCATTCTGCAGGTGCTTGAGCTCCTGAAACCCAACTTCAAAATCGGCCGCATCCTCCAGGCGGAGGAATTCCTCTCCACCAACTCCGAGGAAACCGTCAAAGCCTACAACACCTCATTCGGAGAAATCCCCAACGTCGTCATCGAGCGCCCCAGCCACCTCAATTTCAAGGAACTCGTCCCAGACGCTATCGGCCTGATCCGCACCGGCGACACCACCGCCTACGGAAACCTCATCCTAGAATCAGTTTAATCGCATCCAGAAACCAGACCAGAAAACACACGCAGCCCCCTCTGCGACCTCTGCGTCTCCGCAGTAAATCTTTCCCCATCCCAATTTCATGCGCACCGCCGTCACACTCTGCCAAGTCCCCGAAGCCGCCGCCGGCCCCTTCGTTTTCCACCAAGCTCTCGCCCAAGGCTTCGCCCTCGCCAAGGAAACCGGCTTCGACGATGTCGAACTCTTCCTCCCAGGTCCCGACCACGTTTCCGTCAGAGAAATCAAATCCCTCTCCGATACCCACGGCCTCGGCATCGCCGCCGTCGGCACCGGTGCAGGCATGGTCAAACACGGGCTCTCACTCACCGATCCCTCACTCGATAAACGCGTTGCCGCCCTCGACTTCATCGAGCAAATGATCGCCTTCGGCGGCCAACTCGGCGCTCCCGCCATTCTAGGCTCGATGCAGGGAAAATGGGGTGGAGAAGTCTCCCGAGAGCAAGCCCTCGAATGGCTCACCGACGCCCTCCGCATCGCCGGAAAAACCGCAGCGAAATTCAACGTCCCGTTCATCTACGAACCACTCAACCGCTACGAAACCAACCTCATCAACCGCCTCGGAGACGGCGCGGAGTTCATCGAAAGCTCGTCGTTGGAGAACATCGTCCTCCTCGCCGACCTCTTCCATATGAACATCGAGGAAGCCGACCTCGCCGCATCCATCCGCTCTGCCGCCAAGCACATTGGCCACGTCCACTACGCCGATTCCAACCGCCGTGCCATGGGCTTCGGACACACCGACCCGGCACCTATCGTCGCCGCACTCAAAGAAAGCGGCTACAAAGGCCACCTCTCCGCCGAGATCTTCCCCCTCCCCGACGCCAAAGTCGCCGCCAGCCAAACCATCAATTCCATCCGCAGCGTGTTGTAACAAGAGCGGAGATACCGCCTCTTACTTAGGATTTAGAATTTAAAGTTTCTAATTTAGAATTTCCCATGATCCCCACCCGTCCCCTTGGAAAAACCGGCATCGACCTCCCCATCCTCTCCTTCGGAGCCTCATCCCTCGGAGCCGAATTCCGTTCCATCACCATCGACGAGGCGATGCGCTCCACCCGCACCGCACTCGATCTCGGGATAAACTTCATCGACACCTCTCCCTTCTACGGCCGGGGCATGTCTGAGATCATGCTCGGCCTCGGACTCAAGGGTGTGCCACGCGATTCCTACCTCATCGGTAGCAAGCTCGGTCGCTTCTCCGACGTCCATTTCGATTTCTCCGCAAAGCGTGTCGAGGAATCCGCCCACATCTCCCTGCAGCGCCTCAAGACCGATCACCTCGACATCATGCTTCTTCATGACGTCGAGTTCGTCCCTCTCGAACAGATCTGGACGGAAACTCTACCTGCTCTGATCAAGCTCAAGGAACAAGGAAAAGTCCGCGCCATTGGATTCTCCTGCTACCCGATAAAAACCTTCAATACCGTCCTCGACCATATCGAGGACGAGATCGACTGCGTTCTCAGCTACAACCGCTACACCCTCCAGAACACCTCGTTCGCCACCGAACTTCTCCCCCGCCTCGAAGCCAAGGGCATTGGCGCATTGAACGCCGGCCCCTTCTCCGCGCGCCTTCTCACCAACGCCGAACTCCCCGAGTGGCTCAAGGAACCCGAAGCCGTCAAACAGGCAGCCCGCGACGCCGCGAAATTCTGCGCCGACAACGGCCTAGATATCGCCCAACTCGCCCTCCAGTTTTCCTGCGAGCACCCCGGCATCGCCACCACCATCGCCGGCTCCGCCAACCCCAATAACATCAATAAATGGGCAGAGTGGCTGGCCAAACCCATCGATCGCGATCGACTCAACCAAGTCCTCGCCATCTTCGAACCAGTCAAAGACCTCGGCCACAAGGAAGGCCTCCCGGAGAACAATTAAACTTTAAATTCTAAACCCCAATCCCAACTCCAAGGTTCAACCCTCTTAGTCATCTGCAAAGTCTTCCTGAAAACTGAACACTTCCAACCAGCAAACTTTCCATGAACGCCATCGAATTCACCGAACCAAAAGTTATCACCGTCATCGACCGCCCGGATGAGACCAATCCCGGCCCGGGCGAGGCGGTTGTCCGCACCCACCGCATGGGCATCTGCGGAACCGACCTCTCCTGCTACCTTGGGAAATTTCCGTTTTTCGCCTACCCGCGCACCCCCGGCCACGAACTCGGGCTCGAAGTCGTCGCCGTCGGCGAAGGCGTCACCAATGTAAAATCCGGCGACAAGTGCTCACTGGAACCATACGTCAACGATACGCAAACCCCGACTTCGAAAAAAGGTTCCTCGAACTGCTGCCCCGGCGTGCAGGTCATCGGAGTGCACAACAACGGCGGCCTTCGCAAAGGGACATTCATCGTCCCCGCCCGCAAGCTCCATCCCGGCAACGACCTCTCCTACGACCAACTCGCTCTCGTCGAGACCCTCGCGATCGGCTACCACGCCGTCCAGCGCGGCAACCCCAAGCCCGGCGAAACTGTCCTCGTAATTGGCGCGGGTCCCATCGGTCTCGCCTGCCTCGAGTTCCTCAAACTCATGGAAGACGTAAACGTCATCGTTATGGACATGGTCCAGGGTCGCCTCGATTTCTGCGCAGAGAAACTCGGCATCAAAACCGGCGTCCTAGCCAAGCCCGACGGTTCCCACCTCGCCGATCTTGAGAAAGTCACCGACGGCAACCTCGCCGACGTGATCATCGACGCAACCGGCAGCCCACGCTCGATGTCGACCTGCTTCGAATACGCCGCCTTCACCGGCCGCGTCGTCTATGTCGGCATCACCACCTCGGATCTCAGTTTCCCCCACGCACCGGTCTTCCACCGCCGCGAGCTGACCCTGCTCGCCTCACGCAACGCCGTCCCGGCCGACTTTCCCGAGATCATCAACCTCATCCGCGAAGGCAAGATCGACACCGACATCTGGATCACCCACCGCATCGGCTTCGACGAAGTCCCGGAAAAATTCGACCAATTCACCGACCCCACCCTCGGAGCTATCAAAGCAATCATCGAGATTCGCTAAATTTCAAAACTCAAAACACAAAATTCAAAACATCATGAAAACCTGCCCCAAATACACCTTCGGAGTCGGCGACCGCTTCGCCAACGGAGCCCACGCCCAACTCAAAGCTTTCATCGCCGCCAAGGAACTCGGCATCGACATCACCCCGGTCTGGAACAAATCTAACCGCGAGCATGACATCATCGGTTCCCAACCACAGACGACCCGCGATGCCGCCGACAAGGCCGTCGCCGATCTCGGGTGGACCGGCGAATACCTGCTCGATGCGGATCACATCAACTTCAGCACCGTCGACCGCTTCCTCGCTCCCTGCGATTTCTTTACCCTCGATGTAGCTGACGATATCGGCACCCCCGCAGACCCTGAAGAAGTCACCGCCTTCATCGAGCGCCATCCAGAACTCATTGGTAAAATCCAAATCGAAGGCATCGAAGCTCCGTTGGTAATCACTAGAAGCCTAGTAGGAAAAACCGCCAATCAATTCCTCAAAGCCACCCAGAAAGCAAAGGCGATCTATGACCACATCGTCGCGGCAAAGGGCACCGATTTCGTGACCGAAGTTTCGATGGACGAAACCGACAGCCCGCAGACTCCGCCGGAACTGCTCGTCATCCTCGCCGCTATCGCCGACCAGGGCATCCCGATCCAGACCATCGCACCGAAGTTCACTGGCCGTTTCAACAAGGGCGTCGATTACGTCGGCGACACCGCACAGTTCGAGAAAGAATTCAACGACGACCTCGCAGTTATCGCCCACGCGATCCAAGCCTACGGATTGCCGGATACCCTGAAACTCTCCGTCCACTCCGGATCGGACAAGTTCTCGATCTACCCCGCCATCAAGCGTGCCCTCGCCCGCACCGGAGCCGGCCTCCACATCAAGACCGCAGGCACCAACTGGCTTGAAGAAGTCATCGGTCTCGCTGAATCCGGAGGTTCCGGCCTCGAACTCGCCAAGGAAATCTACGCCCAGGCGCTTGCGAAAAAGGAAGCCCTCTGCGAACCATACGCCACCGTCATCGACATCGATTTCGCAAAACTCCCCTCCGCAGAAACCGTCAACGACTGGACCAGCGAACAGTTCACCGGAGCCCTCCGCCACGACCAATCGAATTCGGCCTACGACCCCAACGTCCGCCAACTCCTCCACGTCGGATTCAAGATCGCAGCGCAACTCGGCGACACCTACATCAAGGCTCTCCACGACAACCGCGAGACCGTTTCCCGCTGCGTCACCGAGAACCTCCTCGACCGCCACATGAAGCCGCTATTCGGTTAATAATCTAGCAGCGGCTAAAAGCGGATCAGATTGACATCCCTTAATCTACCAGTTATCTCAAACCACCATGAACAAGACATTTAGATGTGCGATCATCCTAGGATTTGGCCTAACCCTACTAGCATCTGCTGCCGAGAAATCCGGACACTCTCTCTCCGAATGGAGCCTCGGATCGACTCTTTTCGGCGAAAAAGTGTCCAACAGCGACATGCGCGGCAAGGTCGTCGTGATCGAACACTGGGGGGTTCGCTGCCCTCCGTGTATTGCCCTACTCCCACATTTGGCGAAGATGGACAAACGCTACCGCGACGACGGCCTGCTGATCATCGGCGCTGAGAGCCAGAACCACTCAAAAAAGCAGATCGAACCTTTGGTCAAAAAAAATAAGATCGAATACACCATCACGTCTGGGGCAAACGGACCAATCAGCTTCAACGGCATTCCTCGCGCCTTCGTATTCGACGTCGAGGGACAGTTGATCTTCAACGGCAACCCGCACGATGGAGGTTTTGAAAAATCTATCAAAAAAGCTCTCAAAGATGTCGGAGAAACAGAAGACGCATCCTTTGCAGCCTCCAAGAACCTCTTCGAAACAAAAACCTGGACCAATGCCGATGGGAACGAACTCAAGGCAGCAGTGCGTGAAGCGACCGAAACAGAGGTGACCTTTGTGATGTTTGCCGGCAAGGTCGTGAAATACCCTCTTGGAAAACTTTCTGAAGAATCCCGCAATGAAATTACGGAAGCCCGCCTGGCCAAAGAGGATGAGTAAGCGTTCTTCGGCCTCCCGATAAAACTAAAAATATCACGGGGATACCTCTCGTCAATTCCGAGGAAAAGGTTGTCGCCTACCGGGCAATGAAGTCAGCTTCACCCCATGATCGACTCACACCACCATCTCTGGCGCTACTCCGTAGAGGATTACCCCTGGATTCCAGAAGGTTCTCCGCTCGCCCAAAACCAACTAGTACCTGAACTGGAATCCGTCACATCGGAATCAGGCGTCACAGGAACCGTCGCCGTCCAGGCAAGGCAGGTCATCGAGGAATCCGATTTCCTGCTCTCACTCGCCGATCAAACAGACCGTATCAAGGCGCTCGTCGGATGGGTGCCGCTCATTGATGAAAACGTTGGTTCCGACCTCGAACGCCTCGCCGCCCACCCAAAATTCACAGCTGTCCGCCACGTTCTCCAGGAAGAGCCGGATGAATATTTCCTCCGTGATGACTTCCACCGCGGCCTCTCCCAACTTCCCAATCACGACTTAATCTACGACCTCCTAATTTTCCAACGCCAGTTCCCGGTCGCCTTGCAACTCGTTGACCGCCAACCGGATCTCCCCATCATCCTCGACCACATCGCCAAGCCCGAAGCCCGCAACGGCAATGTTGAGGCCGGATGGCGAACCGGGATGCTGGAACTAGCGAAACGCCCGAATCTTACTGGCGTAAAATTCTCCGGACTCCTCACCGAATTCCCCGAAGGCGAAGGCGACGCGGAAACCGTCGCCGCCTACTTCCAGGAAACTCTAGAAATTTTCGGTGCAGAAAAAGTCATGTTCGGCACTGACTGGCCGGTTTGCCTGCTGCGCACAAGCTATGCGAAGTGGGCGGAAACCGTCCGCAACCTGACTTCGGAACTTTCCGCCCCAGAACGCGACGCGGTGCTCGGTGGCAATGCAATCCGTGCCTACGGGATCCGCTGAGGGACAGCTCGATTCAAGGAGACAGTTCGACGGGAGGAACATCTTCCTCGCCCAGTAGTTCGTTCTCGTTCGGTTTGGGCGGCTTCGTGCCCTCGATGAATTCGTAGTGATCCAGCCCCTCGAAGAATCCGGCAAGGCCTTTTCCCTTCGCATGATAAAGCCGCGGCCGGGAGTGCAGTTGCTTGAGGACACGGTCTGCGTCGCCTGCGAGGGCGGAGAGGTTCCTACCGCGCACCGCTGAGATATCGTTCCCAAAGGTGCCGAAATAGAATATCCGCGCGGGGTCGATCCCCCACCGATTTTCCAGGTATCTGAGTGCGACGTCCTTGCCACTGCGGATTGGTATCACATCGACGTAGGCCTTCGCCGTAACGATCACTTTTGCGGAAATCCCCTTCTCTCTCAGCTTGCGCTGAAGGGCGAGCCTACTGGAGGCATGGTTCGAATCCATCGTGTAGGACACCTTAAACTTATGCTGGAAACGGTCTTTCTGGAGGTTGAGCCCCGCAACTTCGGAGAGCGCTGCGATCACTCCGTCCCTGTTCCAACGGGTACCGATCTGCTGCTGCCAGCGCTCATCGAGCACACCGCTCTCTCCATAGCGAATTTCCGCGCCGAGACCGGAGATCACGAAACCCGGCTCAGGCATTCCGCAGCGGTAGATGACCTCCCAGGTCTCGTCGAACGATAGTCCGGTGGCAATCCCAAAGCCGATCGGATGCTCTGTGAAAACCTGGTTCCAACGCCCCACCATCTCCGGTGATTCGTCCTCAATCTTGGGCAAAAGATCCATCACAACCCAGCGCTCGCGCTCCACCAACGAGCCACGCGATTTGCTACCGCGAACCACTGGCTGCGGCGGAAGAATACGGTAAATTTCCGAGAGATAGGTGGCGACATGTGCGTCCCACGAGTAGTGCTTCCGCACCTCCGCATGACCGGTTTCCGATAGCAGCCTCTGTTTTTCAGAATCGGATACGATTGCCTCGATGGCTTTTCCCATTGCCACATCATCAAGCGGATCGACGAGAGTTCCGTTGCGGCAGTTCGCGATGATGTCGCGCGGACCACCATCGTGCGTGGCCACCAGCGGCAGGCCCGCCGCCGCCGCTTCCAGAAGGGTCAGTCCGAAGGGCTCCGTGAATGCAGGATTCACGAAAACGCCCTTCCGCTCGGAAGCCCAGCGGTAGAGCCCGGCGACCTCCGGAGCCTTGTGAGTTTTCGGGTAGGCAGCGACGCCGTAGAGATTTCCGTCGTCAATGCTCCGCAGGAGCTGCATCCACACCTTGCGGGTGCCGGGCGGAAGCTTGTCGATCCTCTCGCGGTTGCCGCCGATGACGATGAGGTTCGCATTTTCCCGAAGCCACTCGTTCCCCGAGAACGCTCGGACGAGGCCGGCGAGGTTCTTCCGTTCGTCGGCACGGGCGATGGTCAGCACCGCGGGCTTCGATGGATCGCTGAGGAATGCCGAGAGCTTGGCATCGATGGCCGCCGCCATCTCCGGCGAGCCCGGGCCATCGAACCGTGAAAGATCAACCCCGGGCGGTATCACGCGCATGCGGCTTTCGGAGTGCTGGTCGTAGAGCGCGTATTGCTCGTCCACTTCCTGGCGTGTGCTGGTGCAGACCATACTCGCGGCATCGAGGCTCAGTTCCTCGGCCTCGATGCGGGCGGCGAGGTTATATCGCTTCTCCATTTCCACTGGATCCACCCCGCCCTCAACCAGACTCTGCCGCTTTACTCGGCCAAGCGAATGGCCGGTGAATACGAAGGGGCAGCCGAGCACCGCAGCGATCTGCCGACCTACGTAGCCCGCATCCGCATAGTGGGCGTGGATCAGATCCGGTACACGTTTTTCCCTACGCAGGTAGGCAAGCGTGCCATCGATGAAGGCATCGAGGTGCCGCCAGACAATCTCCTTGCGCAAATAGCGGCGAGGGCCGGCCTCTATTCGGATGATGTCCGCATTGTCATCCAGGATTTCCCTAGCCTCTGCATAGTCATTGGAAAGCTTCGGATCAAAAACCCGCCGAGTGAGCAGCGAGACTCGCCTGATTCGTTTGTCCTTGGCGAGTGCCTTGACCAGTTCCAGTGCATACAGGCATTGCCCGCCTGTATCAGGATCGCGCCCAAGCTCCATTTGCTCGCCGCGGATCAAGCCGTGGATGGAGATGTGCAGAAGATCCAATTTGCGCATTTCGGTGAAATCTTTGTTCGTGCTCATAAGCCCGTCGGGGGTTGTTGCTTTGCCGGGATGATTGTCTGAAACACGCCGTAATGGACAAGTCCCTCAAGGATTCCTGCGGCGCAATGCCCGGAGGCTGCATATGCCCGGGAGTCACCCAGTATCTCCAGCAGTTCCGACTCCGCGTTTCCGGGCGCAACCCCCCGCACCCCATCGAGGAGGAACATCGATGCATCGTTGCCGGTATCACCCGCAACGACGATCTCATCGAGCCCGATCCCAAGATGGCGGCAGAGCCAGGTGACCGCGTTGCCCTTGTTCGCTCTTTTCGGAAGGATGTCTAAGTCCCTGGCGGAAGAATAGACCGCCTGCGCTGCCACCCCCGCCGAATTGATCTCGCTCTCCAGCGTGGCGATATCCTCCTTTGTCCTGCCATTCCAGAACCAGCTACTTTTCCAGCCGTGCTGCTGCTCTTCCGGCTGCTCGGTGATCCCCTCCCACCCGGCAACAAGCCCCCTCACCTTCTCCATGTCCCAGCCCTCATTGAGTGTGTTCGTGAAGCCCTCGATCATGCCACCAGAGGAAACATCGAAAATCATCGTGCCCACCCCGGTGATGTAGAAATCAGGCTCGGGCAGGCCGGAAATCCTGATCATGCGCTGCGCATCGCCATGCAGCCGACCGGTGCTGTAGACAAGGACAGGACGCTCCGCCCCACCTGCCCGCCACGTTTCCGTAAAATCCGCCGTGGCAGCCGGCTTGCCCAACAAGGTTCCGTCCAAATCCGTGCAAAATAGCCGGATCTTCTTTATTTTTGACATCAAATGGAGGCTAACACCCCCCGAACCGCCCCTCAAGGGAATCCCCCGGCAGACTTTACCCAGGCACCGGGATTACTCGTTCGTCCCGGTCTTATCGATAGCCGGTTTCACTAGCTGTGGCTTTTTCTCTTCCGGTTTCTTTTCAGCCGGTGGCGCGAGAAGGTCGGTCCATCTGTGGAATTCGTAGCCGTTTCCAAATCCACCGATTTCCTGCATCAACTCGTAGCAGCGCTGCCTCCACTTCTCGTAGTCCGGAGGGCCAGCCTTTTTCTCACGGCTGCCTGGGAAAACAATGTAACTGACACTTAGGTCGGAGACCGGCCTGCTATAGACGGTCGCTTTCGGATTGAGCTCCTTCGCCAACCTCAGCGAGGCCTCACCAACTTTAAAGGTCGGCCCACCGTCACCGACGATGCACGGGTAGATTTTCCGGTTGTGCACCACAACGGCATAGTCGCCGACTTTCGGGGCGAAGGGATCCTTGCGATCCTTTAATAGATCGACCGAAATCACAATAAACGGGTCGTAGGCAGCAATCAGATAACTCCTCGCTTTCAAGTCGGCGATTCCACGCTTCAGCATGGCAAGCCTGTTCTTTACCCACTTTTTGCGCTCGGGGTCGGTAGCTGGATCAGCCAACTCCTTGGATCCGATCTCGATGCGTTTCTCCCAACCCGCAATCATCGGATTCGGCGTCTTCGTGCGTTTTTTCCAGCCGTAGCTGGTAAAGGGCTGATAAAAGTTGGAGTTCACAATGGACTCCGGCATTTGTGCCATCCGGTCGCCATCGGATCCATCCGAGACCACATCCATGTCTCCCTGCATGAAAAACACTTTCCGTCCTTTCTCGGACTGGAGGTGCAGAATCGTATTACAGTCGTAGATATTGTGCTTTGTGAGCAACGCATTCAGCGAATTTGCGTCCCTGCGCACACGATCCGACTTATTTTTATACAGGGTGTTGTACCAAGGGGAAATGAATCCTTTCGGCATGAGGCCTGCAAACCCCGGAAGAATCTTGGTAAGCTCCGGCGTTCCCTTTTCGATTTCCGAGACCCTGGTCGCGGGCTTCGGCAACCGCAACTTGAGCTGATAACTCGCCGTGTAGCTGTCGTCGAGCAGCCTCTCAGCCAATGCCGTTTCGCCTTCGCCGAAGAGAACCTCGCTGCGGAACGGGATGCCGCTGCCCAATTTCCTCACGTCCGTTACAATTCCCATCGGCAACTTGGGTGCGGGCTTCGGTGGGGCCTCTTCGTTGCTTGCCTCCTCTTTTTTCCTGAGCGCGGCGAGTTCGTTCTTCATTTTCTCGTCATACTCCGCACGCAGCCTTTGCTCCACCTGCAGAGCAATTGCTTCCTCGTCCGGGCCGGCTTGCGGCTTCTCACCTGCGTCCATGATTTCCTTGAGATGACGGCTGATTTTCCCGGGGATGGGTGTAAAAAGCAGACCCATCAGACCCACCGTGATGACCACAAAACCAATACCAAACCACGGTATCCCAACCGCTTTTTTCCCTCGGCGCACATTCTTCTCTTCCATGGGCGGAAGCCTACACAGGCTCCCCGCCGCGAATCAACCCAACTTATCCCCTCCCGGCTTGCCAGCGAGGCGGGTTTTCAGCAGCCTTGCCGCGTGTCCCAGTCCGCCGAAAAAGCCTTTGAACTGATCAAGTCCGCCCACGGCCGGAACAGGCTCGCTCATGCATTCCTAATCACTGGGGCGGAAGGCTGCGGCAAAGGGGAGCTCGCTTCCCGTATCATTTCCCTGGTGAACACTCCAGAAGGCTCCGGGGGCATCGATCTTTTTGGCGAGTCGGTGGAAGAAAAGGTGCTGCCACTCGACGAGCAAGAAAGCGGTTGGGTGCGAATCATTCACCCCCGCTCGAAAAGCCGCCGTATCTCAGTCGCAGAAATCCGCGACCTCGAGCACACCCTTCACCTCGCCGCGCCGAAGGGGGAGACCAAGGTCGGAGTGATCGTGGACGCGGATCGGATGAATGAGCAGGCGGAGAACGCCTTCCTGAAGACACTCGAGGAACCGCCAGACGGCACACTCCTGATGTTACTCTCCGCCAGGCCACAGCGCCTCCTCCCGACCATCCTTTCCCGCTGCATCCAGATAAAACTCACCGGCGGGCGCCCACTCGGCGACGACGGCGGAGACGAACTCGTCGCTGCACTCAACAGGGTTGCAGAACGTGGCTTCGGAAATCCTGTCGCGGCGCTCCACATGAAGGCGGTGTTCACCGATTTCCTCGCCACAAGGAAAGCCGAAGCCGAGGCGGCGGCAAAGGCGGCCGCCAAGGAAGAGTCAGCAACATACCGGGACGGCACCGACGGTACCTGGCTCAAGGAAAGGGAGGACTTTCACAAGGCTGCGGCGGAGGCCGACTACCTCGATGCTCGTAACCGCTATCTCGATGTGCTCATCGCTTGGCTCGCCGATCTGATACGAATCAAAACCGGAGCCGACGGCCTGGATTTTCCGGAATCCGCCCCGCAGCTCGGCAAAATCGCCGAAGGGGAAAGCGTTTTTCAAATCGGGAAAAGGCTGGAGGCGCTGGATCGACTGCGGCAAACGCTCGATACGAACGCCTCGGAGCCGCTGGCACTTGAGGTCGGCTTCCTGCGGGCTTTCGCCTAGTGGGTCTGTCAGATTTCATCTGACAGACCCACTAGAAGTCGCTTTCGCCGTGTTGGATCACTTCGTCGACAAGACTTACGGTCTCGAGCAGCTGTTCCAGCCCTTCGAGCAAAACCTCAAGCCCGAGCTGCCACTTCGATGACTGGAAGGCGGGGCCGGACATTTCCAGCAGATGGTCGAGCGCCTCCTGCTTGAGCAGCGGCTCCAGGCCATAGCCCGGAACGAGGGCCGACTCCTGCCGATAGGGATCGATCAGGATTAGCAATGCATGGTTGTCCTTTCCACGCTTCCCCTCGCCGGCAAAAGCACCCGCATTGAAGAGCCAGAAAGCGTGCATCGAAAAGGGGTATTCCGCAGGGAAACGGTGCATCACAAGCTGGACGACGAGCTGCGGGTATCGCCGCTGCAAACGCTGGATACCCTTGCTGATCTTTCCTGCCACCCCTCCCCTGAGAAGCCCCGTAGTATCCGCAACGGTGGTACTCAGCCGAGGGAGCGCCCCCACGAGCTTACTGGTTCGCGGAAAAGTCAGCATCCACGACGGGCACTCCGGAGCGTCGATCAGGAGCGTCGATCAGGAGCAGTGTCTGGCAGTATGGGCAGCGCGTCATTTGCGGAAGATAGGCAGAATTTCGGGATCTGATCGAAGAGAAAAGAAGTTCGCCGAACTCTTACAGGCTTGACCGCAAGGCGCTCTGCAAGCTCCCTCCTCTGAGAGTGAATTTCTTCATAACGGGAACAGATACGGGCGTCGGGAAGACCTATGTCACTAGCTTGATGATCGCGATGCTGCGCTCAGAAGGAAAGGTCGCAGCTGGCTTCAAGCCGATCTCCTGCGGCGACCGGGAGGATGCTCAAATCCTAGCGTCCGCATCGGGCGACCTGGCCGTGGACGCGGTCAACCCCCTCCATTTCAACTCCGCCCTCGCCCCTCACGCGGCTGCGCTGCTTGAAAACAAGCGCATCGAACCGGCAGAACTTGTCGCCTCATACCAAGCATTTTCAGGGAAATTCAATACCGTTCTCGTCGAGGGTGCGGGCGGCTGGGAGGTTCCCATCACGGAAAGCTATTTCATCTCCGACCTGGCGAAGGATCTCGGGCTGCCGGTGATACTGATCGCCGCCAATCGCCTCGGTGCCCTCAACCACATCCTCCTCACCCTCTCCGCCATCAAGGCCAAAGGTCTCACCTGCGCGGGTATCGTTCTCAACCAACTCGAGGACGAGATGGACACGCCGATGATCACCAACAAGGGCATCCTGGAATCGCTCACCGATGTGCCGCTTCTCGACCACATCATCCACGGCCAGGACTTCCTCTCCCCAGAATTCATGGATGTCCTCACTGCCTAGCCTGACAGCACACCTTCTTCTTTTCCTTGAGAGTTGAATTTTAAAATTTGAATTTTATGTCCGCAAAAAACTTCCACGTCCGCCAAGCCGCCGTCTCCGCTCTCCGCGCCTGGGCGAAAGGCCACGACTACGCCGAAAGCCTCGTCGAGCGCCATGCCCAGCGGCGGATGCTTTCACCTTCGGATCGCGGACTGCTTCAGGCAATCCTGTTCGGTGTCCTCCGCCACCGCCGCATACTCGATCACTGGATAACAAAACTCCGGCAGGGAAAACTCGATGCCGAGACCCGCGATGTCCTCCGCGTCGGTCTCTGCCAGATCCTCATTCTCAACATCCCCGATCACGCCGCCGTCAACGAAACCGTCGAGGCGGGCAAAGCCCCTGTCCGACCGCTGATCAATGCCGTCCTCCGCAAGGCCATCACAACCCGCAAACAACTGATGGAGGAAGTCGATGACATGCCTCCCGCACTCCTCCATTCGCACCCAGATTGGCTCTACAACCGCTGGCGCAAATCCTTCGGCATTGAAAAGACCATCGCCATCATAGAATGGAACAACAAGCCGGCGGAAACCTTCTTCCGTCTCAATCCCCTCTCACCCACCGATGCCGAAATCCCCGGAGAGACGCTCGGGCACGCACCGGACTATTTCCGGCTCGAAGGGAAACTCCCAACCCAACTCCTCGCAGGCGGCAACATCTACATCCAAGATCCAGCAACCCGTCACTGCATCGATCTCCTCGCACCCCAACCCGGTGAAAAAATCCTCGATGCCTGCGCCGCTCCCGGCGGAAAGGCTTTCCTCATCGCCGCGGCGCTCGGCGGGGGCAACGGCCTCACCTGCACCGATTCCAACGAAAAGCGCCTCCCGCGGCTTGAGCAAAACCTCTCCCGCCTCCGCATCGAGACCGATGAGATTTCCGTCCACGACTGGCGCAAGCCCGCCCCGGAACGGTTTCATGAAGCCTTCGACGCAATCCTGCTCGACGTTCCTTGCTCGAACACCGGCGTCATCCGCCGACGGGTCGACGTCCGCTGGAGACTCCAAGCCTCCGACATCCAGGATCTTACAAAAATCCAGACAGAGATTCTCCAAAATGCCCTGCCCTGCCTGAAACCTGGTGGCCGCATCGTTTATTCCACCTGCTCGGTCGAAGATTCTGAAAACGCCGGCTTGATTACCGCTTTTGCCAAGGACAACGGACTTAAAGTCGGAAAAACCATCCAGATCAAGCCGAACGAACACGGCACCGACGGAGCCTTCGCAGCGGTTCTGAAACGCTGACTTTAGTCGCCGAGTGGGAAGAATCCACTTGCACATTCCCCCAATCCGAATCTACCCCATCCCCGCCCGCACCCGGCGGGCACAACCATATACTCCACAAACACCATGCCAGTCCTAGTCGGTAAACCAGCCCCGAAATTCTCCGCAAAAGCCGTCAAAGGCGAAACCATCATCGAAAATTTCTCCCTCGACCAATATCTCGGGAAAAAATACGTCGTTTTCTTCTTCTACCCGAAGGATTTCACCTTCGTCTGCCCCACCGAACTCCACCGCTTCCAGGAAGAGCTCGCCGAGTTCGAGAGCCGCAACGTCGCCGTCGTCGGCTGCTCCACGGATTCCGAATTCTCCCACTGGGCATGGCTCCAGACCCCACGGAACAAGGGTGGTATCCAAGGCGTCACCTACCCGCTCGTCGCAGACATCAACAAGACGATCTCCGAAGCCTACGATGTCCTCGCCGGCGATGTGGATTACAATGAGACGGGCGAAACCGTCGTCACCGGCGAACTCGTCGCCTACCGCGGCCTCTTTCTCATCGATAAAAAAGGCATCGTCCGCCACCAGGTCGTCAACGACATGCCGCTCGGACGCTCCATCCGCGAGTGCCTCCGCACCGTCGATGCCCTCCAGCACTTCGAAGCTCACGGCGAAGTCTGTCCGATGGATTGGGAAAAAGGTTCCGATGCCATGACCCCGGACCAAGCCGGCGTCAGCGGATACCTCTCCAAATAACGTCCCCCGAAAAGGGTTTTTCCCAAGCGGACCCCGTAGCAATGCGGAGTCCGCTTTTCTGTGCCCATTTCCCCCTAGCCATCCCGCCCGCCTGCACCCATCATACCCCCATGAAATCCTTCTTCCTTCTCCTCATCACGCTCATCGTCCTGATCGCTGTCGTCGGTGGCGGAGGCGCGCTTTTCTATCTCTCGAAAACCTCGGAGATCACGCGCATGGAGAAAACCCCTCCCGCATCCTCCCCGGCGAACCCAAGACGCTAAGCTTTCCTACATCAGGCGCCCGTAGACGGACTTCATCGAAGCCCGCCATTTCTCTAGGAAAATAAGATCCCGCATCACTTTCCCCGGATCTGCCTCGCCCTCCTCGATCTCGGGAAACGCCGAAATCCTTTCCCCTATCTCAGCCCCGATCTCCGCGAGCAGCGATTTCACCCGCTCCCGCTCCCCCATCAGCTTCACCTCGGCCATCGCCTTCGCCAGCGACGACTGTGCCCCGGCACCGAGCTTGATCGTAGCCTCGGCGGCATTTCCAATCTCGGCCACCTTCTGAAATAGATCCATCAGACCCGCACCGATCTGCCCCCTCGCATCCGCCTCCACAGATACTGCACCCATCCACTCTTTCAGCCTCCGCGCCGGGCTCAGCAAAATCTCCTGAGCCAGCTGGAGTTCCGAGAATTCCTTTTCATCGCCTCCCGAATCTGGATGCAAAACACCTGCCTTTTTCCGGAAAGAATCCCTGATCTCTTCCTCAGAAATAACGAGTCTTACGTCCAAGCCCAGCCTGCCGAACGCATTCATCACGCCGCAAAACTCTCGCCGCAGGAGCAGGTAACAACCGCGTTCGGGTTGCTCACCTTGAAGCCGCCTTGCTGCAGGTCATCCGAGTAGTCGAGCTCGCTGCCGCTTACGAAAAGCGCGCTCTTCGGATCGATCACCACGTTCACCCCGTTACTAGGCACCAAAATGTCCCGGTCGCGTGGCCCGTCCACCAAATCCATCTTGTATTGCAGCCCGGAGCAGCCGCCACCGATCACCGCGATGCGAAGCGCACCGTCGGAACGTCCCTGTTTCTCCAACAGCCCACAGAGATGCCCGGACGCATTGTCCAGCACCTTCACCAGTTTCTCGTTCCCGACCTTGTAATTCACCTCGCTCAACACCGACAAGCTGCGACCGCATCACGTTCCAGTCAAACCTCAATGGGAGTGTGATTTTTATCGATGTATTAGCCTGACGCAGCCCAAGCCCATTCAATCATGGCAGGACTGATCCGGCTCGGTCGGTCCTGATCAAAAACGCAAGCGCCGTATCTCCGGAAAGGGAGTCAACCCACGGCAATTCACTGCATTCCCCTCGGGATCTCACTTTCGTGTGAGAAACACCGATAAAAATCACACACCCTCAATGGAGAGACTAACACCAGCCTGCCTCCCATCCATCACTAGTCTTCCTTGTAGTTTGAAGATTGAAATTTAGAGTTTCATCACCCCATGCCCCAGCTTGACCTATTTTCATCCGCGCCCGAATCGCGAGTAGCCGAGCTCAGGCAACTTCTCGATCACCACAATAACCTCTACTACACCAAGGCGGAGCCGGAGATCAGCGACGCCGAATACGACAAGCTCTACCGCGAACTTGAGGATCTCGAGAAATCCCACCCCGAACTCGCCGAGCCGAACTCCCCCACCCAACGCGTCGGCTCCGTCCCGAACACCGCCTTCACCCAGGTCACCCACCCAGTGCCGATGCTCAGCATCGACGATGTGTTTGAACTGAAGGACGCGGAGGTTCCCGAAGCCGAACTCATCACATTCTACAAACGCCTCCAGAAAAACCTCGGACGCAAGGAAATCGCCGTAACGATGGAGCCGAAAATCGACGGCGTCGCCGTCTCCCTTTTCTACGAAAACGGTTCCTTGAAATACGCCGCCACCCGCGGCGACGGCACCACCGGCGACGATGTCACCCAAAACGTCCGCACCATCCGAAACATTCCCCTCACACTCAAGGAGGGGCTACATCTTGCTGCCCAGCAACCCGAGTCACCCATCCCGGCCATACTCGAAGTCCGCGGCGAAATCTTCATGCCAAATTCCGCCTTCGCCACCCTCAACCAATCTCGCGACGAACAAGGACTCCCCACCTTCGCCAACCCGCGCAACGCCACCGCAGGAACCCTCAAGCAACTCGACTCCCGGGTCGTCGCCACCCGCCCGCTCGCCTTCCTCGCTCACGGCCTCGGCGCTTATGAAGGCGAACCTCTCGATTCGGAAACCGATTTTCACGACCTGCTCGACGAGCTCTCCATCCCCCGCAACCAACCGGTCCGAATCGCGAAAAACCTCGATCAACTTCTCGAAGGCATCGAATTCTTCAGCAACCACCGCCACGACATCGACCACGCTACCGACGGAGTCGTCATCAAAGTCATCGACCGCGCCGAACGCGAAACCCTCGGCTCCACCTCCCGCGCTCCCCGCTGGGCAGCCGCTTACAAATTCCTCCCCGAACAACAGGAAACAACCCTCAACGCAGTTTCCATCCAAGTCGGTCGCACCGGTGTCCTCACCCCAGTAGCAGAGCTTACACCCGTCCTCATCTCCGGCTCCACGGTCTCCCGCGCCACGCTTCACAACCAAAGTTACATCGACGAAAAAGGTATCCGAGTGGGCGATTTGGTCGTGATTGAAAAAGCAGGTGAGATCATTCCTCAACTTGTGATAGTGACAGCCCAGTTGATTGAATCCAAGCCCTTCTCGCTCTTCGATTGTGTCGGAGGAAAATGTCCTGTTTGCGAAGGCCCTATCGAAGAGAGAATCAATCTTTCGGGTCCAAAATCAAATCAACGCGCAATAAGAACCCACTACTGCATAAATTTTGAGTGTCCAGCGCAGCTAACTAACAAACTAACTCATTTTGCTTCAAGAAAGGCTTTAGACTTGGAAGGGCTTGATGAAGCGGTGGCTAGAAAACTCGTAGAAACTGGTGTGGTGAGTCGCCCACTAGATCTTTTCAATCTATCCCAAAACGCACTTTCCAACCTAGAGTTAGATCCAGCTACACTCAGTTCAGGAAATACGAGCAAAGGAAGACGCTTCGGAGATGAGCGCGCAAAAAAACTTCTTAATTCACTTCAAAACGCAAAAGAAAATAAGCCTCTCTCCAAGTGGATCTTTGGTCTAGGAATCCCACAGATCGGTGAGCGAACTGCTCGCGAGGTCTCCAGACTTTTTGAAACAATGGAGAGTCTCGCGGATTCAAAGTTACTCGCTGATATCGCCGAACTTGGCCACTCAACAAACTGGAAAACGGAGCATCCCATAAAATCCAGATTTGAAGTTATTAGCGAGGAAGAGAGCGCATTTAGGAAAAAACGCTTTGAAGAATTAAAGCCTCTGATTGAAGAACTGAAAATAAAACTCTTCGAATACCAAGTATCACCTGAACTTGGTGGAGTCGCAGCTAAGAATTTGCTGAATTTTTTCTCTTCAACCGCTGGTGACGATTTTCTGAAACATCTCTCAGACTTGGGAATCTCCCCCAAATCCGACAATTTTAATTCGAAGCCAGCATCCCAGCTCGACGATTCGAAGGCACTAACTGGAAAGCTATTTGTTATTACCGGAACTCTCTCTCAAAGCAGAGATCATTTCGCCAGTTTGATCGAGGCCAATGGAGGAAAAGTCGGATCCTCAGTCTCGTCAAAAACCGGCTATCTCCTCGCTGGCGAAAACGCTGGGTCTAAAAAAACCAAAGCGGAAGCTTTAGCTGTAAGGATTCTGACTGAAGAAGAGTTTCTGAACCTCCTGTAATTATGAGACGCTACATCTTAAAAGATACATCGCTGACCATTGAGAAAACTGATTGGTCAAAGCAGCGGTATTCCGAAAGAAAAGCTTTCGACGTCCTAACTGGTCTAGCTCTAGGAATACTATCCGATGGCGAACTTACCCAGCCGGAAGCACTTTTTTTGGCCAAGTGGGTCGAAGCAAATTCTCAGAATCTTCCTGAGCATTTCATTCGAAAGCTGCTTCCTGTCATTCGGTTGGCCGGTAGAGGCAATAAACTCTCCGAAAGCGAACTTAAAGAAATCGCAACCATACTAGAAGAAATCGCTTTTTCTGGAAGTAGTCAGGCTCCGGCAAACGCGCCTCCAACAATCGGAACGCCATGTGCACTAATTTTCGATGAAATTGTTCCCTCCGATCTGACCTTTGACGGTGTTGAATTCGTGTTCACAGGAAATTTTCTATGTGGAAGCAAAAAGGATCTGATGGAGCGCACTAGTGAGCTTGGAGCTTCCGCAAAGTCAGCCAATCCTACGAGACAAACAGACTATGTGGTGGTTGGCTCAAAAGGTTCCGAACAATGGGCATACTCCGGTTTAGGACGAAAGGTGGAACATGCACTCAAACTCAAGAGCGAATCATGTAAACTCAGGATCATTCGCGAGGAAATTTTTATCCAAGCTCTCGATAGCATCGACTCTTCTTCCACTGATCACTGATCACTCGGCACTTTCCACTTCTTTAATGAAACCAATCACCCTAAAAATCGAATACGACACCCCGCAGTTCCTCCAGGGCTTGTTCGCGAACGACCGCCGCAACCTCTCCTATCTCGAAGTGTCGCTGGAGGTGAAGACCGTGACTCGTGATGGCTGGATCAGTTTCACCGGCCCCGAGCCAGCAACGCTTCTAGCCAGGAAAACCTTCGAAGACCTGGAATCCACGCAACGCAACGGCCTCCACATCTCGGATCGCGATTTCCGACTCGCCGTGGACATCGCGAAACAATCCGGCGACACCCCGCTGAACTCGCTATCCACGGTCAGGCTTGTCGGCTCCCGCAACCGCAAGACTGTCTCCCCGCGCACGCCCAACCAGCTCGCCTACGTAAAAGCGATCCAGGAAAACGACGTCACCTTCGGCCTCGGCCCCGCCGGCACCGGCAAGACCTACCTCGCCATGGCCGTCGGCCTGCACTTGCTGAAAAAGCGCGCCATCCACCGCATCATACTCACCCGCCCCGCCGTCGAGGCTGGAGAAGCCCTCGGCTTCCTCCCCGGCGACCTCAAGGAAAAGGTCGCGCCATACCTCCGCCCGCTCTACGACGCAATCCATGACATGCTCGATCCCGAGGAAGCCCAGCGCTACCTCGACGAAGAGATCATCGAGATCGCCCCCCTCGCCTTCATGCGCGGGCGCACCCTTTCGCGATCCTTCGTTATCCTCGACGAAGCCCAGAACACCACCCGCGAGCAGATGTTCATGACACTCACCCGCCTCGGTGAGGATTCGAAGATCGTCATCACCGGGGACTCCTCCCAAATCGATCTCAAACCCGGTGTTCGCTCCGGACTGTATGAGGCAGAACATGCCCTTGCTGACATTGAAGACATCTCTTTCAACCGCTTCTCCCCTGCCGATATCGTCCGCCACCCCATCGTCGAACACATCGTCAATGCCTACGAAAAATTCCGCGAATAGCGGAAGGGAGGGGCGAACGCTGGTTCGCCCCTCCCTTCCAATGCCATAGAGTGGCAATCCAGCGTTCGCCACTCCATCACCCCAGAACCCGCCTCACCAACTCCGATTCGTATAGGCTATACTCGCCTTCCGGTAGTTTCGCCTTCACAGGATTCCGCCTGATATACCGCGCCACCCTCGCGAAATGATCCCAATCCCGTATCATCCGATCAAAGTAATCTTTCTGCCACAGGGTTCCCTCCTACCCTAACTCCGCGTTGATCCTGCTGGCCGTATAGTTCTTCCACGTCGCCATTACCTTTTCCAGTTTCATCCCTTCCTTCAGGGAAAACAGAACATGCACATGGTTGGGCATAACCACCCGGCAGTGGAGTTCGTATCTCACTCCATCGAACGTTCCAAATGATTCCTCCAAAATCCTGATCGAACCGAGTCGTTACAGAACACAGCTCCCGTATCCACAATCCATCAAACGGTCCAATTCATACGTAAACTTCCGGTGGTATTCTGATTCGGTTTCTTCGTCCCACGGCTGGGGATATTTCGCCAACCAAGTCGCCTTTTCCTCTCGCCATTTCTCCATCATCCCCGCCGGGATCGAATCGTCGAGCCGGTAGGTCACGAAAAAGCCCGCACCGTCCTGCTGCCAGTGCGGGAGACGGTTCCGCGTTTTGCGAGTCTCCTTGAATTCGTTGTAGAATTGCACCGGAAGACTGTGGAGTGGCGAACGCTGGTTCGCCACACAAAACCTAGAATCAAGCTCACAATGCGAGGAGTGGCGAACCAGCGTTCGCCACTCCTCCACCCTTTACACCCGCACGGGTATCGTGCAGATTCTTCCTGCTCCCCACCCGCATCTCCCCCCCACATGTTCCGTCAGTCACGTCCCCCCGACCCTTACCAAGACCTCGTTTCCCGCGCCAAGGATGGCGATACGCGGGCTTTCGATGCCTTGATCTTGAAGTATGGTGATAAACTCTTCGGGCTCGTCTATTCGATGACGAGCCACAAGGAGGACACCCACGATCTTCTCCAGGAGATTTTCGCCAAAGCCTACCAATCTCTCCCCAAATTCCAGGGAAAATCGACCTTCTACACCTGGATCTATCAGATCGCGACGAACCGCACGCTGAACTTCCTGAAGAAGCGCAAGAACCGTGCAACAAGCAGCATCAACGAGATGGAAGAGGCCATCCATCAAAACCCCGCACTGATCGATACCACCAACGATGCGAACCCCGAGCGACAGTCCAGCATCAACGAGCTCCAGATAAAATTGAACGAAGCCCTGATGAAGCTGTCTGAATCCCACAGAATGGTCGTGACGCTGTTCGACATCCAGGGCCTATCCCACAAGGAAATCGCCCAAGTGTTGAACAGTTCCGAAGGGACCATTCGCTCACGACTCCATTATGCGCACTTGCAACTTCAATCCGCTCTCCAGGAAACCTGGGAAGAAAGATTTTAAAAAGTTATTGCATGCGGCGCTGATATTTTGTAAATCTTAATCTTCAACCGCCATGAAACCTTCGGTCGAACAAATTAGCAACCTCCTCTCCCAGCGCAGCAACCTGCGCCCTGAGGAAGATTATTGGCAGGATTTCCTCAGGGAATTCCACCATAACCAACGCATGGAAGCGGCAGCAAAGTCTGCCCCGTCCGCATTTGTTGAGCCCCTCCGCTCATGGTTCTCCGAGGTAAGCCCTTCGAAATGGGCTTACGGTGCAGGCCTCGCCTACGCCACTGCAGCAATCGCGTTTTTCCTCGTCCCCCGTGGCGTCGAGATCAACACGATGCCCAGCACCCCGGTGAATCACCAGGTTGTCCCCGCTCACTCGCTGGAACAGTTGGACCCCTCCTCCGAAGGGTATGCAGGCGAGCAGGTGTTCTAATCCATTACGGATCCCATCATGGTTCCCACCAACCGCCCATCAAGGCCGGTCGCAGAGCGCTTTTCCCTGATATCCGGGATCGTATGCTTGGGTATCCTGTTTTCAGGGGCAATCTCCGTCGCCCAACCCGAGACCTTCGGTATCAAATTTTCACCCCTCTCCACAGCAGGCAAGGCCGTAACCGCACCCGACAGCCGCTACATCGTTTCGGTCTATCAGGGCTCGGGAGAACTCACCGGAGCAAAATGGATCAAGGGGAACCGGGTTAGCCAACTAAAGTTGGCCGGACGGAACAAGCTCACGCGACTTTGCTTTTTTACAAATCCTTCATCATCCGGAAAGAGCGCCGGAACATGGGTGCAGGGCTTCGGAACCGGCGGATCGCAGGCTCTTCGTGCAATCACCGACTCCGCGATATTAAATTGTCGGTTCGAGAAATGGGTCACTCAGGTCGGCGACAAAGTCTTGCCGTTAGGTCTTCTGAACGTCTCTTTCCAAAAGAAAATCCCGGCCTCCGGCACTCCTCTCATCGACTCCAAGAGAAATATCGTCGGACTGATCCTTCAGCCCTCATCCAGGCGATCCGCATACGCAATCCCCGCCCAGGCCGTCCACCGGGTGCCGCATGACATCGGCGATCACCAAAAGCTCGTCCGCGGATGGATGGGCCTATCGCTGAGCACGGAATCCAGCATCCCGCGCATCACCCGGATCTGGCCGGGCTCTCCAGCTGAAAAGTCAAAGCTCAGGGAAAACGACATCCTCGTGAAAGCTGGCTCATATCCGACGGCTCGATATCCCGATGCCGTGAACGCCCTTTTCTACGCAATTCCCGGTGAATCCACTGCCATCGAGATCACACGCGGCGACAAACGCATCGCCACCATGATCACACCGACAGTCCAGAAGCCAGGCAACTGAACCTCCGGGAGCCACACGCGCCTTCGCGTGTCGGCTTCATCCCCCCAAAAAACAGCAGAAGCCAAGCTCCGTGCACCTCTGCTACCTCAGCGACTCTGCGGTAAAAATCTCCTAACGCTTCACGCGACCGCCACCTGACGATCCACATCCTCGCGCAGGTGCTCGATGATGTATTCCTGCCTGCTCGGCGTATTTTTCCCCATGTAGAATGCCAGGAGCTCTTTCACCCCCTTGCCTTCCTCATACTCCACGGGATCCAGCCGCATATCGGGGCCGATCATGAACTGAAACTCATCCGGCGAGATCTCACCGAGCCCTTTGAAGCGCGTGATCTCCGCGTTCTTGCCCAGCTTGGCGATCGCTTTGACGCGCTCCTCCTCGGTGTAGCAATAGATCGTCTCCTTCTTGTTCCGCACCCGAAACAGCGGTGTCTGGAGGATATGGAGATGTCCGTCGCGTATCATCTCAGGAAAAAACTGCAGGAAGAATGTCAGCAGAAGCAACCGGATGTGCATGCCGTCGACGTCTGCATCGGTTGCGATCACGACCTTGTTGTATCGCAGTGAGGCGATTCCATCCTCGATGTTCAGCGCAGCCTGGAGCAACGCAAACTCCTCGTTCTCGTAAACAATTTTCCGTGGCAGTGAATACGTATTGAGTGGCTTCCCTCGCAGGGAAAACACCGCCTGCGTTTCCACGTCCCGGCTCTTGGTAATCGAGCCGGATGCGGAGTCACCTTCCGTGATGAACAGCGTGCTTTCTTCCCGACGCTTGTGCTTCGAGTCAAACCTCACCCGGCAATCGCGCAACTTCTTGTTGTGCACCTTCGCCTTGCGGGCACGCTCCCGAGCCAGCTTCTGGATGCCTTTCAGATCCTTTCGCTCACGCTCAGCAGCCAGGATACGTTTCTGTATCGTATCTGCCACCTGTGGATGCTTGTGCAGGTAGTTATCCAACGACGATTTTAGGAAATTCCCGATGAAAGCCCGCAGCGACTCCCCTTCCGGAGCAATAACAGAGGAGCCAAGCTTGGTCTTCGTCTGCGACTCAAAAACCGGCTCGATGATACGAACACAGATCGCCGCCTCGATCCCCGCGCGGATGTCAGAGGGCTCGTATTGTTTTTTGTAGAATCCTCGGATGACCTGTACCAGCGTCTCTCGGAATGCCGCGAGATGCGTCCCTCCTTGCGAGGTATTCTGCCCATTGACGAACGTGTAGTAATCCTCGCTGCTCTCCGCACAATGCGTGAACGCGATCTCGATGTCGTCTCCCACCAAATGGATAGGCGGATACAGTGCCTCTGTCTCCATCTCCTCCTTCAGCAAGTCCAGCAATCCGTCCTTGGAGCGGAATTTCTTGCCGTTGAAAATAATCGTAAGCGCCGGATTCAGGTATGAATAATACCGGCACATCTTTTCCACAAATTGATCGCGGAATTTCGTCTTCGACGGGAATATCGAGCGGTCGATATCAAAGGCAAGCCGCGTCCCGTTCAGACCGTCGTCCTTGCGCGACTTCTTCATGTCCACGGTCAGTTCGCCTTTGGAAAACTCCAGCGCCTTGGTCTCCCCGTTACGCCATGCTTGGATCTCAAAGAAATCCGCAAGCGCATTCACCGCCTTGATCCCGACCCCGTTCAGACCCACGGATTTCTTGAAAGCCTCGCTGTCATATTTCGCGCCGGTATTGATCTGAGCAGCGCAGTCGAAGAGTTTCCCCAGAGGAATCCCTCGTCCGAAGTCCCGCACCTCCACTCGACCCTCATCGTCGATGTCGATCCGCACCTCTTTCCCGTGCCCCATGATGTGCTCGTCGATCGAGTTATCCACCGCCTCTTTAAGCAGGATGTAAATCCCGTCATCCGCCGAGGATCCGTCCCCCAGCTTCCCGATGTACATTCCCGGTCTCATCCGGATGTGCTCTCTCCAGTCCAGACTTCTGATGTCTGCTTCCGTGTATCCCGCTGCCATATTGCTTCGCGTTTGTAAAATGTCCTCTGGGCAATGGCAAGCCCTCGTGACACGCCCTATGAACCCGCAGACTCCGGACCGCTAGAATTCCTTTTCTCAACTCTCCCGCAACCCGCGAGAACTGAGGGATGGTAGGATCGTCATATTTCTCAACGTGATTTAGCAAGTAATGTCACGTAGCGACGTCGGAAACCCGGTTTTAATGAATGCCGACGACCGTGATTCCTCGGCGCTCTTTTCCTTGGCGGCAGTCCTTCCAAGGATACCATCTGGCCATGAGCGACACAGCCACCCAAATCTCCGACGACATCAAGACAGCCATGAAGGCGCGCGACGCCGCAGCGCTCGTGCCGCTACGTGCCTTGAAAAGCGCACTGACCAATGCCTCAATCGAGAAAGGCGGGCTTGGCACAACTCTAGATGAGCCGGAAGCCCTCGCGGTGATCCGCAAACAGATCAAGCAGCGCCAAGACTCCATCGAGCAGTTCGAGAAGGCCAATCGCCCGGAGCTGGCTGCAAACGAAAAGGCCGAAATCGAAATCCTTTCCAAATACCTACCCACCGCACTCACCGCGGAACAGATCGAGGAGATCGTCGCCCAAGCCGTTTCCGATACCGGTGCGGCCTCCAAGGCGGACATGGGGAAAGCCATGAAACGCGCCCAGGAGCTTTCCGAAGGCCGGGCAGATGGCAAACTGCTGTCCGCGGCCGTCATGAAGCGGCTTGCATGAACCGCGCCAACCGCTTGTCTTCCGACAGTAGCGGGTATCTTGTCGGATCATGTCCGGAAAGCTCTTCACTTTCGCTTGCCTCTTTATTGGTGCAACCCTCGCGCAGCAGGCAAGACAACCTCCGGATTTGTTCCCAGCAAGACCAATCTAGCGGTTGCGATCCCATCAGATCTCAAGGCGTGGACGACAATGAAAGTTCTTGTCGTTTTCCCGGATTTCTCCGGTCAGGAGGATCTCGAAAAACTCAAATAACTGCTGCCTCCAAGTCCATTCGGCCGTTGTTCAGGCAGGCATTTCCACTTGAAACATCCTGACGAAAATTCTATCCGTTGGCTCCATGATTCTTAAGATTTCCGGGGCTCTTGCCTTAATTCTGCTACCCGCCTTCGCGATGGCCGATGAATTCGTGTTCGTGCCCAACTACGACGAAACAAAAGTTCCTGTTTACACCCTTCCCAATGTTCTATCAGGAGTTAATTCGGCTGCCGAATGGCCCGCAAAACGACTCCACTGGCACGAACTGATCGCCAAGGAGATGTTTGGCCGTATCCCCGCTTCAGCCGAGAAAGAGAAGGCGGTTATCCTCCGCACCTTACCCGACAAATCCATCCTCGGGGACAAAGGGATCATGCGTCAGCTCGTAATCGGTCTGGCGGGCGAAGAACTCAACCTCATGCTCCTGCTTCCGAAAAATTCCACACAAGAACCCGTTCCGGTCTTTCTCGGCTACAATTTCGAGGGCAATCACACCGTTTTCAACGATCCCGATATCGTTCCCCCGACGAGCTTGATGTTTAAAAACAAGGGCAACGAAGCTTGGGAGAAAGATCGTGGAACAAGCGCCAAGCGCTGGGCATTCGAGAAAATTATCGATGCAAATATGGGACTCGCAACCCTCTACTACGGAGATGTCGATCCCGATTTTGACGATGGTTTTAAAAATGGCGTGCACCAACGGCTTGGCGTTCCCAGGGCGGACGAGGCCGCCTCGATCGGAACATGGGCATGGGCACTGAGCCGCATCCTTGATATTCTCGATTCCTCGGTAACAGAAGTAAATGGATCAAAGGTCGCGCTCATCGGCCACTCCCGCCTCGGCAAAACCTCTTTGTGGGCCGGAGCCTCCGACGAGCGGTTTGCTCTCGTGATTTCGAATAATTCAGGATGTGGCGGAGCTGCGCTTTCTCGCCGTCAGTTCGGAGAAACCTTGCGCCGCATCAATCATAACTTTCCCCACTGGTTTTGCGAAAACTTCCACCGTTACAGCGAGCATGTGGACTCCCTTCCCTTCGACAACCACATCCTGCTCTCCCTCATCGCTCCGCGACCTCTCTATGTAGCCAGTGCGATTGATGACGAATGGGCTGATCCCAAGGGCGAATTCCTTTCATGCCTCCACGCCAACCCCGTCTATCGACTGCTAGGAACCGAGGGACTTCCAATGAAGGAGATGCCTCCTTTGGACACTCCGTCGCATGGCCGGATCGGTTATCACGTTCGAACCGGAAAACACGACGTTACTGACTTCGACTGGGAACAATACATCGCCTTCGCGAAGAAGCACCTCACTCCACCGTCCGAGTAATACGAAAATTAAAACCCTCCCCTCAAATAAGGACTGGGAAAATAGCCCGGTCATTGCAGACGTCTCGAAGAGACGCCTCTCCCAGAGAACCGGCCAAGCCATCCATTTCCGGTTTCGCGATTGCCGATTGCCCAAGGCGTGCTAATCATCCCTGAGAATGTTTGAAGTCAGGCAGAAACCGGAAATGGTCGAGCGCGCCCTTGTGGTTCGCTTCTATTTTGACGACCACGAAGAAGAGGAATCCATTTCGCTTCTCGCCGAACTCGGCGAACTCGTCTCCACCCTAGGTATCGAGGTGGTCGAGTCTGTCCTTTCGAAACCCCGGGAGATGAAGAAGAAGTTCCTATGCGGCACCGGCAAGGCAGCGGAGATCGTAGAGCTCGCCAAGGCGCATGAATGCGATGTGATTGTTTTCGATAACAATTTCGCCCCCTCGCAGCAGCGGGAATGGGAAAGACTCGCCGATCTCTGCGTGATCGACCGCGAGGAGGTGATCCTGGATATTTTCGCAAAACGCGCCAAATCCCGCGAGGCACGTCTTCAGGTGGAACTCGCCCGTATGCAATACGCCCTACCACGCCTGGCACGTATGTGGGGGCACCTTGACCGGGAAGGTGGAGGCGGAGGCAGCGGATCCGGAGGTGGCGGCGGCGCAGAGCGCGGCATGGGTGAGAAACAAATCGAGATCGACAGGCGCCTCGCCCACCAAAGTATCGACCGTTGCAAACGAGAGCTTGAAATAGTCCGAAAACAACGAAAAACACAGCGCAAAGAGCGCGAAAAGATGGATACGCCGCACGGTTCCATCGTCGGCTACACGAACGCCGGAAAATCCACCCTCCTCAACATACTCTCCGGCTCCGACGTGATGGCGAAGGACATGCTGTTCGCAACCCTGGACACTACGACCCGCCGGATCGAGCTGCCGGACGGTCAACCGCTGCTGATCACCGATACGGTGGGATTTGTCCGCAACCTTCCGCACCGGCTTGTCGAGGCTTTCAAGGCCACACTCGAAGAGTCAGTCCTCTCCGATTTCCTGATCCATGTCCTCGATGCAACGGCACCTGAAATCGAGCGCTTCCAGTCAACCACGCTGAAAGTCCTCGAAGAGCTAGGCGCGGTGGACAAACCCATCGTCACCATCCTCAACAAGATCGATGCCGTCAGCGATCCCGATACCCTCGCATTCCTCGACCGCACTTTTCCGGATGCGATCCGCGCCTCATCCCTCACCGGGGAGGGTCTTCCAGAACTCCTCAAAGCCTGTTCCCACGTCCTCGCGGATCGTGTTTCCCGCTGCCATTACCGCATCCCGCAGAAGCGCGGCGACCTGCTGAACCTACTGCACCGGGATGCGAAAGTCCTATCCACCGACTACGATCAGAATGACATTCTCATCAGCGCCGTCGTCCCGGCGGATATCGCGGGGCGACTTGAGAATTTCCTCATCCCTGCCTGAATCATTCCAACGGTTCATCCGTCCCACACGCAACCATGAGATTCATCCCAGTCATCCTGCTATTGGCCACGATCCCTGTGTTCGCACAAACGCCAGCCAACCAAGGCCGCGTCCTTAAAGCGCTCCCACTTGATTTCGAAGAGACCCAGCCGCCTACAGAAACTGCCGCCCCTGCCCAAGCCCTCCCGGCGGAGCCAGTCGCTTCCCCCGCCCTCCCCGCTGAGACAGTCGCCACCGAAACTCCTGCCGCCCCGTCCATCGACGAAAAACCGACCGGTGATGACGCGGTTCGGCTCCAGATTTTCTTGGATCAATCAAACTTCGGCCCCGGCGTGATCGATGGCAGAATCGGCCAGTTTTCGGAGCTCGCGGTCAACTCCTGGAACGAAAACCAAGGCCACCCCATCGACAGCTGGCGCGCAGTCAACACCGCCGCCCGGAAAGCAGTTCCAAACCCCTTCGCCGTTGCGATAGTGCCTGAGGCCGTTGCCCAGTGGGTGAACCCGAACCTTTCCTACAAGAAAGCCGAACAGGCGAAGGCCAAGCAAATGTCCTACCGCAGCAACGGCGAGTTCATGTCGGAGCGCTATCACACCGACGTCCCTTACCTGATCGAACTGAACTCGTCTTCGAATATATACAATCTCAAGCCCCGCGAAACCATCATCGTTCCGAATGTGAAAGCCTTCGAGATCGAGAACCTGACGGGAGCCGTATTCAAGGAGGACGAGGCGCTCAGCCAGCGCCATGCGGTGATTGACACCAAGCTCAACCAGGTCCGCATCTACGAGGCCAACCTTCGCGCCCTTGTCGTCGCCGATCCCGAAGCTCCGGCCTCCGTCGCGAACCACAGCCTGATCGCCGCGTTCCCAATCACGCCGGGGAAACCCCAGTTCATCCGCTACGGGAAATGGGAGATGCGCAACGCCGTCGAACTCCCCGTCTGGCGCTATGACCAACAGCTTCTCGATACCGGCAAGCGTGGCAAGAATTCCCTAAACATACCCGGCGGCCCCAACAACCCGGTCGGCGTCCTGTGGTGCGGACTCAGCAAACCCGGCATCGGCATGCACGGCACCTCCAACCCGGAAACCATAGGCCGCTCACGCTCAGCAGGCTGCATCCGCCTGGCAAACTGGGACATCGTTCGCATCCCCGGCATGCTCCGCCCCGGTTGCAGCGTCGAGATCCGATGAAATCCAAATAACAAAATTTCCCTTACAGACATTCTCAGGGTCATTATTGGGGTTTAAGATTTCGAGTTTCGAGTTTAAGCTTTGAGCTGTGCGCACCTTTACAAAATTCTCGCTCCGCTTCGTCGCATACCTGCTGGTGCTCGGCTATCTCGCGGGCGATCTCTATGTATTCAACGGCCCTCTGAACAAGCGCATCCAGGCATCCAACCCCAACAGCCTCGAATCCATCGCGGAGGCGAAGGCCAACGGGGTTGTCGCCCGGGTTTTCAACCACCACATCACCCGTCGCCAACTCGAATACGCAATCCATGAGCGACTCTGGCTCGAGGGAAAAAAGCTCTCTAATCTCAGGCCAGAGAAAAAAAAACTCGTCACCTACGCCGCCCTCGGAGATCTCATCGACCATGAACTGCTACGCGTGAAGGTGGCGGTCAACACCAAGCAACTCCCCGTTTCCGACGCGGAAATCGATGCCCGTCTCCAGCGCTTTGTTGGAAGGTTCGAGACCAAGGGACACCTCGAGTCCGCGATGAAATCGATGGGAATCATGGACGAAAATTCACTACGAAACCGCATTGCCGCCCGCATCCAGCAGGAAAAATACGTGGCAATGCGTGTCGATCCTCTCGTCATGGTATCCGAGCAAGAGATCTCGGAATTCCATGAAACACATCGGCAGAAACTCGCGGTTCCCGAGCGCATCCGGGCGAGCCACATTTTCATTTCCACCCTGAGTAAACCTTCGGAAGAGGCGGAAAAAACCCTCGCTCGCGCCCTCTCAGACCTCACTGCAAAAACAAAAAAATTCACCACCCTTGCCAAGCAACTCTCCGATGACACCGCAACCAAGGGCAAGGCGGGTGACCTCGGCTGGATGAGCCGTGCCCGCCTCCCCGCCGATTTCGCAGAATCAGTTTTTTCCCTACCCAAGGATTCCCCGACACTGGTTCGCACCAAGTTGGGCTGGCACCTTGTCATCGTGACCGACCGTAAAGGCGCAAAGTTGCGCGACCTTGACGAGTGCAGGCAGGATATCATCGACGCCCTCACCGCAACGAAACGCCACCAGGCAGTCTCCGATTTCCGATCCGCACTGCGTCGTTTCGAGACGGCAAAAATCGACATATTCCACGACCTGCTCGAACCATAAACGTACGAACAGAAGCCATGCACCGATACTTACTCATCCTCGCATGCATCTGTCCTGCGTGTGCGCCGGTATCCAGCTAGTGACCTGTCACACTTCGATTGAAGGATAGAGACTTTGGAGTTTTATGCGGGTGGCGGCGGTGTCGTCTACATCCCCAAAGGGGTTGTGTCCTAGTGTTCTGTCAAATGAAAGATGGCGGATGAGCTAAGAGCTAGGAGCAGGCGGTCTTTTCCTGATCACTCGGCACTGATCACTCGGCACTAGCAAACTTCTTCCTACAACGGGAACGGAAACGTCGGGTGTAACTGAAAGTGGTGCTCAGGTTGTCATTTTTAGTGTGACGCAGCACTAGCCTTCCGTTGTTTTCAATACTCGCGCCAGAAAAGAGCTTACCGGAAGGATTCACGATCATCGCCAGTTTCGGCGGCCAACAGAGCGATCGAGACGGCGGCTACACGGAACGCACCGACAAGCTACCGAATCCATTCTACAAGATCCCGTAGGCATCGATTCCCTCTTGAAGTCCTGCCGATATAGCCAAACTCTCGACCGATGAACATCACAGTCCTCGACGGCCACACACTCAATCCCGGAGACAACCCATGGACACCCGTCGAAAGGCTCGGTGAACTCACGGTGCATGAACGCACATCGCCCGACTTGATCGTCGAACGCGCCAAGGACGCCGACATCATCCTCACAAACAAGTGCCCGCTCAACGCGGAAACACTCGCCCAACTCCCGAAGCTGAAATTCATTTCCGTGCTGGCCACCGGCTACAACATCGTCGACACGGCCTACACTTCGGAACACGGGATTCAAGTTTCCAATGTCCCAGTCTACAGCACAGATGCGGTCGCGGAATTCGTGTTCTCCCTCATCCTTGACTTCTACAAACGCCCCGCCTTCCACAGCGAACTCGCCAAGGAAGGGGCATGGGAAAGCTCCCCGGATTTCTGTTTTTGGGAGAACCCCCATTTCCGCGAACTCGCCGGAAAGACCCTCGGAATCATCGGCTTCGGGCGGATCGGCCAACGCGTCGGCGAATTGGGTGCCGCGTTCCGGATGAACATTCTCGCTCACTCCCGCTCGCGCTCCGCCGAAACCTCCTTCCCTTTCCAATGGGCATCCACGGATGAAATCCTGAAACAATCCGATATCGTATCCCTCCACTGCCCCCTCAGCCCGGAAACGCACGGCATGATCTCGGAAGCCTCCATCGCGAAAATGAAACCCTCCGCCTTCCTCGTGAACACCGCCCGCGGCCCACTCCTCGACGAACAAGCACTCACCGACGCCCTCAACGCCGATCGCATCGCCGGCGCCGCCTGCGATGTCGTCTCCGCCGAGCCCATTCTCCCCGGCAATCCCCTGCTCCGCGCCAAGAACCTCACTCTCACCCCCCACATCGCCTGGGCGGCATCCGAAGCCCGCGAACGACTCATGGCCATCACCGCGGAAAATATCGCCGCTTTCCTAGCCGGAAAACCCATCCACCTCGTCGGAAATCAGTAACCTTCCGTAACCAGGGAAACATTAAATCCATCCTCACCCGCGCATCAAACCCTCGTAACAACAAGGTTTCGCGTTCTATTTCGACCGAAAAAGACGGTGAAATCCATTCACTTTTTTCGTTGTCGGTATGATACATCCGGATTAGAGGAACCGCCCCACGGGGAAAAAAACCATGAAAAAACACACACGGAAATTCAAATCCGCGCTGATCGCTTTCCTCGGCCTCGCCCTCATTCCAAGCTGTGCAAGCACAGGCAATGCGAATTCGGTAGCGCTTTCCAAGCTTCAGAAAGACGCATACCGCGTAAAATCCGTCCATCACGGCAAGGCCTCTTGGTATTCGATCAAAACGAACTACGGCACCGCAACCGCAAGCGGTGAGCGCCTGCGCAACGATGCCCCCACTGCCGCCCACAAGACCCTGCCGATGGGAACCAAGGTACGCGTGATCAACATGGCCAACAACAAGTCCGAGGTGGTCACCATCAACGACCGCGGCCCCTACATCAAGGGGCGCATCATCGATGTAACCATCGGCACCGCTGAGAAGCTCGGCTTCGTCAATCGCGGTGTCGTACCCGTGAAGGTCGAGGTTCTCCACAAACCCACCGACAACTAAACAGGCGGCGGGCGCGTTTCACTTTCCCCGATAAGGAAGCCGACAGCGACGCATTAGTGTTCTGAAAACCTTAATCTGATGGATGGGCGAAGGCGATTTTCCCCAAGAGCAAGGCGCAAGGAGGGAGTGCATCGAGATTCACGACTCGACGCGCAACGCAGCTATTGGGAAAAAGCGTCGAGCTTTCTAACCCACCGCGACCATCGGAAGCCTATTTCCCAAGACCTTACAAATCCCCATCCGTCAGATTAAGGTTTTCAGGGCACTAGTGCACTTCGAACCGCTCGTCATCAACGGTTCGAATCGGGAGTATTCCCCTATTCCCGTGCCGCTTTCTCCACCTTCGCGAGCATCTCTCTCGCG
>Ga0206130_10000377_pt1 | contig 76527 bp, 85 predicted proteins | sample Helgoland_Spring_9_FD_148637 | JGI IMG/M metagenome (GOLD analysis project Ga0206130, IMG submission 148637) | Pelagic subsurface seawater microbial communities from Kabeltonne, Helgoland, North Sea - Helgoland_Spring_Bloom_20160512_1 | ecosystem: Environmental > Aquatic > Marine > Epipelagic ... | reverse complement strand
CGCCCGTGACGCACCTATCCGATCCCCGCCCCACCGATCCCCGGCCGACCGATGCCCGGCCGACCGATCCCCGGCCGACCGATCTGCGCGTCGCGATGTTCAGCGGCAATTACAACTACACCCGCGACGGCGCGAACCAGGCGCTCAATTCGCTCGTCGGCCATCTGCTCGACGCGGGCGTCGCGGTGCGGGTCTATTCACCGACGCTGCCCAAACCCGCCTTCGCACCGACGGGCGACCTCGTCAGCGTGCCCGCGATCCCCGTGCCCGGCGGACGCGACGAATATCGGCTCGGGCGGTATCTGCCCAAGGCGACGCGCGCCGATCTCGAAGCGTTCGCCCCCAATATCGTCCACGTCTCCGCGCCCGAATTTCTCGGCCATTCGGCGGTCAGCTGGGCACGCCGCAACGATATCGCCGCGATCGCGTCGCTCCACACCCGGTTCGAAACCTATTTCCGCTATTACGGCATCGGCTTCATCGAACCGCTCGTCGAAAAGATCCTGACGCGCTTCTACAACCGCGTCGACCGCGTCGTCGTGCCCACCCCCAGCGTCGGCGACCTGCTGCGCGACTGGGGCGTCACCACGCCGATCGGCATCTGGAGCCGCGGGATTGATCACGACCGGTTCCACCCGGACCGGCGCAGTCTCGACTGGCGCCGCAGCCTGGGCATCGCGGATGACGAGATCGCGGTCGGCTTTCTCGGGCGGCTGGTGAAGGAAAAGGGGCTCGACGTGTTCGCCGATGTCCTGAAGGAACTGCGCCGCCGCGGTGTCCGCCACAAGGCGCTCGTGATCGGCAAGGGGCCCGCGCAGGACTGGTTCGCCGAACAGGTTCCCGATGCGGTCTTCGCGGGCTTCCAGACCGGCGACGATCTGGGCCGTGCGGTCGCGTCGATGGACGTGTTCTTCAACCCGTCGGTCACCGAAACCTTCGGCAACGTCACGACCGAGGCGATGGCCGCCGGCGTCCCCGTCGTCGCCGCGCGCGCGACCGGCGCGGTCGATCTCGTCAAGGAAGGCGTCACCGGCTTCCTCGTCGATCCGACCGATATCGCGGGCTATTCCGACCGGATCGCGCGCTTCGTCGCCGAGCCTGCCCTACGCGACGCGATGGGCGACGCGGGTCATACGGAGGCGAAGCGATATCGGTGGGACAGTGCCAATCAGGCGGTGCTCGACACCTATCTCGATATGCTGAAATAGATCGGCGCCGCACCCTCTGCCGTTCGCCCTGAGCCTGTCGAGGGGCGTGTCTGGCCCTCATGCTTCGACAGGCTAAGCACGAACGGACGTGAGGATGCTGACGCAGCGATCAAGCCGCCCGCCCTCTCGCCAATCGAACGTCAACGGCGCCTCGCGGAAGGCGAACCGGTCGAGATGCTCCTCGACCACCTTCCGCATCCGCGCCGTATCCTGATCCTCGGGCACGGCGAGTTCCAGGTCGAGCGTGTCGCTCGCCGCCCGCATCGCCAGCGTCGAACCGTTGGGAAAGGCGATGCTGCCTTCCTCCTCGGTATAGCGCGTCTCCATCTTGTGGCTCCAGTGTTTCGCCAGTTGCTGGAGATAGCGGCTCGCCGATTGCGTCGGGACGCGCACGATCGACAGCGTCATGCCATGCGCTCCACCTTGCGGACGAGGTCGTCGATCGATCCGACGATGTCGTCGACCTGATCGTCGGTCAGGCTGCCGCGCATCAGCCGCTCCTGCAACACATGCCGCAAATTGCCCATCGCCCGGCGCACCGGCGCGCGGTCGCTCCTTTTGGTCCGTTCGCCAAGACCTTCCAGCCGCGCGATCAGTGCGGCGACCTCCTCACTACGCTCGCCCAGATGCGCGCGTCCGTCGGCGGTCGCCGCGAACCGCTTCTTCGCGCCCTCGCTCGCTTCTTCGTCGATCAGCCCCATCTCGCCGAGCATCGTCAAAGAGGGGTAGATCACGCCCGGGCTCGGCGCATAGGCCCCGCCCGTCATCTCTTCGATCGCGCGGATCACGTCATAGCCGTGGCGCGGTTCGTCCGCGATCAGCTGGAGCATCACGAGCCGCAACTCGTCGCCGTCGAACATCCGGCGGCTGCGACCACCGCCGCGCCCGCCGTCGGGACCATGTCGGCCACGGGGACCGCCGCCGCCATGAATGTCCCAGCTCATCGAAAATGGCCCGCGCGCCCAATGCCCGCCCCTGCCACCGTGGTTACCATCGTGGCTGCCTCTGCAACCGTGCATTCCTGCAAACATCGTCATTCCTTTATGTCTTACGATAGCGCCAAGATATATCTTAAAATTTCTCAGTCAAGACAGTCCAAGATATATTTTACGGATCGTCATACCAGGCACGTCCCGGTATCCAGCGGTACGGGCGATGCGTTTGCGGATGGCGTGAAAGGGTTCGCGCGAAGACGCTAAGACGCGGAGAGGTAGCGCTTGCCGCGAAGCGGCTCTCCCATCAACGACGGTGCAGCGTGGGCGATGGGTGATTGTTGCAGGCGGCTTTGCCGCGGGGGTGACCTCTTCGCGTCTTAGCGTCTTCGCGCGAACCAAAACCCCCTCCGCGTCTCCGCGTGAAACCAAAAGCTCCCCCACAACCGCTGGCCTAACGCGCCGAACGCCCTACATTCCCCGCATGCCCGACCTATTCGCAGGGATCGAACCCCCCGCCCCCGCCGATACGCATCCCGACAACGCCCCGCTCGCCGATCGCCTGCGTCCCCGCGCGCTGGATCAGGTGGTGGGTCAGGATCACCTCACCGGGCCCGAGGGGGCGATCGGGCGGATGGTCGCGGCGGGGCGTCTGTCGTCGATGATCCTGTGGGGGCCGCCGGGGACGGGAAAGACGACGATCGCGCGGCTGCTCGCCGATGCGGTCGACCTGCGCTTCGTCGCGATCAGCGCGGTGTTTTCAGGCGTCGCCGACCTCAAGAAAGCCTTTGCCGAGGCGCGCGAGCACGCGCGTATGGGCAAACGCACCTTGCTCTTCGTCGATGAAATCCACCGTTTCAATCGCGCGCAACAGGACGGTTTCCTCCCCTATGTCGAGGATGGCACCGTGACCTTGGTCGGCGCGACGACCGAAAATCCGTCGTTCGAACTCAACGCCGCCTTGCTCAGCCGCGCGCAGGTGATGATCCTCGAACGCTTGGGCCGGGGCGCGCTCGAACAATTGCTCGACCGTGCCGAGGCGGAGATGGAACGCCCGCTCCCGCTCGAGCCCGCCGCGCGCGACGCGCTGATCGCCAGTGCCGACGGCGATGGCCGGTTCCTGCTCAACCAGGCCGAGACGATCTTCTCGGTCGATCTCAAGAAGGCACTCGATCCCGCTGGCCTGTCGGCCTTTTTACAGCGCCGCGTCGCGGTCTACGACAAGGATCGGGAGGGGCATTACAATCTGATCAGCGCTCTCCACAAATCGATCCGCGGCTCCGATCCGCAGGCCGCGCTCTATTATCTCGCGCGGATGCTGACCGCGGGCGAGGAACCGCTGTATCTGCTCCGCCGCCTGACCCGCGCCGCGGTCGAGGACATCGGCCTCGCCGATCCGCAGGCGCTCGTCCAGTGTATCGCCGCCAAGGATACCTATGATTTCCTGGGCAGTCCGGAGGGGGAGATCGCGATCGCGCAGGCGTGCCTGTATCTCGCCACGGCGCCCAAATCGAACGCGGCCTATAAGGCGCAAAAGGCCGCCTGGCGTTCCGCCAAGGAAACCGGGTCGTTGATGCCGCCGCCCAACATCCGCAACGCCCCGACCAAGCTGATGCGCGACATCGGCTATGGGAAGGATTACGCCTATGACCATGACGCGACCGACGGATTCTCGGGCGCGAACTACTGGCCCGACGAACTGCCCCCGCAAATCTATTACGAACCGGGCGAGCGCGGGTTCGAGGCGAGATTGCGCGAACGACTGGCGCATTGGACGAAATTGCGCGAGGAGCGTCGGCATGACCTTTGATACCTGGGACGACGTCGCCGCCTTCGCCCTCACCCTCCCCGATGCCTATATGGAAAGCTTCTATGGCGTTCCTGCGCCCAAGGTGAACAAAAAGGCGTTCGTGTCGCGCGGCAGTGAGGACGGCAGCTTCGTCGCGATGAGCACGACGGAGGAAAAGCCCGTCCTGCTCGAAACCGATCCGGACACCTTCTGGCAAACCCCGCATTACGACGGCTGGTCGAACCTGCTCGTCCGTTATGGCAGCGCCGATCCCGACCGGGTCGCCGCGGTCATCACCCGCGCCTGGTGGGACCGCGCTTCGGAGGCCCAGCGCGCCGGATTCGGTGACCGTCCCTGATCGCAGCTGACCGGCCAACCCTCGACGCGGTCGGACCCGATCGGTTCGCGCAGTTCGCCGCGATCGATTGGTCGGGCGCCAGGGGGGATAGTCACCCCGGTATCGCGCTCGCGACGTGCCGGGCGGGGGCGGCATCACCCGCGCTGATCGCCCCGCCGACGCGGCACTGGTCCCGCACCGCGATCCTCGAGTGGCTGCTCGCGAATCGCACGCGCCCGATCCTCGTCGGGTTCGATTTCAGCTTTTCCGCGCCCTTCGTCGAACGCGGCGCGCATCTGCCGGGGGAGACCGACAGCACATCGGCGCGTGCGCTCTGGCGCTATATCGATGCGCGAAGCGGGGATGCCGATCTGGGGGCGGCATCGTTTCTCGATGCGCGCCGGGGCAAGCATTTCTACCTCGGCGCGGCGGACGGCGAAAAGCGCGATTTCCTCTTCTACCGCCGGTGCGAACAGCTCGGCGACACCGCCAAGCCATCGACCGTCTACGACGCGATCGGCGCCGCGCAGGTGGCCAAGGCCAGCTTCGCCGGCATGCGGCTGCTCCATGCGATCGATGGTCGCATCCCGATCTGGCCCTTCGACCCGCTGCCCGCCCGCGGCCCCTATAACGGCCCCGATAACGGCCCCTATCGCGGAATGGTCATCGTCGAAATCTACACCGCGATCGCCGCAAGAGCCGCCGGGATCGCGCGGGGACGCAGCAAGATCCGCGATGCCGCGACGCTCGACGATGCGCTGGCCGCGATCGGCAGCGGCCCCCACGTGCCGCTGCCCCGCTATGACGACCATGCGACCGATGCGATACTCACCGCCGCCTGGCTGCGCACCCATGCCGCGCGCCGCGACCTGTGGCATCCCGCCGACATGACGCCGTTGGTGGCGCGAACCGAAGGCTGGACGTTCGGCGTGGCCTGACCGGTATCGACGACCGTGGCCGGGCCACCAATGATGACAGCGTCGGCACCGCCGCCTACAGCGCGCCCCATGTCGCCGGATCATTATGACGCCATCGTCCTGGGCGCAGGCGCCGCGGGGCTGATGTGCGCCGCGGTGGCGGGACAGCGTGGGCGACGGATATTGCTGGTCGACCATGCCGACGAACCGGGACGCAAGATCCTGATCTCCGGCGGCGGGCGGTGCAATTTCACCAACCTCCATACCGCGCCCGACCGCTATCTGTCCGCCAACCCGCATTTCGCCAAATCGGCGCTGGGGCGCTACACCGCCGCCGATTTCATCGCGCTGGTCGACCGCCACGGCATCGCCTGGCATGAAAAGACGCTCGGCCAGTTGTTCTGCGACGGATCGGCGAAACAGATCGTCGCGATGCTCCTCGACGAAGCCGCGGCGGGTCAGGTCGATCTGTCGCTGGGCCACGCGATCACCGATATCGCTTATGCCGACGGGTATCGCGTCCGCGTCGGCCCTCGCGTCGTGACCGCACCCGCGCTGGTGCTCGCGACCGGCGGACCTGCCATCCCGAAGCTCGGCGCGACCGGCTTCGCCTATGGCGTCGCGCGCCAGTTCGGGCTGAAAATCGTCGAACCGCGCCCGGCGCTCGTCCCGCTGACGCTGGGCAACGACGATGCGCTGTTCCGCGACCTGTCGGGCGTCGCCGCCCCGGTCGAGGCGCGCGCGGGCAAGGCGCGGTTTCGCGAAGCCGCATTGTTCACGCATCGCGGCCTGTCGGGACCCGCGATCCTGCAGGTGTCGAGCTATTGGCGGCATGGCGAGGATATCGCGATCGATTTCCTCCCCGATATCGCCCCCGACTGGCTTACCGACGCGAAGCGGCGTCAGCCGCGCGCCACGCTGCGGCGATTGCTGGGCGCGACCCTGCCCGATCGGCTTGCCGACGCGCTGGCCGCGCGACTCGGGATCGGTGAACTCGGCGCGGCCACCGATCGCCGCCTGGCCGACGCGGCGCGGACGCTGGCGGACTGGCCCTTCCATCCGGGCGGCACCGAAGGCTTCGCCAAGGCGGAGGTGACCGTCGGCGGAATCAGCACCGCGGAGCTGTCGTCGCGGACCATGGCCGCGCGCCGCATGCCGGGGCTCTACGCGATCGGGGAGGCGGTCGACGTCACCGGCTGGCTGGGCGGGTATAATTTCCAATGGGCCTGGGCCAGCGGCTGGGCGGCGGCGCAGGACCTGTAGCGCCACCCGCACGACCATTGACGATTGCGCGGCGTCCCGACCGGCTTTAGCCGATGCGCATGTACCGCTTCCTCCTCCCCCTGTCGCTGCCCGCCGTCCTGCTGGGACTGGCGGCCCCCGCGATCGCCCCCGCCCGCACCGCGCCGGGCATCGTCCATGTCCGGCTCGACACCTCGGCCGGGCCGATCACGCTGGCGCTCGATGCGCGGCATGCGCCCAAGACGGTGACCAATTTCCTGCAATATGTCGACGACGGCCGGTTCGACGGCATCCAATTCTATCGCGCGGCCCGGCGGAAGGACGCGCCGACACAGGGGTTCATCCAGGGTGGCATCCGCACCGACGCGCGCCGGATCCTGCCCCCCTTCCCGCTCGAAACGACCGCGCAGACGGGGATCAGGCACGTCGACGGCACGATTTCGATGGCGCGGCGCGGCGATCCGAGTTCGGCGGGGGGCAATTTCTTCATCACCGTCGGCCCCATGCCCAGCATGGACGCGCATGGATCGTCGGTCGGCTATGCCGCCTTCGGCCATGTCGTCGGCGGGATGGCGACCGTCCGCCGCATCCTCGCGCGGCCCACCGGTGGCCGGATGGGCGGCCAGATTTTCCTCAAGCCCGTCGCGATCACCCGCGCCGTCCGGCTCGATGGCAAAGCGAAACCAACGGGTTACGTCAAACCCTGGCTCGAAAAGACTCGCAAGGAGGCGCGCTAGCCTCGGGCCGGTGCGCCGCGCCCGGCGCACCCTTCCCTAAACGACGGGTTGCTCTTAAGAGGGGTCGTCCCTACTTAGGCCGACTTCATGCCATTTTCTCATCTCCCCCCGCTTCTCGCCGAGGCGCTCACCGCGCGCGGCTATACCTCACCCACCCCGGTCCAGGCCGCGGTCATCGAGCCGGAGGCCGCCGGGCGCGACCTCGTCGTCTCGGCGCAGACCGGATCGGGCAAGACCGTTGCGTTCGGGCTCGCCATGGCGACCGAATTGCTCGGCGATGGCGGTACGCCGCCGCCCGGCCTGCCGATCGCGCTGATCGTCGCCCCGACCCGCGAACTCGCGTTGCAGGTCAGCCGCGAACTCGCCTGGCTGTACAAATCGGCGAACGCGCGCATCTCGACCTGCGTCGGCGGGATGGACGCCAGCAAGGAACGCCGCAGCCTGGCGCACGGGACGCATATCGTCGTCGGCACGCCGGGCCGGTTGCGCGACCATCTCGAACGCGGCGCGCTCGACCTGTCGGCGCTCAAGGTCGCCGTCCTCGACGAAGCGGACGAGATGCTCGACATGGGCTTCCGCGAAGACCTCGAACAGATCCTCGACGCCGCGCCCGAAGGCCGCCGCACGCTGATGTTCTCGGCGACGATGCCCAAGCCGATCGTCGCACTGGCCAAGCGTTATCAACGCGATGCGCTGCGTATCTCGACGGTCGGTGAAGATCGCGGCCATGGTGACATCAGCTATCAGGCGGTCGCCGTCGCCCCGGCCGATATCGAAAACGCGGTCATCAACCTGCTGCGCTTCCACGAAGCCGAAACCGCGATGCTGTTCTGCGCCACGCGGGACAACGTTCGCCATCTCCACGCCAGCCTGGTCGAACGCGGCTTCCACGCGGTCGCGCTGTCGGGCGAACATTCGCAGAATGAACGCAATGCCGCGTTGCAGGCGCTGCGCGATCGCCGTGCCCGTGTCTGCGTGGCGACCGATGTCGCCGCGCGCGGGATCGATCTGCCGACGCTCAGCCTGGTCGTCCATGTCGAATTGCCGCGCGATGCCGAAACGCTCCAGCATCGCTCGGGCCGGACGGGTCGTGCGGGCAAGAAGGGCACCGCGGTCCTGATCGTTCCGTATCCGCGACGTCGACGTGTCGACATGATGCTGAAACAGGCGAAGATCGCGTGCGAATGGATCAAGGCGCCCTCCGCCGACGATATCCGCGCGCAGGATCGCGAACGGCTGATCGAAACGCTGATGGCACCGGTCGAGATCGACGATGAGGATCGGGCGCTCGCGACCCGGCTGATGGCGGAAAAATCGCCCGAGGATATCGCCGCCGCGCTGGTCCACGCGCATCGCGCCAGCATGCCGCAGGCCGAGGATCTGCTCGACGGCGACGGTGCCCCGCCCCAGTCCGATCGTGGCCAGGGGCCGCGCGCCGGTTTCGAGGATATCGTCTGGTTCCGGATGAACATCGGGCGTCGCCAGAATGCGGACCCGCGCTGGGTGTTGCCGCTGATCTGTCGGCGCGGCCATGTGACGAAGTCGGAAATCGGCGCGATCCGTATCGGCCCCAACGAAACCGCCTTCCAGGTGCCCCGATCGGTCGCCGCGCGCTTCGCCGCCGCGATCCAGCGCACCGCGCAGGGCAATGAGGAAGAAAGCGGCGTCGCCTTCGAACCGATGGCCAATCCGCCCGAACAGGGCGGCGCCCCGCGTGGCCCCCGCGCGCCCCGCGACAATGCCGCGCGCCCACCGCGTGACGGTGGCGCGCGTCCGCGCAGCGGTCCCGGCGGCGGGTCGGGCGGCGGCGCGTCGGGCGGCGGTCGCCCGCCCGCCAAACCCTATCGCGGCAAGCCCACGCGCTCGGCGTGACCGATCGCGCTGCCGGCGGCGTCCGCATCCTGGTCGATGCGGATGCCTGCCCGGTAAAGGACGAAATCTACAAGGTGGCGTGGCGGCACGAGGTGCCCGTGACGATCGTCGCGAACAGCCATTTCCGCCTTCCCGTCCATCCGCTGATCGCGCGAATCGTCGTCGACGACGGGTTCGACGCGGCGGACGACTGGATCGCTGATGCCGCCGATGCCACCGCCATCGTCATCACCGCCGATATCCTGCTTGCCGACCGTGCGCTGAAGGCGGGGGCGACCGTGCTGGCCCCGACGGGCAAGGCCTTTACCACCGCCTCGATCGGCGGCGCGATCGCGACGCGCGCGATCATGGCGGATTTGCGCGCAGGCGGCGATGTGATCGGCGGCCCCGCCCCGTTCCAGAAAAGCGATCGATCGCGGTTTCTGTCGGCACTCGACGCGGCGCTCGTCAGGCTGCGTCGCGCCTGACATCGATGGTGCGGGCGGTGGGAATCGAACCCACACTCCTTGCGGAACCGGATTTTGAGTCCGGCGCGTCTACCAATTCCACCACGCCCGCACATCGGCGCCGGTTTCCCGGACGGTCGCTGCACCTAGAGCGAAAAATCGGGACGGGCAACCGCGTTTGACGGGTCATCGCATCAGTTGACGGGCGGGCGGTGGCGATAGCTCAGCGCCTCGGCGATGTGCAGCCGCCCGACCGCATCCGATCCCGCCAGATCGGCGACCGTCCGCGCGACGCGCAGCACCCGCGAATAGCCGCGTGCGGACATGCGCGTCGCGGCCGCCGCCTGCGCCAGCAGCGCGCGCCCCGCCTCGTCGGGTGTCGCCACCTGGTCGAGCAGCGCGCCGTCGGCCTCGGCATTCGTCCGCACCGCCGCGTCGCGATACCGGTCGGCCTGTACCTTGCGTGCCGCCGCGACCCGCGCCCCGACCTCGCGCGACCCCTCGGCGGGCGGCGGCAGGACCAGATCGGCGGCGCTGACCGCGGCGACATCGACGTGCAGGTCGATCCGGTCCATCAACGGCCCCGACACCTTCGCCTGATAATCCGCCGCGCACCGTGGCGCGCGCGCGCAGGCGCGGCTGGCGTCGCCCAGATGTCCGCAGCGGCACGGGTTCATCGCCGCGATCAGCTGGACCCGCGCCGGAAACGTCACATGCGCATTCGCCCGCGCGACGCTGACCGTGCCAATTTCGAGCGGCTGACGCAGCGAATCGAGCACCGCGCGTTGGAATTCGGGCAGTTCGTCGAGGAACAGCACGCCCAGATGCGCCAGGCTGACCTCCCCCGGCTTCACCTTCAGCCCGCCCCCGGTCAGCGCCGCCATCGACGCCGAATGATGCGGCGCGCGGAACGGCCGGTTGCGCGTCAGCCTGCCCCCCGCCAGCGATCCCGCCACCGACTGCACCATCGACACCTCGAGCGCCTCGGCGGGATCGAGTGGGGGGAGGATCCCGGGCAGACATGACGCCATCAGCGATTTGCCCGCCCCCGGCGGCCCGCACATCAACAAGTTCGGTGACGCTACACGTTAACTCTCGCGGCACCGATTCAGTATAAAAATCTATTTGTTTTCAATGCGTTGACCGCTTTCTTGCGCGCTAATATCCTCTGAGGCGTCGATTAGGCACGCTTTGGAGATTTTATCATGATCGAGGTTTTGGATATCGAGCCGCGCCACCTGAAGGGCACTGGCAAGGACGGCAGGAACTACGACTTTTACGTCCAGAAGACACGCGTCGAGAGCATCGACCGCGATGGTATCGAGACGACCGACGTTGTCGAGGTTCAGTCGGAGCCCGGCGAGGTTCTCACCCCTGCTGATGACTACATCGTTCATCCTGCGTCGGTTTATGCCGCCAACGTGCTCGGCAAGGACGGCCGCACCCGCAAGCGATTCTCTATCCCTGGCAGTCCAAAGCTGATCCGCTTCGCCGACTTGGCGAAGGAGCTGGGTTACGTGAAGTCTCAGGCGATCGCGAAGGCGGCCTGATCATGAGCGCCTTCTCCGCTTTCATTTCTTTTCCTCATCCTCGTTCGGATGCGGAACTTGTTGCTGCAGCGATCGAGAATCTGCGTTCCGTGCAGGAATGCCTCGAAAAGGATATTGAGGGAGGCGTTCGTCTTGAGCTGGGCAATGCTGAAGACAAGATTCGGCATCTCATCCGTCGTGCCACATCTCGTCGTCTTCGCGCCGAACGCTATCCGGCCTGATCGATGGCGAAGGCCTTCCTCGTCTGCGACGCTAACCTCATCGACGGAGCTTGTCCTGACGGGCACTCATCGTGGGTTGCGTCGACCGAGGTTGATCCCTTCGCCATCCCCACCCCCGAACACTTCGCCGCCAGCTTCAATGGTGCTGTCGCAGTGCTATTTCCCGTGATTGTCATGACGTTCTTCGTCGCCTGGGCGGTGCGCATGATCCTGGAGGCGATTGACTGATGCAACTCGACCTTTCCGCGCTGACTAACGTCGTCGATGGCGTTGTTGTCACTTCCGCGATCCTCGTCGTCGGATCCATCCTTATGATCCCTCGCCTCGCCCTTATGGCCGTTCGATGGGTCAAGGGGGAGGTTGGGGGGGGTGCTGACTCGAGCGAACGCGGGATCTGGTATGACGCAGAGGGCACCCCGCGATACGTCGACGGAAACATGGACATCGCGACTGGTGCCGCTCGTCGTTTCAAGGACGATTACTCATGACCGTTGATGTCTCTTCGCTCATTGCGGCGATCGATCCTGCCCTCGTTACCGCTGCTATCCTTGGTGTCGGTGCCGTCCTGGTCGTCCCTCGTTTGGCGCGCATGGCTGTTGGCTGGGTGAAATATCAAGTTGGTGGATACGATGGGGATTTCGAGGATGAATATTCATACGACGCCCCCAAGACATTGAATGATGAGAATTATTTGGAGTTGCAAGGAGTCTATTCAGCAACATTCGATTTTCGAAATCCTGACCGTCCACTTTTCGCCGATTGGCTCGAAGAAAAGGGATACGATGTGGATCAATACTATTCTCGCAACGAATAGATTTTAGGGATCCCCTAGGGGAGGGCGTGCCGGCCGCCAACTGACCGGCAGGAGGAAGTGAATATGCGTAAGTTTGGTCTTGCCGCGATTGCGGCCTCGATGGCGGCTGCTGGCCCTGCGTTCGCGCAGACGGCGGGCGTCGACACGTCGTCGCTGACTGGTGCAGTCGACGGCACCGTCATCACCACGGCGATTCTCGCCGTTGGTGCACTGATGATCACCCCCCGTCTCGCCAAGATGGCGATCCGCTGGGTGAAGGGTTCGGTCAACTGATCGTATCTGGGGGCAGGTTCGCCCTGCCCCCTCATCACAACAAATCATTTAGGAGGCATCATGTGGGATCTTTCCGTTTTCTTGCTCGTGGGCCTTCTTCTGATACTAGCGCTCTTTATGGTCTTCGCGCCCTCTCGCTGACAGCGATTGCCTCACTGGCTCTCGCTAGCCAGCCAGCATTTTCAGAGACCACACCGAAGACCGACTGGTTGACGCCAGGTGCTTACAGCACCGACGCGATGTCCCAGCGTCCAGAGGTGAAGGAGCCGAACATGCGGCTTCAAAATTTCCTCGGCTCCACGTTTGAGCGCCGAATGATCCGGCGCGGAGCTGGTGCCGCCGCTGCCACGGCGGGTGCCGTTGCGCTCACAGCTGCAATTCCATCTACGTCTTGGGCAAACACCGCCAAGCGCGCAGGCGCAGGTCTTGCGGGTGCCGCTGCTGGCTTCGCAACCGCGTGCGCCGCTGGCGCCGCTGTTGGATTGATCGGGGCTGCCGTCACTGGTGGGACATCTATCGTCGCGGGTTGCACTGCGTGGGGCTTTCAGGGTGCTGTAATTGGAGGATGGATCGGCGCGACCACCGTGTGTGTCGACGAGTCTTGTAAAATTAAAGCGCCAACCGGCGATGCCGCTAACAGCGGAGGCCTAACTGGTGACGGCGTCAAAGGTTCTTCTGCATCTGACGCCGCAGGGGACACTGGCCTGATTGCAACAAGCTGCACGCGCTACAGTTCACTGGTAGGCTGCAACTTCGGCGGCAACCTTGCTGATGTCTACTCGCGTATCGGTATGAATCGGACGTTCCCCTGCACGATTCAGGGCAGCGGTTTGCAGGTCAGCGAGTGCATGTTCGCCCAGGCTGTTCAACCTACGCAGACTGACAGCCAGGGCCTTGCAACGTTCCAATTCCTCGGCGGAGGACCGCCTGTCGCTAGGAACTCCATGAAGGTTCTCTTTCCACAGATGATCGGCGCCTACGATACGGATCAGCGTTGTGCTGGCCAGCATTGTTGGATGGTTGGCGATGCCCTTCCCTACATCTCTGCGTCCACGTTCCCGAGGTCTGTCGTCGTTCTTATCGGATCGGTGCAGACGTTTGCCGATAAGGCGTCTGTTCCTCAGCAAGAATTGAAGATTCCGCCAAATCGGGCCGCTTGGGCTGATCTACTGTCCGACAAGCTGGATGCGCAAACTTCACAGCTCAAAGTGTCGAACGAGCTGCTCGCCGCAATGGCTAACCAGGCGTTGCGAGATGCTGGTGACACTTCTGTCGACTCTGATCCCGTCACGCCTGCCGAGATCCAGCAGCTTAAGACTGCTCGTCCCGATTTGACGCCGACCGTTGGTGATCTTGTGCGACCTTACGACAACGTTGGTCGCGACCCTCAAGGTGCAAGCGAGACAAAGCCTGCCATCGCACCGACGCCTGTTTCCATTGTGAACAACTCGCCGACCGGATCGACCGATACCGTCCAGCGCACGCGCGAAGAGTCGGACCAGGAACTCGACAACGATCCGGGCTTGATCGGCGACATCATGGCTCCGGCGAAGGATTTTCTTGCAAACAGCTTGGGGAGCTGGATGCACCCGAATGTATCTCTGCCGCCAGTGCAATGCCCGGTGATCTCAATCGATTTGCCAACGCTGTTGGGGCGCCAGGATCTTTCGAACCCAGCTGACAGCTCGATCGAATGTGATTGGCTTGAGCAGCAACGTCCGAAGTTCCTCGGCTTCCTGCACGTCGTCATTCTCTTCCTTGCGGCACGCCGCATCATGCAGGCGTGATCCGATGGGTGTCGCGTCATTCTTCACTTCGAAGGCGGTCGGAGGATCGCTTGGCTATCTGACGAAGGGCATCGGTTCGAAACTGATTGCCTTCGTCGTCTGCGTCTTCGTGTTCCAGGCGGCCTTTTCGCTGCTGACTACGCTGATTCCATCGCTCGACCTGACGAACCTTTTCTCCGGTCTGCCGTCCGCCGTCGTTTACGGCCTATGGTATATCGACGCCCCGTTCGCCTTTAACGTCCTTTTGCCAGCCTACGCGACGTCGTTCTTCATTCGCCGCATTCCGGTGATCGGCTGATGTTCGACCACATCCTCTATGTCGTGGTCGGTTCCGTTGTCGCCTGGCTTGTTCGTCGTGTCCTCTGGCGCATGACTAGGGAGACTTGACGTGCTGACATTGCTTATTTGGCGGTTCATCTTCACGCTGATTGCCATCGCCTATCTCATTCGAACCGGCTGGTTTGAAGACGTCGTCCATTTCTTAAAAGGTGACGAAGATGGCTTCTGAAACCGTATTTGCCTACGTTGGCCCCAAGGGCTCCGGCAAGACCCACGAGGGCACTAAGCGTGCTGTCGAAGCCGCCCGTGCGCGCCGCGGCTGCGTCGTCATCATTCCCGAGCTCGACGTTTCGAAAGTCGCCGAACTCGTGGGAATTCCGCTCGCCGAGTTGTCGACGTTTTTCCGGGTTTACGACTACGACGCTGTCGACCTTCCGAACTTCTGGCCTGACGAAAAGCGCCTTAAGCTGACGAAGTCGGCTGATGGATCGTTCGTGCCCGGACCTGAATTCTCGCCCACTGGTTGGCGGGAGAGCATCGTTCGCGCGGGCGACCTTGTCATCATTGACGAAGGCTGGCGTTGGCTGGAATCATCGAAGACGATCCCACCGAAGTTCAAGACGGCGTTGCACATGGCTCGTCACTGGCGCGGACCTGTTCGATGGGATGATCCGGACGAGGCTGCTCGCTGGCTTCGAGATCCGTGTAATTCCTCAACTTGTCTACCTTGCAGAGTGCACCAGCCAAACGAATGCCCCGTTTTTGACGGGAATGGCATTTGGCACCCAGGCATGGGTGGCCCACGCGATAAGGGCGGCGATGGCACGCAGCTGGTATCGACCAACATCCTCATCCTCACGCAGGATTACAGCGCGCTCGACAATCGGCTCCGCAAGCAGGTCGACCAAATCAGCGACATCCGCAGCTATAAGGACGAGACGCTCCCTGGCTGGTTGCAAGCGATCGCGAAAAAGCTGCCGTTCGCGTGGGCAAAGGGCATGGTTACGGACGGTCATTACAGCGTTTCGACGTTCGACGGTCATCGCCTGCCTGAGCGCAAGACGAAGGCGTATCAGACCAATCGCAAGAGCTTTGAAAAGCTCCCCCATCTGCCTCAGATTCATGGCCTGTTTGAGAAGGCGGGTGGTCAGGCTTTGGAGGTCGCGGTCGACAAGCGCGGCGGGCTCGATCAGGATTCCCGCTACGGCCATATCATCTGGCTCATCGGCGTTTTCGCCGTTGCGATACCTATCTTGCTCTTTCTCGCCGGTTCTAAACTGACGAAGATGATGGGTCATGGCGATGCCAAGAAGGTCGCTGCGCCGACGGCATCAACTGCGCCGCCCAATCCGGGTGCCGCCGCGGCTGATCAGAATTCATCGAAGCCTCGGATCAAGCCCCTGGGCGTCGCCCGCGTCGTTGGCACGATTGGCGGCTCAGCCGTCGTCGTGACCCCGAGCGGCCTCGTCCGGATGGGCAAGGCAACGGAACTAGTTCGCACTCAGGAAGGATGGTTTGGTGATGTTGAAGGTTCGCATGTGGACGCCTGGAGCGCTCCTGTCGGGGGTCGTGTTGGTCGCGATAGCCTCGGGGTCGATGGCCCTGGCGCAAGCATCGCCGGAGCGGTCGCAGGCTACTAAGCCGGTCGCGGCACCGGTCCTAGACCTCGTTGGCGTTAGCCTCAGTGATCTCGTCCGCCTGTATCTCTCGCGTCTGGACCCTGACCGGTCCTACGTCGGCTGCGCTTCGCTCGTTGCCGACCGTCGACTAGTGTCGGTCCGGGCACCTGCCACGCTGACTGTATCGGCTATCAGCGGCCTTCTGCGCCGTCACGGCTATGTGTTTACCGAACAGGATGGTGTCACCTACGTCTGCCCCCCTGGGGGCGATGGCGGAGCATCAGGTACGTCTGGACGCACCTTCCAGTCCGCGACTCCTGAGATGGCTTCCTACGGTCCCCTAAACCCCGCACCTGGCATCGGTCAGGAACAATATGCTCAGCAACCGGCTCAGTCCTCTGCAACGCCGATGCAGCAACTATCCTATCAGGCGCGCACGCCTGTCGATCGCCTCATCGCCTCGGGCTGGATTTTCGCGGGCTGCATCGAGACTGACCAGGGCGATCGCGTTTCCCTGAAAGGGCCGCAAGGCTACATGACCTTCAGTCGAAAGGACGTCGAGAAGTCGGACGCGGGCGTTTATCTGCGTTGCCGGATCTGATCGGGGACCCTGCACGGACGCAGTCCGCGCGGGAAAGCCCCGATCAGATCCGGTGCCAGGTCAACGCCCGTTGCCCGTCCCTTTTGCACTAACGAACGCTTTGATCCTTGCCAGCTCGGCAACTTCAGGGCTTACTATGATGTCCGCAGCAGCCTTCTCTCGCGGCCCGATTGCCATGCTTGTCATTATGCCCTTTGGGGCAAGGTAGTCGTCAGCAAACTTCCGCACTTTTGTGAAGACCGTTTCCACGACATCCAGCATCCGCCGCAACTTCGTTTTTATGGCTTCGGACTCATCCCGATTAGCCTCAGCTTCGTCGGTCGCTATCCTCGCCTTCGCAAGCTCCCTGTCTAGTGCCAGCTGTGTCGACGCGGCGTCGTCCTCCGCCTTTTTGCGCATGATTGCTTGCGCCATCATAAATTCATACGCCTCGCGCTCCGCCTTGGTTCGCACATCGATCGCGAACTCTTCAGCTTCGCGACGTATTCGAGCAGCATCCAGTTCGGCCCTAGCGGTCATTTCAGTCTGATTCATTAGTTCCTCCTTTAGTTCTTTCGTTAGTTCGGCTTGCTCGGCCTGCCACTGTTTCAGCGGCTTGTGTCTTACGGTGCCCGATGGCCTGTCCTCGCCGCGCTGCAGTCCAAACTTAGCCATCGCTGCCGCATATTCAGTGACGATTTTCTTCATTGCCATCGGCCCGGGCAGCACTTTTTCGCTGCTCAACCTCCAAGCAAGGATCGGGCGCCCATCATCATCCCGAGCCTTCTCGCGGCCGTCCGCCCGGTATTGCGCGGGTATGATCAGGGCGTGCACATGAGGGCTTGCTTCGTCCGGATGAAACATCACCGATGCCAGAAGATGACGACCAAACCGCCCTTCCAAATACGCGAGTTGCTCACTCTTCCATTCGTCGACGAGGTCGAGCGTTTCCCGTGATGCCTTCTCGCCAGGCACCCAACCGCGAGACGCCCAATATTCTGGCGAGGCCGCAAGCACGATCTCGATCGCGACGTTGCCGTCCTTTTTCAGCTTTTTGATGTCCAGACGTTTTAGGGCTCTTGCTACGTCACGATGTGGCTTTTTCGAGCCGATCAGCACTTCCACTGGTGCCGCATCGACGTCTGCGTTTGGCGTGTGGACGCTGCGTGAGTTGTGCAGTCCAGTAGCCACCAGATGTCGACCGGCCTTAATCTTGGCGTGTCGGATTATCGCAAACGCCTTCACGCCGCATCTTCCTTTATATCCTTCAGTGCATCACCTAAGTCGCGGACGAGCTTTTTGACGTCCTCCACCTCAAGGTTGACGTCATACTGATTACAATCTGTGACCGTGATTAAGTGCTTGTTAAGACGCGTATCGAAATGCGGTGCCACTTTGAATGTCCCGTTGCGATGGTAGGTATTCCACATTTTGACGCCCTCCGATTGTCTCTGTGACCTATATAGTCTGTAGCAATCGAAAGTTCTTCCCCCCATCGAGTGGAACTGGACAAAATAGTTAGAATAACTCTGTCACTCAGGACGGAGATGCTTCACATCTCCTCTGAGCCAAGGGCGTCTGCGCACCCCTTGGAACCCCTGCAATCGCCCTGGCGGGCGAGCCAGTTGCACTATGACGCCCAGCCATATGGGGGCGGCGTCTACGTGCAACAGGCAAAGAAAAAGCCCCGACCCAAGGGGACCGAGGCTCATGTCGTCGTCGTTCGTTAATCACGCGGCGATTGTGATCGTCTCGTGAAGGTTGTTCCACCGTTCCCACCAGATCAGATGTCCGAGGTTCCTATCGCTATAATCTTGAACGAAGTTGTCGCCGCTGATCTCCTGAAGTCCCGTCAGCGCATCCACGCGACCGTCTCGGACGCCCTCCGCTACCTTCGCCATCTCGTCGATCCTATTCAGGATCTTCAGCGTGCTCGGCTTCAGTTGTGTATTGCTCGTCATCGCATTTCTCCTGCCGACTATCCGGCAGTCACTATATGTTCCTCCCTCTCGTGTTTAAACACTCCCTAAACCCGGTTGAAACCCGGTTAAATCCCGGCGAAAGTCCGTTCACCATCGTTTTTGATTCTTTGTAGATGATGTTTCGTCAGTGCATGATGCCCTAGCAGGGAGAGAAAAAATGACAGTGATTCGCCGCAAACCAGTATTGACGGCATTTGCCGTGGTAGCTTCGTTTGCCTTATCCGCGATGGTTTCGGCGCAGCAGTCGCCGCAATACAAAATTGCTGGTGTAAGCCGCGGTATGAAGGGGCCAGAAGTAAAAGCGAAGATGGCCGCTGCAGGATATAAGCTCAAAAGCGAAAATCGTGCTGAATCGTTCAGCCAGCTTGTTGCATTTGAAAAGGCCAAGGCCACTGGCTCACGTTATCAGACTCCTACATTCACAGAGCCAATGTTCCAGACGTGGGAAAAGCCGGGCGAAATGATCAATCTTTGGTATGTTCAAGCCCCTAGTGGAAATGTTGTTAAAGCTGGTAATTATCAGTTTTCTGGATCCGCTGTTGATCCGGCTGTCGTCAAGTCCACTTTGGTATCAAGGTATGGTCCGCCCAAATTAGTGGTTGGCCCGCGCATGAACTGGTGCGCAAAACCAGCGACTGGTTGCAAATCCAATCAAGAGTATATGTCGTTTCAAAGCGCGCGTGTCGACATCGGAGGCCCGACTAATGAAGAGGGCTTACGTCAACTTATTGCCGACACGGCCAGACAGTCCTTGCCAGCGTCTAAACCCAGCTTCTGAGGGACGAGCCTACCTCCGCAGCATGATCCACTTACGCGCCCAGCCCGACGTGGGCGACGCTCCGGTGGATCATGCAGGACATTGTTCTGACCGGGGGCGAGAACTACGCCGAATCTGAACGTCAACAGCCGCCTGGTTGTCTGGGGCGTCAGGACCGCCTGATGGCAGTTGGCCTGCTGTCAGCTACCACCGCACCGCTCCGCTCTACTATCGTCCTCCTGACTATGTCGATCGTCAATCGACATCGTTGCCTCATCCGGCTAGCCTGTTGTGATGATCTATGTCGTTGTTTCAGTTATTGCCTTGTGGATCCTGGCTGCCTTGTTCGGCGTCGGTAAGAACACGGTCTTTACGAAGCCTCACACGATGTCCGACAAGATGCTCGAGCGAACAGTTGTTCTCACTCAGCGCATCATGGACAGCTCTGACATTGGTTCGAAGCGATGGACCGAGAGCAGCAACAAATTTTCGGCTGCCGTAGATGAACAGCGCCGCCGCGCCGGTTTGCCGCCGTTCAAGGAACAGATGGAACGCTACCGCGCGGAGCAGGCCGCATACCGCCCTGATCTCGACGCCGACTAGTCAGGCTTGCTCTGGTTCTCAGTTTTGCTTTTGCGCGCAGCCGCTTCAGCCAGCTCCGCCGTCGCTTTGATGAGCGCGACCATCTTCGCATTCGTATCCTCGACCCACGACGTTGTCAGTGCAAGCGGCTGCTTTCCGCGGCGCACGAAGGGGACGAGACTGTTCACCTCGCCAGCTTCGTTCGTCTGCGTCACATACCAGTGCGGCTGATGCGCCATTGCGTTCCGGATCGACTTCAGCTCGCCCAGTCCTGTCGATAACGTCTTCGCCGCGTCCGCACCGATCAGATGCGGCGCGATCGTCGACACGGCATTGATGCGCCGTTCGAACGTCAATGCGTTCAGGATGCACTCGTCGAAGGCCTCCTGCACGTCCTGAAGGAGCACCCTGTCGCCGAGGAAGTAGAATACGATGGTCGCCGATAGGTTGCGCTCGACCGTGAATGAGCCAGCGAGGACTCCACCCCTGATCTGGCGTACCCATTCGTAGATGTCGGCCTTCCGCTTCTCCAGATCGAATCCGGCAGCTAGCGGCGGGCGCGGCTCCGGCCACATGATTGCACCGTCCACGATCATGCCTTCGGCTCCTGCATCGCCGCCGCTGCGGCGCGTATGTCTTCGCGGCGGGACTCGTGAACATAAACCTGCACCTGGACGATACCGGCCTCCTTGCGGCGGTGTCGCAGATCGGCCTGGTAGTCAGCGTTCTTCGGGTGCGGCATCACGCTGCCGCCTTGAGCAGCTTGCGGACCAGAGCGAGCCGACTCTTCTCCAATCCGAATTCTTCGCGATCTTCCTTGCGGCACGCGATGTGGAACTTCAGGTCGATGACTGATGCTTCCAGCTGGTCGCGATTCATCTCTGGATACCTCAAGGGGGCATCCTTCAGGATCTTCTTGGCATTGTTGTATTCTGCAATCTGCTGGTCGTTGATCATGTTTGCCTCCTTCTCTCTTGATGCCTAATCTTACTAGTAATACGCTTGGGTGTCAAGCATGGTTCCGAACAAAATAAAATAAATGCGACGAACCGTTAGATGGGGGGCAGTCAAACCGATCTAACCGACGATCGCCGCACTCTTCTCAAAGCAACTTCGCCGCAAACTGATGTTTTCGTGTCACGATGACGTCGTCACATTCACCACCCGGTCCAAACGTCCGAAAGCCACAACTCCGACGTCAGTGACTTCGCACCCAATTCCCCGCACGTCGGCGTCATCGTCAGGTTTTGGCAAAAAAAATTATCGCTGAGGTCTAGGCACCCACTTGCGGCATATCACGACGTCGTCCATGATGATCTCACCGAAGTGCAACCTCTTGCTGCCGATCAAGGGCGATCGGAGAACGTTACATTCGGGATCGCCGCTGGTCCGGCTTGTGCAGGCACCTTATTAGGTTCGCAAAGCCTGGCAATGATCCTCCCAAAACTACGGATACGCGCGCTTCGCGTCGATCCGTCTTCAAGGATCGTTCTCCATGGCTAATATCATTCAGACCCTCGATCGCATCGTGCAACACCGCGAGCTCGTTCCGGTCTACTATCACCGTCCCACCAGAAGCTTTATCGTCACCGGACTGAGCAAGACCGCTGGTGGTGCTGTCGTTGTCGCTATCGACGGCTCACTGGTCGACACTTTCGCCAGCAAGCGTGACGCGCTGTTCGAACTCAACCACAAGTAAAAAGAAGCAGGCGGACTAGCCACCTGCTTCCCGAGCGTCGAACAATTCAGACTGTTCGATAATAGCACCTAGGCGCTCATATACAAGTGGCCGTTCGCCTCTCCGAGAGAGGCTACCATGAACAATTCGATTTCTTCGATCTACCATCGTCCGACCATTTCGGCTGCGCGTAAGCTCATAGACGAGCTCGAGCAGGTAGGACACATCGCTTCGGTTGAGAACGTCGTTCTCAAATCGAAGTCGACCATTATCCTCACGTTCGCGAACGGCTTCGTGACGCGTATCGTCTACTCGACGTCGGTTCTCGAACGCATCTTCGGGACCGAGCTGTGAGCGCGCCTTCCGCAGGCCAGCGGGCCATCGTCCTCGACGCCCACGACGTCGAGGGCATTCTCGACTCCCTTGATGCCCTCGCCTCCGTCTTCGCCATGGCGCGCAGCACCCTGTCCGGTGCCGCATTCGTCATCGCGTTTAACCAGGAACTCCGCGCGAAGCACGACCTCGCCGAGCCGATGGATCTCGTTGAAGCGGGGGTGCTGTGATGTCGTTGATCACATATTCGGGCCCTAAGGGGGCGGGCATGACCTATGAGCCCATCGACTGGGCGTGCCACGGTAAGCAGCCGTTTAGAAACCGCCACGACGCTGCCAAGGCCATCGATCGTTCCGGCCGGTCCATGAAGCGTCATCGCTCACGCGGCTCCTGCGAGGCGTACCGCTGTTTCGCATGCGGCGCATGGCATTTCGGAGCGGGCAAATGAGCCGCCCAATGCAGCGCAAAGCTGCGCGTCGTAAGACGCAGATCCGTCCCGTGTCGTTCCTTTATGTTCTGGGCCAGGAGCTGGCGCTGCGGTCCCGGAACGCCGGTATCCGCATCCGGATCTCCGCGGAGGAAGCGATCAGTTACGGCGTCCATCGCGAGTATTTGTTTCACCGAAACGGATCCATGCGGGTGAACGCCGTCCATGTATTTTCGTCCGTGAAGGGTTCGATGGCGTGCGTTCCGACTAAGCACGTCAGCCTCGATATGGATACGATCGACGCCCGTCGCTGGGGCATCTGGCATGACATCGAGCTTGATGACGTCGCTGACCTGATCCGATGGTCGTTTGAACTCGATCCTGCCGCGTTTGATCGTGAGGATGACCGGTATGACGAATACCAGAAGCAGGAGGAGTACGACCGCTACGCCGACCTCGACCCGATCGATGACCTTGAGGTCGTCGACTGGAGGGTAGCTGCATGAGCGCCCCTCTCAGCTCTCTATCGGACCATTCCGTCCTCGTGCAGACGGCCTCCCAGGAACGCGATTCCCTCTCGGTAGATCTGCGCGAAGCGGGAGCAGATCTTATAGTACAGGAGCAGTGTTGTAGAAAGGTCAGCGCTGCTGACATTGTCGTCGCTCTTGAGATCAATGAAACGCAAGGTCGTAAGGCGCGCGAGAAGCGCAAGGCGAAAGCCAAACTTAAGCCTAAAAACGGCTTCTGGCCATGTGGTCACGCGGAGACGTTTGCCGACTTCGGCTCCTGTTACACCTGTGAACGGGAAAATCCTCCCGTGGACCGCGAACTCAGCCGTCGCCGTATCGATCGCCGCCAACGGGCTGCGCAGCGACTTCTCGTCGGCATCGCTCCCCTTTCGTGCGATGAGCGGATCGAAGCGGCACGCAAATGGGCTCCGACCGGCGACCTAAAAAAAGTTTGGAAGTCCTTCCGTCGCGCTCATTGGTACCCGGTTACAGCTTGTGGCATTGTCCCCATTGACCTTGGTATGAGCCTCGAACAGTGGTCGTCTGGCAAGGTGGATCGACACGGTGTTTTCCGTTGTGGCAGCGTCTGGACCTGCCCTTCGTGTAGTCAACGCGTCGCTGTCACGCGATCGTCCGAGATTCGTGATGTGCAGATAAAAATCGATGATGCTGGCGGGATTACCGTTATGATTACTTGGACTATCCCCCATGATCGAGAAACCCCTCTCGCCGTATCCATGGACCGTCTGAAAAAGGCGTTTCACTTTTTTAGGCAGGATAAGCGGATCTGGAACCATTTGATCGAAAAATGCGGATATATGGGGCACGTTACTTCCACAGAGATTACGCTTGCCCTCAAGATGGATCCTCTAGACCCGTTGACGTTCTTCGACAACGGTTGGCACTGCCATGCTCACAGCATGATGGGTTTTAAGTTCGACGGTGCAAGGTCGATGAACCTGATCGAGGAAGGTGCTTTCTCGGTAATGCTGAAAGATCTCATGTTCTGCGGCTGGGCGCGTGCCGTTTTGAAGGCCGGTGCACCACGTGCACCCAGCTACGAATACGGATTCGACGTTCGCCCGGCCTGGTCGGCTACGACATACATCCAGAAAATGGAAGAAGTGAATGATCATGACGCTCCGACGAAAAAGAGATGGGGCATCGAAGCTGAGCTGACGAAGTCTTACATGAAGGAAGGACGCAAGAAATCTCGAACTCCGTTCGAGTTGCTCGATTCCGATGATCCTAAGGACCACGAGCTATTCCGCACGTATGCGCGCGCTTCGTTTGGTCGATCGCAGATTGAATGGTCACGTGGAAAATGGAACCTCCGCCTTCTTCTCGATGACCCCACAGCGATTTCAGATGAAGAGGCTGCATCCCAGCCCCCTAAATGGGACTTCGCTGACGAGTATCGTTCCAACGACGATCATGTCGTCGAACAAGTCTTTATTGCGCGTGACGATTGCTGGCGCGCTCGTAAAGCCGGAAAAAATGCAATGGCACGTGCTATCGCGGATGTTGACGGCGGCGGTTGTGAAAGCCTTGAACAGGCGCTTCGTGAAAACGGGTTTGTTGTTATCCGGGTCGAGGAAGCATACGTGAAATCGCGCCTTGTCTTTGATGAGAACATGGAGCAAGTTTCTGAGCAGCGATGGGTTTGGGTTGGTGACGACGAAAAGGAATGGACTGAGTTACAATGGTGCGATGTCACTGAGGAAGTCCATATTCCCAAGATGGTTTGGGTGACGTTTCCTGATCGGAAGACGCCTGACGCACTTGTCGATCAATCTACTGCCATCTCGATTGTCCCCGATGATCTTCCTTATTAGGCTTATCCCCGATCGGCGATGAACCCGGCTACTATCCCATCGCCGAACGGATGGATTACGACGTATTCGGCGCCGACCAGTGTCAGGCCCACGAGCCGCGTGCGCCGGTGGAATTCCATTCCGGTGATCAGCTCGTGGATCGCTCCCCCTACCTTGACCCGCGCGGCGAATCGTTCGTCCTCGTCGGCTGAATGTATCGCTTCCCGCAAGCCCTTGATCCGCTTTGCGTGAATCGCTGGCGACACCGTGCCGCGCGCCTCGATCAATGTCTCACGAAGCGCCGAGATCGCAGCTTCCTCTGTGTCGACCTCGTTCATCAACGCGGTGTAGAATTCTCGCGGCTCCGGCCGCGGCGATTCCGCGGTCATGATCAGGGCGTTTGCTGCTCGTTCCCTGGTCCTTGCCAGGTGAGCAACGCGACTGGCGAGTTCGATCTCGACCTTCCGTGATCGCGATGGTTCCGCGAAGTGCCGATCGTCGACTGCCTGCACCAGAACTGCATCTAGCACGCATCGTTCGACGATCCCGTAGTTGTAATGTGTTCCGTTTCTGCACCCTGTGCCGCGCTGATATCCATCGCAGACAAGGTAATCCTCGTGCACCCGATCGCCGTTCGCACGTATCTTCGCTCCTTTCGACCGGAACGTCATGCGTGTTCCGCATTCGCATTTCGCCAGCCCGCCGAACAGGTTATTCATCCGTCTGCCGCGACCCATCGAGCCTCTTGATCGGCTCACCATGCTCGCCAGTGCCCGTGCATGGAGATCTGCGTCGACGATCGCAGGATAGTAGCCCTCAATCGCCTCCCCAGCGGCTGTACGGGCTTCCCCGCGTGCTTTGCGCCCAGGCGTGAACTCGCCGATGACGGACGGCGACGCTAGGATCTTCTGCACGTAGCTTGCGTGCCATGCGGCTGCCCGCCCGAAAGTCGCTACGCCCTCGACGTTCAGCTCCTTCGCGATGTGGTGTTTGCCGAAGCCCGCCGCTGTTTCCTCGAAGATCCGTCGCACGATCGCCGCCCGTTCGTCGATCACGACGAACCGCCCTGGTTTTCCCTCGACAGCTAGCCATGCTGGCGCGCGTCGCGTCATGACCAACTCTTCGCCGCTTTCTACCTTGCGGCGCTTTGCCGACCATGCGGCGCGCAAACGTTCCGACTTTTTCGCTGATTCCTCGTTGCTCAGTTGGGCCTTCACGACGATCTCGATGATTTGCGCCATGTCGATGTTTTCGTCGTCGTATCGCCGATCGCCGTCGACTGTGCAGACGACGATTCCAAGCTCCGTGATCCGCATGAGCCAGACGAAGACCGTTTTGGCTTCCTGCCGACTGAGTCGATCCAGCCGCTCGACCAGCAGGATGACGCCTTGCGGATATGCGCCGTCCTCCACGTCGTCGATGAACTGGCCAAGCTTCCCACCGGCTGTATTCGCGCCGCGGAACGCACTGACGCCGTCGTCGATTATCTCGCCGACGACTGACCATCCCTTCGTTGCCGCATGCCGTCTGCATTCGTCGCGCTGGCGTTCGAGGCTGTTTCCTTGTGACTGTTCCGCTGATGACCAGCGGATGTAGATGACGGTGTCCATCGTGCTGTGATATCACGGTGTAGCCTAATTCTATATGAACAGGTTATGCCCGCCCGCCGCGGCGATCTCCAGCGCGCGCTTCGCGGTTTCCTGCCCCTTGACCTGGCTGAGGTCGGGCCCGCGCACCAGGTCGTCCGCCTCGCCCGGCGGCGGCGGGCGGAGCAGGCCATGTCCCTTGAAATGATTGATCAGTGCCAGCAGGTCCGGCGCGGCGAGCACCTCGATCGACCCAGCCCATGCCGCTTCCGACCCTTGTGCCGCAGGACAGATCAGCCCCCGCCCTTCGCTACTCGCATGCAGCGCCGCCAACAGCACCCCCGGCGAGGGCGCGATCCGCGCGTCGAGCCCCAATTCGCCGACGACGACATAGTCGCTCAGCGCCTCGACATCGACGACCCCCATCGCGCCCAGCAGCGCCAGCGCGATCGGCAAATCGAAATGCGATCCCTCCTTCGGCAGATCGGCGGGGCTGAGGTTCACCGCGATTCGCTTGGGCGGCATCGCCAGCCCCATCGCCGCGATCGCGCCGCGCACCCGCTCGCGGCTTTCGCCGACCGCCTTGTCGCCCAGCCCGACGACGTTGAACGCGGGCAGGCCGGGAATCAGCTGCACCTGCACCTCGACGCCCCGCGCCTCCAGCCCCAGATATGCCACCGTCTGCACGATCGTCGCCATCGATCATTCCCCCCGTCACCGGCCATTCATACGCAAAATTCCATGGCTGGATACCGGTGAGATCGGTGTCTTGCCGTTCCAACTCTCCAAACCCACGTGAGGCGCATGCCACCCCGTCATCCCGCCAGTCGCATCGCGCAATTGACGCTCGGCATCGTCCTGATCATCGGCGCGGCGCTCGTCGGGCCGTTGCCGGGGCCGGGCGGTATCTTCCTGTTCGCGGGCGGGCTGGCGCTGATCCTGCGCAATTCGCGCCTCGCGCGGGTCAAGTTCGCGCGCGCCAAGCGGCGCTGGCCGCGGATCGGTGCGTTGCTCGACCGCACGATGCGCCGCCGGTCGGCGTTGCGCCGCCGGGCAATCGAGAAAACGCGCGCCGCCGCCGCGGTCGACCCGGCGACGCGGAATTGACTTGTCCGCCCTCGCTCGCTAAGCGCTCCCCCAGCAAGGCCGTCCCGCGTGGCGGCCCTTTTCTATTCAGACGACCCTAAGGAATGACCCATGAAGCGGACCTTTCAGCCGAGCAACCTGGTGCGGGCGCGCCGTCACGGCTTCCGTTCGCGGATGGCGACCGTCGGCGGCCGCTCGGTGATCCGCGCGCGCCGGAACCGCGGCCGCAAGAAGCTGTCGGCCTGACGATCATCGCCAAACGCCGCGATTTTCTCGCGGCGAATGGCGGCAAACGCGCACCGATGCCGGGATTCGTCCTGCTGGTGCGCGACCGGCGCGATGCCGATGCCGCGATGCGGGTCGGTTTCACCGTCACCAAGAAAATCGGCAATGCAGTGGTTCGCAACCGCATGAAACGGCGGTTGCGGGCCCTGGCGCGCGACGTGTTGCCGACCAGCGGCATCCCCGGTGCGGACCATGTCCTGATCGGGCGGGCTGGCGGGATCGAGCGCGATTTCAGCGCCTTGACCCGCGAATTGACGAAGGCGCTGGCCAAGGTCGCGCGGTCCTCAACCGGATGATCGCCCGATTGTTGATCCTGATCGCGCGCGGATGGCAACTCGGCCCGTCGTTGATCCTGCCGTCGTCCTGTCGGTACAGCCCGAGCTGTTCGGCCTATGCAATCACCGCCCTTCGCCGCTATGGCGCGCTAAAGGGTGGCTGGCTGGCGACGAAGCGGATCGCGCGATGTCATCCCTGGGGCGGGTACGGACCCGATCCCGTACCCTGACCATCGGGGCCAAGACTGGGGCAGTAGCTTGAAGAACGATCGTCAGAATTTCGTCCTGTTCGCGGTCATCGCCGCGCTGATCCTGTTCGGCTGGCCGCTGCTGCAGGGCAAGTTCTTCCCCACCGCGAATCCGCCCGCGACCAGGATCGTCGACGGCAAGTCGCAACCGGTCGCCAAGCCGACCGCCGATCCGACCGCGGACAGCCCCGCCGCGATCCGCGACCGCAAGATCGTGCTGGCGGAGGCGCCGCGCGTCCGCATCCAGACCCCGACGCTCCAGGGGTCGATCAACCTCAAGGGTGCGCGGATCGACGATCTGGTGCTCGCCAAATATGACGAGACGATCGCGAAGAATTCGCCGCCCATCCGCCTGCTGTCGCCCGCGGGCGCACCGGAGGCCTATTTCGCCGGATTCGGCTGGCGCAGCGAAGGGCTGAACCCGCCGGGCCCCGATACGGTCTGGACCGCCTCCTCGCCCGTCCTCGCGCCGGGCCGTCCCGTGGCGCTGACCGCGTCGAACGGCGCGGGGCAGCAGTTCCGGATCGAGCTGTCGGTCGACGACGGCTATATGTTCACCGTCAAACAGACCGTGCAGAACGGCGGCGCGCAGCCGGTGGCGGTCGCGCCGTTCGGCTATGTGAACCGCGTCGGCGTGTCGAAGGATCCGGCCAGCTGGACGATCCACACCGGGCCGATGTCGGTCCATGGCGGCGGCGCCGATTACGGCTGGAAGTTCAAGGATATCGATGCCGCGCCGCAATCGTTCACGACGACCGGCGGCTGGCTCGGCTTCACCGACAAATATTGGCTGACCGCGCTGGTTCCCGATCAGGGCGCCGCGTTCACCGGCCAGTTCCGCAGCGGCGCGAACACCAGCTATCAGGGCGATTATACCTATCAGCCCAAGGTCGTCTCGCCCGGCCAGCAACTCTCGCAGACCAGCCGCTTCTTCGCCGGTGCGAAGGAGGTGAAGCTGCTCCAGCATTACCAGAACGACGCCGGTGTCCCGAAATTCGACAAGGCGATCGACTGGGGCTGGTTCGAAATCGTCGAAAAACCGATCTTCACCTATCTCGACTGGCTGTTCCGGATGGTCGGCAATTTCGGGGTCGCGATCATCCTGCTGACCGTCACGATCCGCGGGCTGATGTTCCCGATCGCCCAGCGCCAGTTCGCCAGCATGGCGAAGATGCGCGCGGTCCAGCCGAAGATGAAGGTAATCCAGGAACGCTACAAGGACGACAAGGTCAAGATGCAGCAGGAGGTGATGGCCCTCTACAAGACGGAAAAGGTCAATCCCGTCGCGGGCTGCCTGCCGACGTTGCTCCAGATCCCGATCTTCTATGCGCTCTACAAGGTGTTGATGCTGACGATCGAAATGCGTCACCAGCCGTTCGTCGCGTGGATCAAGGATCTTAGCGCGCCCGATCCGCTGACCCCGGTCAACCTGTTCGGGCTGCTCCATTTCGTGCCCCCGCACTTCATCGCGATCGGGGTCGTCCCGATTATCCTCGGCATCAGCATGTATTTCCAGTTCAAGCTGAACCCGGCACCGATGGATGCGACCCAGAAACAGATTTTCGCGTTGATGCCCTGGGTATTGATGTTCGTCATGGCGCCGTTCGCGGTCGGGCTGCAGGTGTACTGGATCACCTCCAACTGCCTCGCCATCCTGCAGCAGCGCATCCTGTATGCGCGGCATCCCGATCTGAAGACGGCGGTCGCCAAATAGTGTTCGACGAAGACACCCTCGAATCCGCGCGCAAGACCTTTGCGGGGCCGATCAGCTTCCTGAAATCGGCCCCCGCGCTGGAATTCCTGCCCGGGGCCGACGTGCCGGAGGTCGCCTTCGCCGGTCGGTCGAACGTCGGCAAATCGTCGCTGCTCAACGCGCTGACCGGGCGCAACACGCTCGCCCGCACGTCGAACACGCCGGGACGGACGCAGGAGCTGAACTTCTTCGACGTCGGCGCCCCGCTCGCCTTCCGCTTGGTCGACATGCCCGGCTACGGCTTTGCCAAGGCGCCCAAGGATGTCGTCAAGAAATGGCGATTCCTCGTCAACGATTTCCTGCGCGGGCGCGACACGCTGAAACGCGCGCTGGTGCTGATCGATTCGCGGCACGGCATCAAGGACGTCGATCGCGACATCCTCGAAATGCTCGACCGCGCCGCGGTCAGCTATCGGCTGGTCCTGACCAAGGCGGACAAGGTCAAGGCGACCGACCTCGACGCGGTCATGCGCGCCACCGCCGAGGAAGCGCGCAAGCGGCCCGCCGCTCACCCCGATATCCTGGCAACATCGAGCGAAGGCGGGATGGGCATCCCCGAATTGCGCGCCGCGGTGATCGAGGCGATCGGCTGACCGCGTCCGCCGATGCTGGCATGCGCGCCGCTGCGGCCTATATGCCCTCTCGACGATCGTGAGGGAGAGACGCAGATGAAGACCTGGACCAAGATTGCCGCCATCGGCGGCGGGCTGATCGCGGCGGCCGCCGCGGCGTCGGGGCTGTTCAAATTGCGCGAACAGGCGATCGAGAAGCCCGATTATACCGTCGTCGAGACCGATGGCGTCATCGAAATCCGCGATTACCCCGAACTGCTCGTCGCCGAAACGATGACGTCGGGCGAACGCGACCAGGCGCTGAGCGAGGGATTCCGCCGTCTCGCCGATTATATCTTCGCCAAGAAGCGCGGGCCGGGGGCGTCGGACGACACGATCGCGATGACCGCGCCGGTGATGCAGGATCGCGCGAACGGCCGCTGGCGGACGCGGTTCATGATGCCCTCCTCGCTGACCCGCGACATCCTGCCCACCCCCGCCGCCGGGGTCGTCAGCGACACCATGCCCGCCCGACGCCTGGCGTCGATCCGCTTCGCCGGGTTGCAGGGTGACGAATCGCTGCGGACCAACGAACGCCAGCTGCGCGAATGGCTGGTCGCGCATGGCCACACCCCGGCCGGCCCCGCCGAATATGCGTTCTACAATTCGCCGATGGTCGCCCCCCCGCTCCGCCGCAACGAGGTGTTGATCCCGATCGCGCGTTGAGGTTGCGGCCCGTCGGCACGGGCTCTACCGATGGCGGCATGAAACTGATCATCGGCAACAAGGCCTATTCGTCGTGGAGCCTGCGCGGCTGGCTCGCCTGCAAGCAATCGGGCCTCGCGTTCGAGGAAGTCGTCGTACCGCTCTACGACGATGCCTGGGACAAACGGCGCGAGGGCGACGAATTCGCGCCGTCGTCGGGCAAGGTGCCGATCCTGTGGGATGACGAGGCGGTCGTGTGGGACAGCCTCGCCATCGTCGACTATCTCGCCGACAAGGCGGGGCGCGACCTGTTCTGGCCCGCGGACGATGCCCCGCGCGCGATGGCGCGGTCGATGGCCGCCGAAATGCATTCGAGCTTCCAGGCGCTGCGCCGCAAGCACAGCATGAACATCCGTCAGGTCTTTCCCGCGCGCCAGCCCGACGACGACGTGCTCGCCGAACTGCGGCGGATCATGGAACTCTGGGCGCAGGCCCGTGCCCGGTTCGGCGGCGGCGGCGACTTCCTGTTCGGCCAATTCGGCGCCGCGGACATCATGTTCGCCCCCGTCTGCACGCGGATCGTCACCTATCAACTCCCGATCGCACGCTTCGCGACGTCCTATCTCGACGCCGTCTTCAGCCACCCCTTCATGCAAGACTGGATCGCCGCCGCGCAGGAAGAGGAATGGGTGATCGAACAGTATGAGCAGCCCGTCGCAGGGTAAGCGCATCCCCCCGTCATTGCGAGCGCAGCGAAGCAATCCAGAGTCCCGGGCAACGCGCTAGCTTAAGCCGCCAAGCGCGCAACGACACACATGACTCGCGAGCAGAACGCCCTCTTTACCCAACCTCGCCCGACGATCGCCCGCAATGCCCAGAGGTAAACCAGGCATCGCCTTGAGCCCCGGATAAAGCGCTGGTACGAGACGCGCATGACCCGCATCACCCCACCGACCCAACAAAGCCGCCATCTCACGGCGGTGTCGGTGCGCGCACGCGGCTCACGGGATAGCTAAAGACCCTATCCCCCGGATCGATGCTGACCACCCCGCCCAACCGGCGGGGTTTTTTGTGCCGGTTAGGCCTATTCATGAGGACGACAGGGCCATGCACATGTTGGACGAATCGACGATCGAACGGGTCGCCTTGGCGATGCTCGATCTTAGCCTGCCGAAGAGCGAATGGACGCATGCGGGTCACCTCGCTGCGGCGCTGTGGCTGTGCCGACATCGTCATGACCTTACCGCAGCGGACGCGATGCGAACGCTCATTTGCCGATACAACGATGCGATCGGGACCGCGAACACCGACACGGGCGGCTATCACCACACGATCACCGTGGCATCGATGCGGGCCGTCGCCGACTGTCTCGCTCGCCACTCCGACGACGCGCCGCTCGATGTCGTGCATGCAGCGCTGGTCGCATCGCGCTACGGTCATACGGAGTGGCTGCTCGCCTATTGGCGCCGCGAAACGCTATACAGCGTGGCCGCTCGCCGGAATTGGGTCGAACCCGATCTCGCCCCGCTGCCCTTCTAGCCGCGACGACGCCAGCACGGATCGGGACGGCTGCGCCCGTCCCGATCCCAAGCTCCCCCACCGCCCGCGCTGTCCTACATCGCGACGCTATGCCACCCTGTCACGATGCAGCCCCTGCCCGGTCCATTTTCCTTCCTCCGCGCCATCGCCCCTCGCCACGACGCCGCAGGAAATAGGCGGTTCCGTGTAAACTTCGTCAATGTCGGCGCGCGAACATGCCAGGTCCCCGCGGCTCAAACGCACCCCAGCGCCTCATATTATCCACGATTCGCGCCCGACATCGACCCGTTACGCCAACCGCGTCGTCGGATAGGGCGTCCCGTCCTTATGCTCGTACCGATCCGCGACGAACCGCATGTCGATGTCGGCATATTCCCCCCAGTCGTCCGCCCCGCCCGCGCCGATCGCCACGAACACGCAGTCCGCCGCCGATCGGTTCTGCAGATGATGCCCGTCGCGCACGCCCTTGGGAAACGCCGCGACATCCCCTGCGCGCAGCACCGTCTCGCCGCCATCCTCGACCAGCACCGCCTCGCCCGCGATCATCACGACCAGTTCGTCGTGCTGCGCGTGCCAATGCCGCTGCGACGACCACGCGCCGGGCGTCAGCACGACGTGGCTCGCCCCGATATTCGTCAGCCCCGACGGCGGCGCGAGGCGGCGATACCAGCGCCCCGCGACCGCGGCGTCGAACGGCGCGGGATAGCCCGTGGCGTTGGTCGGCGGGATTGTGTCGAGGTCGAGCTTGGGCAAGGGTTCCTCCCATGACTGAAGCCGCCATCATGACCGACCCCCTCCCCCTCGCCAAGGCGCTGATCCAGGCCGACAGCGTCACCCCCGCGCGGGGGCCGGTGTTCGATTGCCTGGAGGCCGCGCTGGTGCCGCTCGGTTTCGCGGTCGATCGCATCGTCTCGGGCGACGCCCCCGACGGCCCGGTCGAAAACCTGCTCGCGACGCGCGGGGGTCACGGCAAGCATCTGGCGTTCGCGGGGCATCTCGATGTCGTGCCCCCCGGCGATGGCTGGGCCGGATCGCCTTGGTCGGGTGAGGTGCGCGGCGGTCTGCTCTACGGGCGCGGGGCGGTCGATATGAAGGGCGCGGTCGCCGCCTTCGTCGCCGGGGTGGCGCGCGCGGATCGGTCGGGGCCCTTGTCGCTGATCATCACCGGCGATGAGGAGGGCCCGGCCACCTACGGCACCGTCGCACTGATCGACCGGATGGCGGCACGCGGCATCGCGCCCGACTATATCATCGTCGGCGAACCCACGTCGGCGACGCGACTGGGGGACACGATCAAGATCGGGCGCCGCGGATCGGTCAATATCTGGATCGACGTGCCCGGACGGCAGGGGCACGTCGCCTATCCCCATCTCGCCGACAATCCGGTGACCCGGCTGGTCGCGGCGCTGGGGGAGATCGACGGCATCGTGCTCGACGCGGGCAATCGCTGGTTCCAGCCGTCGAATATCGAGGTGACCGACCTCACCGTCGGCAACCCCGCGCACAATGTCATCCCCGCCCGCGCCGCCGCCCGGCTCAGCATCCGCTTCAACGACGAACAGCGCGGGGCGGCGCTGATCGACCGGATCGCCGCGGTCGTCGCGCGTCGCGCCCCCGCGGCGACGGTCACCGGCAGGATATCGGGCGAAGCCTTTCTGACCGAACCCGGGCCGCTATCGTCGATGATGGCCGCGGCGATCACGGCGCACACCGGGCTGGTGCCGGACCTGTCGACGACCGGGGGGACGTCGGACGCCCGCTTCCTGTCGCGACTGTGCCCGACGATCGAATGCGGGCTGGTCAACGCGACGATGCATCAGGTCGACGAAGCCGTCGCCGTCGACGATCTGGACACGCTGGCCGCGATCTATGCCGATGTCATCGCGCGGGTGGCGCAGGCCTAGCGCCCGCGCCGCAACACCAGATACAGGGCGCCCTGCCCGCCATGCCGCGGATGCGCGCCGCGGACGGCGGCGATCGCATCGGCATGACGCGACGCGCCGATCCAGTCCGCGACCGCAGCGCGAATCGCACCACGGCTATGCGGGCGCTCGCTCTCCGGGCGTGGCGGCTTGCCCGTCACCAACAGCAGCACCCGGTCACCACGCTCGATCGCGCGCGCCAGCCCCTGGTCGAGCAGGGCATGCGCCGATGCCAGCGTGTGGCCGTGCAGATCGATCGAACTGTCGGGCATGATCATGCCCTTCGCGATCCGCTTGTCCCAGCCGCCGTCGAGCGAGTTCGCCAGCACCCGCGGCGGGGCAGGCTTGGCGCGCGCCCGCTCGACGATCACCGCCGGTTTGGCCGCCGCCACCACCCGCTCGACGACGGGCGTGGGCGGCACAGGCAGATGCGCCGCGACCGCGACGGCGCGCAGCGGCTTGACGCTCGCCATTACCTTGGCCCACAGCGCCGCTTCGTCAGAACGCAGCTGGCGCACGTATCCCGATCCGCGCCAGCGTCCCGCGCGGCAACAGCAGGAAGGCGGTGCCCCGCGCCGCCATCCCGCCCGCGGTGGCCTCCGCCGCCGCGCCCGCGCCCCAATAGGTGTCGAACCGGTTCGATCCCTTGATCGCGCCCCCGGTATCCTGCGCCACCCACAGCCCGCTGGCGTCCTGCCGGTCCATCGACAGGAAGACGGGCGCGCCCAGTGGCACGAACCTGGTGTCCGCCGCGACGCTGATCCCGCCGCTGACGACATATCCCATCGCGCCCACGGGCGGGGTATCGAGTTCGCGGAAAAAGACGAAGCTGCGATTCTCCTCCATGATCGCGCGCCCTTCGGTCGGATGCGCGTGGAGCCAGGCGACGATCCCCTGCATCGACGTCTGGCCGGGACCGAGCAGCCCGCGGTCCTTCATCAGCTTGCCGATACCGGTGTAATCGCGCCCGTTCTGGGTCGCATAACCGACCCGCATGAACGACCCGTCGGGCAGCCGCAGCCGTCCCGATCCCTGGATCTGCAGAAAGAACACCGCCGCTTCGTCCGCACCCCAGGCCAGCACGGGCGCCTTGTTCGCGACCGCCCCACGGTTGATCGCCGCACGGTCGTAATAGGGGATGAAGTTGGTCCCCTCGACGCGGCCCCTGATCTTCTTGCCCTTCAGATCGGTCGTGAACTGCCCAAGGTCGACATCGATCAAGTCATTGGGGCGCGCGTAAATCGGCACGTCATAGCCGCCCCGCCGATCCCGCGAGGCCGAAATCTCGGGCTCGTAATAGCCGGTCGCGAAGGCCTTGCCGTCGCCGATCTGCGCGACCTCGAAATTGTCCAGGAAGAACTGCCGCGCCCCGCCGCGTGGCACCGATCGCGCCGCATTGCAGGCGGGTTGCCAATCGGCCCCGCTCGTCAACCCGGACGGATCGACCCGCCGGATCAACCCCGGGCAGCTATACAGAAATGCCGCACGAGCCGCCTCGGCCTGTGCCTCGACGATCGGCAGCGACGCGATCGATGGTCCGGGCGTGACTCCCGCATCGACCGCCGTCGCCGCATCCGCGACCGGCTGGACCTGCGTCGCCAGCATCGGCACCGATCCCGCGATCCGGCCATCGAACGATCGCCCGCTGGGAATGTCCCGATATGTCGATGCGGCGCGTGGCGGCGTGACCGACGGCGATGCGGTCGCCTTTACCGGATAGGAGGATGGCGACGGGGGCACGATCATGCCGCCGCACGCCGACAAGGCCAGCGCCGATGTCACGCCCAGGATAATCCGAAAACCGGCCACGCCGTTACCCCCCGATATTGGCTATCGCCTGATCGTCATGACACCATCGTCACGCGACCCGACGATGCCCGTATCTTACTCCTCGTCGGTATCGGCAAGCCGCCAATTCGGGTCGTTGCTCTTCAGCGTCCGGGCAAAGGTCCACACGTCATGCGTCTCATCCGCATCGGTCAGCGATCCTGCGATCACATTGCCTGCGGAGTCGCGCGTAACGGCGGCGATATCGGCGTCGAACCTTACCGTGATCTGCGCCTCGCGTCCGGCGACCTGCGCATCGACGATCGTCGCCTGTTCGATCCGCACCAGCCGGTTGTCGAGCGTTTCGCCCGATTCCTTGCGCGCCGCGATCGCGGTGGCGAACGCATGCGCGACATCGGGCAGCGCCAGATGTTCGAGCTCGTCCTCGTCGCCGCGCCAATAGGCTTCCAGCGTCATCCGATACGCCGCCTTCGCACCCTCCAGGAACTGACCGACATCGAACCCGGGCTCGCCCGCGATCACGCTCCGCAAGCCTGGTTCGGCCTTCGGATCGATATGACGCGTGGCGCTTTCACGAGGTTCGGGAACCAGATCGATCGTCCGGGGGGCCACCGTCGTGGGCGCGCGTTCGTCGGCGGTACGCGGCAGCGGCTGCTGCTCATGCCCCGTGCGTTTGCCGAGAACGCTATACAGACGCAGCGCCAGAAAACCGGCAACCATTGCAAGAAGAACGACGTAGAACATGAGCCTCCGTTTCGCCACCCACATAGGCACATCCGCGCCCCGATTCAAACGATGCTCGAAACGGCCACATCATGACCCGCACGTTGAAACACGGGCGCAGCACTGCTACGCGCCAGCGCCATTCGGGACCCAACGCACGGCAACGCGCAACGGTCCCTGCTCCTTCCCCGATATTCCTATCCCACTGACCCTACTGACAAGGACCGCACAGATGGCCGACGACATCACCGGCACGACGATCGACACCGCCGCTCCGCTGGCGAACGGCGAAGACACCACGCCCGCCGCCGGGCTGATCTCGCAATATGTAAAGGATCTGTCGTTCGAAAATCCGAACGCGCCGGCGATCTATCAGAATCCGGCCGCACCTGCGATCGACGTCCAGTTCAACATCGGCACCGCCCAGGTCGGTGACGAAGTTCACGAGGTCGTGCTGAAGATCGACGTCAAGGCGGAGGCCGAGGGCCAGACCGCGTTCATCGTCGATTTGACCTATGCGGGGCTGTTCGGGCTGCGCAACATCCCCGACGAGCATGTCCAGCCGTTCCTGCTGGGCGAAGCGCCCCGCCTGCTGTTCCCCTTCGCCCGCCGCGTCCTGTCCGATTGCGTCCGCGACGGCGGCTTCGCGCCGTTGCTGCTCGAACCGATCGATTTCGCCCAGCTGTACATGCAGCAGGCCGAAGCGCGCGAAGCGGGCATGATGACCGGCGAGATGGGTCAGGCCTGATCGATGCCGGGGGGCGTGGGCGCGACGACGGTCGGCTGTGAATCTTAACCGCGCGCTGGGATCGGTCGGCGGTCTGACGCTCGTCAGCCGGGTGCTCGGGCTGGTCCGCGATTCGCTGTTCGCGCGCTATGTCGGGGCGGGGTTCGCATCGGATGCCTTTCTGATCGCGTTCCGCCTCCCCAATATGTTCCGCGCCCTGTTCGCGGAGGGGGCGTTCAGCGCCGCCTTCATCCCGATGTTCAACCGCAAGGTGGCGGCGAAGGATGGCGGCGGCCTGCCCGATGGCATCGCCTTCGCGACCGACGCCTTGTCGGTGTTGCTGCCGGTCCTGATCGCGATGATCGTCGTCATGGAGGTCGCCGCCTGGCCGATCACCTGGCTGTTGACCGGCGGCTTCAACGGGGTCGGCAATGACGGGTTCGCCTTTGCGGTCGAGCTGTCGCGGATCACGATCCCCTATCTGTTGCTGATCAGCCTGGTGTCGTTGCTGGGTGGCATCCTCAATTCGCTCCACCGCTTCTGGATCGCGGCCGCCGCGCCGATCCTGCTCAACCTGACGCTGATCGCCGCGCTGCTCGGCTTTCACAGCCACGAACCGCTCTTCACCGCGCGGACGCAGGCGATCGCGGTCACTCTATCGGGCGCCTTGCAGCTGTTGTGGCTGTGGTGGGCCTGTCGCAAGGCCGGGGTTACGCTGACGCTGCGGCTGCCGCGGCTGAATGCCGATGTGAAGAAGCTGTTGTCGCTGATCGTCCCGGCTGCCGCCGGAGCGGGCGCGGTGCAGATCAATCTCGTCGTCTCGTCCGCGCTGGCCGCCAGTTTCCTGGCGTCGGGGTCGGTCAGCTACATCTACTTCGCCGACCGGCTCAACCAGCTGCCGCTCGGGCTGATCGGGATCGGCCTCGGCACCGTCCTGCTGCCGACGATTTCGCGCCAGCTCGGGCGCGGCGAAGAGGCGGAGGCGATGGAGACGCAGAACCGCGGGCTCGAACTCGCGCTGTTCCTAACATTGCCCGCCACCGTCGCGCTGATCGTGTGCGGCGCGCCGATCGTCGCCGCCCTGTTCCAGCATGGCCATTTCACGCCCGCAGATACGATCTTCACCGCGCAGGCACTCGCGGCCTTCTCCTTGGGTTTGCCAAGCTACATTCTGGTCAAGGTGCTAACGCCCGGCTTCTACGCCCGCTCGGATACGAAGACGCCGGTGCGGTTCGCGATGGTGTCGATGGCGGTGAACCTGGTGCTCAACCTCGCCTTCATCGTGCCGCTCAAACATATGGGTCCCCCGCTCGCCACGGCGATCGCCTCGAGCGTCAACGTCGCCCTGCTCTATCGATCGCTCACCGCGCGCGGCCATTTCGTCGCCGACGCGCGATTGAAGCGGCGGATCTGGCGGCTCGGCATCGCCGCGCTCGCGATGGGGGTCGCGCTCTACTTCGCCGACGCGCTGTTCCAACCCTATGTCACCGGCCCCAGCCTCGAACGCTGGGGCGCGATGGCGGCGCTGGTGATGCTGGGCGGGATCGTCTACGCCGTCGCGGCCGTCGCCACCGGTGCCTTCCGCCTCGGCGATATCCGCCAGCTCATCCGTCGTCCTACCAAGGCCAAGTAACATGCGCGTCCTTTCCGGCATCAAGCCCACCGGCAACCTCCACCTCGGCAATTATCTCGGCGCGGTGAAACAGTGGGTCGCGATGCAGGACGCGGTGCAGGCGCAGGGTGGCGAAACGCTGTATTTCATCGCCGATCTCCACGCGCCGACCGAATGGATCGCGCCCGCCGACCTGCGCGCGCAGACGATCGAGATGACCGCGACGCTGGTCGCCGCCGGGATCGATCCCGACCGGTCGATCCTGTTCAACCAGGCGCGTGTGCCCCAGCATAGCGAGCTGACGTGGCTGCTCAACACCGTGGCGCGCGTCGGCTGGCTCAACCGCATGACCCAGTTCAAGGACAAGGCGGGCAAGAACCGCGAGGGCGCGAGCGTCGGACTGTATGACTATCCCGTGCTGATGGCCGCCGACGTCCTGCTCTACAACACCACGCACGTCCCCGTCGGCGAGGACCAGAAACAGCATCTGGAACTGGCGCGCGATATCGCGACGAAGTTCAACGCCGATTACGCAACCGATCTGTTCACGCTGCCCGAACCACTGGTCAGCGCCGCCGCGCCACGGATCATGAGCCTGCGCGATGCGGGCGCGAAGATGTCGAAATCCAACCCCTCCGAACAGTCGGTCGTTAAATTGGTCGACAGCGACGACGTCATCGCGGACAAATTCCGCAAGGCGAAGAGCGACGCAGATTTGTTGCCCGCGACGGTCGTCGAACTGACCAACCGGCCTGAGGCGCGCAACCTGATCACGATCTTCGCGGCCCTGTCCGACCGGACGACCCAGTCGGTGCTCGACGATTATGCGGGCAAGGGCTTCGGCGCGTTGAAGCCGGCGCTCGCCGATCTGGCGGTGGCGACGCTGGGGCCGATCCGCGACGAGATGGTCCGCTTGCTCGACGATCGCGCCGCCATCGACGTGATCCTGAACAAGGGTGCCGCCAAGGCGCGCGATCTGGCCGCCCCGACGCTGCGCGCGGCGCAGGACGCGATGGGCCTGCTGATGTGACGGTGCCCGGCGCCCCGATGGCCATGGCTGCTGTCCGGATCATCGTGATGGGACCGCCGGGCAGCGGCAAATCGACCCTGGCGCGGCGACTGGACCAGGCGCTCGACCTGCCCGTTACGCATCTCGATGCGCTCCATCACGCCGCCGGATGGACCCCGCGTCCGCGCGTCGATTTCTACGCCGACGTCGCGCGCGCGGTGGCGGCGCCGCGCTGGGTCATCGACGGCAATTATTCCAGTGTCAGCGCGGGGCGCCTCGCGGTCGCCGATCTCGTCGTGCTGCTCGACCTGCCGCGTCACGTGACGATGATGCGGCTGCTCCGCCGGATCGCGACGGGCTATGGCCGTGTCCGCACCGACAGCGCGCCCGGCTGTCCCGAGCGGCTCGATATCGGCTTCCTCTATTATGCATGGACGTGGTGTCAGGCGATCCGACCGCGCGTCCTATCGGCGATCGCGGGGCAGGAACATAAGACGATGCGGCTGACCGACCGACGATCGGTCGATCGCTTCATCGGCACGCTTATATCGCCCGACTGATCGGGCGTCGCCGATCAGGCTTCCAGTTCGCGCATCAACACCCTGACCGCGGTATCGATATCGCGATCGGTATCGCGCAGTTCCTCGATCTTGCGCACCGCGTGGATGACCGTCGAATGATCGCGCCCGCCGAATTTACGCCCGATCTCGGGAAGCGACCGCGTCGTCAGTCGCTTGGCGAGATACATCGCGATCTGTCGCGGTCGGGCGACGACCCGGCTGCGCCGCGCGGAGATCAGGTCGAGCGGCTTCAACTCGAAGTGCGACGATACCAGTCTCTGGATTTCATCGATCGTCACCCGCCGCTGCGCGCCGCGCAGCACGTCGCCCAGCGTCGCGACCGCAAAATCCAGATCGATCCGGTCACCGGTCAATTGCGCATAGGCGATGACGCGGTTCAGCGCCCCTTCCAGCTCGCGCACATTGCTGTGGATCCGCGCGGCCAGCAGGTCGAGCACCTCGGTCGGCACCGTCGATTCCAGATCGGTGCATTTACGATCGAGGATCGTCCGGCGCAGCGTCAGGTCGGGGGCCTTGATATCCGCCACCAGCCCCACCGACATCCGCGACACGATCCGGGCCTCGACCCCGTCGAGCGCCTGTGGGCACCGATCCGCGCTGATGACCAGCCGCTTGCCCGCCCCCATGATTTCGTTGACGGTGTGGAAGAATTCTTCCTGCGTCGCATCCTTGCCCGCGATGAACTGCAGATCGTCGATCAGCAGTAGGTCCGCTGCGCGCAGCCGCTGCTTGAACGAAAACGTGTCCTTCGCGCGCATCGCTGCGACGAAATCGAACATGAACCGCTCGGCGGACATGCAGATCACGGTCGCCTCGGGCCGGGCGTCGAGAAACGCATGACCGATCGCATGCATCAGATGTGTCTTGCCCTGCCCCGTTCCCGAATGGAGGAACAACGGGCTGAACCGCGGCGGTCCCGGTTCGGACAGCGTCCGCGCCGCGTTGAACGCCACACGATTCGACGCATCGACCACGAAACGATCGAAGGTGAAGCGCGCATCGAGCGTCGGACGAATCGCGACCGGCCCCGATGCCCGGGCCACCGCCGCCGGGATAGCCGCCGATGCAGCGAGGCTCGACGCGGGTGTCCCCGCGTCGATCGGCCCGGCAGCGACCGGCGCGGCAGCCGTGGGCTCCGCGATCGTCAGGACGATCGGCGCCGGGCCCGCGATCCGGGTTTCGATCGACACGGTGCGCACGCGCGGCAACAGCGCCTTGAATTCAAGCGTCAGCCGGTCAGCATAATGGTTGCGGACCCAATTGGTCATGAAGGCCGACGGCAGGCCGAGGCGGATCGAATCGGCCTCGTCGCCGTCGATCAACTCCATCGGCTTCAGCCATTGTTCGAACAATCGGGTGCCAGCCGATTCGCGCAGATTGGCGCGCACACGGGCCCAGGCCTTGCGAGCCTCCCCCTGTGTCGACGCTATCGGCAAATCTTCCACGCGCACCTTTCCTACGACCGCGCGCTAACTCACGCGGCCATCATCATCTTCTATCGAAACGTGCCCCCGCGCGGCGCAATCGGCCGTCCGGCATCTCGCCCTGTGTCATGACCGCGCTCGGTGAACACCGTCGCAGTGAGGCTCGATTATGAGCCAGACGGTCGGTTGATCAAGGTAACATTTTTGAAATATCGCCTTGACTCGACTCTAACCTCGGAAATGCGTCAAAAATCGCACAAGTCGTTGTTATGACCGGAAAATCGGAAAAGGTTCGTGTATCGGACCTTATCGAATCGCGGTTGATCCCCGCATCGCCATCGTCGCACCGGCGCACGAAAAAACCCGCCGGGAAAAACCCGGCGGGTCTTGATCTCGACCGACGCTCAGCGTGGATCAGGCGATGCCGCCGACCGCCTTCGTCAGACGCGAGAACTTGCGGCTCGCGGTGTTCTTGTGCAGCACACCCTTGGCGACGCCGCGCATCAGTTCAGGCTGAACCTGATGCAGCGCTGCGGTTGCCGCGGCTTTGTCACCCGACGCCAGTGCCGCTTCGACCCTCTTGATGAAGGTGCGGATGCGACCGACCCGTGCACCGTTCACTTCGGTGCGACGCTGGTTGCGACGGATACGCTTTTTTGCCTGCGGCGTGTTCGCCATGAAGTCCTCGGATCTGAAGTTCAAATGAAAGGGGCACAGGAATCGCTCCCGGCCCCGGAAAGCGCTGCCCTTAACCAGCACACGGCGAATCGTCAAGTTAGCGCTGACAGCTCGGGCACCAAAAGGTCGACCGGCCGCTCTCGGTTCGGCGACGCACCGTGCCGCCGCACGCACACGGCTCACCCTCCCGGCCATACACAAGGAATTGCTTCGAAAAATAGCCCAGCGCGCCATCGGGATGCGCGAAATCGCGCAGCGTCGATCCCCCCGCCTCGATCGCCGCGACCAGCACCGCCCGGATCGCGACGACCAGCCGGTCGAGCCGTGCGCGTGCAATCTGCCCGGCGGCCCGTGACGGCGCGATCCGCGCGACGTGCAGCGCCTCGCACACATAGATATTGCCCAGCCCCGCGACGATGCGCTGGTCGAGCAGCATCGCCTTGATCGGCGCGACCCGTCCCGACAGCGCCGAATCGAGATAGGCACCGGTCAATCCCGGTCCCAAGGGCTCCGGCCCCATCGCCGCGAACGGTGGATAGGCATCGATCGCATCGGAGCGCACCAGATCGAGGAAACCGAACCGCCGCGCATCGTTCAGCGCCAGCCGCCGCCCATCGGCGGTTTCGATCACCAGATGGTCGTGCGCCTGCACGTCGCCCGCATCGACCCGCCACCGCCCGGACATGCCGAGATGGAACACCAGCGTGTCGCCGCGGTCGGTGTCGATCATCCCATATTTGGCGCGCCGCCCCAGCGCGGTCACCGTCGCGCCCGTCATGCGCTGGCGCAGGTCGACGGGGATCACCTTGCGCAGATCGGCACGGCGTGGCTCGACCAGCGTCAGCCGCTGCCCGAGCAGGACCGGGGTCAATCCCCGAACGGTGGTCTCGACTTCCGGAAGTTCTGGCACGGCCCCCAGCTAGGTTGCGTTTGCCCCTGCCACAAGCCGCGGCTAGAGCCGGACCCATGAACACCTCCACCTCCGCCCCGTCAACGCCGACCACTGTCTCGTTCGGGTATGAAGATGTCGCGCCCGCCGAAAAGACCGAACGGGTCGGCGGCGTCTTCAAAAGCGTGGCCGGTTCGTACGACCTGATGAACGATGCGATGTCGGGCGGCATGCATCGGTTGTGGAAGGATCGGTTCGTCCGTCGGGTCGGCCCGCGCGCGGGCGAGCAAATTCTCGACATGGCGGGCGGCACCGGTGACATCGCGTTCCGGATGGCCCGGTCTGGCGCGGCGATCACGGTCGCCGACATCAACCCCGCAATGCTCGAAGTCGGGATGGAGCGCGCGCGGAAACGCAGGATCGACGGCCTCGTCTGGACCGAGGCCAATGCCGAGACGCTGACCTTCCCCGATCGATTCTTCGATGCCTATACGATCGCGTTCGGGATCCGGAACGTCACCGACATCCCCGCCGCCCTGCGCGAGGCGCATCGCGTGCTGCGTCGGGGTGGCCGGTTCTTCTGCCTCGAATTTTCGACGACGCTCTGGCCCGGGTTCAAGGAAGCCTATGACGCCTATTCGCACCGCATGGTGCCGAAATTGGGCCAGCTGCTCGCGCAGGACGCCGACAGCTATCGCTATCTGATCGAATCGATCCGCCGCTTTCCCGATATGCCGACGTTCGAGACGATGATCGGCGAGGCCGGGTTCGTCCAGACCCGCGTCGAACCGATGCTGGGCGGGCTGGTCGCGATCCATAGCGGCTGGAAGATCTGACCCGATCGTGACCGCACCGATCGTCCACACCTGGCGCCTGCTGAAATGGGGGCGCATCCTGGCGCGCCACGGTGCGCTGCGCGGGATCGAGCGCGATCCCAACACGCCCGCCGCGGTGCGCCGCCTCGCCCGCATCGCCCGGCTGGGCGCGCGCGTCCCCGCCACCCCGCGCTATGCGGACGCATTCCAGGCGATCGGGCCTGCCGCCATCAAGCTCGGCCAGACGCTGGCGACCCGCCCCGATCTGGTCGGGGACGAAGCCGCGAACGACCTGCTCAGGCTTCAGGACAATCTGCCCCCCGTCTCCTTCGCGACGATCTGCGCCGCGATGGAGGCCAGCATGGGCAAGCCCCCGTCCGCCTTTTACGCCAGTATCGAGGAACAGCCCGTCGGGGCGGCATCGATCGCGCAGGTTCACCGCGCGGTGACGCTCGACGGGCGTACCGTCGCGGTGAAGGTCCTGCGCCCCGGCGTCGAGGATGATTTCGCGCGCGCGATCGACACCTATGAATGGGCCGCAGCGCAGCTCGAGGCGCTCAGCCCCGAAGCGCGCCGCCTGCGACCGCGGCTGACGATCGAGACGTTCAAACGCTGGACCGCGCGCGAACTGAATTTCCGACGCGAGGCGGCATCGGCCTCCGAACTTGCCGAATCGATGACCGCGGAGCCCGATTTCACCGTGCCCTCGGTCGACTGGCAGCGATCGACCGCCAAGGTGATGACGATCGAATGGGTCGACGGGATCAAGCTGTCCGATCGCGCCGCGCTGGTCGCTGCGGGCTATGATCTGCCGCGGCTGGCGGGCACCTTGGTCCGCGCGTTCCTGCGGCAGGCGATTGCCGAGGGTTTCTTCCACGCCGACATGCACCAGGGCAATTTGTTCGCGCTGCCCGGCAACCGGATCGCCGCGATCGATTTCGGGATCATGGGGCGGATCGACCGCCGGGCGCGCGTCTGGCTCGCCGAAATCCTCTATGGGCTGATCACCGGGAATTATAAGCGGGTTGCCGAGATCCATTTCGAGGCGGGCTACGTTCCCGGCCATCACAATGTCGACGAATTCGCGACCGCCCTGCGCGCGGTGGGTGAGCCGATGCGCGGGCTTGCGGTCAAGGACATGTCGATCGGGATGATGCTCGACGGCTTGTTTTCGATCACCCGCGATTTCGACATGGTGACCCAGCCGCATCTGCTGTTGCTGCAGAAGACGATGGTGATGGTCGAAGGCGTCGCGACCGCGCTCGATCCCGACGTCAACCTGTGGGACACCGCCGCCCCGTTCGTCCGCGAATGGATCAGGACCGAACTCGGCCCCGAGGCCGCCGTCGCCGATCGGCTGATCCAGGACGTGCGCACGCTCGCCCGGCTGCCCGATCTGGTCCGCCGGATCGAGGCCCGCTATCCCGCCCCCGGTGGCGCACCGCCCGATCCGCCCCTGGCGGACATCCAGATCGTGCGGATCGGCGGCGGCTGGCGTTATATGCTCGTCGCCCTGCTGGCCGCGGCATCCGGGGTCGCGGCAACGCTGCTATTCCATTAGGCGCCGACAGGATGAGCCGTCCGCGCGCCCCGCTCTGGTTGTCCCGCCCGTCACGGTTTGCGGCTCTGTCGACGACGCAGGCACGCTGGGCGCTTATCGCCCTCGCGGCGCTGATCGCCGCAACGTTGCTGGCGCTTGCGACACCGGGGCCACCCGCGGTCGGCGGTGATCCGGCCCAGCGCGCGGACGACCAGACCGATGTCGTCCTCTATCAGACGATCGTCGGCAATATCCGCCATGGTGGCCGCTATTATCCGGTGACGGCGGCGGCGTTGCGATCGGGTAATTATCCGTTGCGCCCCTTCGTCGTGTTCCGCCTGCCGACGCTGGCGATGGTGGAGGCGTCGCTACCCGATGCCGCGATCATCGCGATGCTCTACGCACTCGCGGCGGCGACCGCGCTCGCCTGGTATGCGCGCCTCGCGCCCGCGTTCGCGCGCGGACCGCCGCTGATCGTCGCGATGGCCTTGCTCGCAGGCGGCATGATGGCGTTCGTCCAATCCGACCTCATCTGGTTTCACGAAATCTGGGCGGGCCTGTTCGTCGCGCTTTCGCTGGCGATGCGCCGACGCGACCGCTGGCTGCCGTCGGTCGCCTTTGGCCTTGCCGCGGTGCTGGTGCGTGAAACCGCGGCTCCCTATCTGCTGATGATGGCTTTTTTCGCAGGTCTGGAGGGTAGCCGGCGGGAGGTCGCGGCGTGGATCGGCGCGATGCTGGTTCTGGCGGTGGCGCTCGCGGCGCACGCGCATGCCGTTGACGCGGTCGTCCGCCCGCTCGATCCGGCCTCGCCGGGCTGGGCCGGGATGCTGGGGTTCGGTTTCTTCGTGAAGACGATGGTTATCTCCACCGCGCTCGGTCTCGCGCCCTTGTGGCTGGCCGCACCGCTGGTCGGGCTCGCGCTGTTCGGCTGGGCCGCGTGGCATGACGAGCTGGGCCTGCGGATGGTCACGCTGCTCGCGGGCTATGCCGCGATCCTGGCGGTCGTCGGGCGGGTCGACACCTTTTACTGGGGCCTGCTCGTCGCGCCCGCGCTGCTCGTCGGGCTGGCCTTTGCGGTCGACGGGTTGCGCGACCTGATCGCGGCGGCGACGGACCGGCGACGCATAACCGTGAGGCGGGTGGTACGATGAAGCGCATACTCCTGATCGTGGGGGGCGGGATCGCCGCGTTCAAATCCGCCGAGCTGATCCGCCTGGTCCGCAAGCGCGGCCATGCGCTCCGCTGTGTCCTCACCGACGGCGGCAGCCATTTCGTGACCCCGATGACGCTGGCGGCGCTCAGCGAGGACAAGGTCTATACCAGCCTCTGGGACCTGAAGGACGAGGCCGAGATGGGCCATATCCAGCTGAGCCGCGAGGCTGACCTGATCGTCGTCGCCCCCGCCACCGCGGACCTGCTCGCCAAGATGGCGGGCGGCCATGCGAGCGATCTGGCGACGACCGTCCTGCTCGCGACAGACAAGCCCGTCCTGGCGGTTCCCGCGATGAACGTGCGCATGTGGAGCCATGCCGCGACCCGCCGCAACGTCGCGCAGTTGCGCGCCGATGGCGTCACGGTCATGGAGCCCGACGAGGGGCCGATGGCCTGCGGCGAATATGGCGCGGGGCGGCTGCCCGAACCGGTCGAGATCGCCGATGCGATCGACTTTGCGCTGAGCGGCCCGGATACCGCCGGGCGCCTGGCGGGCCGCCACATCCTCGTCACCGCGGGTCCGACCCACGAACCGATCGATCCGGTTCGCTACATCGCCAATCGGTCATCGGGGCGTCAGGGGTTTGCGATCGCTGCGGCGCTCGCCCGCCTGGGTGCGCGCGTGTCGCTGATCGCCGGTCCCGTCACGCTCCCCACCCCCCGCGGCGTCGAGCGGATCGATGTCGTAACGGCGCAGGACATGGCCAACGCGGTTGCCGCGGCGCTGCCCGTCGACGCCGCGATCATGGTCGCCGCGGTCGCCGACTGGCGGGTCGAGGCGGCAGGCGACAAGATCAAGAAGGATGGCGCCCCGCCGACGCTCTCGCTATCCGAAAATCCGGATATCCTCGCGATGCTGGCGCGCAGCCCGCGCCGCCCCGCGCTGCTGGTCGGTTTCGCCGCGGAGACCAGCTCGGTCATCGACCATGCGGTCGCCAAGCGCGCGCGCAAGAATGTCGACTGGATCGTCGCCAACGACGTGTCGGGCGACGTGTTCGGGGGGGACGCGAACAGCGTCCACCTGATCACCGCCGACGGCGTCGACAGTTGGGATCGGTTGCCCAAGGCCGATGTCGCGGCGCGGCTGGCGGATCGCATCGCCGATGCGCTAGGGCCCATCGCATGACCGACATCAGATTATCGTTGAAACGCCTGCCGCATGGTGCCGACCTGCCGCTGCCCCGCTACGCCACCGCGGGCGCGGCGGGGATGGACGTCGTTTCAGCGGAGACGCTGACGCTCGCCCCCGGCGCCCGCGCCGCGATCGCCACCGGTTTCGCCATCGCAATTCCCGCCGGGTTCGAGGTCCAGGTTCGGCCCCGGTCTGGGCTGGCGCTGAAACACGGGATCACCTGTCTCAACACGCCGGGCACGATCGACAGCGATTATCGCGGCGAGATCAAGGTGATCCTCGTCAATCTGGGCGATGCCCCCTTCCCGATCGCGCGCGGCGACCGGATCGCGCAACTGGTACCCGCAGCCGTCCAGCGCGCCGTCATCGACGACGTCGACGAACTCGATGACACCGCCCGCGGCACCGACGGGTTCGGATCGACCGGGCGGTGATGCTCACCGACGACGACCTTGTCCGGTACGCGCGTCATATCGTTCTGAAGGAAATCGGCGGCGATGGGCAGAACCGCCTCGCCGGGGCGCATGTCGCTTTGGTCGGCGCAGGTGGTATCGGCAGCCCGGCGATCCAGTATCTGGCCGCCGCTGGCGTCGGGCGGCTGACGCTGATCGACGACGACCGGGTGGATCTGTCCAATCTCCAGCGCCAGACGATCTTTACGACCGCCGATATCGGTACGGCAAAGGTGACCGCCGCCGCCGCCGCGGTCGCCGCACTCAATCCGAGTATCGATGTCACCGCGCATCGCACCAGGCTCGATGCCGGGTCGGTCGACCGCCTCATCGGCGCGTGTGACGTGATCGTCGACGGGTGCGACAATTTCGCGACCCGGTTGATCGTCGCCGACGCGGCCTATCGATTGCGGATACCGTTGATCTCGGCGGCGGTCGGGCAGTTCGACGGACAATTGGGCGTGTTCCGCGGGTGGGAGGCCGACAAGCCCTGCTATCGATGCTTCGTCGGCAGCACGCCCAACCGCGAAGCGGGCAGCTGCGCCGACGACGGCGTGCTCGGCCCGGTCGTCGGGATCATGGGCAGCCTTGCCGCGCTCGAGGCGATCCGCGCGATCGTGCCGTTCGGGGAGGATAGCGCGGGCAAGTTGCTCGTCGCAGACGCCCTATCGCTACGGTTCAGGACGATGACGCTGCCCAAGGATCCCGGCTGCCCCTGCTGCGGCGATCAGCGCCCGGTATAGTCGCGAAACCAGTCGACGAAGCGCGGGATGCCCTCGTCGAGCGGCACGGTCGGCGCGAACCCCAGATCGCGCGTGCTTTCGCTGATATCGGCACAGGTAATCGGCACATCGCCCGGTTGCATGGGTTTCAGATCGCGGACTGCCGCGATCCCGCAGGCCGTCTCGATCAGGTCGATGAACCGGCCCAATGGCTCGGGCCGGTGATTGCCGAGATTATAGATCGCATGCGGGGCCAATGATCCGCCGGGCTTTGCCGTGCCATCATCGCCGGGCGGGGTGTCGAGCGCGGCGATGACACCCGCGACGATATCGTCGATATAGGTGAAATCGCGCTGCATCCGACCATGATTGAATACCGCGATCGGCCGTTCCGCCAGGATTGCGTCGGTAAACAGCCATGGCGCCATGTCGGGTCGTCCCCACGGGCCATAGACCGTGAAGAACCGCAAGCCGGTCAGCGGTAGCCGATACAGGCTGGCATAACTCTCGCTCATCAGCTCGCCCGACTTCTTCGTCGCGGCATAGAGTGAGACGGGATGATCGACGCGGTCGCGCACCGAGAACGGGATCGTCCGGTTTCCACCATAGACCGACGAGGATGAGGCATAGACGCTATGCGCGACCGCCCGATCCCGCGCGAATTCGAGGATGTTGAGATGGCCGATGAGGTTCGACCGGCCATAGGCTGCGGGATTGTCGATCGAATGACGCACCCCGGCCTGTGCGCCCAGATGGACGATCCGGTCGATCGATTCGCCGGACAACCCATGCGCCAGCGCAGCCGCATCGGCGAAATCGACCGGCAGTACCCGCATCTCCGGCGCCAGCGCGGCGAGCCGATCGCGCTTCAGTGTCGGGTCGTAATAATCGTTGAAATCGTCGATCCCGACGACATCGTCACCCCGCGCGATCAGTGCACGGGCGACGTGCGCGCCGATGAACCCCGCCGCGCCGGTGACCAATATCGTCACCCGATCAGGCCACGCGCGAATTTCCGCACTGCCGGGCCGATATCCGGGCGGGCCAGCGCCAGCGCTAAATTTGCCTGGATATAGCCGGTCTTGTCGCCGCAATCATAACGATCGCCGTCGAAGGTGAAGCCGTGGAACGGCTGGTCGCCGATCATCTGCGCCATCGCATCGGTCAGCTGGATTTCGCCGCCCGCCCCCTTTTCCTGCCGTTCGAGGATGCGCATGACGTCGGGCTGGAGGATATAGCGACCGGGGATCATCAGGTTCGACGGTGCCTTGCCCTGCGGCTTCTCGACCAGCCCGGTGACTTCGGTCAGCCGCCCGTCGCGCGCGCCGGGGACGATGATCCCGTATTTATGCGTGTCGCTGTCGGGCACTTCCAGCGCGCCGACGATATTGCCGCCGACCTCGTGATAGGCCGCCATCATCTGCGCGAGGAAACCCGGCGTTCCCGCCATCAATTCGTCGGGCAACAATACCGCAAAGGGTTCGTCGCCGACGATGTCGCGCGCGCACCAGACGGCGTGGCCAAGCCCCAGCGGTTCCTGCTGGCGTACATAGACCGGCGATCCCGGTCGCTGCCGGATCGAGGCGATCTCCTCGAGCGATTTGCCGCGTTCGCGCATCGTCGCTTCGAGCTCGAACGAGATGTCGAAATGATCCTCCAGCGCGCTCTTGCCGCGACCGGTGACGAAGATGATCTGCTCGATCCCCGCCTCCAGCGCTTCCTCGACCGCATATTGGATCAGCGGCTTGTCGACGACGGTCAGCATCTCCTTGGGCATCGCCTTGGTCGCCGGCAGGAATCGCGTCCCCAGCCCCGCCACCGGAAACACCGCCTTGCGTACGCGCTTGATCGTCATGCCATCCTCGTCATCCTGCGCCACTTATCGGTGCGCGGTATTTCGCGCAAATGCACGGTTCACTTAGCGCCGTCTTAAGCCAAATCGGTTATGCGGCTGGGCCATGGCCAACATCCTCGTCATCTTCGGCACCCGCCCCGAAGCGATCAAGCTCTTTCCCGTCGTCGATGCGCTTGCCGCGACCGACGGCCTGTCCGTCCGCACCTGCGTGACCGGACAGCATCGTGGCCTGCTCGATCAGGTGATGGCGATGGCTGGGATCGTGCCCGACGTCGATCTCGACCTGATGGAACCCGGACAAACGCTCGATCGGCTGACCGCCCGGTTATTGACCGGTATCGGCGAGGTTCTCGATGCGGAGCGACCCGATCGCGTGATTGTGCAGGGCGACACGGCGACCGCGATGGCAGGCGCGCTGGCCGCCTATTACCGGCAGATTCCGGTGGCGCATGTGGAAGCCGGACTGCGATCAGGCAATATATACCATCCTTGGCCGGAGGAAGTGAACCGGCGGATCGTCGCACCGATCGCCGACCTGCATTTCGCCCCGACCGCCGCGGCGGCAGCGGCGCTGGAGCGCGAGAACATTCGCGATGGGGTCCATGTCACCGGCAACACCGTGATCGACGCACTGCGCGTGACCCGCGCGCGGATCGATACCGATCCGGCCATGGCATCGGGGCTGGACCATATCGCCGCCCGGTTTGCCGACAAGCGGATCGTGCTGGTGACCACGCACCGCCGCGAAAATTTCGGCGACGGCATGGCAAATATCGCACGCGCCATCGCCCGCATCGCCGACCGCGATGATGTCGCGGTCATCTTCCCGATGCATCCGAACCCCAATGTCGCGGCCGTGATGGACGCCATATTGGGGGATCGCCCTTCGGTCGCGCGGATCGATCCGCTCGATTACCCGCATTTCATTCGCGCGCTCGATCTCTGCCACCTCGCGCTGACCGATTCGGGCGGCGTTCAGGAGGAAGCGCCCGCGCTCGGCAAGCCGGTGCTCGTCATGCGCGACACGACCGAGCGGCCCGAAGGCGTCGCAGCGGGCACCGCCCGGCTGATCGGAACCGACGAGGACCGGATCGCTGCCGAAGTCTTCACCCTTCTCGATGACAAGCTGGCCTATCAGGCGATGGCGCGGGCGCACAATCCGTTCGGGGATGGTCATGCGGCCGACCGGATCGCCAAGATCATTACCGAATGGGACCGAAGCCGATGATGACACAGGGTGATTTGTCGGTCGTCGTGCTCGGGCTGGGCTATATCGGCCTCCCCACCGCCGCCGTCATCGCGCGCACGGGCGCCCGCGTGCTCGGCGTCGACGTCACGCAAAGCGTCGTCGACACGGTCAATTCGGGCAAGGTGCATATCGAGGAAGTCGATCTCGACGGGCTCGTCTCGGGCGTCGTCGCGCGGGGCGATCTGCGCGCCGCGACGACGATCGAGCCCGCCGATGTCTTCGTCATCGCGGTGCCGACCCCGTTCGGGGCGGATCATGTTCCCGACATCGGCTATGTGCTCAACGCCGCCACGATGGTCGCCACCGTGCTGAAGCCGGGCGACACGATCATCCTCGAATCGACGTCGCCGGTGGGCACGACCGAGCAGGTCCGCGATCTGCTCGCGCAGCTCCGCCCGGACCTGAAGGTGCCGGGCCGCACCGGTGACCAGGCGGATGTCGCGATCGCCTATTGTCCCGAACGCGTGCTGCCGGGTCGCATCCTGGTCGAATTGATCGACAACGACCGGGTCATCGGGGGCATAACCCCGCGGTGCGCGCGCAAGGCGCTCGCCTTTTACCGTCGCTTCGTCCGCGGCGCCTGCGTCACGACCACCGCGCGCGCCGCCGAAATGACCAAGCTGACCGAAAATGCGTTTCGCGACGTCAACATCGCCTTCGCCAACGAACTCAGTCTCGTCGCGGACACGATGGGGGTCGATGTCTGGGAAGTCATCCGCCTCGCCAATCGGCATCCCCGCGTCAACATCCTCCAACCCGGACCCGGCGTCGGCGGGCATTGCATCGCGGTCGACCCGTGGTTCCTGGTCCATGCAGATCGGGCGAACACCCCGCTGATCCGCACCGCGCGCGAGGTCAACGACGCCAAGACCGATCACGTGATCGCCGCCGCCGCAAGGCTGATCGAATCGACGCCCGGTGCGCCCGTCGCCTGCCTCGGGCTCGCCTTCAAGGCGAACATCGATGATTTCCGCGAAAGCCCCGCGCTGAAGGTCGCGCGATCTCTCGCCGATCGCTTCGGCGATCGCGTTCGGATCGTCGAACCCTATGCCGACAGGTTGCCGCCATCGTTCTCCGGGACGGGAGCATCGTTGATCGACATCGATGCCGCGATCGAAACCTGCCCCGTCATGATCGTCCTAGTCGACCACGACGTCTTCAAATCGGTGCCGCTGGAGGAACGCGCCGACAAGCACGTCCTCGACACGCGTGGGATCTGGCCGGATCAACCCGCCCGAGCCGCCCCCGACCCAGGGATCGCCCGCTAGTACGGTTGCCGCGGGAATGGGGCGCGACTATAGAGCCCCCTCCTGACAGACCGGCCCCAGTTATGCTTTCCAAGTTTCTGAAACGTCCGGGGAAAAACAATCCCCGGTCCACGATCGAACCAGGTCGGCGTGTGTACGCGATCGGCGACATCCATGGATGCGACGACCTGCTCGCGCAATTGCTCGACCAAATCGATCGCGATGATGACGCGCGCGGGCCTGCCGAGACGACCATCATCATACTCGGTGATCTGGTCGATCGCGGACCCGATTCGGCGGCGGTCGTCGAACGGCTACGCCTGCTCAAGCAGGCGCGCCCCGCCGTGCGTCTGCTGATGGGCAATCATGAAGAGATTCTGCTGGCGGCGCTCGCGGGTGACGACAAGGCGCTTCGCCTGTTCGCCCGGATCGGCGGTCGTGAGACGTTGATGAGCTACGGCATCGACGATGCCACCTACGACCGGCTCGACTATCCCGATCTCCACCGATCGTTGATCGACAATATACCCTCATCGCATCGTCAGTTCATCGAAACGTTCGAGGATTTGATCGAGATCGGCGGTTACGCCTTCGTCCATGCCGGGATCGACCCGCGATCTTCGCTCGACCAGCAGCGGACGCGCGACTTGCGATGGATACGAGAGCCCTTCCTGTCGTTTCCGCGCCCGCTCGATAAAATGGTCGTCCATGGCCACACGATCAGTGATGCGGTGCAGCAACGCGCCCACCGAATCGGTATTGATACCGGCGCCTATATGTCCGGAACACTGACCGCATTGGGTCTGGAAGGCGACCAACGGTGGTTTCTATACGCGCGGCAAAGCGCACAAGCGGATCAGATTGGGTCAATGCTTTCCGCATGATAGCCGCAATGCTATGAAGCGATGTTGCTACACGGCAACGTCGACGGGTTTTACGATATGGACAGCTATATCTCTGGTTGCATTGCGGCAGGGAAGCTGGCATCGGGTTGGCCGACGAGCACAAAGGGAGTCCTACATTATGCGTTTTGCAAAGTATTTCGCGGCATTCGCCGCCGCTTCGATGACTGTTGCCCCCGCCATGGCCGCACCGGCTAACCCCGCAGCAAGCCTGTCGGTGTCGAAGTCGGTTCGCACCGGTTCGACCTCGGCGAAGAAGAATGAACTCGCCGGCGGCGGTTTCATCATCGCTATCGTCGCAGCAGCAGCTGTGATCGCGGGCATCATTGTTGTCGCTGACAGCAACGGCACGCCTGCGAGCCGTTAAAATCTGTTTTCAGATTTGGTAAGAAATAGCGGCCTTCGGGTCGCTATTTTTTTGCCTATCGATCGTCGATAAGACGCGGGATGAGAACTCACGCGGCGAGCTCGCTCGATCGATCTCCGCGAACCGACGAATCGCGTAGCGGAGTCCTTCATTCAGATGTGCCAGGCAACGATCGCGATCGGCCACCGTTTGCTGCGCCATCAGCGCAATATGCCAATGATGATAGCAGCGGGTGGTTCTCGAAAATTCAGCCGACCGCACCGAGTGGCGGGAAAAGCGGCAAGTTGGCAAACGCAGCGCCAAGCGACGTGAGCTTGATCTAACCACGTCACTACCGTGACAAATGGTGAGGGACCGCGGCGATATGCCAGTCTGCCCTAACGGAGGCGGCCTGACGGCGACACTGACAACAAGAGCGACCCGCTGGACATTAGCCTGTGCCATGCGTCTACCAACCCGGTGGTTGATCGCCACACGGCACAAATGTCCCTCGCCGTAATCATCGCCGAACGGCATTCCGCGATCAACTGACCGGTCTAACCTGTCGAACAGGCGCGCCTAAATGGGCGTTCATCAACCCAGCACCGCGCAATCGCGACCCCTCGCGATGATCTGGGCTCATCGTTGGCCGTCGCAACGCATCCAGATCGATCACGCGCGCCCTGTGCGTGACACATCATTGTATTGATAGACGGACTACGAGACCGCGGGAGCATCCGCCAAGTCTCTATTCCCACGGGCCAAGCGCCAAATCTATTGCAAGCGTTGCGGTCGAACCCAGTCGATCCGACGGATCACGCCAAGCGGATTACCGCCCCGGTGCTGCGCCGGGAGCTGCACCCTGCCCGAGTTGCTGCTGCATCTGCATTTGGCGCAGAACCTGTTCGGGAATGAAATCGATCAGTTCGACATCGAATACCAACGTCGAATTCGCGGGGATCGGGCCCTTGGCATCGGCGCCGTAGCCGAGCGCGGGCGGGATCCAGAAGCGGGCCTTTTCGCCCTTGGTCATCAGTTTCAGCGCTTCGGCGAAACCGGGGACGACTCCGCTGACCGGCATCGGCGTCGGCTGCTGCGATTTGTCGAAGGTGGCGCCGCTCAGCAGACGCCCCTCGTAATTGACCAAGGTGACGTCCGTGTCGGTCGGATGGGCGGAGCCCTGCCCCGGCGTCACGATCTTGTACTTCAATCCAGAGGCGGTCGTCACCACACCGCTACCGCGCGCCTCGCGCGCCAGTGCCGGTTCGCCCTGCATCGCCAGCAGGAACGCCGCGATCACGGCCACCGCGATACCGATCCAAAGATAGACCAGATAGCTGCGTTTCACGGGCTGGATCGGAACGGCGGTAACGGTCGACATAAGAACACCTGGAGCTGGGGTGCCGGGCCGACCGCCACCGGGAATCACATCGCGCGGCCAGCGCGCGACACCGGCGCCCGTCAGGACGCCGGGTGAGAGGCTCTGTTACCGGGCGCCATCGCGCTCGGCGCGCTTGCGCTCGAGCTTGCGCGCACGGCGAACCGCGGCGGCACGCTCGCGCGCGCGCTTCTCGCTGGGCTTCTCGTAGTGACGGCGCAGCTTCATTTCGCGATACACGCCCTCACGCTGCAGCTTCTTCTTGAGCGCGCGAAGGGCCTGATCGACATTGTTGTCGCGAACGATGATCTGCATAAAACCAACTGACTCCGGATCGAACGAATAGCGCGGCCACGGACCCATGTCCGCGCCGTGTGACCCGGGCCGCCTAGCAAAGCACGCCGCCCCACGCAACCCGCAACCGCGGTTGCCCGGATCGTATCGCGGACGCTAAGGCGGTCTCCATGACCCCGCTGACGCTGTACAACAGCCTGACCCGCCGCGCCGATCCTTTCGTGCCGATCGATCCCGCCAACGTCCGCGTCTATTCCTGCGGCCCGACCGTCTATCACTATGCCCATATCGGCAATCTGCGTGCGTATATCTTCACCGACACGCTGGCGCGGGTGCTGCGGTGGAAGGGCTATCCGCTCACCCACATCATCAACATCACCGATGTTGGCCATCTGACGAGTGACGCCGATGCTGGCGACGACAAGATGGAGGCGGCGGCGAAAGCCAGCGGGCAGGATATCTGGGCGATTGCAAAACACTATACCGATGCGTTCAAGACCGATCTGAAGGCGCTCAACATCGGTGATCCCGCGAATTTCCCGCTTGCGACCGACCATGTTCCCGGGATGATCGCGTTCGGCGAGGCGATCGAGGCGGATCATTGCTATCGCCTGCCCGACGGCCTGTATTTCGACACCGCCACGGTGCCCGAGTACGGCAGTCTGGCGCGGTCATCGCATGACGATGGGGAAAGCCGGATCGACCCGGTCGACGGCAAACGCAACCCGGCGGACTTCGCGATCTGGCGCACCAGTGGCGCGGACGAACATCGCCAGATGGAATGGGACAGTCCGTGGGGCCGCGGTGCGCCGGGCTGGCATTTGGAATGTTCGGTGATGAGCCGCCAGTATCTGGGTGACCGGTTCGACATCCATACCGGTGGCATCGATCACCGCGAAATCCATCATCCGAACGAGATCGCCCAGAATCAGGCGATGAGCGGCACCGCGGACACCGGCGCAACCGTGTGGATGCATAACAACTTTCTGGTCGATCGTACGGGAAAGATGTCGAAATCGGGCGGTGAGTTCCTGCGATTGCAGACGCTGATCGATCGCGGATTCCACCCGCTGTCCTATCGCCTGATGTGCCTCCAGGCGCATTACCGGTCGGAACTGGAATTCAGCTGGGCCAATATCGCGGCCGCTCAGACCCGGCTCAAACGACTGGTCCAGACCGTTGCCGCGTTGCGCGATCGTCCCGCTACGTCTGCGACCGGGACGACGGACGCGTATCGCGACCGGCTGGACGCCGCGATCGCGGACGATCTCAACACCGCGAAGGCGCTGCCGGTGCTCGACGAACTGCTCGCGGACAAACTCGTCGCCCCCGCGAATCGGCTGGCGGCGCTAGCCGACGTCGACGCGGTGCTGGGGCTCGACCTGCTGGTTCTCACGCGCGAGGATCTGCGGATCCGGCCTGCCGCCGCCACGATCGACGAAGACGCCGTCGCGGCACGGCTCGTCGAGCGGCGTGAAGCTCGCGCGGCGAAGGATTTCGGGCGATCCGACGCGATCCGCGACGAATTGACCGCCGCCGGGATCGACGTGATGGATGGCGATCCGTTGGGATGGGATTGGAGATTAGAGATATGAAGGCCGTTCTGCCCGCCGTCGCCCGCGCCTTGCTCGAATCGCGCCTACCCGCCGCGATCGAACCGGTGTGGTTCTCCAGCCCCGCGGAAGCGAATTCGATGATCGCGGATGCCGAGATCGCGTGGGTCGACATGCAGCCGACCGATCTGGTCGCAGACGCGATCCGCGCTGCCGGGCCGGGGCTGAAATGGGTGTCGACGATCTATGCCGGACTCGACGCCTTTCCGCTCGACCGGTTGCGCGACCATGACGTCACGGTCACCAATGGCGCGGGGATCAACGCCTATGCGGTCGCCGAATATGCGGTGATGGGCGTGCTGGTGGGGGCGAAACGGTTCGACGAGGTGGTCCGCGCGCACGACGCGCATGAATGGCCGAAGGATGCGCCGGGCAAGATCGAATTGTTCGACACCAGCGCCCTCGTCGTCGGCTATGGCGCGATCGGCAAACTGATCGGCGAACGGCTTGCCGCCTTCGGCGTGGCGGTCACCGGCGTCACGCGATCGGGCCGTGACGGCACGCTAACCCCGGACGCCTGGCAAGCGCGGCTCGGCGACTTCGACTGGGTCATCCTGGCCGCGCCGTCGACCGATGCGACGAAGGCCATCATCGGCACCGACGAACTGGCCGCGATGAAACCAATGGCTTGGCTCATCAACATCGCGCGCGGCGATATGATCGATGACGACGCGCTGATCGCCGCGCTTGAATCGGGGGTGATCGCGGGGGCGTTCCTCGACCCCACCAACCCGGAGCCGCTTCCCGCCGACCATCCCCTGTGGAGCGCGCCGAACTGCATCATCACGATGCATCTGTCGGGTCGCAGCCAGACCAAGATGTTCAGTCGTGCCGCGGACCTGTTCGTGGAAAACGCGCACGCCTATGTCGCCGGGAAACCGATGCGCAACGTCGTCGATCTCGCCGCGGGCTACTGAAGCGGCTGATCCCGCGTCGCCAGGATCGGGGGCAGATAGGGCGTAGGTGCGTCTGCGGGAATGCGACCGATTTCCTCTGCGATCCGCGCCGCCCGCACCGAGGCGGATCGATGCGTCCGGCTGCGAAACAAACCCCCGTCGACGTCGCCGCCATGGTCACGCCAGAAATTCACCGCGATTATAGGGTCGTATCCCGCGTTCCTCAGAAGATACATGCCGAGGAGATCGGCATCGTCCTCGGTCTGGCGAAACAATCGGCCATTACGTCCGACCTCCGCCAGCAACCCCCGACTGACCTTCGCCGCATCGAGCCGAGCCCGATGATTAAGGATATTATGGGCCAGCTCATGCGCCACGACGACCGCGACATCGTCGTCGCCATAGTCTTCGAAGAATTTCACACCGACCTGCACGATCGTGCCGTCGGCGGAGGCATCGAGCTTCGGCCCCAGCAAGATTTCGAAATTACTGCGGCAGCCGGGCGATGCCTGCAGGGTGACGGTGCGTTGCGCGCCGTCGTGGATCACCGTCACGGCGAGCGGTTCGCCAGCGGGACGGGCCGCGATCCGGGCCAGTACCACATCGCGCGCATCACTGGTGGCTCCCGCCCTGCCCGGGTCGCGCGCATCGACGGGCGCGCCCGCGATCGCGACGATCGCATCATTGGCCATGATCCCGGCGCGCGCGGCCGGGCCACCCGGCACCACCGCCTCGACCGCGATCGGCGCCGCAAATCCGAACACCGCATGGGCGGTATTACGCAACGCGGGATCATATTGACCGATCGCATGGATGGCCCAGCCCGGGGTCGGCGCCGTCCGGCGGCACAGCGCCACGTTGGCGGTCGTCAGCCGATAGGCGATCGTCGCCATCCGCAGGTCGACCGCGCGCAACGCCGCGAACGTCGCGGCCTCGGTCGACCGGTCGCCGGGCGCGGCGACCGCGGCGGACATCGGGGTCATCAGCATGGCCAGGGCCAGCCATCGGGAAGAGATTTTGCGCATCGTCATCGGCCCTAGCGCGCCTAGGCCTTCGCCACGCTGAACGCCAGCGGCTGCGCCCGCCACAAGCTTTCCTTCGTTGCGCCCCCGGTCGATTCGTCGCATGGAGCCGCTCCGCTGACGTGAGGACGATACCATGGCCGCAAATTGGGCCCCCAACAGCTGGACCGACGCCGAAGTGCGCCAGTTGCCCGACTATCCCGACACCGCCGCACTGACCGCGGCGACGGATACGCTCAGGTCGTTTCCGCCGCTCGTCTTCGCGGGCGAAGCGCGCAACCTGACCAGCGCGCTCGCCGACGTCGCGGCGGGCAAGGCGTTCCTGCTCCAGGGGGGCGATTGCGCGGAAAGCTTCGCCGAATTCCATCCCAACAACATTCGCGACACGTTCCGCGTGCTCCTGCAGATGGCGGTCGTCCTGACCTATGCCTCGAAACTGCCGGTCGTGAAGGTCGGGCGGATGGCGGGCCAGTTCGCCAAGCCGCGGTCCGCCGACACCGAAACGATCGATGGCGTCGAACTGCCCAGCTATCGCGGCGACAACGTCAACGATATCGCCTTCACCCCGCAAGGCCGCCTGCCTGATCCCGACCGGATGATCCGCGGGTATAACCAGTCGGCGGCGACGCTGAACCTGCTGCGCGCGTTCGCGCAGGGCGGCTATGCGAACCTGCAGGAAGTCCATCGCTGGACGCACGACTTCATGGGCCGCAGCCCCTGGGCGCAGAAATACACCGAAACCGCCGATCGGATCGGCGATGCGCTCGATTTCATGGCGGCGTGCGGGATCGACCCCGAAACCGTGCCGCAATTGGCGCAAACCAGCTTCTACACCAGCCACGAGGCGCTGTTACTCCCCTATGAGCAGGCGATGACGCGCGAGGATTCGCTGACGGGCGACTGGTACGACACCAGCGCGCATATGCTCTGGATCGGCGATCGCACGCGCTTCGCCGGATCGGCGCATGTCGAATTCCTGCGCGGGATCGACAATCCGATCGGCGTCAAATGCGGGCCTAGCCTCGATCCGGATGCACTGTTGGCGATGCTCGATACGCTCAATCCGGCGCGGGTGCCCGGGCGGATGACGCTGATCACCCGCTATGGCTATGACAAGATCGAGGCGCATCTGCCCAAGCTGGTCCGCGCGGTGACACGCGAAGGCCACCCGGTGGTGTGGAGCTGCGACCCGATGCACGGCAACGTCGTCAAGGCCGCCAACGGCTATAAGACGCGGCCCTTCGAACGAATTCTCGCCGAAGTCCGCGGCTTCTTCGCGGTCCATCGCGCCGAGGGCACGCACGCCGGCGGCATCCACGCCGAAATGACCGGCCAGAACGTCACCGAATGCACCGGCGGCGCGATCGACGTGACCGAACAATCGCTCGCGGATCGCTATCACACGCATTGCGATCCCCGGCTGAATGCGGGGCAGAGCCTGGAACTGGCGTTCCTGCTCGCGGAAATGCTGAACACCGAAATGGCCGAACGCAAACTCGCGGCGGCCTGATCCGTACGACGTCTCGACCGGGGCCTAGACCCCGGCGAGCGTACCGGTCGCGACCACCGGCCCGGTGGGCAACCCGGTCGGCGATCCGCCGACGGGTTCGATCGATACCGCGAGCGTCACGCCGGGTGCCATGCGCCGCAGGTCACGTCCGCCGATTGACACCCGCGAACTGGCGCCGTCGAGCAGCCCGAGCGGATGCGGCGGCCCCTCGGCCTCGATCGCCCACAGCTGCGCGCTGCGCCCCGATGGGACGTCGACGCCGCCCGCCAGCCTGATCTCGCCGGTACGCGCGTCATAGCTGGCCGCGAAGGGCTTGGTGTCGCCGCCATCCTTCGTCGGCGTGATCGCGGCGATCAGCGGCGCCGCAGCGCCCGTGGCGACCGGAGCTTGCTCGACCACGATCCGCTGTGGCCGCAGCGCCAGCGCCAACACCAGGCACGCCGCGATCAGTGTCGCGAGCCCCGTCGCCCATGCCCAGCCGGTGCGCGACGCCGGGGCGGCAACCACCGTCGACCCGGATCGCATCGATCCAGGCGCCGCCATCGCCGCGATCCGCGCGCCGACCGTTTCGGACGGCACGGCATCGGGCCATTGCGCGAACAACAGCGCGAAATGGGTGCGCCACGCCTCGACCTCACGCGCGAACCGCGGATCGGCCAGGACCCGCCGCATCGCCTCCTCGCGCTCGTCGCCATCGAGCACGCCCAGCGCCAGTTCGGCGGCCATCGCGGCCCGCTCGTCAGGCGTTGTCATCGAGACAATCCTTGAGCCTGATCAGCCCGCGCCGCACCCAGCTCTTCATCGTGCCGAGCGGAACGCCCTGCCGTTCGGCGAGTTCGGCATAGGTCAGCCCGTCGAAGAACGCGGTGCGGATCGCCTGCCGCTGCGGGTCGTCGAGCGAATCGAGGCACAAATGCAGCTTCTGGTCGTCCTCCTGCCCCAACAGTCCGTCGATCGCGGACACCTCGTTCGACGGGATCAGATCGGCTTCGGTCATGTCGGCACTGGGACGCACACCCTTGGCCCGGCGCCAATCGATCGCGCGATTGCGGGCGATCGTGGCCAGCCAGCTGATCGGGCTCGCCCGACCGGGTTCATACCCGCCCGCCCGACGCCAGATCGTAAGGTAAACATCTTGCAACACGTCTTCCGCAGCCTGCCTTTCGCCACAGATACGCAGGCAAATCCCAAAAAGCTTCGCAGAGGTCAGCGCATAGAGTCGCTGGAACGCGCCATGATCCTCATCGGCGGTGGCGACCAACGCTTCGGTCAGTCGCGCCCGCGCCGCATCCGCCTGTGCTGAATCGATCGCCGCCACCAACGCCTGCTAGCCGCGGTCGCCGTGCGTAGCAATCCCATCGGGGCACGATCGTTGCGGTGCAGCAAGATTTCGTGGAAATATAATGGTTAGGCAGCTGCATCCTTTTCAATAACCTCTCGTTCCTGACCGCGTGAGATGACCTAATCTCCAGGTAAAAAAAGGGAGTCACGATGACTGACACGGATCTGCTGATCGAAACGATGGACAACCGCGTCAGGCGGCGCAACGATCGTCGTGACATGTTCAAGATGGTGCTGGGTGCCGCAGCTGTCGGCGCTGGCGCATTCGCCTTTGCCAGCCCTGCCGCTGCGCAGACGGTAACCGACGCCGACGTCCTGAACTTCGCCCTCAACCTCGAATATCTCGAGGCGAATTTCTATTCCTATGCGGTCTTCGGGACGCCGATCGACCTGGCGCTGACCACGGGCAGCGTCGGAACGTTTGGCACCGCGACGGGCGGGCGGAAGGTCACCTTTACCGACCCCGTCGTCGCGCAATATGCCAAGGAAATCGCGAACGACGAAATCGCGCACGTCAAGTTCCTGCGCGCCGCGCTCGCCAGTGCCGCCGTGGCACAGCCGCGCATCGACGTCGGGATCGATCCTAATGGCGCCTTTAGCAGCGCTGCACGCGCCGCGGGCCTGATCGGCGCGACGACGGCCGCCAGCCCGACCTTTTTCGATCCCTATGCCAACGACATCAATTTCCTGTTGGGCGCGTTCATCTTCGAAGACGTCGGCGTCACCGCCTATAAGGGTGCGTCGCCACTGATTGCCAACAAGGCGTATCTGGAGGCTGCGGCCGGTATCCTCGCGGTCGAGGCGTACCACGCCAGCATCGTGCGGACGGTGCTGTACGCCAAGGGCGTCGACACGCGCGCTGCGGCCACCAAGATTTCGGACGCGCGCGACAGCCTCGATGGTGGCACCGATCTCGACCAGGGCCTGGGCGATGCCACGACGTCGAACATCGTCCCGCTCGATTCCAACGGCCTCGCCTACAGCCGGACGACGGGTCAGGTGCTCAACATCGTCTATCTGACGAAGGCGGCGGTCAGCGCGGGTGGTTTCTTCCCGAACGGCCTCAACGGATCGATCAAGACGAGCACACAGCAGGCGTAATCCTGCGCGTCCGTCATTTTCTACTTTCAGGGAGTTTCCCGATGCATACGACCCCAATTCTGAGCGAAGTGCTCGAACGATCTGCCCTGCGGCGCGAAGAACGCCGTGGTTTCCTGCGCATGGCCGGTGGCGCCGCTGCCGCTGTCGGTGGGATGTCGCTGCTGGCGGCCTGCGGCAACGACAATAACGGTACGACGCCGACGCCGACGCCAGCCCCGACGCCGACCCCCACCCCGACCGGGGCGATCAACGATGGCGACGTGTTGAATTTCGCGTTGAACCTCGAATATCTCGAAGCGCAATTCTACTCCTTCGCGGTATTCGGCACCGGGCTTGCCAGCACCATGCTCGACGGTGTCGGTACGCAGGGCTCGGTCACCGGCGGTCGCAAGGTGACGTTCACCGATCCCGTCGTCGCCGCTTACGCGCGTGAAATCGCGGGCGATGAAATTGCGCACGTCGCCTTCCTGCGCGCGGCGCTGGGCAATGCGAAGGTCGCAATGCCAGCGATCAATATCGACGGTGGCGCGACCGGTGCATTCACCGTCGCGGCCCGTGCCGCCAAGGTAGTCGGCGCGACGGGCACGTTCGACCCCTATGCGTCGGACGAAAACTTCCTGTTGGGCGCCTTCATCTTCGAAGACGTCGGCGTGACGGCCTATAAGGGCGCGTCGCCCCTGCTGACTAACAAGACCTATCTCGAAGCCGCGGCAGGCATCTTGGCGGCGGAGGCCTATCACGCGGGTCTCGTCCGTACCGTCCTGTACGCCAAGGGCATGACGACCCCCGCGCTGCGAACCAACGCCGGTCTGATTTCGGACGCCCGTGACAGCCTCGACGGGTCGACCGATGACGATCAGGGCATCACGAGCACCGATACGACGCAGTCAAACATCGTGCCGACCGACAACGACGGTATCGCGTACAGCCGTTCGACGGGCGCGGTGTTGAACATCGTCTATCTGAACAACGCGTCGGTCAGCATGGGTGGGTTCTTCCCCGCCGGTGTCAACGGCGCGATCCGGACCAGCGCCGCCAACTGATGCGCTGAACCAGGGGTCGGATCGTCGATCCGGCCCCCATCCGCGTCTTGACGGAGCCTGCCTCGGCCCGTAGACGCCCCCTTTCCCGCACGGCCCCTTCGTCTAGCGGTTAGGACGCGGCCCTCTCACGGCTGAAACACGGGTTCGATTCCCGTAGGGGTCACCATCTGCAGCAAATGGCCGCAGAATTCCGGGAAACTCCGGCAGGTGCACCAGTTACGCGGGGTTTGGTGGTCCATTTAGGTGGTCCACATGAGCACACGTCCTATCTCCCCCTTGAAGCGCCCCAACTCCGAGAACTTTTGGTTCCGGATGATCGTCCCGCCTAACCTGCGAGCTGTCGTCGGCAAGCGTGAAATTCGAGAATCCCTCCGGACCTCCAGCGTGGCGACGGCTCGCCTGCTCTGTGCGGCAAAGCAAGTCGAGTGGACCGATCGGTTTGGGGCAATGCGGCAACACCGTGCCAGTGAAGCTGCCGCAGACGGCGCGCGGATCGTCGACGAACATCTCGATGCGCAGATTAAAAGTCACGGCAGCTTTCAGGCGGTAGCATATGAACTTGAGCTCATCGCACAGACGGAAAATGCTTACTTAGACACCGTGGAGATTTTGGAGCCCGGGCGGGCCGCTGCCGATCTCTGCCCCGCCTACGCTGACTATGCGGTTCCATCTACGCGCGAGAAGATTTCTGCGCGACAGCGAACCCTTCACCGTGACGCCTTGGCAGCCCCGCTCGCGGGTCTGGAAGCGGCGTCGCGAGCGCATGCGTCAGGGTTTTGGCAAGTTGCATCGTGTTTCTTGGAGGAGGCATTCGGAGCCGCCGGATTGCCGGTGAGCGAAACCGATGCGAGAGTTCGGGTAGCAGCAGACCACTTTCTATCTCGACTGCTCTCCCACAAACTTCCGCAATTGGAAATTTCGGCAGCCGCTCACCCTACGCCATCCGAGCTGCGACCATATAATTCAGCACGATCTCGTGATGAAGCGTTCCAATCTGCTGGATCCGCCATGGCAGTTGCTGCCGAAAGCGCTGGGGCGGCAGCAGACGCTCCTGTCGGCTCAAGTGTCCGTCAACGAGTCTTGGGTGAGCATGCCGATGCACGGACGCTTCAGCAGGTATTTAGAGCGTGGGCGGCATCCCGACCACCCGAAGATGCCAAGCTGGTCGATGAGTGGAGAACCTCGATCCAGCGCTTCATCGAGCTACATGGCGACGTTGATGTGACGCTCATTACCAAGACAATGGTGACCGTTTATCGTGAAGCGCTGAAGGGCCTACCTTCCCGACCAAAGGCTGACGTAAAACGCCTCCCGTTACTGGAGCAAATCGAGGTAGCGAGGCTAGGTAAATTGCCCACGCTCTCCGGCCCGACCGTTGGCAAGCACATGAGCGGCCTCCGCGTGGTGCTTGATCACGCCATCGACCCGCTCGGGATCATGGAGGACAACCTCGCGAAGGAGGTGAAGGTGGTTGGCGCAACCAGCGACACCGACGCTCGCAAAGCACATACCCCCGAGGAGCTACAAAAGATTTTCGCCAGTCCCATGCTGACCGATCCTAACGACGCGCTACGCACGAGCGACTTCTGGCTGCTCATAATTGCGCCGCTCATGGGCATTCGCATTGAGGAGGGCGGTAAGCTGCGCCCCAACAACGTCAAGGTCGATCGCGGCATCCACTATATCAGCATCGAACGGGACTGCCGCAAGCAACGCCGCGAGGACAATGCCGAAGGGAAAGGCGCAAAACGGGCCAAGACCAGAGCAGCCTACCGCGATATCCCAGTGCACTGGATCCTGATCGAGGCCGGATTTCTCGAATTTGTGGAGCGGCAACGCGCTGCTGGGCACAATTGGCTGTTCCCCGGTCTGTCGGAGAACAAATATGGCGACCGCACTAAAGCAGCGTCCCAACGCATCATTCGGCGGCTTCGCGCCCTTGGGATCGAGGGTGAAGAGAAGGTTTTTCATTCGTTCCGCCACGGAATGAAGCGAGCTGCCCGCGGCACAACGATGAAGGAAGAAATTGCCGACCTTCTTGCCGGGCATGCGCCGGAGAGTATTGGCCGTAAATATGGCGCCGGCGCGGAGCTGAACGTGCTACGCGAGGCCGTAAATATGATCGACTACGCTCTGATTGACTGGGATCCGGTCATCGCAGCCGCAAAAGCGCGGTTCACGCGCGAAGAAAGTTGAGTGCCTCACGCATGGTGACATAAAGACCCATACCCCGACATTCACAGCAGTTTGAGCCCTTTTTAAAACCGGCCGTTCGTTCAGGTGCTGCTGGGCGGCTGGAACTAGGCCGATTGCGGACTTGACGCCTTCGGGCGACATATACGCCGGAGTATACTTTCGCTCAGGAATAAAGTTAAAGCACACGACTTTTTACTGCGCCACTTGACTTCCGTAAGCAGCGGTTTTCAGTTCAGCTAACCGGAAATAGCTTTTTTCATCTGTCGTGCAGCAACTGTATCGACAGCAATCTTGATCAAGTTACTCAAGAAACAGCACGGCCACCGCCAGCCTGAATGCGCAGCGTCGCCGCCGCCCCAAGTAGCATCAGGAACCCTGCAATCGTCACCGCATGGCGCGGATCGCCGCCGAGCACCGGCTGGTAGATCAGTGGCATCGTCACCGTTTCGATCAGCATCGGGATGACGATGAACATGTTGAATATGCCCATATACACGCCATTGCGTTCGGGCGGGATCGCGCTGGCCAGCATGACATAGGTATTGCCCATCATCCCTGCCCAGCCGAGCCCGATCCCGATCATCGGCATGTAAAGAAGAGCTGGATCGCCAACGCGCGGGATTGCGATCATCGCGACGCCTGACGCCAGCAAGCACAGCGTGTGGGCGGAGCGCGCGCCAAACCGGCGGACGAACGGGATCAATAGCAACGCACTTAAGAAAGCGACGGCGTTATAGAGGACGCCCATGCGCTGCGACAGCAAGGTAGCATCGACATAGGCGGCGCTATTTGCTTCGGTCGTTCCAAACACCGACTGCGACACCGAGAGCGATATATACTGCCAATAGACGAACATCGCATACCATTGACACAGCATCGCGACCGCCAATTGACGCATCGCGGGTGGCATCGCCACGATCGCGGCACCAATTTCAGTCAGCGCGGCGCGAAACCCGCCAGGCTGCGCACGGATCGTGGCGACCTCTTCCGGCTGAAGCGGCAGTTCGGGCACCCGCCAAACCGACCAGACGATGCTGCCGATCGACAGGATCGCGCCGATCAGAAACGCGATCTTGACGATCGCAGGGATGCCATTGCCCTCATGCAGCGCGGTCGAAACGCCAACCGCTGCGAGGAGCGACGGCGCGGCATAGGAGGCACATTGCGCCAGACCGGTGAACGCGCTTTGCGTCAGGAAACCGACGGGTTGCTGGTCGGGCTGAAGCCGGTCGGCGACATAGGCGCGATACGGTTCCATCGTCACGTTGTTGCCCGCATCGAGCAGCCACAATAATGACGCCGCGACCCACAAGGTCGGGCTGTACGGCATCGCAAGCAAGCAGAGCGAGCAGATCAGTGCGCCGATCAGAAAATAGGGTGTGCGACGCCCGAATCGGGAAATCGTGCGATCGCTCATCGCGCCGATGAGTGGCTGGATCAGCAGACCCGTCATTGGGCCCGCGAGCCACAATAGCGGCATCGTGCCCTCGTCCGCCCCCAGAAAACGATAGATCGGCGTCATGTTCGCCTGTTGCAGGCCGAAACTGAATTGCAGGCCGAAAAAGCCGATGTTCATTTCCACGATCCGCCAGATCGTCAGTCGACGCTGTATCATGCCATCCTCCCGCGCGCCTCTTAAACGACGTCGCGATGATCATGCACATTTGCGCAAACGATTGCAAAAGAATTCTTGCAATCGTTTGCAACAATGGCCATTACGGCCTCAAGCAGCATCGACTGCGGGATTCGGAGAGGATTTTATGAACGCCAAAACCTGTGCGCGCCTGATGTCGGCTGCCGCATTCATCGTTGCAGCGCCGGCCTTTGGGCAGGCCGTCGTCGCGGACCCGGCAGCGACGCCGATAGCAGGTCCTGCTTTAGATGCTGCAAACATGGCGACCGATCAGTCCGCCGACATCGTCGTGACCGGCGTGGCGCAGGGCCGCAACCGTCTCGATGCCTCGGTGTCGACGACCTCGATCAGTGATACCGCGATCCTGGAAACCGCCCCGCGCTCCGCCGCCGAATTGCTACGCAACATTCCCGGTATTCGCGCCGAATCGTCGGGTGGCGAGGGCAATTCCAACATCAACGTCCGTGGCCTGCCCGTGTCGACCGGCGGTGCCAAATTCCTGCAATTGCAGGAAGATGGCCTGCCGATCCTTGAATTCGGCGATATCATCTTCGGCAACGCGGATATCTTCACCCGGCTCGACACCAGCGTCGGCCGTGTCGAATCGATCCGCGGTGGTTCGGCATCGACCTTCACATCGAATTCGCCGGGCGGCATCGTCAACTTCATCACGAAGGACGGCAGCCGCGAAGGCGGCTCGATGGTTCTCAGCGCCGGGCTCGATTACCGCGACTACCGGGTCGACTGGGAATATGGTGGATCGATCCGCCCCGGCACAAAATTCCACGTCGGCGGCTTCTATCGAGTCGGCGAAGGCCCCCGCGATGCTGGCTATGACGCCAATCGCGGCGGTCAGATCCGCGCCAACATCACGCAGGATCTGGGCGGCAACGGCTTCCTCAACCTCAACCTGAAATATCTCGACGATCGCGCGATCAGCTATCTGCCCAGCCCCGTCCAGGTGACGGGCACGAACGACGATCCAAAATATGTCGCGATCCCGGGTCTCGACCCCAACAACCAGACGCTGCAGAGCAAGTATTTCCGCCTGATCACGAACCTCGATCGCAACAATCGGCCCAGCGTCGATGACGTTGGCGACGGTATGCACCCGACCGTCTTCGCGGTGGGTGGCGAGCTGAATTATGACCTGTCGCCCAACATCAACTTCACGAACAAAGGCCGCTATTCGGATATCCATGGCAGCTTCATCTCGCCCTTCCCATCGGGCGTGGATACGGCGCAGAATCTCGCCAACCAGATTGGCGGCGCAGGCTCGACGCTCTACTACGCCAGCGGACCGAACATGGGTCAGCAGATCACCAATCCCGGCGCGCTCAACGGCAACGGGCTTGCCGTCCCCATCGTCATGTTCAACGTCAAGCTGAACAATCTCAACAATATCACGAACGACGCGCGATTAAACTTCAAGACCGATCTGGGCAGTGCGCGCCTTAACCTGACTGGCGGATTCTATTTCTCGCGTCAGAACATCGGGACGACGTGGCTGTGGAATTCCTATCTGCTCGCCGCCGATGGATCGAACGCGGAATTGCTCGACGTTCGTAACGCCGCCGGACAGCTCCAGACTTATCAAGGCACGGTCGCCTATGGTGCCAGCTTCTTCGGCAACTGCTGCCGCCGCGAATATGATCTCCGCTACACGACCAAGGCACCGTTCGCGAGCATCGGGATCGAGGCGGGCAAGCTCAATATCGACGGATCGATCCGTTTCGATTTTGGCGATGTTGGCGGTTCGGTAATCGGCGACGGTCCCGTCGCGACGGTCGATGTCAACAATAACGGCACGATCCAGGTGCCGGAAACCAAGACGACGATCATCAATTTCGCCGGGCGTCAGGCGATCAATTATAACTACAGCTACACCTCCTATTCGGTCGGCGCGAGCTATCGCGTGGTGGACGATGCGTCGGTGTTCGCCCGTTACAGTCGCGGTGCCCGTGCCAATGCCGATCGCCTGATCTTCGGCCCGGCAATCACCGCGACCGGCGGCATCGCCGATCGTGATGCGGTCGTCGATTACGTCAACCAGGCCGAAGCCGGGGTGAAGTACAACAGCGGACCGATCGGGCTGTATCTGACCGGTTTCTATTCGCGGACCGAGGAAACCAACTTCGATTTCGGCCTTGGCTTTTTCAGCAACAAATATCGCGCCTACGGGCTGGAGGCAGAGGGCAATGCACGCTTCGGCCTCTTCCAAATCGCGGCTTCGGGCACCTATACCGATGCCAAGATCACGGCGGCTTCGGCGTCACCCGCACTCGTCGGTAACCAGCCGCGTCGTCAGGGGAAGTTCCTGTATCAGGTAACGCCGCAGATCGCGTCCGATCGCTTTACGATCGGTGCCAATGTTGTCGGCACGACGTCGAGCTACACGCAGGACAGCAACCTGCTTAAGCTGCCGGGCTTCACGCAGGTCAACGCCTTCGCGACGTTCAAGGCGACAGACGCGGTCACGCTGCTCGTCAACGCGAACAATCTGTTTAACGTGACCGGTTTCACCGAGGCCGAAGAAGGGGCGATCCCCGCCAACGGCTTTGTTCGGGCACGCTCGATCAACGGCCGCACAATATCGGGTTCGGTTCGTATCACGTTCTGATCCGCAACCATCCCGCAGCGACGATGAGACGTCGCTGCGGGATGCAAATGAATTGGCGTGACGGTGAGCAGCGATACCGACAACCAAACGACCCACTGGCATTCCTCCCGCGCCGCGACATCGATGTCGGCTTCGTCACAACTGCCCCTCATCGGTGCGGCGGATGTCAGGCCGATCGCCGACGGGCTGGTTTACTGGGACGCATGGCCGCTGTTGACCGATGGTGGGGCCCTTTACACGGCCGATGCGGGCGAGCGTTGGTGGTTCGCGCTAGCCGCGCCACGCTTCGACGACCCAGACGACCGGCATGCCCATGCCCGTATCCACTGCCTTTTGGAGCGCGATGGGAATTTCCAGCCGCTCGGCCCCACGCTGCCCGACGGCCTGTCGCCGGGCAGCCGCGAATGGTCGGGTAGCGCCTCGATCGATCCGCAGACGAACGAGATCACCCTGTATTTCACCGCCGCAGGTCGCCGGGGTGAGACGACGGTCACCTTCGAACAGCGGCTGTTCGCGACGACCGGGAAGTTCGACGGCAACTCGATGAGAGAATGGAGCGAGGCGACCGAGATATTCGTCGCGGATGAGCATCTTTACCAGCGCGTCGACCAGCCAACCGGAGAAATTGGCAAGATCAAGGCATTTCGCGATCCCGATGTCTTCCTTGATCCCGCTTCGGACGAACGTGTCTTGATCTTCACCGCCTCGTCCGCGCGAACTCCGGGTGATTTCGACGGCGTCATCGGCGCGGCAGTTGTCGATGACGATGGCGTTTTCGTGGCGACCGCGCCGCTGATCGATGCGACGGGGATGAACAACGAGCTCGAGCGCCCGCACATCCGCGTCTTCGACGGTCGCTATTATCTCTTCTGGTCGACGCAACGCCACGTCTTCGCACCGGCGGCGGGCGAATGGCCGACGGGTCTGTACGGGGCTGTTGCCGATGCGATCACCGGGCCATGGCGACTGCTCAACGGCTCGGGACTGGTCGCCGCGACCCCGGCGGCGTCGCCCTCGCAAAGCTATAGCTGGCTGGTGTTGCCCGACCGGTCCGTCACCAGCTTCGTCGATCGCTGGGGGGACAGCGCTGACAGCAATTTCGGCGGTACCTTCGCGCCCTTCGTTCACCTGGCGATCGATGGCGATTCCGTTCTGGTGCGCCCATGACCGTTCCGCGCAGGCTGGCGGGGATCGAACTTGGTGGGACAAAGGCGATCGCGGTTCTGGCGCAGGATCATCATATCATTGACCGGATGGCAGTGCCGACCACGCGCCCGGATGAAACGCTGTCACCGTTGATCGATCAGCTCCATCGGTGGAATGGCATCAGGCCGCTGCAGGGGATCGGAATTGCTAGCTTCGGCCCCATCCGCCTCGATCCCGTTGCGGAAGATTTCGGATGCATCCTGACGACGCCCAAGCCGCACTGGACCGGCGCTTCGGTTATCACCCCGATCCGTGACCGGCTTGAGTGCCCGATCCGTCTCGACACGGACGTAAATGCGGCGGCGTTTGCCGAACATCGCTGGGGAGCGGGTCGAGGATGCGCCAGCCTCCTGTATCTGACGATCGGCACCGGGCTGGGTGGCGGCGCGCTGATCGACGGAAATTCGGTCACTGGACGGTTGCACCCGGAAATGGGGCACATCCTGCTGCGCCGGTTGATCGGTGACCCATTCGCTGGAGCCTGCGCCTTTCACGGGGATTGCGCCGAAGGGCTTTTGTCCGGGCCCGCGCTGGCTCGGCGTTTCGGCAACTCCCCTCAGCAGGTCGCGGCGCACGATGACCGCTGGCGGCCCGTCGCGCATGATCTAGCCCAACTGCTCACCACCCTCATCCATGGCTATGCTCCCAATCGCATCATTATCGGTGGTGGAGTCGGCCTGGGCGTGCCGTGGCTGCTGCCGATGGCGATCGATCGCATGCCGATGCTGCTTGGCGATTATTATCCGGATCTGACGGTCGATGCGTTACGCGCGATGGTGGTGCCGGCGGCACTGGGCGACGAGGCCGGCCCCCTTGGCGCGATCGCGCTCGCCGATGCTGCTGACCGCCAGCATGATTGGCACGTGGCGCGATAAAGTCTAACCAGCCCCAATGGTGAAACCGGCGGAGAGCATGAGCGAACTTGCCCAACTTGCGGGCGTGTCGGTTTCAACCGTATCACGCGCGTTAGCCGGTAATCCCATCATCAACCCCGTCACCCGCGAACGGATCGCCAAACTGGCGCGCGATCACGGGTTCCAACCCAATGCGCTCGCCCGCAATCTGCGCCTCAAACGCACCGAGGCGATCGCGGTTGTTTTGCCGTTGGGACATCAGGCCGATCAGCATCTGACCGACCCTTTCTTCCTGACGCTGATCGGCTATCTCGCCGATGCGCTGTCCGATCGCGGTTACGACATGCTGCTGAAGAAAGTCGTGCCGACCGACGAACGCTGGCTCGACCGGATCGCGTCCTCGGGCCGCGTCGATGGCGTCATCATCATTGGCCAATCCAACGAAGCAGCAGCAATCGATCGCGTTGCGCGTACCTACGCCCCAATCGTCGTGTGGGGTGCTCGGATGCCTGATCAGCGTTACATCACCGTCGGATCAAATAACATGGCCGGCGGGGAAATGGCGACGCATCATTTGATTGACCAGGGTCGCCGGCATCTAGTGTTTCTTGGCGACAGCGCGGCCCCTGAAATTGCACAGCGCGAGGCCGGCTTCCGCAAGTCGTGCGAAGCAGCCGGTTTGGGCGCGACCGCACATACTATCCGCGTGGGCTTGGTATCCGACAGCGCCTATCGCGACCTGTTGCGCCTGATCGCCGATGAACCCGACATTGATGGAATCGTCGCTGCATCCGACGTCATCGCTATCGCAGCCATTCGGGCGCTCGAACGGCTGGATCGTGCAGTGCCACGAGACGTCAGCGTTATCGGCTTCGACGATGTGCCCATTGCTGAACATATAGTCCCGCCCTTGACCACGATTGCGCAGGATTTGCGATTGGGCGCCGAATTGCTCGTTTCCAAATTGCTGCGGATCGTCGCCGGCGGACAGGAAGACAGCATCGAGATGATGCCCGCGCTGATTGAAAGACGATCAGCGTAACGCTGCTTGCTGCGTCCTATGAATGCTCGTCGCTTATGACCTTGGTCGGCGGCCAAAGTTGGGCCAGTCGAAGACTAACAGTCTCATGTACGCGAGCCGAAAAAGCGAACCTGATTGCTGTCCGTTGATTTGGCCGTTCTGACCCACAAGTGGACGTTCACGCCGCCCTGCCCGCTTCCCAGCTTCGGTCGTTCATTCATGTAGAATGATCCGCACGCCGTAAGCGACGTGCCGAGAACGCGGAACGGCGAAAAGTGGGACGAAACGGTCGTTCACGGCTCGCGGCCTAAAAGACGGCTTTCGCTGAGAAGCGGACACTCGTTAAGTTTAGGCAGCTCGAAAGGAATAGGGCGCGGCCGGTGATTTTCGCTCCTCCCGCGAGCAGCTTCCCAAGCTCGTAAGGCAGGCGACGCAGTTGACCTCGGGACTTCTACGGAATTGTCGGAAGTGCTCCGGTTAGCCATGGTGTTGAGAAGGGGAATCCCCGACACGATGGACTTGAGCAGCAACCATGGAACAAGCGGAGCTGAGCGAAGCGGAGCTGCTCGCCGCCCTGACGGGTCAGGAGGCGCAGCATCGGGCTCGCAACCTCGTCTCGCTGGCGATCGCGCTGGCTAATCAGTCGCTTCACGCATTGCGTCACCATCCAGACGTCCAGCAGTATATCGACCGCCTACGGAGTCTCGATGCCGTGGCTCGGATCGGCTGCGAAATCGAGAGCGACTATTGTCCGCTTGGGGCGGTCGTGGAGCAGGTCGTCTCAAGGCTTGACGATCCCGCTGCACCAAGAATAGCGTGTGCTGGTCCCGACATTGCTTTGACTTCGCGCTGGGCGCATCTTCTCGCAATCGTGCTTCACGAACTGACCGCCAACGCGCTGCGGCATGGCGCCCTCAGCTCCGAGCTTGGCAGGGTGGAACTGCGTTGGGCTGTGGAAAAGGATGGCTCTTCCGGCGGCGACACGCTTCACCTTGCTTGGCGGGAGCGCAACGGCCCGCAGCCGCTCACGCGACCGCGGCAGGGCTTCGGCTCGCACCTGCTGCGACAGCTCGTCGAGCGGAACCAACGCTGCCGGGTAGGCACTCGCCTGCCGCCGACTGGTCTGGTCTACGCGCTCAGCATTGATCTGATGCCGACGGAGCTACGTTGGTAAGTCGGCAAATTCAGACGTGGTCAGGCCGAAGCGGATGAGTTCCGCGGTGCAGGCGGACCCTGTTTTCTTCAGGAGGTTGACGCGGTA
>Ga0206130_10000370_pt1 | contig 77484 bp, 69 predicted proteins | sample Helgoland_Spring_9_FD_148637 | JGI IMG/M metagenome (GOLD analysis project Ga0206130, IMG submission 148637) | Pelagic subsurface seawater microbial communities from Kabeltonne, Helgoland, North Sea - Helgoland_Spring_Bloom_20160512_1 | ecosystem: Environmental > Aquatic > Marine > Epipelagic ... | reverse complement strand
GTTGATCTCACCTGCAAGCTCAATGAAGCGTGTGTGTTGATCGAACTCACGTGCTTTCCATGTTAGGTAGAAGGGGTCTATGGGAATACAATGTCCGCCTAGGCCCGGCCCGGGATAAAAGGGCATGAAGCCGAAGGGTTTTGTTTTGGCCGCCTCGATGACTTCCCAGATGTCGATGCCCATGGCGTCGTAGATGACCTTGAGTTCATTGACCAAGGCGATGTTGACTGAGCGAAAGATGTTTTCGAGTAGTTTGGCGGCTTCGGCAACCTTGCAGCTGTCAACGGGCACGATCGTGTGGATCGCGTGACTGTAGATGGCAACGGCCTTGTCGCGACACTTTGGAGTTAGGCCTCCGACAAGTTTGGGAATGCGTTCAACCTTGCTGTCTGGGTTGCTGGGGTCTTCACGCTCGGGGGAGTAGGCGAGATGGAAGTCGACGCCGGCCGTTTTTCCGGAGCTATCTTCGATGACTTTTCTAAGATCAATTTCGGTGGTGCCAGGGTAGGTAGTCGATTCTAAGCAGATGACGGTGCCGTCTTTCAGGTAGGGGGCGATTGATGCTCCGGTTTCTAGCACGTATGAAAGGTCAGGTTCGCGGTGTTGATTTAATGGTGTCGGCACACAAAGGATCACGGCATCACAGCATGCCAGCGAAGTGAAATCAGTTGTCGCGGAAAAGGTTCCCTTAGAATACAGCTCTTTAATTCGGGCTGTTTCGATGTGACCAATGTAAGATTCTCCCTTGTCGAGTGTTGCGATTTTACGGGGGTCAACGTCTACACCGATTACCGTCAGTCCGGCGTTGGCAAATTGGATCGCTAGAGGCAGACCTACATAGCCGAGGCCTATGATAGCAATGGTTTCAGGCTTGGTTTGTACGGGGGATGATTGATTCTCCATCTTTTTGTAGTGTAGATTGGACCTGTTTGTTGCCAAGCTTATTGTCAAATTCTGCCGTGCTGTTCTAGCGGCGGCTAGCGGCCAAAGTTTGATAAAGGTCTGTGGTTTGATAGAGCATCCTAGCGAGTGTGAATGGGTATGTTTTTTCTGGTTTCACAGGGTGGGTTTCCCATGCCTTGATAAGGTTGATTACGCTTTCGGTATCACCAAGAAGGATTTTCCCCGACGGTAGTAATTCATCGAGGATTTCGCCGACCCCCCCATGCTCGTAACCGATGACAGGTTTGCCGAGAGCGAGTGCTTCAAGGGTGGTGCGGCCGAAGGATTCTGGCTGCTGAGTCAGCGAGAGGACGATGGAGGAAATGGAGATGATATTTTGAAGGTCCCTGCGGTGTCCAGTGAATGTCACGCGGTCTGCCACTCCCATCTCTTGTGCAAGTGCCTTGATTTCTTCCAGATACTGTATTTTTTTTGGGTGTGCTCCGCCTGCGATGAGTCCGTGGTAGTCGGAGTCTTTGAGGGCTGTGATTATTTTCAGGAAGTCTTTGTGTCCCTTTAATCGAGTAATACGTCCAGGTAGTGTGAGGAGCTTTTTGTTCTTTGTTTCAGGAAATTGAGCATGCCACTCCGCAAGCCATTCATCTGAGGGGAGGGAGTCGTAGATCAACTTGGATGGATCCACGCCGCGGTGGATGACGGTGAGTTTCTCTTCTGGCACGTCTGGGTAGTTCTTGATTACGTAATCTTTGACACTATTGGACACGCAGATGACAGCCTCACCTCGGGTCATGATTTTTGAGTAGAAATTCACGGAATACATGCCGTGAACGGTGGTCACAAGACGTGGGCGGGTTTTGGGGTCCATTTTTCGCCATGCGAGCCATGCGAGCCATGCTGGTAATCTGGAGCGGAGGTGAATGACATCGGGGCGTTCTTGTTCGAAAAGAGCACGCAATACCTTGACCTGTTTTAGCGAGCTGAGACGCTTTTTGTGCACCGGTAGGGTGATGTGTCGGCTTCCCTCAGCCTCGAGCTGCTCGACAAGTCTGCCGCCATTGGAGATGACGATGGATTGGTGCCCTTGCTCTGTGAGGGATTTGCCGACTTCGAGTGTGCCGCGTTCGACGCCGCCGGACTCGAGCTCGGGTAGGATTTGGATGACTTTCATAAACGGTAAGAGGCTAGGCTTTACGAATTATGTTCTTTCCCTTCGTTTGATTTTCCATCGGTCATGCATCCAGAAGATGTCTTGGCTGTATCTTTTCATCATTCTTTCCATGGTTTTGACAATCTCTTTTGTAGCGCTGAGCTTATCGAGGTCGGGAGAAAGATAAACGGCTTCGTGGAAGCGCATTTCCCATTGGCCAGGTGAAGTGGTTGAGAGAGATACAGGTATTACTGGGCACTGGTGCTTGAGAGCTAAGATGGCGGGGAGAGGTGTGATTGATGACTCTTTGCCAAAGAGATCGGTGAGGGTGCCGGCGCCACCTGCCCACTGGTCACATAAGATGCCAAGAAAACCTCCTTTTTTGAGGAATTTTTGAGCCATGATGAGGCCCCGTTTACGGGAAAATAGTTGAGAACCACCTGATTCTCTCTGTTTTTTGACGTGGTCGTCAATCAGTGGGTTTTTAAGCGGGCGATACATGCCTCCAACGGGGTTCTCGTTGGGAATCAACTCATGCATTTTTGTGAGGATCTCCCAATTGCCCATGTGAAAGAGGAGTAGGATGGCGCCCTGCTCTTTGGGCACGTTCTCGATGTTGTGTAGGTCTGCGAGAGTGAGGATGTGCTCGATGTTTCTGTGTGGTCGGCCACTTGTGTTGAGCGAGCTTAGAAGATTGGCATAGGAGTTTCTGAAAACTGATTTGCTCATTTGAGCTAATTCCTCAGCCGAGGCTTTGGGGTGAACCATACTCAGGTTGTGATGAACAATGGCACGTCTTTTTCCTGATAAAGGGTAAGCTGCAGCTCCTAGTATGGCGCCTAGCTTCCATACGAGAGAACATGGCAGGAGGCCGAGGGCCCTCTCTATCGTGATTAAGGCAAGGTAGGCAAGCCTATCAGCAAACGTGGGTTTCTGGTCGGTCGTAGATTTGTGCGGAGTCATGCAGGTGCTGGGAGTGGAGTCCGCAAAAGAGGGAAGGAGATGATTTTAGGATGCCATGGTTTATTACTGCCCCAAAGCCTCGTCGCCAAAAGTGTCGCCCTCTGCATTGTCCTCCACAGGTGTCGGATTCTCGACGCGATACCTTTCCACGGCTTGTGCCCATGCATCTAAATCGTTGCCGTGGTTTTCGTCGGTGTGGAATTCTAGCAGTTCGATGGCCTCTTCAACGAGCTCTTCGGAGTATTCGCCAATAAGAATTCGGAATGAGGTGTCGACTTGGGTGATGTGCCTTCTGTTGTAACTATCGTTGAGCACGGTTTGGACGAGAAGTTCGGGAATGGCGCTCTCTTGGGAGGTGAGAATGGCGTTCACGTTTTCGAAATTAGCATCGCTAGTGAGGTTGAGGGCGTGTTCGAGTGCGTCGGTGCGGACATTCATGGGGGCTGTTGGGTCGGCGGCCATTTCTAAGAGACCGTCGGCGGCATCTGCAATGGAGATGGAGTCATCACCGAGGTATTTGCGGAACAATGCGCCATATTTCTTGGGCATTGCTTCTTCCTCAGCTTGCTCATCAGCTTCTCTGGGGTCTCCACTTTGACTCGGTGAGCGATTGTCTCTGGCCTCTATGGTAGCAGAACGAGCTGCGTCTTGCTGAGTGGTAGGGTCTTCAGCAGAGTTGCTTTCTGATTCGGTGTTTTTGATGCTGTAAAAACCGATCAACAGGGCGGCAACCAGAACGATGATGGCAATAATGAGTGGTTTTGATTTCATGATGCTATAAATAGGTGGGTGGTGATGGCTGAGAAGCTCCGGCGTCGGGGTGGTTATCGTCTGGGTGATTGTAGTTCAAAAAGTGAGTTCAGGCGATGTTTTTGATGTGGGGAATGGCCTCGATGAGTTTTTGCGTGTAAGGGTGTTGAGCTTTGTTGAAGACGTCCTCGGCGTCGCCGTATTCGACGATTTTGCCCTGATGCATGACGGCGATGTTGTCAGAAATGTAGCGCACCACGGAAAGATCGTGAGAGATGAAAATCATGGTGAGATTGAGATCTTTGCGCAGCTTGAGTAGGAGGTTGAGAATTTGTGACTGGATTGATACATCGAGCGCGCTGACGGGCTCATCCGCGATGATGAGTTTTGGTTCTGGGGCTAGGGCTCGTGCGATGGCGATACGCTGGCGTTGGCCGCCTGAGAACTCATGGGGGTATTTTTGTTTGAAGCGAGGATCAAGGCCGACGCGCTCCATGAGCTCGGCTATTTTGCGATCTAGCTCCGTTCCTTTGAGGCCCGTGTGGCGCTGGGTGATTGCTTCAGCAAGGGCTGAGTTGATGGTCATCCTGGGGTTTAGCGAAGCGTAGGGGTCTTGGAAGATCATCTGGAAGTCGAGCCGGCGCTTCCTGACTTCGCGCCCTGATAGGGTGGACAGGTTTTCGCCTTTGAGCCTGACTGATCCCGAAGTAGCAGGGATGAGCTGCATGATGGTGCGTGACAGGGTGGACTTGCCGCACCCAGATTCGCCAACAAGGCCGAGGATTTCTCCTTCTTCGATGCTCATGTCGATACCGTCGACGGCTTTGATGGTGTCTGTGACTTTGCGCAACAATACACCGTTGGACACCGAGAAGTGGGTCTTGATGTTATTGAGCTCCAGAAAGGCCATGTGTTTTTTTAAACGCTAAAGATGAATTACTAAATACCAAAATGAGGTTGTTTAGAAACCTCTCTAAAATCCCATGGCGTCCATGTCGAAGATGATGGTGACGTCTTCTGGTGGCGGGGTCTGAGCGAGGATGGAATTGATGTGGCTGGAGAGCTGCCGGGCTGAAGGGGCTAGCATCATGAGCTGAAATCGGTATTGGCCGTGTGCTTTGGTGATGGGGGCTGGCAAGGGGTCGTGCAGAACCATGCCGGTGGGGAGGCTGTTTTTTAGGCGCTTGTGAAGATTTTGCAGGGTGAACTCAGCACGACGTTCGTGATTGGAGCGAGTTTGTATGACAGCGCAGTGGCTGAAGGGTGGGTAGCCAAATTGTTTTCTAAAGTCGAGTTCCTGATCAGCGTATCCGAGGAAGTCGTGGTGGCGAGCGAATTGGATCGAGGGGGAGTGTGGTGTGTAGGTCTGAACGATGACTTCACCCTCGAGCTCACCGCGGCCAGCTCGCCCGGCAACCTGGGTCAGCAATTGAAAGGTGCGCTCGCCGGCGCGGAAATCGGGAACGTGCAGGCCAAGGTCTGCGTTGAGTACGCCAACGAGCGTGACATTGGGGAAGTGAAGCCCTTTAGCGATCATCTGGGTGCCGATGATGATGTCGATTTTGCGTTGGCGAAATTTTTGTAGTGTATCACGCAGGGCGTTTTTACGGCGCATGGTGTCGGTGTCGATACGTGCGACTCTTGCCTGTGGGAATACTTTTTTGATGACACTCTCTACCTGCTCGGTGCCGTAGCCTTGGCTGCGGATGGCGGGGTCTCCACACTCGGGGCATTTCTTAGGAGGCAGGGCTTGGTGACCACACATGTGGCAGATGAGGCGTTCATCAGCGCGGTGATAGGTGAGCGGGATAGCACAGTGGCGGCACTCGCAGACATGGCCGCATCCCGGGCATTGCACGGAGCGGGCGAATCCACGGCGATTGAGAAACAGGATGACTTGCTCTCCTTCGTTTAGCTTAGCCTCCATGCGGCCACGCAGCGGGTCAGAGAGAATGGCTGGCCCTCCCTTGTTTTTCTTGCCCTCTATGCGCATATCGACAATGCGAATGATTGGTAGTGATTGTCCATCGGCACGCTCGGCCAATGTGAGGAGTTGGTATTTGCCGGTTTCGGTGTTGTGAAAAGATTCTAGCGATGGGGTGGCCGAGCCAAGCAATACGGCGGCTTGCTCGAGATGTGCGCGCAGCACGGCTAGGTCGCGTCCATTGTAGCGAGGAGCGCTATCTTGCTTGTAGGAGTTTTCGTGTTCCTCATCGACAATGATCAGTCCGAGGTCGGTGAGAGGGGCGAAGATTGCACTGCGGGCGCCAATGACAATGCTCGCTTTGCCTTGACGAATCCGATGCCACTCGTCGAAACGCTCGCCTTGTGATAGGTGGGAGTGTAGCACGGCTACCTGATCTTGGATGGAGGCAAAGCGGGACTTGAAACGTTGAACCGTTTGGGGGGTGAGCGATATCTCTGGCAGAAGAACGAGCACGCTTTTGCCGGTGTCAATGCAATGCTGGGCAGCTTGCAGGTAAACTTCGGTTTTCCCTGAGCCCGTGACCCCGTGCATGAGCATGGGTTTTTCAGGGGTCTTGATTTGTTCGAGAACGTTTTCGAGTGCTACTGCTTGGCCTGGATTGAGCTCGAGTGGTTTGTCTTCGAGAAATTCTTCACCCTCATCGGGGTCACGACGCACGGCTTCGTGCATGAGTGCCACAAAACCTTGTTTTTCTAATGCTTTGACTGAGGCAGTGATCGAGCCGCCGCCGAGGTCTTTGAGGGACATTTGTCCACCTGCGGCGTCGAGTAGGGTAATGATGAGGTGTTGTCGTGAGGCTCTTTTAGCCAGCTTAGCCATCGCTTCTTCGTCTGGCTTTTGACTGAGGAGGACGGTTTTACGTGTCTTTTCTGAGTGGGATTCCTGTCGAACTGCCTCGGGAAGAAGTGCCCGCATGACGAGCTCCATGGGGGAGCCGTAGTAGTTGGCGATCCATTTTCCGAGCTTGAGTAGATTGGGCGTGATCAGCGGCTCTGGATCGATCAGGGTGTCGATTGGCCGGAGGCTGAAGTTGGCCGGCATTTCGCTGGTAATGTCGATGATGGTGCCGGTTGATGCGCGGTTGCGAAGTGGGATTTTGACTCGGCATCCCGCCTTAGCATCCATTCCTTCGGGAATGGCGTAGTCAAAGACCAGTTCGGATGGTCCGTCTATCAAGACTCGGGCTGCGGGCACAGGTTTTTTCTAGCTGGTGAGTGGGTAAGTCGAAATACCAAACTGCTCTTTTTGGTAAAAAAGGTGCATTTTGATGCCGCCTTAGAGTCTCCTAAGTAAAAAACAGCCCAGCTTAGCTAGCCATAGCCGCCACCATGGCCGAATGCCCTGCCAGTCATTAGCAACGCGCTCGGAGAGCATTAGGTCGTTGCTCCACTGCCGATTGAGCTCATCGGAAACATCATCGTCAAAGACAACGATGGCGGTCTCTCGGTTCATCACAACGGAGAGAATATCGAAGTTGTTCGAGCCAATGATGGCGACGTTGTCATCAATCACCATGGTTTTAGCGTGAAGCACGGGGCCGAGGTATTCGATGACACGCACACCCCAGCCGAGTAGACTAGGGTAGAGGCCTTCGCGCAACCAATCGACGGCGGCAACGTCTGAGTCTCGTGGTAATAAGACGGATACATCAACGCCACGTTGGCTGGCGCGGCGCATGGCTTTTCTCAGGCGTCTTGGTGGCACAAAGTAGGGCATGGTCATTTTCACGCTATGGCGTGCCCTATTCAGGTGCACGGAGAAGAGCTTGCGGATTTGTTTTCTGCTGCCGAGCCCACGGCTGCCAACTACCATACAGCGACAGCCTTGCTTCGATGAATTCGTATATTTAACGATAGGTAGCTGGATGATTTCATCTGTGCAGTATTTCCAGCTTTCGGTGAAGAGGGTGTTGAGATCGGCTGCGGCTGGACCTGATACTTTGATTTGCGTATCCCTCCACGCGTTCTCATTGATCTGTGCCCGTGACCATGGGTTGCCGATATTCATGCCTCCAGTGAATCCAATTTGGCTATCGATGATGAGGTTTTTACGGTGGTTCCGGCCGAAGATGCCGGCACGCTTTCTCCACGGAGCCACGGGGTGGTATTCGCTCACGACGACTCCGGCGTCGCGCATGTTCGCCCATTGCATTGGGTCGGTAGCAGAGGACCCAATTGAGTCATAGATGACTCTGACGGCAATGCCCTCAGCAGCTTTTGCGGACAGTGCATCGGCAAAGGTTTTGCCAATGGTATCGGAGAGAAACATGTAAATCTCTAAATGGATGTGGCTTTTGGCAGAGGCGATCGCCCTCAGCATGGATTCATAGACACGGTCGCCATCGTAGTAGATTTCGACCTGGTTGTTCTCACTCAAGCCGCCAACGGTATCTCCCGATAGCTCGCGGGCTATGGCTTGGCGCCACTCAGTAATTTGCCGCCTTACCTTATGCGGGATAACCTTCACACCAGCTACACTACGCTGATTGGCGCTAAGATCAATGAAGTAACTTTTGAACTCTGCGAATCATGATCTGGCCACTATTTTTGGATAAATAGCTGTTGTCATGAATTACCCCTATGTCTATGACATCAGCAGCGATGAATAAAACCATTCTTAAACTCATTTTCATAATCATTTCGTTGACTGCTCCGGTAGCGACGGCCGGCGCAGGCGGCGAACATAGCATCCCTGAATTCCAAGAGCGTATGGCGACATTTGCCAGTGAAGAATCGGCCAAGGAAATGGTGGGTATGTGGGAGAGATTGAGCTATCGCGCTGAACAACAACCGTTCTTGTTAGTGGCTAGTATCATTTTTGTGTGCGCCATCGTTCACACTTTCTTTGCAGTGCCCATCACCAAGTATGCGCACAAAGTACAACATGATCACGATGCCGACATTCGACGGCAGAAGAATGCGGAGGGGGAGCCGGCCACTGCCAAGGATATGGTTAGTTTTAAGGCGACCATGTTGCACTTTCTGGGTGAGATTGAGGCGATTTTTGGCATCTGGGTGATTGCCTTGATGGGGGCGATTATTGGGTTTTACGACGTAGGAACGGTGAAGAGCTATATCTCTGGGGTTAACTTCACTGAGCCAATGTTTGTGGTGATTATCATGGCTCTTGCTTCGACAAGGCCTGTTTTGCGTTTCGCTGAGAATGCACTGAGTTTCTTTGCTCGTTTCGGTAAAGAGACACCGGCTGCTTGGTGGTTATCCATCCTTATTGTAGCGCCCATCCTAGGCTCTTTCATTACAGAGCCAGGAGCGATGACGATTGCTGCAATGCTGCTGGCTAAGAAGTTCTACAAGTTGAAGCCCAGTCCTAAGCTGGCCTACGGCACCCTTGGTTTGTTGTTTGTGAATATCTCAGTCGGCGGTGTGATGACAAATTTCGCAGCTCCTCCTGTGCTCATGGTTGCTGGTCCAGATAAATGGGATCTCACTACCATGGAGATGCTGGTTCATTTCGGCGGTAAGGCTGTTATCGGTATCCTAATCTCTACGAGCTTATACTTCGTCTTTTTCCGTAATCAGCTGCGTGCTCTCTCTGGGGAACTTGAGGATCATGATGGTGATGGCCAAGGAGATCTAAGCCACGATCATGACCGCCCCATTCCGCTATGGGTAACGATCACCCATTTGATGTTCATGGGTTGGACGGTTTTCTTTGCTCACACCCCGGCGCTATTCATTGGTGGCTTCCTGTTCTTCTTGGCATTCCGTCAGGCGACTGAGCATCATCAGTTTGATATCCAGTTAAGAGGGCCGATTCTTGTCGGTTTCTTTCTCGCTGGCCTAGTAATCCACGGTGGGCTACAGGGCTGGTGGTTGGCTCCTATTATCACGAGCCTCACTGAATTCCCGCTCTTTGTTGGCTCCGTGGTGTTGACGTCCTTTAATGATAATGCCGCGATTACATTCCTAGCAAGTCAAGTGGATGGTCTTGGGGCGAGCCTGAAGTATGCGGTGCTTGCGGGGGCTGTCTGCGGGGGTGGTCTTACTGTGATTGCAAACGCGCCTAACCCTGCTGGTCAGGCTCTGTTGAGCCGCTTCTTTGGTGATGGTGTCTCACCCGGTAAACTGATGCTAGGAGCGCTCGTGCCTACCATCATTGTTTCATTGATTATGCTGCTTTTCCCAGATCCTAATAAGAACGCTATTTTCGATAAGGAGGAGGCCCCAGTGTCTCAAGTCGAGATAGAGGCCGAGGCTGGGCATTGATTTTAGCTTTCATTTATTTTCCTCAAGATGTTTACCGGTTTAGTCGAAGCTACAGGCAGAATTCGTTCGATCGAGTTCTGCGGTGATCAGGCGAGGCTGAGCGTTGAGCTACCCTTTGCAGATGAGCTCAATGATGGCGAGTCTGTTGCAGTTAATGGCTGTTGCCTCACGGTGACAAGCCATGACGATAAGACGGCTTGTTTTGATGTGCTCAAGCAGACGCTTGATGTGACCTCACTCGGCGAGCTGAGTGAGGGACGGCAGGTCAACCTAGAGCGGGCAATGCTTGCGGGAGGTCGTTTTGGTGGGCACTTCGTGCAGGGGCATGTGGATGCTACAGGTAAGATCCTTGATCTCTCAGAACATGGGCAGGATCATCGGCTGGAGATCGCACTGCCTGAGGAGATCCAAAGCTTATGTATCGATAAAGGCTCTCTTGCGATTGACGGGATTTCACTCACGATCGCCGAGCTCAAGGATGATAGCGCTGTTTTCTGGATCATCCCGCACACCATGCAAGAGACGCGGCTCAGTGACGCTGAGGTAGGTCAGAAGGTGAACCTTGAGGCTGATGTCATCGCCAAGCACGTCGCTAAGCTGATGGAGGGTAGGACAGCTTAGAGGATAGATTAGAGGACAGCGCAGTTCCTATTTGTCGCTACTTTTTGTATCTACGTAGCTCGAAGGTCTCGTAGGTTTCCTCGGTAGTGACGTGGGGGAATTGCTCCTCGAAGGGCGGCAGATGGGTGTCACCACTATAGTCTTGGTAAATGTGGGAAACCAAAAGCTCGTCAGTGATAGGCAGAAAGACTTCGTAGACCTGTGCGCCGCCGATGATATAAACTTGCGGATCGATGAGATCAATAGCCTGCAGGTCCTCAGGTCGGTGAATGACGGTGACGCCCTCCGCTGACCAGCTGGTATCGCGGGTCAGGACAATGCTTTGTCGGTTGGGTAATGGTCTTCCGATGGAGTCCCAGGTCTTACGCCCCATGACAATGGGGTGCCCGGTGGTGTGACGCTTGAAGAGCTTGAGGTCTTCTGGAAGGTGCCAGGGCAAACCCCCGTCTTTGCCGATGACGCGATCTGCGGTCATCGCGACGATGGCAGTGAGCTTTATATGGTCAGCCAAGGGTGGAGCTTTGGTTGTTGGGTTGATAGAAGCGAACGCAGAGAGGAGCCGCTCGACCTATTGTGCCTTTTTGTTGAAGTCGTTCAGATTGATGAGCGGGATAGAGTTTGCTCCGAGTGTAGCGCGAGGTACGCTACCATCCCATTTTTCAATCGCTCTGAGTTGGAGTATTTCCGGGTTTTTACGCAGTGCTTCACCCTCAATATTGATGGCCTCGGCTTGAGCTTTGGCTTGGGCTGTTATTTCGTATGCTTTGGCATCTGCAAGTTCGCGCCGCTGCGCTGCTTGTTCAATCGCTGCAAGTTTCTCTGCTTTGGCAGCTACTTGTTTGCCTTCTTGCTCGGTGGTGAACCTTTTAAGCTCTTCAATCTGGCGCTCGGCTAACTGCTTTTGCTGTTTCTTCTCTTCGACACCTTGAACGATCATTCTTGGCAGGTCAAAGCGACGTAGTAGGACTTCTTCAACCAAGATTCCCTTGTCAGAGAGGCCTACAAGACCTTCAAGAATACGGGTCTGCATGAATACTTGAATATCGTCTTTGTAGAAGTCTTCGGCGTTTTCGATACCTTTACCGGCTTCACGAATCAGAGAGCGAAGTTTGGGAGTAAGGTGAACTGTTTCCAGAGCTGCAACATCACCGGTATCTTGGACAGCCTCGGCTGCTTGGTTGCGATCAACTCTCCATTTGAGGGTGACGTCGACCTCTGTTGTTAGCTGGTCTTGTGAAGGTACGCCGACATCAATGAGTGTGAGTTCTTTATTACGACAGTCGATTTTTTGAATTTTCTTGAGAGGGTTGATGATATGAAAACCTTCAGGAAGCTCTGTCGTGTCAACTTTACCAAATAAGGTAGCGACTCCTACGTGACCTGCGGGAATGGTGGTAAATGGAGTCAGCGCTGCAAAGAGGAAGACGATTATAAAGAATGGAATGACTAACTTGCCGATCCATTTGGCTTTGCGAATACTGGCGTCGTCGATGTTGATGGTGTTTTGGCTCATAGAGTTGTTTGGTTAATGGTGGTCGTGATTGATGATGAATGCGTGATGATAGCTGGTATGAATTTTAGACAGAGACAGCCGCCTTGATGTGTGGATCAGGGTTGTAGTCGCGTAGTTCGAAGTCGTCAAAGGTGAACGCGTGTATGTCATTGATTTCTGGGTTTACCCACATCGTTGGGAGTGACTTGGGTGATCTTGTCAGCTGGAGCTCTGCTTGGTCAATGTGGTTGCTGTAGAGGTGAAGGTCACCAAATGTATGAACGAAGTCGCGAGCCTCATAGCCACAGACCTGGGCCACCATCATGGTGAGTAATGCATAAGATGCGATGTTGAAGGGGACGCCGAGGAAGAGGTCGGCGCTGCGCTGGTAAAGCTGGCATGAGAGACCAGGTTTGTCTGAGTCGATGTCATGCACGTAGAACTGGAAGAGCATGTGGCATGGGGGGAGTGCCATTTTATCAACCTTGCCGACATTCCAGGCGGATACGAGATGACGACGTGAATGTGGGTTATTTTTGAGCCCGTTAATGAGTCGCTCGATCTGATCGATGATTTCTCCATCGTCACCCTCCCAAGCACGCCATTGTTGACCGTAGACTGGACCTAGTTCTCCGTTTTCGTCCGCCCATTCGTCCCAGATGCGAACGCCATTCTCTTTTAGATAGGCGATGTTGGTCTCTCCTTTAAGGAACCATAGCAGTTCGTGAATGATCGAGCGCAAGTGGAGTTTCTTTGTGGTGAGGCAGGGGAAGCCTTCGCGCAGGTCAAAGCGAGCTTGGCGGCCAAATACGGAAATCGTGCCAGTACCTGTGCGGTCTGTGCGCGACTCACCGTTATCGAGAACGTCTCTGAGGAGATCGAGATACTGCTGCATGGGTGAAGATTGGAGGCTTAGGATTCAATATTCAAGATGAATCAGTCGGCAGAAATAGCTTTGGGCGATGAGATGTCAATTTGTTCTCCTTTTCAGGGTATGTGGGCTTTGGTTTTGCCGGTGATAAGCTTTGATTACGTCAGGCTGTTACGAAATGATGATGGTAAAAGCTAGCTTTCAAAATTGCTACTGCACTGAAATTAGAAGATAATAATCTTCAGTGCATAATACATCTTTCAAGTCTAGGCTTTGCTGGCATCTGTTGAACCTCATTAAGGTGGGAGTTCGTCTTGCCGCTGTTGCTAGTTTGCTGGCATTTGGTGCGCGTTGGCATTGGTTTTTGGATATTTTGGCTAATTTCAGGGTTCAATATGCTTTGTATTTGCTCGTCTCGGTGGTGCTTTTTTTACTGTGTCGCAATGTTCGCTGGGCCGGAATATCAGCAGTAGCTGCAGCTCTCAATCTTTGGATTATTTACCCCTACATCATACCTTTGCCTGATTCAGCAGACGAGGCAGCAAAACAAGGTTTACCGTTCCGATTGATGAACATCAATGTGCTTTCGAGCAATCAGCGCTGTAACGATGTAGAAGGGTATTTACGAGAGATGGATGCTGATTTTGTTTTTGTTTTAGAGGTGAGCCCTCAATGGCAGCAGTCTTTGGAGGCCTTGCGAGATCTCTATCCGCATCAAAAAAATGAGATTCAAGTGGGCAATTTTGGCATATCTTTACTAAGTAAAAAGCCATTCCAGAAAGTCGTGGTATCAGAGTACACGCCCTCGATTGCGTCGATTGAGGCCGTGGTTGCAATAGAAGGGAAGAGAGTGCGGTTGATAGGGACTCACCCTTACCCGCCGATTAATGGCAAGGTAAGTCGCCTGCGCAATCATCATATGCAAAAGTTGGCTGAAAGAATAGCGGTGGTCTCAACTGAGACCGAGACGATTGTAGCAGGTGACTTCAACATGACGCCATGGTCGCCACACTTCAGAGATTTTCTTGCTATCGCACAGTTAGAGGACAGCGCAAAAGGTAGGGGGGTAAAGCCAACGTGGTATGCCCTGCCATCGTTTTGTTTTGGCGTTCCGATCGATCACATCTGCTTTAGCAGCGGGGTTAATATTGATGAGCGAGGGGTAGGGCCTGATCTTGGTTCTGACCATCGTCCTGTTTGGGTTGATTTCAGGATAGAGAATTAAGTCCAATTATAGCGCTTGGCTTAGGGGTGAGAATAAGGTATTGATATCTAACTTAAATTAATAATCAAAGAATATGATTTGCTTTCGGTCGGCTACCTACTTGTTGTGTGTTATCTTATGCATTGCTGAATCAAGCCATGCCGACGAAAAGCGTGTAAACAACTCTATTGCTTATTATTTAGACTCTCGCGATTATAATACATTATCGGTTAACACATCTGCTAGGCTTCCCTGGGATTTTCAATTATGGGGATTCACAGATTTTAACGGTGATCAAAATAATGGAAGTAGATATGAGCTACAGCGATTCTTCATGGAATACCGGTTATTGCATGAAATTCCTGAGGAGTGGATTTTTGGACTAAAAGGTATAGGATTGCTAACCGAATTCAATAATCTGAATGGTTCTGATAATGATCTTTTTCGCTTTGGTCCCTACATCTCACGGAAAATAAATCTTCCCTGGGGGGAGGTAGCGAACTTGCAATTGAGGATCTACCCATACCAAACAGAAAATGATAACCGCCAGTTGAGTCTCAGTTATTTGATCCCTTTTTCGGAAAAGTGGTCGTTGTCTGGATTTGCAGACATCAACGTGATTGATGGGGGCTCAGATCGCTGGGTGATAGAGCCTCAACTTAATTACAAGCTCAATGAAAGCATGAATCTTCTTCTAGAATACCGATACAATGGTTTTGAATCCGCAAACCCGGATCTCAAAGGAAGCGGTGTTGCGCTTGGTATGAGTATTAAATTTTAGATTTTTATGAATAGCGAAGCCAATGTAGTTGCCCGACCTCGTCGCTTTTCTCACTACCTCTTGCTGACGCTCTTGTTTTGCCTGCTCGGGGTCGTTGGTAACCACTTACGTATCCCCTTATTTTTTGGGGTCGATTTTATCTTTGGATCGGTAGCAGCTCTCTGTGCTTTGGCTTATCTCGGGCCTGTGTCTGCTCTGTTGGTAGCTTTTTCTGCTGGTGCGTATACGTATTACTTATGGGGTCACCCATACGCGGCAATCGTCTTTGTTGCCGAAGTGGTTTTTGTTTATTTAGTGCGCAAAAAAACAAAGCATATAGCTTTGGCGGATGCTCTTTTTTGGATTCTTGTTGGAATACCTATGGTTATTCTCTTATATCGCGGGGCGCTTGAATTACCCTACACGGTGAGCATCATGATAGCGCTTAAGCAGACCGTTAATGGGGTATTGAATGCTGCTATTGCAGCATCTGTTCTCACTGTTGGGTGCCGAATCATACGCGCCGCACCTGGTGTTTCACTGGCCGGCACTTTGTTTAATTGTCTATTGGTATCTATTCTGGTGCCGGGCATTTTGCTGATTGCGATGGAAACCAGACGTTCCAAGGTCGATTCTGAAAGGGCTATCGCGGACTCGATTGGCCTCGTAGCAAAGTTTGTTGATTATGCTGCCAAGCAATTGGCGGATGATGATACATTGTCCTCTAAGCCAGTATCAAAACTTGATCAGTTAGATCTTGTTGGCTACTTGGGAATGAGTGATATGCTTGGTATGGCGTTGATTGGTTATGATGGTCGCGTTCTTGCCAAAGTGGGAGAGGTGCATACCAGTGGCGAGGGGCAGCGCATACAAACCTCAGACGGCGTTGATGTCTGGTTGCCTCCTCGTAACGGAATGCCATTGATGGTTTGGTGGAATAAAGCATGCTACATTCATAAAAAAAATCTGCATGGCAGTGGTATTGTGACCTCCATTGTCGTCGAGCACAGCGCTGCACCAGTGGTGGCAAATTTACATCAGCGTAACCTGCGGGCTTTCATGATTCTTTTTGCACTAACGGCATTTGCCATTGTTGTGGCTATACTATTGAGCAGGGAGTTCGCCACGCCACTGCTGCAGCTTGGTAGCGTCAGTCGCAGACTAGCCAAAGATATTGAAAACGGGAAAGCCATTGATGTCCCGCAGAGTGATTTTCACGAGGTCAAAACCCTTGCCATCTCATTTGACAAAATGGCTTGTGCGCTGGGCGAAAACTTTCAAATGGTAAAAGATCGAACTGAGCAGTTAGAGAAGCTCTCGAGCCAATTAGCCAAATATTTGTCACCTCAAATCTACCAGTCGATTTTTAGCGGTAAACAGCAAGCCGAGATTAAAACGGAGCGCAAGAAACTGACAGTTTGCTTCACAGATCTCACCGGATTCACCGATATATCAACCGATATGCAGCCGGAGGATTTAACTTATTTGCTCAACTCCTATTTCTCGGAGATGTCAGATATTGCCATCAGACATGGTGCAACCATCGACAAGTTTATTGGAGACGCCATGGTTATCTTTTTTGGTGACCCAGAAACTGACGGGGTCTCAAATGATGCTCGGGCTTGCGTACGCATGGCTGTGGAAATGCAAACCAGGATGCAGCATTTGTCCGATCAATGGCGATCAGAGGGTTTGGAGAACGCCCTGCAAATTAGAATTGGGATTAATACTGGCTTCTGCAATGTGGGTAACTTCGGTTCAGATCAGCGTATGGATTACACCATTATCGGTGCAGAGGTAAACCTAGCTGCACGTCTCGAGGTCTTGGCCGAGCCGGGTACCATATTGATGTCTGGCGAGACTTACCACCTCGTTGAGGATTTTGTCGATGCCGAGGAGCTCGAAGTGGCACATATGAAAGGAATCAAGCGTGAGGTGAGGGGCTTCGCCATCAAGTATTTCGAAGAGGTGGAAGTAGCCGAGCAGCGTTCTTATCGCCATGAGGACAAGGGGATGCTGGTTTATGTGAATCCCGATGAGCTAACTGCTGATAAAAAAGCAATGGCCAGAAAGCATCTCCGAGATGCTCTCAGTAGGCTTGCTGCAGACGATGAGTCAGGATCCGAGGATTAGTAAAATCCTGCTTATGGAGTTTGAGCAGCTTTTTCTCTTCTTTGGCTAGGGGTTGGCTTGGATTTCGTTGTCTTGTGTCTGTGCATTCTGAACATGCGGTAGTGGACTGGGGCTATTGCGAATCGTTGGGCAATTGGGTAATCTCAACACTGTATTTAATCGTGTTTAGTCACTTTTATTGCTCCACACAGAAAATAAAACAGACAATTATTATGAAATCAAAAACCCCTATTATTTCTCTTTTCTCTGCACTAGGCATGGTGGGCAGCCTCCATGCTGCCACCATCGCTTACACTGGCAGTGTTCTCGACAACTCAGGCAATGAAGTGACTGAGTGGAGGACTTCCTCTACGACCAAGTCACTGGATGCTGATGGCGACAATATATACGGAACCTTCGGCGGTGTCGCTTTTGGTGATGCTGTCGTTGGCGCGATGGACTTCATTTCAGCGCAATCCCAGGTTGGTAACGCTGGGTCAGGTTATGTGATCATTGATGACATTAACGGAGGAACAGACCGGATGGTGAGAACAACCACCAACAACCAAGTCGGTACGAATGATATCGTGATGTACACCTTTGAGCTCAACACGAGTGTCGAGGCATGGGAGACTCTTCGCGTAGGCATCGGTACTGATGGTTTGAATGGGGCTCAATTTACGCCGGCATCGATCGGCTTGGCGGAAGTAGGTGGTGGCGGCGGACTGGATGAAGTGTCCATCACGGCCAACAGTACAGTTGACCTGTATTTTTTCGATGTGACAGGAGGTGTGGCCGCAGGAACCCAGTTTCAGGTTTTCGCTGATATTGGAACAGGCAATTATGTAACCCATCAGCTGGTAACCCTCGATGTTGCTGTGCCAGAACCCTCGTCTGCCGCTCTACTTGGCTTTGGTGGATTAGCGATGCTGTTGCGCCGCAGGAGGTAGCAGATCGAGAGCTAGTTGCTCAAACGATGGCTTTGCCGCAGAGATCAATCGCTGCCGCCCGGCGGCTTGCGCAGGTTTTTCTTATGCGCGTGCTTTGATTTATCGTCGAGCATGCGGTTTTTTGCCCGGCGTGAGCGCCGGCGTTTTTGGCGGCGGATTTTTTCCTGGGCCTGCTTCCGGGCTGATTTTTTACCATCGCGGATTTCCTCGAGACGTTCGCAGAGTTCCCTCCGGGCGAGGAAACGGTTGAGCTCACGTGAGCGTTGTTGCTGGCACTTGACCTCAATGCTGGTGGGGGTGTGCTTGAGGTAAACGCAGGAAGCCGTTTTGTTGATCTTCTGTCCACCACTGCCGCTGCCCTGGATGAATTTTTCGACCAAGGTGTCATCGCTGATACCGAGCTTTTCCATGCGTGCTTCCAGGGCTGCAATTTTATCTGGGGAAGGCATCAGGAATGGATCATTGAAGAAGAGGAGAATTCAGATGCTGGTGATGTATTCCTTGACCGAGCGGGAGATGTCGTCAGCGACGTTGGCATGTGCTTTGGCGAAAGGCGGAACGAACCACGGGTAGGAGCCGATAATGTCGGTGATCACGGCCACTTCTCCATCGCAAGTTTGTATGCCGGTTGATGTTTTGCAGCCAATGCCGATGGTCGGGATGTCGAGCTTTGCGGTGATTTTCTCGGCAAGCTCTGGCACGATGCTTTCGAGTACGATGGCGAAGCAGCCGGCATCTTGCAAAGCGAGCGCTCCTTCCATGATGGCGCAAGATTCTTCATTGGTTTTGCCCTTCTTTTTGTAACCACCTTCCTCTAATACTCTCTGTGGTAGCATGCCGTGGTGACCAATAACAGGTATGCCTGCGCCGATGATAGCATGTATTTTTTTGAGCTGGCGGATGCCCCCTTCAAGTTTGACAGCATCAGCACCTGCATGCACGAGTGCTTCTGCGGTTGCTAGTGCTTGAGCAGGGGTGTCGTAGCTGTTGATAGGCATGTCGCCGATTATGAGTGAATTCTTAACCCCGCGTGAGACTGCCGCGGTGTGGTGAAGCATCATTTCAAGTGTAACATGAGTTGTGTCAGGGAAGCCAAGAACAACCATGCCTAGTGAGTCGCCCACGAGGATCATGTCGATGCCGGCTTCGTCTAGAATCCTTGCTGTAGGATAATCATAAGCGGTAAGCACAGAGATCCGTTGTTTGCCGATCTTCCTGTTGCCTATGGCTTTTGCTTTATCGTGGGCATTCATGGACTCGTTGCTGGGCTGGTTGACTTGATGTTGTGAATTACCAGTTTGCTTTAACCAGACTAAGTGGAGGTTCATCTGAGTCAAGATGTTGCAGATAGCCTGTAATAGTTTTACTATGATCATCACCCGGCAGAATGAGCTCGGGATGAATGTCTGCAAGGGGCTGCAAAACGAATCGCCTGTGAGTTATTTCGGGGTGGGGGATGGACAGGTCTTTGTCTTGATATAGTTCTGCCCCGAAGTAGAGAATGTCGATGTCGATGATGCGTGGTGCATTTCTCTGGTGCACTGCGTTCCGCCCTAGTTGGCGCTCGATGGCTTGTGTGCTTCGTAAAAGTTCATTGGGGGTGCCATCGTAAGCTATCTCGATAACCGTGTTTAAAAACACGGGAGAACCTTCTGGGCAATTGAGAGGTTCAGATTGGTAGAGGGCTGCTTGTTTGATGCTCTGGAATGGCGGCATTAAGTCAGCCAGTAAATCCCGAGCAGCCAGAATATTAGATAAGCAATCACCCTCAGGAGAGGGTAAGTTGGAGCCAAGGGCGATACCGACACGAGTGGCCACGGTGCTTTGTGTTGATTTTTACTTGAGCCCCAGAACATCTTGCATGTCATAAAGGCCAGCTGGCTTGTCCTGTAACCAGATAGCGGCTTGGACAGCGCCTGATGCAAAGGTCATGCGGCTAGACGCCTTGTGGGTAAGCTCGATACGCTCACCATCAGCAGCGAACATGACCGTATGGTCGCCTACAACATCACCACCGCGAAGAGTGTGCATGCCGATTTCACGGTTGGGGCGTGCACCTATGTTGCCAACCCTTCCGTGTGTAACATCATCTTCGTAAGTTGTGTCAGTTTCTTCATTGAGAATTTCGAGTAGGCGGCGTGCAGTGCCAGAGGGTGCATCTATTTTGTGGCGGTGATGCATTTCGGTAACTTCGATATCGAACTGATCATTGCCTAATACTTCGGCGGCCTTACGAGTTAGCCAAAATAGTGTGTTAACACCGATGGAAAAGTTAGGCGCAAAAACAATGGGTAATTCTTTGGCGGCTTCTGTGATGAGTTCTTTTTCCTCGTCGCTGTGACCTGTAGTACCGATGACAAGAGGGGTGTTCGATTTTAGTGCAGCATCTACGACATCTTGAGTGAAGTGATGTGCGGTAAAGTCAATAGCGACATCTATACCTTCAAAACTTGAGTCCAGATCTTGGCCAATATCATGAGTAGATACGACCTCGGATCCGATGTTGTCTTTCCCCGCTTGGATGAGTGTCTCGCCCATGCGGCCACTAGCGCCTGTAATTAATAACTTAGTCATTATTCGATAATGTTAGATGAGGCCGTAGCTGGCTAGAGTATCTCGCAGAATGGCTTGGTTTTCAGATGATAAATTGACTAGTGGAAGTCTGATTTCGTCGGAGCAGTGTCCTTGCATGGCCACTGCAGATTTGATCGGGACAGGATTGGTGTCGATAGACATGAGGGTCGAAAACAGTGGCTCATATTGTGCCTGTGTGTCCTCCGCGTCCTCTATGCGCCCCTCGGCCATATCACGAACGAGACTAGACATGATGTCAGGAATAATGTTGGTCGCAACGGAAACGAGACCAACGGCACCTCGCTTCATAAATTCGATAGTCAGCGGGTCGTCACCAGATAAAATTTGAAAGTCATCGGGTAATGCTGCTTTGATTTGGGTGACGCGCTCGGGGTCTCCTCCGGCTTCTTTGTTAGCTATGATGGTCGGGCAATCAGCTGCTAATCTAGCAATGGTGTCTACGGCGATCTCAATGACCGAGCGGCCTGGTATACTGTAAAGCATGATCGGCAAATCAGAGCATTGAGCGATGGCTTTGTAATGTTGGTAAAGACCTTCTTGGGATGGCTTGTTGTAGTATGGGCAAACTTGAAGTGTAGCGTCGACGCCAAGTTTTGCGGCTTCGCTAGTGAGGTGTATGGCTTCAGTTGTTGCGTTGGCTCCTGTTCCAGCAATGACCTTGATTCGACCAGCGGCATATTCAACAGCTAGTTCGATCACGCGTAAGTGCTCTTTGCGACCCAGGGTGGGGGATTCGCCTGTAGTGCCACAGGGGACAATGCCGTCGACGCCGCCTTTGATTTGACGCTCGATGAGCGCGTGAAAGGCTTCGGTATCAACTTCACCGTTACGAAATGGGGTGATGAGTGCGGTATGGGTTCCTTGGAACATAATTTGTATAGAATTGGATAGATTTTAGATGGTGATTTCACCTTGAAATACGAAGTCGGCAGGACCCGTAAGTGTTACATCGGTGAAGCTTTGATTAGGGCCTGGGATAAATCCTATCTCCAAGGTTTCTCCTCCCTCTACATCGACATTGATGGGAGATGGAGCGCCGTTGAGGAGATGGTGAATGAGTGCGCAAGCTGTCATGCCTGTGCCACATGCCAGAGTTTCGCCCTCAACACCACGCTCGTAGGTGCGAATCGCAATGTGCTGATCATTCAGGATAGTGGCGAAGTTGGCATTGGTGCCGTTGGGCGCAAAATGATTATGATAACGAATGGCTGCCCCATGGCGCACAACATCAAAGTTTTTCAGTTCATCGGTAAAGGTAACAGCATGGGGTACTCCCGTGTTGATCACGTGAACATCGGCCACAAGGCCATCGACATGGACATTGGCAGTCAGCTCTATGTCGAAAGGATCCGACATGGCAATACGCACGTTGTCGCCGATGATGTCAGCGCTCAGCGTCCCCGCTATGGTCTCAAATGTTACGTGGGTTTTATTTTCACCCAGAAGCCTGGCCGTATATTTGCCGAAACAGCGCGCTCCGTTGCCACACATCTCAGCCTCGCCGCCGTCAGCATTGTAGTAGCGGAAGCGGAAGTCTGCTCCTGCTTCAGCAGGCTCAACTGCCAGCAGGCCATCAGCCCCAATGCCTCGTTGGCGGTCACAGAGCTGGGCGATTTGGTTACGCTTGAGATTGATGGTGAGTGATCGATTATCAATGACGACAAAATCATTTCCCGCACCATTCATTTTATAAAAGGATAAGTTCATGATGCTTTTTTGTTTTTGGTTGCTGCGATGAGCGGTGCTGCAAAGTCACTGACGACCTCGGAGAGGTTAGACTGTTCAGCATGATGAGCCACTTGGTTTACGATCGCTGAGCCTACAACAACACCGTCGGATGCAGTGGCAACTTCAGCCGCTTGCTCTGGGGAGCTTATGCCAAAGCCTACGCACACAGGTGTGTTGGTGTGTGCTTTGATCGAAGAGACCAAATCGCCAATGCCGGAAGAAGGCGCTTCCTGAGCTCCGGTCACACCCATTCGTGACACGGCGTAGATGAAGCCCTCTGACTGAGCCGCAAGCATTTGCATGCGTTCGGCTGGCGTGGATGGCGACACAAGAGTGATGTGCTTTAGGCCGGCGGAGCTGGTGAGCTCTTTGTTGTTTGCTATTTCATCTGGCGGAAGGTCCAGCAGCAGGATGCCATCTGCTCCTGCGGCAGCCGCATCTGCATGGAACTGCTCATATCCATAAGCATATACAGGGTTGAGGTAAGTAAAGAGAACGATAGCCGTATCATGCGTCGTTCGAAATTCCTTTATCAGCTCCATCAGCCGGTGAGTCGACATGCCGGCTTTCAAGGCCCGTTCGGCAGCAAGCTGGTTGACAACTCCATCTGCTTGCGGATCAGAGAAGGGGACCCCTAATTCGATAATGTCAGCGCCTGCATCGGCTAAGGACCTGATGATACTGAGCGAGCCCTTGTAATCTGGGTCGCCAGCACACACATAAGCAACGAATGCAGCCTCATCGTTCTCTCGTAGTTTCTGAAATGTGGTATCTATTCTGTTGTTCATGGCTATCGCTGATCAAAGCACAGCAGTGGGATAAGCTTAATTTATGAAAAAGAAAACACTGAATCATAGAATAAGCTGATGATTTTCACTTATGGCGCCGCGGCGAGTAGTTGCACGCAGATCAAGGTCCTCTTTGGCAGTAAAATAAGCCGAAAAAACCCCCATACGGGCCTGAAATACAGCAACTTTTTAAAAAATAACACCAAAAGAAATTCGTTTTTTTAACTTTTTAATAAACTTTGCTTGATATTCTTTTTCTCTTGCTTATAAAGGGCTCGCTGGGTATTTTTTCTTTTAGTCGTAAAAGATATACCAATGAACTCAGCATCTTCGAAACCACGTATTCACTTAGCTCAAGGCCTTAGTATTGGCTATGGCGAAAGTTTGGCGCGTATCGATGGTGAGGGTTGTGGTATTTTGTTAGAGGGCGGTACGCACTACCTCCTCGCAAGAAACGGTAGGGGCAAAACCACTTTACTGAAAACGCTTGCTGGGGTGTTGAAGCCATTAGGTGGAGATTTTGAGTGTAAGGGTAGGTGCCAGTATCTGAGTGAGGATTTAACTTTCGATCGTGAGCTCCCGGCGAGGGCTATCTTAAAAGCGTTACTCAATAAAGCTAAGCTTGATGATGCCCTTGAGTTGGCGGAGGCCATTGAGCTTGATGTTGAAAAGCCTTACGGAAAGCTCTCTACCGGTAACAAGCGAAAGGTGGCCTTGTTGGTCGCTGAGTTTTCAGTCTGCGACGAGGACCTTGATGTTTTACTCTTGGATGAGCCTTTTACTGGCCTGGATACCTTTTCTCGCGAGGCCTTCCAGAAGAGGTGGGACCAATGCCAAGACGGTGTGTTGCGCCTTGTAAGCTGCCACCCTGACTTTGATAGCATGAAGCTGACAAGTTCCGTGCTCATTACGGACGGTGAGATCAAGCACATAAGCACTGATGCGGGCGATCAATCATGGGGTGAGCTGAAACCTCAGCTAAACTAAGAATTTACTAAAATGAGGCTATACCATCTAACGCTAGCAACCATGATCCAACGAAAAGTTTGGATCATAGCTTTGGTTTGCGCACTGCTGCTTCCCTGCGTTTTGCCATATTTGACACCTTATGAGACCAATCCAACTCTGATAGAGCCCGCTCGCGCACAGGCAGCATGGGTTTGCTTGTGGGTGATCACAGCTGCCTGGCTGTTTTTTCAAGCAGCGCGCTTTGGGGATGAGACATCTCGCTCGGGTATTGGGGCATATTTTTTAAGTTCGGGTATATCAGGGTTGAGCCAAATGATTCAAATCTGGTTGGCTTGTCTTACTTTTTTACTGCCTCTTGTGGGGATCACTCTGGGAGTATGTTTCTTGGGTGCGATGCCAAGCGGTGGGTCTCAGGCTCAAATGTGGGTGGCTACTAATTTGCAATATGCCGCTCTGTTTTTGTTGGTCGTAACGCCCTTAATGATGGTGGCGGTGTCTCTGGGAAGTCGATTTGGTAGCACGGTGGGGTATCTGATCCCGCTATGCATGAGTATCTATGGAATGTATGGCGTGGGTTATCTGGCCATGATGACGGAGGTTCAAAGCAATCTGTTGCTTGATTGGCTTTACGTGGTCTCGCCTCATTACCATCTCGCCGATCTCACCCCGCGGCTTATCTTTAAGCAGGGAAGTATGCTCAGCTCAGAATTTATGCAGCTGGTTGTCTATTTTGCCGGAATCAAAATTGTTTTGGCTATGTTCTCATCGCTCACCTTTCAGCCAAGGGCGGTGACCTAGCTCTGCGTCACTAATACCAAGTAATAGCTGCAAATCATTCCCTTACAATGAATTCAAACCTTACCAAGTTAATCATGTGCCTCACCCTGGTGATGGGGGCGGCTATCTGGTTTGCCATGGCCAACAAGTTTGATGCCGATGAGAAACTGTCTTATGAGCCAAATGTAGCTAGTATTAAGGGTAGCCCTTACGGGAAAATTTTTGCTCTAGCCATGCAGGGATCGATTAGTTTTTATTGGCACGAAGGCAGATCTCATCAGCATGCTGACTTATTAGCTGATGACCACGGGCACGACCACGATGATCATCATGGGCACGGTCACGATGACCACGGGCACGAGCACGATGATCATCATGGGCACGGTCACGACGATGGGCACGGTCATCATGCTGATTGTTCAGATGCTTGCGCAGATCATCATGAGCACTCTGAGCACAAGATTGTTGAGGCTGATATTGTTGAGAAAGTAAATGTTCCTCTAGTCACAAAGGCGCAGTTGTCGATTAAGCAGATGGAAGCTTATACGCGTCGTAAAACCAACAATGCGCCATTAACCGTCGCCCACAGGAAGCACCTGCATGGGCAGGTCGAAGACAAGCTGCGCCTAGCATATGAATTAGATCCGACCAATTATACCAATTATGGTAACTATCATTTGTTTCTTTTCACGACAAGCTATGGAAGGTCGGACGGTGATGAGAAAGCTGCTCTAAGCTTGGCTCGGCGAACACTTAGTATCTGCATGCAAGAAAGCATAGATCCAGCACCGTGGGTCACTGCAGCGAGTGCTGCATACAACATTGTCAGCCATATCGGTCAGCATCACACAAACTATACAATTGCAGAGGCTAAGCAAAGCTTGGGGGATTTTGATTATTGCATAGAGAGGCACTATGTCGTTTTGAATAGAGCGCTTTCAGAAGGACGTTTAATTCCCGAATCTCGTATGAAAGAGATGAGAGAGAGGGTCAATTATTTGTCCAAATTACGTAGGGCCCAAGGTATTTATATGAAGCGTATTATGTCTAGCGGAATGGCCGCAAATTAATCGTAATTCGCCAAACAATTATCAGATGATATCACCATCAACAAATGCTCCTGAGCACCCTGAGCAAGCAACACCTGTAGCTAATAATGGCAGTGCAGGAGATGCAGTACAGGGGGTGCCGGCTGTGGCCACACAGCCAAATTTTGAGCCGGGCATGAGTGGTGCAGAAATGCTTGGTTTGATATTTCAAACTTGTGATGATTTAGGGGTTTCTGATGTTCAAGTGCGTTCAAACCTACCCGTGTATATTGAGACAAACCATGGTATGGAATGCCTCCCTCAGCTGGGAGTTCTTTCTTCTGATGATGTTTACCAGATTTACTGTGAGTTGTTGAAAAATAGGGAGTCTGCTAGTCATGGTTTTGGTGAAGAAGGTGATGTGGATGATCGATCCAGCCGTAAGATAGATGAGGCTATTGATGGCTTCAAAGAGTCAGCTGTCGATGACTTTTCCTGTAATGGCATTTTCATTCCCGCCACCGGTAAAACATCAGGCCGTTTACGTATTCAAGTTCATCTCAGTGCCAGCGGCCTGGGTATTACGTGTCGTATATTGAATGATTCTATTCCAGAACTTGATGTCTTAGGTATTGATCCCGACACGGCCGAGATGCTGAGAATGGCCGTGCAGAGAAGGGCTGGCCTTTGCCTTGTAACCGGTCCCACAGGATCGGGAAAGTCGACTACCCTTGCCGCCATTATCGACTGGTTGAGACGCAATCATCCCAAGCATATCGTGACTGTTGAGGACCCTGTAGAATATCAGTATCCTGCTGACATGGATGATCCTAATGTTCCTGGTTGTAAAATCATGGCGCCTAGCATTGTGACTCAGCAAGAGGTCGGTCGTGATCTCGAATCATACAGGCAGGGGTTGAAAGACGTATTGCGCAAGGCTCCCCATGTTATTTTGCTCGGTGAAATTCGCGATAGGGAAGCAATGGAGACATGTATGGAGGCAGCTCAAACCGGCCACTTAGTGCTATCTACACTTCATACAACTGGTGCAGTCAAGACTATGGGGCGTATTTTGGAGATGTATCCAAGAGAGAATCACCCTGCTGTATTGAATCGCCTCAGTGAGATACTCATTTTCATCCACTCACAAGGGTTGCTCAGTGGAGTGGATGGGCGCGTGTTGACCTACGAATTTTTACAGAATAGCGACGATGCAACATCTAGTGCTATTGGCAGTTACGACAGGGGCTCCAGGGCACTTGAGGATGTGATCAAACGTTCCGGCAATATTGCATGGGACGACAAGCTAATGAGCTTACTGAATGAAGGTAAGATTAGCCAAGAAACTTTTGAGAATGCGAGGATACACAGAGAAGATACTGAGTATGTTTGATGTTATACTGGCAATTTCAAATACGTGATAGCTATCACAAAACTATGAATAATACTATGAAAATGAACAAAACTGCAACCAAGTTAAAACCAGGTATGACGCTCATTGAGATCACTGTTGTGATTCTCGTTTTGCTTACCCTGATTGCCGTGCTCTTCATCGGAGCGAACATCTATAAGAAAGGTGCTAACCGTGCCGCTTGTATCCTGAACATTCGTAACATACACCAAGCTGTGCGTGCGGATCAAAACCTCACTAAGAAGAATGTTGGTGATACTCTCGCCCAGACCACCATCATGGGTACCGCTGACTCATACATTGAGGTGAGCCCCACTTGCCCCACCGACGGTGTGGTATATTCACTTGAAGCAACATATCCAGCGACTGGAACGGTTGCTGCGACATGCACTAATAATGGAACCACGGGTGCTACTATCACCGACCACGTTCCTGATGCTTCCGATACTACCGGTTGGTAATATAGAACATTGATCAACTTTAGCACTGTTGTCGGTCTTGGAGGCCGGCAACGGTGTTGTTGGTTGTCTATAGGAGCTGAATGTTCCGCATAATATGCGATCTATATAAACTTCCGAGCTGCGTGGAAGTCATAAAAAAACACAGTAATCTTTAAGCTAGGTATTCTCATGAGTGATTTTAAACATCCTTCAGAGCTCAATGTGTTCCAACAATACCGCCGTTCAGTTAGAGTTGCTAAAACGACTAGCCGAATGAAGAACATGGCTTGGTATCAAGATCCTTTAGACTTGGATATCCAAATTCATTGTTACCTAAAGGATGATACCGGCGTGACATGTTATTTGTATTACAAAGCCAGTAATGTTTTTGAGAAGATTGATGACCTCAATCTTCGTCAGTTAGATCAACGTGAAGAGCTCGAAAAATTTATCGATGTGGTCTTGGCCCACGATTCTTGCAGAGGGGCCAAGTCACTTGGTGTAGTTTTCTACCTTGCAGATGAATTTTCCCTCGCCGGGATGGGGCCAGAGTTTAGGAGCCCATCTGAACTGACATCTTTGCGCGACATGATGAGTGCCGATCCAAAAGAGATTCTAGATGATAAAACAATATCAACTGAATCTCATGCATGGCGATTGTTTCCATATGCTGGAGCTACAACGGGTGGCGAATTTGCGACAGCAGTTGCTGTTCCTCGTAACAGGAGCGCTACTCTCAAAATGCTCAGAGAGATAGGTGCTGAGAAAAACTTCCCAATACGTACGTGTGCTCTAAGTGCCCCTCTAAGCGCTATTGGCCTGGTTCCCTTATTTTCCAATAGCAGTGATGAAGGGGCTGTATCTTTGTTCAATTATCACGGATTTACTCTAATGGCGTTTTTTAACAGTCAGGGTAATTTAGCCGTTATGCGTTATATGCCACATCCAAATGGCGCGATGATGCCGGCAAATATTGGACCAGCGATCCAGTCGACGGCAACATCTCTTGAAATGGAAAAGCCCGATATCATGGTGATTTCGATGGTTGGACATGAAGTGGGCGACCTTGTATCTACATTGCAGCAAACAATAGTTGGGGCAACCGTGGGTATCCTGAGGCCAGAAGATTTGATTGATTCATATGGCTTGCCTGCTGGATGTCCCTTGGAGGTAATCGCAGTAACCCAAAAAATAGATTCGGAGCATTTTCCGCTGGCGGGTAATGAAACTTTTACAATACTTCATGATGAGGGTTGGCATACCCAAGATTTCTTGTCTGCGGATCAGGAAGAAATCGATATGTTTCCAGATATGGCAGACATGAAGGTTTTGAGGTTTGGCAGAAGGGTTAGGAAAATTGCTGCGCTGGTGATGATAGGCGTATTTAGTTATGGTGGCTACAATACCTTCAGCAAGGTTAACAGCGATATATGGAAGTATGAATCTGTTGACTACAAACCGGAAACACAGCTCCTTACTAATCAGCTCAAGCGCTATGAGCACTGGGACAATTTATTGATGGACCGATCAAAAGGATGGGTATGCTTAGAGTTGATTGCACGGATGGTGCCTAATGATGGAAGTGTTATTCTGAAAGCTGTAAATCATGATGTTAAGCTGAAAAAAAACAATAAGGGTGACAGGCATGGGTTTTCTAAAGATTGGGTTATCGATGGTTATGCTACAGATCGTGGGATTGAGTATTTAGAGAGTCATTGCACCAGCGAGGGCATCAGAGAGTTGTTTCTTAAGGTGGCTGAGAGCACGGAAAATGCGGCATATTTACCCACTACTGGTCAACGTGACATCACGGTGAGTTTGGTCCCACGGGCGAACCCGTCCTACAATAGCTTTAATGGTCAAAAAGCCGGCAGCGCCTTCGAGAGAACATTTAAATTGTCTATCACACAGAACATTACATCTGAGGATGAAATGGCTTTAGCTGCTGTGGAAGGAGTCACGAAATAGTATCATGAGCGAACATTATCGACAGCCCATCACTGTATTCGGCCTCATCCTGCCGATTGTGGTCATGGTATTTCTCATAGCAGCCGTGCTGACCTACACTTCGTCTGTTAGGAGCCAGTATGCGGTTAAGAAAAAGAAATACGATACATCACAGAAATCTAAACGTGAGCTGGCAGCGCTTCGTAGTGAGATTGGTATACATAAGCCGAAAATGACTGCGTGGGATAAGATGCTGAGCACGGAGACGAGAGGAAGTTTCCTTAAGCACTGGAAAGATGCTACTTACGGCTTTACTGGCAAAGAACTTACGAAGTCATCACGAAGTTGGATTAACTACAGTGAAGGCTTGGGTAAGGGCGTGGATCAGCCGTCAAGTCAAGTAGTGATGTCCTTTGTTGGAACTTATCGAGCAATGCAGACAGCTTTGATGAAATTAGAAACAGCGCTACCCACGATGCAGCTGGATTCCCTGGACATGACAGAAAACGGAAATGGGAGAAGTGTAAAATTCACCACTAAATACACAGTATGGACGCAAAGGTAGAAATAATGATCCTATTGTCCATCCTGTCACTTTCGACATTGTGGGCTCAAGAGGCAAAGTCAGTTGATGTGGCAGAGGACGCTAAGGTGCTTGATGTTATCACAAGCTCAAGGTTGCTTATCGGTGACGAGAAAATGGAGTGGGTTGATAAAATGTGCAACCAAATGACAATTTTAAAACGTGCGACGGGCCCTTTTGGTTTAACCCAAGATCCGAATGCTGTGGTAGTAAAGCCTCGCGAAAAAAAGGTTGAAAAAGGAGCATTTCTTGAGGCTATAGGTGCAATAAAGATTAACACTGTGATGCCGTCTGACCGAACTTTTGTTAGTAATTCACGTGAATTTAAAGTGGGAGATCAATTTCCAATTATCAAACATCAAAGGCAGTTCGACATTGAAGTGATTTCCGTTAGCTCAAAAGGGATTGTATTCAAAAATAGAGCAACAGGGGAGCAAGTAAGGAAAAAGCTCGATACTCTTCCCTCTGGAATGAAACGCAGTTCAAATCTAGGGGCTATCCGTGGTGTTTACGCTGCTAACCAAAAAAATGTCAGGCCGCTCAATCTCGATGATGAATCTCTGAGTCAGATTAGTAATTAGGCTCACGCTATTAACAAAAAGTAAAAAACAATGAACCAATTCACACATAAATTACTAGTTTTCGCGCTACTGTTTTGCTCCTATGGAGCCTCAGCACAAACAGACTCTGTCGAGGTAGTCTTGCCAGAAGGCCAAACTCGGGCAAGCGTTGTCAACAATCCAACACCGGCTGTTGATGCAGCACCAGTTGTCGATGCTGCAAATGGGAATCAAAAAACAGCTGAAGGTGAGAATAGCAACCCTATTGAAGCTGAGGAAGGCGGTTTTCTGATCAAGGATGCTAATATTAATGATATTTTTCAGCTGCTCGCCAAGCGCTCGGATAAGCAATATTTCCACAATAATAAGCTCAACACTGTGGATTACGTGGTTACGGGTCACCTTAGTGGAGACGTAGACCCGCTTCAACAGATGGAGGAGCTCGCATTTCAATACGGGCTCCGAATGTATGTTAAGGGAAATACTGTGTATGCAATGATGAGTGACCAGTTGAACAATCTACCGGCTAAAGAGTGGACGTATTCTCTGCAATACCTGCGTCCTACAGACATCGAGCAAATTAAAGCGTTGATTCAACCCATGCTGTCAGTCGGCCGCGGTATCGTTAATTATGAACCTAAGACAAATACAATCATCGTAATTGATACCATGAGGAATATTGAGATGGTTGAGAAGTTGCTCAGGAAAATTGATAAGCCGAAAGGTCAGATCGTCGTGGAGGTGAAAATTTTGAGAGTGAATAATAGCGAAGGATCTCAAACTGGAGTAGATTGGTCATCTTCGCTGGGTTCGCAGGGGGTATCCCTTGGCCTTGTGCGTAATTTGAATTCTGTATTCGGATTAGATGGTGATGGATTAGTCATAGATGATGCTATTGATTTTTCAGAAAGTAATATTGTTTTATCCCCCTTGCAAATTAGCGGCGTATTGAGAGCGCTCAACGACAGTAACTTGGTCACGCAGAGGTCTAATCCTGTGGTGATCACAGAAGACAATGAGAAGGCATCGATCTCGCTGATTGATCGTGTGCCAATCATCACGCAAACCGTATCAGACACAACAGCTGGTCAAAATACAGCAGAGGAAGTTCGCTACACTATAGACACATCGGACTCAACAGACCCTGAAACAACTCGTGAAATTGGAGTGACGATTTCGGTCACACCAAGCCTTCTTCCAGATGGCACGATTAGAATGAAAATGCGCCCACGAAATGCGCAGATCACTGAAAATGTGGAAACAGCGTCTGGTAATGTTTATCCTCGTGTTAGCGAGGCGACAATTCAATCAATAGCTAGAATACCGGATGGTCATTCCCTGGTAATAGGCGGCTTCTATGGGGAAGTGGAGAGTAAAGGTGACAACAAGGTTCCGATTTTAGGCGATATTCCGTTAATTAACTTTTTCTTTAAGTCGAAGAATACAAAGAAGGAAAAATCGAGTTTGGTTTTTGTCGTTACCCCGACCTCATACAATCCATCTTGTATTACCAGCCATAAAAAAACGAACGATCGTGTGAGTAATGCCTCTTCAGTCGAGCAGTGATATGACTCGAATGTGATTGAATGAATGTAATCACGCAACAATACCCGATAAGATACACAAGCGTAAGTCATGAGTATACAGCCTCAAAATCAGGGAGACGAACAATTGCCACTAGAAGAGCAAGACCTTCTCCCTCAGATGTCATCGACTGATGATGCTGAACCATCCCGAGCTAAAGGTTTTTCTGTCGTAAATCAGGAAATTCCTGTTGCGCTTGAGCACGCTTTAATAAGGACCTTGGCGATGCTACAACAGACTAACTTAGCTACCGCGGAGGATTGTACGCAAGTTGCGGCTATGGTGAAGTCCGAGTGGTTGGCGGGTAAGGGTGCAGACCCTGTGGATTGCTTGGCGAGGTTGACTACAAGTGACAGTGAGATGCTTGAGGCTACAGTAGAAGCCATATCTATAAGGCTAGCGGGAACTTTGCCATTTCAACCGACACGTATTCCTTTTGCAGGTAAGCTTATTGCTCCTAGTTCTTTGTATGAGAAGAATCCAGATATTGAATTGATGTGCAGGCTGATGTTAGTTCCCATTGCCTATGCAGAGGACTTAGATGTATTAGCACTAGCATCTATTAATCCATATTTTGTCGATGCGTTATCACCTGCAATATCTGATTACACGATGGAAAAAACTAACACACAGCCAATTATAAGTTCCGTTAGGTTGGATTATGCGGGTTGGCAACAGATGTGCAGTAAGCATTTTAGAGAGGATAGTGTATCATGATCGAGTTTGATGGTATTCGTTTCAATGCGCTAATCAGTAAGCGTATTATGGAGGTTCTTGTAGAGCACGATAGCTCCCTGAAAGACATTGATCATGGGCAACTTGGGGCGAAAGTCACTAAGATCGAATTTATGGCGGCTGTCGCCAAGGTTAATAACATGCCCTTTTTTCCCAGGGTTGCTGAGTTCTGTGAGAGCTCATTATTGGATAAGTGCGACCCCTCCGTGCTGACTAGGGGTGGGTTTTCTCCGCTCTGTGTTGATGGCCAAAAGATTATTGTGGCGATTGCTAACCCATGGAACTCTGCAGCTGATGAGTATATTACGATGCGATTTCCTGAACTGGAAATTGTTAAGATTGTTACTCTTACATCCGAGATCAGCCGATCTATCGAGGCTGTTGCAAGCAACACGGGCCCTAGTCAAGATGAGCTGGAGGCGATTCGAGTGGATGAAGCCGACGAGAAAATTAAGGACTTCAATATCACGAAAGATTACGAAGAACCTATGGCTCAACTGCTCGCCACTATTATGGCAAGTGCTGTGAAGCAGAGAGCGTCTGACATTCACTTTAAGGTAGAAAAAGAGGTGTTCTACTATGCCTATCGAGTTGATGGCGATATCGGTAAGAAGACGGAGCTGCCTATGAAGATCAAGGATCGCCTAGACGCTTACTTGTTAAACTTGATGAAACTACCTGCGGAAATTCGAAATACGACCCCGGGTATTTCAGGCCGTTTCACAATTTCTTACTATAGGCGCCCCATTGATATTCGTTATGAGCGCCACCGGACTTATCGCGGTTACCACATTACCATGCGTCTTCTCGACAAGGGGCACTTGGATGTGACATTGGGTAAGGGTTCGCTTGCCTTTGACAGCGCTACTCTGCTCGCGATTGATAAAGTGATGAAAATTCCTGCGGGTATCATCGTCATGAGTGGCCCTACCGGATCTGGTAAATCTACGACTCTGAATGCAATCTTGCGTGAGATGAATACGCCTGATGTCAATATTTTGACCTTAGAAAACCCTGTGGAGGATGAGATACCAGGTGTTACTCACTGTGATCTACGTAGCCCAGCTGAGTTCAAACCTATGATTGCTAGCTTTATGCGTAGTGATCCGGATATTATACTCATGGGTGAGGTGAGGGATATTGAGTCCGCAGAGCTGGCTATTGAGGCTGCGGTCACTGGGCACAAGGTGTTGACTACAATTCACACACCACGTGCATCGCAAATTATTGAGCGCTTTGAGCAGTTAGGTATTGAGCGCTGGAAAATCGCACAGACATTGAAGGCTGCTTGTGCTCAACGTTTAATTAAGATTTTATGTCCCTATTGCAAGATGGAGCAGAAGGGTGTTTCTGAAAAAGATCGCATGATTTATGGTTTAGATTCGAGCTGGGAGAAAAATACCGTTTACAATCATTCCCCAGACGGTTGCCCAGAGTGTCATGGATCAGGCTATGCAGGCAGAACGGCTATATTGGAAATTATTCCTATCACGCCGAAAATATCAGACATGCTCTCTAAAGGTGAAATTACTCCGTATGAGTTGGAGCTCAAAATTCAGGAAGAGGGGGTGCTGCCTAATTTACGTAACAATGGTTTAAAATTGTTAAAGGAGGGTAAGACGGACCTAGCCGCGATCAGCAAAATGATCGATATGAGTACTGACGACTAATAAACATCATAATGAGTGAATCAACGTTAGAGGGGAGTGCCATAGCTACAAATAGTTTGGATAAAGCTAAGGAGAAACCCAAATCTACTTTGTTTTCATCACAAAAGAAGCCATTCAAAAAAAAGGAACTCGTACAGATGTTCCGCTCGTTGGCGTCGATGCTGCGCGCCCAGATTAGCACAGCAGATGCTATTAAGTATTATGCGCATGGCCATCCCAGTAAGGACATGGTGGGCTCGCTGAATCAAATTTGTGGCGATATCAATAAGGGGGTGCCGGTTCACTCTGCTTTCAAAGGGTCCGAGCGGTTTGATGATATGACTATCGGTTTGATCCAAGCGGGAGGTGATACTGGTCAGCTCGATACGGCATTTGCAGAATTAGGTAAGCGGATCAAAAATGAGATACATTTTCGCAAGAAGATAAGAAAGCTCATTATGATGCCCTGTATTGTCATACCAATTTTAATCGGAGCATTCATTGTCTCTCAGGTTAAGATTGTTCCCCAAGTCGAAACGATGATGGTCGGTATGGAGCCTAAGGGTCTTGTGAAGCTCTCTTTTGAAGTGAGTCACCTCGTGCAGAAAATATGGCCGCTGGTTGTTTTGATAATGGTGGCAGCAGCAGTCACTGTCTGGAAGTCTTCCCCGGTAAGAAATTCTATCATCAACTTGGCTATGGCTCGATTTCGAGTCGTTAGATCGATGGTCATGAGCCTGCGTCAGATGACCTTGCTATCGACAATTCGACTTCTTTACTCGAATGGCATCAACCTGGCGAAGTCCCTGCGTGTTGGTGCTAATAGTGTGAAAACAACACCTTTTTATGATGAGTTGCGCAAGGCTGCCGAGGTTTATGAAAAGTCAGGGGTGCCAATATCATCAGCCTTTGCTAAATACACATCTGTAGATCCTCAGGTTGTCCACATGCTGGCAATTGGTGAAAGGTCTGCTTCGCTGGATACTCAGCTGCAGATGCTCTCAGATATGTTCGAAGAGGATGCAGAGCAGCTTATGGATGATTTTAGCCAGTTTATTAGTTTGGTGGTAATGATTATCGCGGTATTGCTCATTGCAGCGGTATTCTTGGGGACTTTCATGCCTATTTTCATGATGGGACCTCAGATGATGCAAGAGGCTATGTAAGCAATTTAAATGAAAGTACATGCAACTCACTAAATTAGATCGCTGGTTAAAGGAGCGTTTTGTCTATGAGACGCACATATTAACGCTTAGGTTGCCTGAAGATAAGTTGCCCACTGGTGTAGAGTTGCAGGATGTGGAGCAAAATAAAGGAGGGGACTACAGGCACCGTCTCATCGTCAAAGATAATGATTTAGCCGGTCAGATGGTAACGCAATTGAAAGAGAGCCATATCATGCACGCGGTTCATGTTGTTGAGGGCCATCACTGGTATAACAAGCGCATAGCTCCCGAAGGGCAGAGCTTTACCTATCGATGGATATTTAGGTTTATCACGGTGATAATGCTATCTGCAGGCGCTTATGGTATGTTTAAATTATCACAGAACGAGGAGCTGCGAGCTACGATTATGGGTGCCATTGAGGATCTCAAGTCGGGAATGTAGTCGATAACCACTATGAGCTATCGTTTTAAGTCAGTCGCCTTAATTTTATCGTTTTGTATTTTCAATGAAAGCTAAGCTGATATCATAGTCTAGGATGTTAAACAAAATCATGGCTCACTCCGGCAGATTGTCTGGCAATGGTTCCAGGCCGCGTGGCCTTACCATACTTGAGATGACGGTGGTGATCTTGGTTTTACTTACCTTGGCTGGCATATCATTCTACGCAATGACGGGATATCGCGAATGGCAGCGTGGATCAGAGGGATCCCGTGTCTTGAGAATGGTCTACAATGCTCAACGCACGTATCTGGCCGAGCATCCCATCGAGAGCCCTAGTGCACTTACAGCAGAAAAAATAATACCCTATCTCTCGAATGGTTCCAGCGCCTTGCCAACGGCAATAGGATTAGATGACGGTGTTTTGAGCGTGGATGTTACGGTCAGTCCTCCTGTTTTACTGGATAGCGATGGTAATAATTACGATCCTTCAGGAGATACTGATGATGGTCTTTGGGATGTAGGTGGGTAGATCATCGGAAATCTTCTCTATGAACTCTATTTTCTATTTTTGCATAGTTTTTGCCACACTGATGGGGGCTGTTTGTGGTGAAAATGTGAGTGGTAACGATCGCCCCAATGGTTTGCCCTCAACATACCGTCTTATAGGGAATTATCAGCTTAACTCTAAGGTTCGAGTGGAACGAGGCGAGACGACTCCATTGCTTATATCACCTCTGAAGTATCAGGTTTATAGCGATGGTATTGAAGTTCGCTTGTACTATCCGAGCTCAGATGATTATGATTTCATCATTTTTCAAATTTATCGTTCAGATGGTATCGGAATTAGTCGAGCATCAGGTGAGATCGATTTTTTGGCTGGTGTGCAGGCTCTTAATCAGAGTGCAGGGTTAGTTCGTCAGCTTAGCATTACCAGCAATAGCTTTACGATGGTTCATGTGCCACCTCGCTCACACAGAGTTTTAATTACGCGTGCCTTTGCTGTGCAAGGTGATCAAATATCGACACATGGACCTTCCTCAGATTAATAAAGAGCAATCACGAGCTATTTTACCACATTTCATGATGAATAAAACCATACTCTCTCTCTTGATGCTATTGCTCGGTGTTATTATTGGTTTCAACCTTAGTCGCCTTCAGGGCGGCGACACGATGGCTGTTGATAGCTCGGCCATAGAGGGTAGTGTAAAACATCAATTATTCAAAAATCAGCCAGATGCTTTGTATGAATTGAATCGTGAAACTGGAAAAATAGCCGCGGGTGAAGCCAATAAGGCGAAGGCTGGGTCTGAAGCTGAGCTTCAGGGGCAGAAGGGTGACGTGAAATCAAAGTCTCCAGACGAGGTCCTGCTGGAAATATTAGTGGCTATTCGTACTGAACAAGAGGCACTCAGGGCGCAGATTGCAGAGAGTAATCGAGAGATTGATGAACTTACATTTAGGGTTGATACCCATAGTGATTCTTTCAGGCCGTTAAATACATTAAATCAAAGGCCCCGTGCAATTGAAGTGCCTGAAGAGGAGCCTGTGATCGAGGTGGATAGTTCGCTACCTACTGGGCCATAGTGTTTGTCGCAGCTTTATGCAGTGGCTATGTGGTGGCAGTAGCCCATAAGTGGTGTCGCTGCAGGGGGTCTAGTATCCAGTGTCAGCTTTGATCGGGATTGAACTTAGGATGTATTTCCCTGATGACGACCATCCAGTTCATCATATTGATAGGAGGTAAGGCAGCTGGGTGATCGATCGTCTTTAAATTGGCTTCTATATTTTCGGGTATGATCTCGTCGGCAAAACTTGATTTAAGATCTGCAATGCGCACTGGCTCGCTATTGTCTTTTGCAAGTGAACCAAGTTGACCATCAAGGTCAATTTTCAGAGCGATGCCGCTATCACCGAATCGTTTTTCTGGAGCGAAAAATGATACCGGGGGGTAAAATTGCTCTCCTGATGGAAGAGTGACGCCTTCAGGTAATGTTGTTGGGGTAATATTGATGTCATCAGTAAAAATAAGCCGCATATTAGTAACCATTGAGAAGCCTTTGGGGAAAATGGTTAAGTCTTTTGCATCCATCAGCATTACCGCTAAATCTGTAACCGTTGTGGGGAAGGGTGGTTTCACAATAGCTGGATTGTTGACATAATCAACGTTGACCGAGATAGATTTATTGGTTTCGAAATAACCAGCATTATTGTTCTGTAGCCAAGCTGTAAGGCGCTCAGCATAGATGGCCAGACATGGGCGGCCAGAATAAGACTTGTCGATATGGAATGGGAAGGTGTCCCCACCTAACTCATAAACACCAGGCCAATTTTGTTCACTTGGATTTAAGGGGTCAGGATTTTTTCTGAAGGTAATACTGACAAGCTCTAAATCACCAGTAATGCCGTCGTTGGGGTCATCTTGCCAATAGCTAAATTTGATTGCGGTTGGAGTTTGGTCAGTTGCGGAGGCCACATCTACAACATCTAGGCGCATGCTGCATTGCTTTGCGCCAATGCTGTAATAGTCCCATGATGTAGGTGATACCGCATTATCGCTGTCCACAGCAGAGTCCGGATCGCCTGTGTAGCGATCATAAAATTCGAGTCCGCGGTTTATTGGTATGAATGTGACTCGTCCTCCATCAGAAGATGATGAGATAGGGAATGTTTGGCCCTTTGTTTGCGCGAGTTCACGTGCATTGCTATCAAATGGATCCGCGCCATCAAAGCCAACCGTATCACCATTCACTGTCGTATTCGCAGAAACTTCGACACCTTTTCTTGCGGCAATAGCATCAGTTGAAAATGTGCCCTCAGTTTTTACTTTTTCCGCAAAGATACTACCTTTCAGGTTAACATTAGACCACTCAGTTCCATCGCTGTGAGTGCCAAAAGTAGTAAATGATGAGGCACTTATGGGCAGCTGAGATGGAATCTCGTATAGCGAAATGAGGTATTTCTTTGTCCTGGTGACAACCTTTGTCATTGTTGCATCCTGAGCTGCAAAAGACATTTCAAATACCCACCAATTATGCTTGGCGATCATCGTGCTGCCATTTTGATAGTTGAAGTGCATCTCTGGTGCCTCGATTAGATTGTAGTGGGGGAAGTCTTCAACAGAGGCTTGAACCCAGCCTTCAGCGTCTATTCCATATCTCTTATTAAGAGATACGACGGGATACATGGTATCAGTGGTTTGCTCAGTAGAGGTGCAATTGAGTGGGGGTGGATAAGAGCTGCTTGCAGATAGATTAGTTCCTGAGGTAATGGCATCAGGATTGGATGTGGTGCCACTAAGTGCACTGATGATAGCCTCTTGACCTAAGTTGGAGTCTGTATTGTTACCACTACGATAATCACCAACGCCCAGACTTATGGACATCTCTGGAGATAGTGCTTGGCGAGCATTCGATAATTCAAGGGCCTCGTTAATGATGCTTTTCCACTGAAGGTTGTCGCTACTAGGTGCACTCATAGAGTCATCTTGCATACACTGTATTGCCTTATTGGGGATGATGTTAGTCAGTGCTCGAAGAAAGGCATCTTCACGTTGTTGGTAGTCGTTTTTAAGTAAGCTATTTTTCTGTACATCATGCGCGACGATCGTATTCTCATACATGGAGACAAGTATGATGAGCAAGGCGATGCCAACGGAGGTAACGGTCAACAATGATGCAAAACCAGGCAGGCTGGGTAGACTTTGCTGTGATAAGCTCTTGATCTTAATTTTCATCGTTGTGTTGTTGCGGAGTAGGTAACCTCTTCGCCATTTGGCCCACTTAGCACAGTGCGAAGCACGCCGTTTTCGACGAAGAAAACAACATCTGTAAGTTGTGTGCTAATACTCCACTCTGAGGAGGCAACAGCTAATTCGGCCATGCTTTCCAAATGGTAATAATCCAAATCATTTTCGTTGGCATCGAATGCAATAACCCCAAAGCTACTATCAGCTGGGTTGGCAGGATCCTGAAATTTAAGCGCGATTACTTTTCCATCTGCGATGACTGCATTACTTCCAGATTTGGCATCTGTTAAGTTGCTATACATCCGAAAAAAGTTTGCTCTGGGTATGATGCGGTTGAGGCTATTATTGATTTGTGGAGCTTCACTAATGAGGAAATTCTGAGTTTTCAGTATCTTGTAGGAAGCTAACTGACTGTTAAATAACGTCAGCGAAATAGTCGCGACCATTAGCCCGACAAGAATGATCACTGTCATTTCAACGAGCGTTAAGCCTCGTTTATGTCTCTTGCATCTGAGTTTCATGATTATTGTGTCCTAATCGTCGTGCGCGATTTAATGTAATCAGTCTCACCGATTTTATAAGACAGGTGAGATTGTATTTTCCATGTTTGCATTTCTGAAGGGTTGGTTGAATTTGATCCTGTGCCTCCGTATGCCGGTAAATTATTACTATCAGGTATGCGTGTGCGAATCACACTCGCTGTGATTGGCACTCCTCCTGGCAGCTTACCCATTTCAACTTCGGTGGTGCTAGTTTGGGGGTAAATAGGCCAATCGGAGTCATAGCTTGTCAGTTGTTCGAAGCTAATACGCTGAGCGTAAGCTTCCTCGTAGGTAAGATAAGCATCGGACATATTTTGAAGAATCACCCATTGTCTAGGGGCCATGATGTCTAGGCTGCCTTTGAATACAACTAAGCCAATACATGTGAGCAGTGTCAGTGCAATGGTGAGCTCGACTAGCATGCTGCCTGGGCAAAGTTTTGCTGAATAATTTGTTTTTTTCGCCAATGCTAAGCAACTTGATTTTACATGCTTGCCTTGAGAGAGCTGCGTATTATTTTTACGAGTAACATGGTTAGCAAATTGCCTTTTGTATTTAAGTTTTTGATGGGCTGCATGGCTTTCATTGCACTTAATCTCGGGTCTTCTGCGCAAGAGGCTCTGCTTCCACCATTCGACCTGCAGTGGGGCGAGAAGCCGGAAAAGCTTTTGAAGTGGGCGTCTGAGAAACAACTTAAGGTTACGGTAAAGGTTACGGATGAAGACCCTCGCCTGAAAGTAATTGGGGTTGCACCCACCAGTGGCCTTCTGCCCAATCACAAGGCACATGCACTGGAAGCTAGATATCATAAAGGCAAATTGTTTGAAGTGTCGGTTCATCATGGCGCAGCTCATAGTGATCCAAAATATACAGTGAATTATTTTAATGAGCTAAAATCTTTATTAGCCGTTAAGTACGGTATGTTCAGCCCCAATAACAAACAACAAAACAAAACGGGGGAGGGAGTTAGAAAGTCAGTTGCTTATCATGTGGAGCCGGTGAGTGGAGTGCTGTTGTTACTAGTTTTATCTGAGCTGGAAGATGCAGAGAGTGGTATGCATTCAGCACGGTTTTCTCTTATTTATAGGAATCAAAATATTATTCCGAAGAGGTAGTACTACCAACTACTTGAATTTTGCGATCAACATAAAAAGTAACAGCTAGAATCCTCTCAGGATTTCCATTGTTGAAAGGGGTGATAGTTGAAACCTCTAAGGTGTATAATCCGTCATCAGTGATGTATTTATCCCAGTTCGTTACGGGTATCTCAGCTGGTGCATCAGCAGTTCCAATAGGCTCAGCACGATTATATGGCCCTAGCTTGAATGAGGTGTAGACAGGGATGACGTTGCCATCAAGGTTCGCCTCACCCTGGTAAATAGTCGCATAGGTCGTGCTGTTGGGGTAAAGGTCATAGAGGTAGATGTTAACATCTGGCATAGATCTCGTGATGCGGTCATCTTGTACGAGACCAGTAATTTTGCCTTGGGCTCTTGGCCATATTTGAATACTACTGGAACCTATTTGGCGGTGTATGGGCTCGCCATTGGCATCAACATCAGATTCAGCCAATACCACGAATTTTTCTTTTCCCATCAAGTACGAGTCCGAGGCCCTAGGGACAGTAGAATCTATGGGGTCATTATCAGCGGGGATGTTTGTTTCTGCGTAGGAATATGTGAATTCTTGTTCGCTACCAGCAATGAGTGTCAGTGTCGTGCTGTCAACTTCGTCATCGGTAGTATTGAGGTCGATATTACCTGACGAAATAATGGAGCCATCAACTTCTTGTTTTTCATAAGTAGCATTGAGCACAATGCTGAGAGGGTCCCAGTTCAGCTCGGGAGCAGCTCCGCTTAAATATGCCGATGTCCATTGCTGGTTAGACGAGGTTATTTCGACTGTGTAAGCTTCATTGGCACGCGTGCGCGTGGGAATGTATGGGTCAGCACTGGTGATGTTAATGGCTGCAGTCGCTACGTATTGTCCTATGAATTTTTGGTCTAATAGAACAGGAGGACCGTCAGGGCCGTCAATACCTTGCACATAAAGATAGAAAGTGGATCCATATTCGCCAACCTCCATTAAGGCGGTGTGCGTACCTTCAGAGCTTTTGTTCTCTTTCAGTAATTCTGCATCCTCGATGTAGACATCTGTTGAGAGGCCTGCCTCTCCGTTAGCGCCTTCTTGTACTTGCTTGATGTAGAAGGTAACCGTTGCTTGACTCATCGATAGACTTGTCAACAAGGTTCCAAAGACTAATGTGGCTAATTTGATTGAATTTGATAAATTCATAGTGGTGTTTTTTTGGTTTAGTTAATAGCTGCTTTGGGAGGCTACTGAGTAATTTTCATTACTATTTCGTGTTGGATGTAGAGGGTTTTTTAAAGGGGCGAACCGAGATGGGGTTTCGGCGATAAGTGGCGATGACAGTGCGGTTGATTTTCGCAAACTCTTCGAGCTTCTTATCTGGAATTGGATCGACGCCCTTGGCTTGTTCGAGTGTGACTTCAAAGGTCATTAGCCAGTCACGATTTTCAGGCAAGAAATCTGGCCAGAACCGAAATTTTCCGGATGGGGCCTCTGTTACCTTGGATTCGTTTTTAGTTGGCTGGTATATGATGCTTTGTAAGGGGACCACGGTGTGGATGTCTCGATTGCTGAGGATGTGAGCCTGGCGATATACATGAGCAAGTCGTTGCTTGGAATTGCTTTGATCTGAGCCTGTATCATTAATTTGAGCGTTTAGCGAAACGGCACCAGTCATTGTCATGATGATCACGCTGAAGTAGCAACAAAGCTTGTTTTTTATGTATCTCATTGGCCCAAACGACATTACTTAGTGTTGACTACATTTATGTATCGTCACCGCTATATGGTTTATTTGTTACCTTTATTTGACTTCGTCGTTTGTGTCGTTCCAGAGTTATCGGCGAGTACTTTTGCACCAGCGATAGAGCCACTTACGTCAGTAACGGATGTATCTGTCTTTACACTAATGAGAGCAGTCCAATCTATGTTGGGCTTATCTTCTGTATTAGCATAGGTGGGTGCTACAAGCTTACCTGATGCTTCTGGAGCTGTCTTTATGGATTCCACATTCAGTGCTATTGCCCCAAAAGCGGAAGCCGTATGTTCAAAGTCGAAAAGTAAATTAATATCGCCAGTGAGTGTGATGGGTGGGTCAAACGTCACGGTGCCTTCTTCGACTTCTTTGCGTTCAAGTGGGATGTTGATGTTGGTCAAGAAGGAGCCGTTATTGTAGAGAACAATGCGATTACCTGGGCTACTGGCGTCCATTGTTTTGAGACAGTAATTGATGCTGTTGATTTCATAACTGTACATTTGACCCACAGCAAATGTGTGTTTTGCGTGACTAGCGTGCTGAAGTTGAGTGGGTGCACCCGGCACAATAATTGTGCAGCCTCTGCCTGCATGGGCAGATGTGATGCCAAGCGCTAATATGGCAAGAATGCTCATAGTTTTCATGGTTTTCATTTTATTGGTTTTGGTTTTGGTTTTGGCTTGGTGGGGAAGCGAATGTGAGTGGAAGTGTTGGTTGTGAAGTTTGCTTTGAGTAACGATCAATTAACTTGCCATTGATTCCATGGCCCTATTGGAATGCTCTCTTGCTTGGCAAACCTCCAAGATACACGGTAGCCACTTCTGATGCCTAAGAAATCACGTATGGCGGGGCTTATCTCGATACCGGCAAAACCATTTGGATTTGGTTTGGGCGGTTGTCCGTTGAATACATATTGCCAATCATCATTGTGAAATGGTCCGCAATCTTCCCACTGGGCGTAGCATACCTTGCCGCGGTAGTGGATGATTATCCATTGACCTTTGCAAATTGACCGCCCTGTGTGTTGTGGTCTTTGCCAATGCCATGGCAGCATCTCAGCTCGTTGTGTGTCAGAAGAGAAGTTGTAGGTGAGATCATCGAAGGGTAGTGCGACATAAAAAGGATTTAATTGTGGTTGGAATTCTGCGGGCGCAAAGCCATTGCGTGCAGCTGGGCTATCCACACCCCCGTAATTCGCTTGCCAGTCTGAATCCCAAGCGCTGGCATGATTGGCATTTGGATTTCTCTCACTAGCTTTCTCTCCTATCCAAAATACGGTTGCAGTGATGCCTCTGCGCCAAGCATGTTTTTGCGCAGACCAGGGGGTAGGCTCTTCGATTAATACCCTTGCTTTGGGCGGAGCTTTGAAGATGGAGATGATGCCAGGTATAGCGTGGCGCCTTTCTTCTAAGTAGCGAGCGTGCTCGTGATCTATGCGTGATTGGGCTGCTGGAGCATCTCCTAACGACACTGCATTAGCCTGTAAATCCTGTGTCAGGAAAAACATGACTGTTACCAAGTATGAACAGGCGTGTCGCATTTAAATGTATGTAAGGGTTATGCAATAAAACGCTCGCTTCCATGTTGCTAGGCTGTTTAAGAAGCAGGTATTCGAAGGCTGGATAATATTAGATCTTACTTTGTGCTAAGATACTTATGATTATTTGATTAGCCTTATTGCATTAGATATTTATCATCCCAAAATATCATGAAATCACAAGCTATTTATTGCAAATAAAAGCACAAAAATAAGCGTTATTTTTTAAAATAATTGCGATTGGCGGCGCAAATTCCACCATTATTTAAAAATAATGAGGTTGACGTGCATGTATTGAATACTAAGCAACCAATAAACCTCTTGGCCTAGCGAATAGCGGTTCCTGGTGTGCTTGAAGTAAGTATGCTGCTGATACCGATCAGACGTTGAATCTAAATTCAATGACATCGCCATCCTTCACTTCATATTCCTTGCCCTCGATGCGTAGCTTTCCTGCATCTCGAGCAGCTGATTTTGAACCTGCTGCCACGAGGTCATCATAGGCGACCACTTCTGCAGCAATAAATCCACGCTGGAAATCCCCGTGGATCACACCGGCTGCGGCTGGGGCTTTGTCGCCCTGGCGAATGGTCCAGGCGCGTGTTTCTTTTTCTCCGCTTGTGATGTAGGTGCGTAGTCCAAGTAAGTGATAGACTGCGCGAATGAGCGTGGAGACGCCAGAATCTGCTATGCCCATGTCTGCAAGGAATTCGCATGCTTCTTCAGGGTCAAGTTCTACTAGCTCTTCTTCGATACGAGCAGAGATAACAATAGCCTCAGCATCATGAGTTGCGGCCGCATATTCGCGGACTCTGGCTACCATCTCATGCGCATCAGGGTTTTGCTGGGCGTCGGCGAGTTCGTCTTCTGCCACATTGCAGGCAAAAATAGTGCGCTTCGAAGAGAGCAGGAAAAAGTCACGCAAGATCAGCTCCTCATCATCGTTGAGTTCGAGCGTGAGCGCGGGTTTGCCCGCGTCTAGATGAGGTAGTAGCTTTTCGATGAGGGCTAGTTCATGGGAGGCTTCTTTATCACCTCCTCGAGCTTTCTTGATGCGTGACTCTTTTCGTTTTTCGAGCGCAGATATATCGGCAAGTATCAGCTCTGAATTGATGATTTCGATATCACGTATTGGATCTACGCTGCCTAACTCGTGAATGATATCATCATTAGTAAAGCAGCGAACGACCTGTACGATTGCATCTACTTCTCTAATGTTGGCGAGAAACTTGTTGCCGAGCCCTGCGCCCTCTGACGCGCCCTCTACGAGGCCTGCAATATCGACAAACTCAATTGCTGCGGGAATGATCTTCTGGGTTTTACTAATTTCACCAAGCACTTGCAGCCGGTCGTCGGGTACAGTGACTACGCCCACATTTGGATCAATCGTGCAAAATGGGTAGTTTGCAGCCTCAGCATTTCGAGTGCGAGTGACTGCGTTGAAGAGAGTAGATTTGCCTACGTTGGGGAGGCCAACAATTCCTGCCTTGAGCATGAGGCGGGAAGCTAGGGGGAAAACAGACAATTGCAATGCGTATGTTTTGAAAAATTGATAGTCTATGATGTGCTTATGCCTTGACCTGTGCGTTGATCGCGGTTTCTTTGCGCTCATGCAGCACGTGCTACTTAAATCAAAAATCCACCGGGCTTGTGTCACGGTTGCCGATGTCGACTATGAGGGAAGTATTGAAATACCCTCTGACTTGATGGAGGCAGCAGCTATATGGGAGGGGGAAAGAGTCTTGGTTACCTCTGCTTCAAAAGGTGGCCGACTTGAAACGTATGCCCAGGCAGGTGAGCCCGGCACAGGTAAAATCATCATGAATGGTGGGGCTGCTCACATCATCAAGGCTGGTGAGCGTATTACAATTATGTCATTTGCGATCTCTGAAAATCCCATAGTGCCCAAAAAAATCGTCTGCAATGAACTAAACGAGATCATTCGCAGAGTGAACTGAGCCACGGGCTTCATTCCAGCCTATGACATTCTTCTGTTAAAAGCATTAATTCGCGTCTTTACAAGATGCCCTCACTTAACCATATTCCCGCGCTCATGACATCTATTTTAGCAGCCAACTGGCTTAACATTTCAATTAATCTCTTGCTTGTGATCCACGTGGTCATCTGCCTTTTGCTTGCCCTTGTTGTTCTTATGCAACGCCCTAAGCAAGAAGGTCTGGGTGCGGCTTTTGGTGGTGGACTTACCGACCAGGCTTTCGGCGCCCGCACCACTGATGTGCTCCAGAAGGGAACAGTATACCTAGGAACTTTGTTTTTTGTTATCACGCTCGTGCTTGCGATCCTCATTGGAAAGCGCCAAAGCGATAACCCTACACTTAGCATCGACGTCGAAGACAAGGTCGAGGAAGTTGCGGAAGCTGAAGTAGAGCCCGAGGCACCAGGCGAGGTAAAGGCCGCTGTTCAAATGCCTAAAGCCCCCGCGCAAGAAACTGATTCTAAGGATGACGTTGAAGGTGCTACTAACTCTGATGCCAATGCTGGGGGTGCTAAGCTCGAAGTTGAGAGTGAAAAGCCTGCAGCAGTCATTCCACCCAATCCTGATTCTGCAGAAACCCTCACCACTCCTGCTCAACCTGGTGTTGAGCCAGCCCAGAAGCCTGCGCCTGCTTCGCAGCAGTAATATTGGAGTCGCAGCCATCCAGTCATGAGGTAGAGGTCCCGGTGTGGGCCCGTGCCGAAGCGTTTCCCGCCAAACCGAGTGACTTGGGCGATTATGGTTTTATTGATTCCAAGGGTAATGCTCACTCGGCAAAAAGCGAGGAGGAGCTTGCCCGCAAGATTGAACGAGCATCCAGCGCGATCGACCTGGTGTGGACGGTGGAATCTGATGTGCTTGTTGTGCCTGAGCAGCTTTCATGTTTGCAGCGTCCCTTAAGGGCTCGGTTTGAAAAACAGGCTCGCAAAGATCTCAGTGATGGTAAAAGAATGAGCGCAGTGTTCGGGTTCATCTTGCTCTGGACGCTTTATGCCGCATGGCAAAATAGCGGGGGGCAATTTTCAGCTCTATATACTCATCAGTTGTCGGGCTTGGCCTCTTTGCTGTTATTGTTTTTTGGGATCCTGCCTTTGTCTGACGGACTGAAGATGAAGCGGCGCTTGGCGAGGGAGAGGGAGACTGATCTCACCAGTGAAATTCCTGAGGCTCAGTTCGAGGCTTGGCTTGATCGGCAAAAAATCCCAGCTACTTATTTTCTAATTGGATGCATTCTTATATGTAGCTGTGTCCAGGTCTACTTTGATCGAAGTGTTACATCATTTGACGGGTCGATTTTACAAGCGGGTTTACTTAAGCAATTGGCGCTATCCTATCCCAATCTGGTTGATGGCGGTGCTTGGTGGCGCATGCTGACAGCACCCATGTTGCACGGTAATGTGATTCATTTGACGATGAATTTAGCGGGCTTATTGTATTTGGGGCGGCGCACAGAGGCTCTGGCGCGGTGGCCGCATATGCTGGTGGTCTTTATGGGCGCTGCTTGGGTTGGTGGCCTTGCTAGTTTCTACTGGATTCCTGATAAGATAGCGGTTGGAGCGTCTGGCGGGCTCACGGGCTTGCTCGGTTTTATGCTCGTCTTTGAATATTTGCATTCTCAGATAGTGCCAAAGCCAGCACGGAGCAGATTGTTGATCGGGGTGGTAATGCTTGTTGTCATTGGTTTGCTGGGTATGAGCTTTATTGATAATGCTGCACATGCTGGCGGCCTTCTAGCTGGCGTAGTGTATGCGGTCGTCGTATTCCCAGCGTCATCATCGATCCATCGGCCTGAGACGATGATCAGGGACTGTTTTGCGGGGGTGGCTGCTGGAGTGCTCATTCTTTTTGCAACCTGTATGGTTTGTATGAAAGTTTTAAGCTGAGCATGCTCGTTCTCATGAGATGTTTTCTGCGAGAAAAATGACACGTGGGCTTGTCAAAAAGCTCTCTCATGTCAATGAATAGGGGTGCAACATTGACCATTGCATGAATTTCATAAGGTAGGCATGTACGTAATAGGAATAGACATAGGCACTCAAGGGACGAAGACGCTTGTTTTCGATCTTGAAAACGCAAACGTAATCGCCGAAGCGTCTGAGTCCTATGATATGATCGATGGACTTCCTGAGGGGCACCGTGAACAAGATCCGTCGCTCTGGATCACGGCGGTCGACAAGACCGTACGAGATTGCATTACTCAACTTGGGGATAAGGCCTCACAAATTGCTTCAATCGGCATCAGTGGCCAGCAGCATGGATTAGTTGTTCTGGATGAGGATAGCAACATCATTAGACCTGCAAAGCTCTGGTGTGATACTTCGACAGGCGAGCAATGTGATGAAATTGCCCGTGCATTTGGAGGCACTCCTGGTCTCATTGAGCTCGCGGGTAATCCGATGTTGCCGGGCTATACGGCGCCAAAGATTCTATGGATTAAGGAGAATGAGCCGCAAAACTTTGAGAAAATCGACACCATCCTTTTACCGCACGACTTCATCAATTACTGGCTGACGGGGGTCAAGCGCATGGAGCCGGGTGATGCATCCGGAACAGGATTGTTTGATGTGAGAAAGCGTGAATGGTGTCGTGAACTTATCGACTTTATTGACCCTCGATTGTTTGAGGCTCTTCCTGAGGTGGGCTCCTCGATAGATATACTTGGCCCCATCAGGCCAGAGTTGGCTGAGGCGTGGGGCTTAAATAGCCAAGTCCTTGTTAGTGCTGGTGGAGGTGATAATATGATGGGTGCTATTGGGACTGGAAATGTCAGTAGTGGTCAGGTGACTGTCTCATTAGGAACCAGTGGTACTATTTTTGGAGTGCACGGAGAGCCTCTGATCGACCCGCAGGGGGAGGTGGCTGCTTTTTGTGATTCAGCAGGTCAATGGCTGCCTTTGGTTTGCACCATGAATGCAACGGTAGTTACCGAAGCAGTGCGAAATCACTACGGCTGGGATCACGAGCGCATGGAGGATGAGGTTGCCAAGGCACCGAGAGGTTCTGAGGGTGTTCTGATGCTACCTTACATGCAGGGCGAGAGAACGCCCAGTTTGCCAGAAGGCTGCGGCGTGATTCATGGCCTTAATTTAGATAATTTCAAAGATGCTAATATCATGAGAGCTGCGATGGAGGGGGTAAGCTTAAGCATTGGCTATGGTATGCTTAGGCTTTGTGAACTTGGTTTCGAGCCAACAGAGGTGCGTGTGACAGGAGGTGGATCAAAAAGCCCTGTATGGAGACAGATGATCTCTGATGTGCTGGGGTTACCACTTGTCAAGCTGAAGACGGACGAGGGGGCCGCGCTGGGAGCTGCGCTGCAGGCAGCAGTCGCATTTTTCCAGCATAATGGCGAAGACCTTAGCTTGCAGGAAATAGTGAGCTATGCAGTAGCACCTGAGTCAGATACTCAATGTCAACCAGATGACGAAGCACATGCATTTTATCAGGAGATGTTGGCGAAGCAGCAATATCTGGTTGAGACATTGCACATGCCAGGATTCCTCTAGGGTGATTTATTGCCTACTATCATGAGCGAGCATGCCGATATCAGAGGTGCCAAATTGCAATGGTTAGCTGGAAAGCTTGCCGCGTTGGTGATGCGCATCATGGGTCTCACATTAAGCTACCAGATCAATGACCCCAGTGGGCAAAAACGAAGAACTGAGGGCGGTGTTCCGGTTATTTGGATATTTTGGCATAACTGCTTGTTTGCATCACCGCTGGCGAAAAAACGATACAGCGGGAGTGCTAAGGCAAGTGCGCTTGCGAGTGCTAGTAAAGATGGCGCGGTAATTGAATCTGTGGTTTCAAGCTTTGGCGTTAAAACGGTTCGAGGTTCAAGCTCGCGGCGTGGAGTGGCAGCATTGGTGGCTTTGAGAAAAGCATTAAAAGCCGGAGAGCAGCTTTTCATTACTCCGGATGGGCCACGGGGTCCTCGATATGAGTTGCAGCCCGGTGTGATTAAGCTTGCTCAGTCATCAGGTGTGCCGATTATTCCAGTCCGGTTCGATCATTCATCTAGCTGGCGGCTTAACAGTTGGGATAGGTTTCATATCCCAAAACCGTTCAGTAAAATCACGGTGCATGTTGGTCAATCCATTGAGGTGCCAGCAAAGTTAGATGATGAAGAGTTTGAGCTCTATCGCATGAAGGTGCAGGATGCGCTGAACCATAAGACCTCCAAATAAATAATAGATAACAAGATCCATGAGTAAGATAATTGACGGTAAAGCAGTGGCTGAAAAAGTTTTAGCTGAGTGTGTAGAAGAAATTGAAAAACTCAAAGCGAATGGGGTTACTCCTGGGCTCGCAGTCGTATTGGTAGGTGAGGATCCGGCATCCAAAGTTTATGTGGGGTCAAAGGTTCGTAAATGTGCAGAGCTTGGCTTACACTCACGTAAAATTGAGATGCCCGTTGATGCTACGCAAGAAGACGTGCTTGCGGTGGTCCATGAATTGAATGAAGATCCGCTAATACATGGCATACTTGTGCAGTCGCCACCTCCACCGCAGATAGATGAGGACGCGATCGTCAAAGCAATAGATCCCGCTAAAGATGTGGATGGATTTCACCCTGTCAATGTAGCTAAACTTGCGCTTGAGGATGCTACTGGTTTTGTTCCCTGCACTCCTGCGGGATGCATGCGATTGCTCAAAGAGGCAGGGGTAGAAACTTCAGGAGCCGAGGCTGTGGTGATTGGTCGCAGTATGATCGTTGGGAAGCCGATGGCACTGTTGCTGATGAGTAAGGAGGGCAATGCAACAGTTACGGTGGCCCACTCACGAACTAAAGACCTTGCTGAGGTGTGTCGTCGAGCTGATATCATTGTAGCTGCCATTGGTATGCCTGAGTTTGTGACCGCGAATATGGTGAAGGAGGGAGCTGCGATCATTGACGTTGGCATCAATCGTGTTGATGACCCAAGTGCAAAGAGGGGGTATCGCCTTGTGGGAGATGTTGCCTATGATGAAGTCGAAGCTAAGTGCTCAGCTATCACGCCGGTGCCGGGAGGGGTAGGGCCGATGACCATCGCCATGCTAATCTCCAATACTATTAAGGCGGCGAGGCAATCGCTGAGCTGAAATCCCATCACAGATTATCGATCTCTCAGCCGGGATTTGGCCACTGATGGAGTTCAGCTCAAATTTTGATTTCCCAGATTTCGCAAATCTGATTTTCGATCTCGGTCTCTGCTGAGAAGCGTTTGGTTTCGCCAAGGTAAACTGCTTTAACTTGTTGGTCAGCAGCTTTGAGAATTCTTACTAAAGAGGCTACTGTGGTAGCTCGTTTGGCAGACAATTCGCGGTTGCTTTCTTGATCGCCAGATGTGGATGCGTAGCCGATTACGAGAAATAGAGAGTTTCGGTCTTGGCGTTTGTCGAGTATGTCTTGGATGATCTTTTCCCGATCAAAGGTGATTTGAGATGATCCACTGGCAAAGGTTTGCCGGTGGATGATTTCTGCATTCATTGTGCTGCGGATATCTTCATAGGCGGCGGTAAGTTTCTCGAGATCGGCATCCTCTAAGGTGGTGAGTTTGGTGAACAATTCCGCAGCGGCTTTGGGGAGGTCTTCATGTGATTTCACAAAGAGGCTAGCGTGATCGATCTCGGCTCGAAGTCGCTGTATCTCATATCGTTGTTTGCGATTGTCTCCGCGAAGAGTCTCAATTTCTAATAACGCCAAATCGTAGTTCTCGTTGGTGTTCTCACCGCTACCCGCTTTTTGTAGTTCGTCGATTTTTAATTGCAATTGGCTACTCTGAGTGAGGCTCTCGTTGAGTTGTTTTCTGAGGTTTGCGAGTTGATCGTTACTGGGGCGACCCTGCAGCTCGCTGAGTTGTATACGGTAATTTTCGATTTGTTTATTAGCAAATTCAAGATCGTCACTGAGACGAATGAGTTGGCCTGATACTTCTGCCGCTTGGTTTGATTTAGCGGTGAGTTGTGAGATTTGCTGGTAGAGCAGTTTGGTGTTGTGGTCTCTCGATGCCATCTGAGCCTGTAGCTCGGTGATGGTGTTATTCTTCGTTTGAAGCTCAGCTTCCCAGCTACTTGCAAGCGATGCGAGGCTGCTTGCGTCATTACTTAAGCGCTTAGCGGTCGAGAAGGCGCTGTGGGAGCTCGGTGGCAAGGGTGGGAGGTTGTTTTTTAAACGCTCTGCGTTCGCTTTGTCACGCAGCTGTTGGTTGTTGAGTTCCAGTGCAGTGAGGCCATGATCGCTTCCTGCACGGCGCGATAACTTGCCGCTGGTGGAGAGCATGAGCATTATAAATAGCAGGAATACGATAAGAACAATAAGCGAGGTGGTGATGAGATTGCTGTTGTTTTGAGTTGTCTGTGCTCTAGCAAGGATATCACCAGCTACAGGGGCTGAAGCTGGAACGGATTCAGGCATGGATTGGGATTCAGAGGTTTTCTGAGAGTTGGTATCACTCGCCTGGGAAGGATCTGATTCCGTAGTGTGTTTTGTTTCCATAGTGCGTGAAACTTTCCAGTAAGAGGAAATAGTTCATTCTTCTTAGCCTTTTTTTAGATAAGTGCAAGAGCTCGATCTTGTGAATTTAACATTTATGTTCTTTTTATCAATAAGATGCGACCAATTGCTAATGACTGATTTAGTTGCGAATGAGTGCTAAATTGGGATTAATATCCTCTTTAAGGTCTGATTGTAGACCGCCGAGATGATATTGCAGTGCGACGAACGCAATCATGGCGGCATTGTCTGTGGAGAGCTCCGGTGGAGCAATAAGTAATTGCTTGCCTGCTGTATCGCACGCTTGCTGCATTGCTTCTCGCAGTGCGCGATTGCATGAGACTCCACCGGAGACAGTGATAAGCTCCTCGCCTGCCTGTTCAGCAGCTTTCATCGTCTTGTGTACTAGAATGTCGATTACCGCTTGCTGGAAGGAAGCGCACAGGTCGGGTATGGTGTTCTCGGGGGCTTTGCCTGTATCGGGATTTAGCTTTTCAAGCTGGTACAGGACTGCGGTTTTTAAGCCTGAAAACGAAAAGCCGAGACCGTCTTTGATCATTGAGCGGGGAAATTGGAAAGCTGTGGCAGATCCTCGACGTGCCTGTTTTTCTATCTCCGGGCCACCGGGGTAGGGCAGGCCCAGCATTTTACCAACTTTGTCGTAGGCCTCTCCAGCGGCATCGTCACGCGTGCTGCCGAGCAACTCATAATGACGGAATGCCCTCATGTGAATGAGCATCGTATGTCCTCCTGAAACGATGAGGGCGAGGTTGGACTCAATCTTTGCCGAAGACAAAAAGGGTGAGAGCAGGTGACCCTCCATGTGATTGACTGAGATGAAGGGTTTGTCTGTTGCGATAGAGAGAGCTTTGGCAGTGGTATTTCCCACCAGTAGAGAAGAGGCAAGACCAGGGCCAGCGGTGGCTCCAAAGGCATCAATATCACCGATATTGAGATTGGCATTTTTTAGCGCCAAATCAATCAATGGCCTTAGGTGTAAAGAGTGATTTCGACTGGCCAGTTCGGGGACGACACCTCCAAATTCACGATGAATGTTGATTTGAGAAGATATCTCTGATGACAATATATGGCTGTTTTCACCATCATAGCGCAAGATGGCCACAGCGGTCTCATCGCAGCTGGACTCGATAGCGAGAATGGTTGTCGTCATGGGGTCGTTTTAGTGTCTAATTTTCGTATGCACAGATTTTTTTGGTTGGGCTTGCAGGTAATGCGATGCCTTTGACATTTACAAACAGGGGTGTCTTTGGCAGAAACCGCGCCATGTCCGAGCTTCCCAAAGCCTACGAGCCTCAAGCAGTTGAAAAAAAATGGTATGCTGCGTGGTTGGAGCACAACTGTTTTCATGCAGATGAATCTTCAGAAAAAGAGGCCTACTCGATTGTAATCCCGCCACCCAACGTGACGGGGATATTGCACCTTGGGCATGTCCTTAATAATACGATTCAGGACATTTTGTGCAGGAGGGCGCGCCAGCAGGGTAAAGAGGTGCTCTGGCTTCCTGGAACAGATCATGCCGGTATTGCTACTCAAGCTAAAGTTGAGCGTGAGCTGCGCGAAAAAGAAGGCAAGACACGTCGTGATTTGGGTCGTGAGGCATTTTTAGAACGAGTTTGGGATTGGAAAGAAAAGCATGGAGGTATCATCATCCAGCAGCTCAAGCGATTAGGATGCTCTTGTGATTGGAACCGTGAACGCTTCACGATGGACGATGATTACTCGGCTGAGGTCGGCCGTGTGTTTGCTGATCTCTTTCACGAGGGACTTATTTACCGTGGTAAGAGGATGGTTAATTGGTGCCCGGTATCACTTACCGCGCTGTCCGATGAGGAAGTTATCATGCAACCGCAGAAGTCTAAGCTCTATTTCATGAAGTATGAGCTGGTGGATTCTCCTGGAGAGTTTCTTGAGATTTCAACCACCCGTCCAGAAACCTTGATGGGGGATACGGCCGTGGCTGTTAACCCAAAAGATCAGCGTTTCGAGCACCTGATTGGCAAGAAAGTGCGCCGGCCATTCCCTGCAGCTGAGATTGAAATCATCGCTGATGATCATGTTGATGTGGAGTTCGGCACAGGGGCGCTAAAAATCACTCCAGCCCATGATAAGGCAGACTTTGAGATCGGGCAGCGTCACGAGCTTGAAATTATTGATGTGCTTCATCCTGACGGCACCGTGAATTGCCCAGAGTGTCCAGACCTTGATGGTCTTGATCGTTTTGTGGCTCGTAAGAAAGCCGCACAGAAACTTGAGGAGCTTGGCTTGCTTATACGCGTTGAGGAATATGATAATAACGTAGGCTTCTCTGAGCGCGCCCACGTGCCCATCGAACCACGTATTTCAATGCAATGGTTTCTTAAATACCCCTGTGTGCAGGAAACTGCTGACGCTGTAGCGAGTGGAGATATCACTTACCGCCCAGCAAGATGGGCAAAGACCCACGCCAATTGGATGGAGAATATTCAGGACTGGTGTATCAGTCGCCAGCTCTGGTGGGGGCACCAAATACCTGTGTGGTATCGACAAGAGAAAGTAGGAGAGCTCCAGGCTGCGGAGTCACTCGATGTTAGTGATCTTGAGGCTGGCGACATCTTCGTGGGTGCTGAGGCTCCAGATGATGGTGGCAATTGGGTCCGTGACGAAGATGTTATGGACACTTGGTTCAGCTCATGGCTGTGGCCGTTTGCGACCATGGATGACGCTACGCGATCTAAATTTTACCCCACCACGGACCTCGTGACTGGGCCGGATATCATTTTCTTCTGGGTTGCACGCATGATTATGGCGGGCTACCAGTTTGAAAATCAATTGCCGTTTAAAAACGTCTTTTTTACTTCAATCATCCGAGATCTCAAAGGGCGTAAGATGAGTAAATCTCTGGGAAATTCACCAGATCCTATCGATCTGATGGATGAATACGGTGCTGATGGGCTCCGTTTCGGATTATTGCGCACAGCACCTGTGGGCACTGACGTCAGGTTTGATGAGCAGCTTGTTGCCGAGGGGCGTAACTTTGCCAACAAGCTCTACAATGCGTGTCGTTTTCGCCAGATGGCAAATAGCGCAGATCTACCTAGCGAAACTGTTGAGATGCCCTCCGATGGCCTACGCCCATATCATGTCGACATTGCTGGTAAGCTTGATCAGTTGGCGCTCAATTTGAATAAATCCTATGCGGACTACCGTTTCAATGATGTTGGTCAGCAGCTTTACGATTTTCTTTGGAGTGAGTTTTGTGACAAATTCCTTGAGGCAGTGAAGGGCGATTTACGCGATTCAGCTTCGGCAGAAGCCCGTGAGATGACTCTGTCTGTATTTGATGCAGTAATGAGTCGATATTTACAATTATTGCATCCTTACATGCCCCATATTACCGAGGAGCTATCTATTCGTATGTCCTATGTTGATGAGGGCGAGTTTGTGATGCAGAAAGTGTATCCGGAAGCAGCTCTTGTCTCAGGTGATCATGTATCTGAAAGTTCATCTCAGGCTGAGGCCATTTATGCCGCAGCAGGAAGAATGCGCAACTTGAAGGCGGAGTATAATATGGCCACTCGCAAGGACGTGAAATTTATCATCATCAAATCCAAACCATGGCTTGCTGATGAGGCTGACGTGCTAGGACTACTCGCTGGTGGCGAAGTGGAAATTATCAAAAGCTACGATGCCGCGAAGGGCACTCCGGCCGCGGTCACTGATGTAGGAGAAGTCTACATGCCTCTCGAAGGTCTAATAGATGTTGATGCTGAAAAAGCTCGTTTACACAAAGAGATTCTCAAGGTCGAAGTAGAGGTGAAAAAATGTGATGGTAAGCTCAGCAATAAAGCCTTTGTTGATAAGGCGCCAGCTGAGCTTGTTGAGCGAGAGAAGGCGCGAAGAGACGAGTGGTCGCAGAAGCTGCAGCAACTTCAGGAAATGCACGCGTCCCTTAATTGATAAGCTTGGTTGACGCGTATTTCGATAAGCTTCTTGCCAGTGCTGACAGCTTTGTTACAATCAAAGAATCTCTAGTTACTTATTGAGTAGCCGCTTCAACATGCCGAAATTCGACGATATCACGGGTATACCTAGCAAGGCAGTTGAACTCCTTGAAGCTGTGGGATATTTGGAGGTGTCTGATCTCAGGGGTGCTGAGATCAGAGATCTTGTTGATGAATTAGCCAAGGCAAACAAAATTCTGGAGCTTATGCCGAATGATCCCACTCCGGCAAGTATCGAGAAATGGCAGAAGTTGGCTGCTGAGTATGATGCTGCTTTGGCGGCGGAGGCCACCGAGGAAAAGCTCGCGGGGAAAAGAAGCAGTCATCAAAGTGCTTCACCCAAAGTCTTAAATAGAAAGCTTAGGGTTCCGAAGCCCGAGCTCGTCAATTTCGAGGAAGATGAAGACATGATGGAGATGCTCAGCCTATCTCCAGTAGCTGAGCCACTCGACCCTCTAATGGCTTCAGAGCAAGGCCTATCGATCAATGACGTTTCAGACGGTGTGCTGCTAGATCAGTGTGAAAGTGATGTGAAGATTAATATCATGACAACGATCGGGAAAGCAGACTCCATGTTTCGTAAAGATGAGGTTGTGCGTGTAGGTCTTAACTCCTCTCGAGTCCGTAATTTCGACGACCTTGATTCATCAGTGCAATACGTTCAGCCTTTAGACCGCGCGCCGATCAAAGATGCTTTAGCCAGCTCAGAGGATCTAAACCAAGGTGTCGATTCGAGGTCTCGTAAATTTATCAAAGGTGTTTTTTGCCCCCAAACTAAGACGATGCGCTTGGCTGCATTCACCGCCATACTATTTGTTGCTATATTAGCGGTTAACATGTTTTCATTGATAGGCCTCTTTATATATCGAGCTGGTCTCAATGCTCCTACGGTAATGGTGTGGGTTATTGGATTACTCTTTTTGTTGCTGACATCAGCAGGGGCCTATATTCATTTCGGAACGAGGGCTCGATGTGTAGTTTGCCGACAACCTCCCTTACTACCTAAAAAATGCACCAAGCACAAGAAGGCGCACCATGTGAAGGGGATAGGTTATATTTTGCCAACCGCATTACAGTTGCTTGTCTACAAATGGTTCTACTGCACATACTGTGGCACAGCATTGCGCCTTAAAAAGTAGCAAGGTGAGGCCTTGTGTTAGGGCTTGCATTTTTACTCCCTTAATTGTGTATCGATCATGATGGTGACCGGCCCATCGTTGGTGAGGCTGACTTGCATGTCGGCGCCGAATTCTCCAGAGGCACAGGGCTTGCCAATAGCAATTTGGGATTTTTTTAGAAAGTTTTGGTAGAGTGGTATTGCCGTTTCTGGTCGAGCTGCCTTGATGAATGAGGGTCTATTGCCTTTTCTTGTACTGGCATGAAGGGTGAACTGGCTGACGACAAGAAGCTCTCCATTGATGTCCTCCAGAGACTTGTTCATTTTGCCATCATCATCGCTGAAAATTCTCATCCGTGTGATTTTCCCCACAAGCCAGTCGATGTCTTCCTCCGTATCACCATCGACAATGCCTAGCAGGATGAGCAAGCCAGCCTCTATCTTAGCCGAGGCTTCGCCATTGATGCAAACACTGGCCTGTGACACACGTTGGATAATGGCTCTCATATGAATTTAGCTGATGAAAATTCGCTTTTCTTTTCTCCGGAGAAATTTACCGCCAGGTAAGTTTACTTTTGCAACGGCTCTGTTTGTGATGAGTTCGTCGCATTTGCTAAGTAGCTCTAGGTTAATGTCGGCAATGTTATTTGCCTTGAGAAAATGATGTAAGGCGCTTGATCGCATGGCAGGGGATAACTCTGCGATTTTAGGAAGAAATAATCGCCCCTGCGGGTCATAGAGCTGCAATGCCTCAAGCGTGCTGTCGATTGCATTTTGCTGAGCTTGGGATGCACCTGCTGCCCTCAAGATGGCAGGAGGGACCTCGCGACCCATAATTTTAGTGAGCAAGGGTATTGCCTCGTTGCGGAGGCGGTTGCGTGTGGTGATGCCTTCGGCGTTGCTGGCGTCATCTCTGTAGGTGATTTTGCGAATCTTGAGATACTCATTGATATCCTTCCGACCTATCTCGAGAAGCGGGCGCTGGAGCTCGAGATCCTTGCCATTAACATGATGAATGGTCGCGAAATGCATGCCTTTGAGCCCGTATGACCCTCTCAGTAAATTGAATAATACAGTCTCTGCTTGGTCATCGGCGTGGTGTGCGAGTAGGATTCGATTGCATCGGTATTTGCGTGCACACTTGGCAAAAAATTGGTGTCGAGCGTTGCGAGCCAAGAGCTCCATGCTGCCACTATTGTGTGACATTTGCTGGGCTATATCAACTCGGTCTGTTTCGAGCAGAAGGTCGTATTTTTTGCCTAGTCTAGTTACGAGTGCAGCGTCTTGACCTGAGGCACGTCCACGTAAGCCGTGGTTTAAGTGGCATAGCACCAAGTTCCGGTAGCCGGCGTCCAACAGTAGGTGCAGCAGCGCTACGGAGTCCCGCCCACCAGAGATACCAAGTAGATAGCGCCGTTTTTTTGACTGCGCTAGAAAATCAGCATGGAGGGATGGGCTCACGCAGGAGAAATTAATCAATACACAGCTCTTTGTCGAGATGTCCTCGCAGCCTCTATTCTTGGGCTTGTCAGTAGCATATTCTGTGGTAAATAATCTGTCATCGCCACCATGGCTAAGGCCGCTGTAGCTCAGGGGTAGAGCAATTCACTCGTAATGAATAGGTCGCCGGTTCAATTCCGGCCAGCGGCTCTTGTATGGTCAGGGAGTTATGGTGATTACTTCTTTAAGAGCTTTATATCAGGCTTCGGTATCAGGCTTCGATTTGAGTAAGCAAGTTTCTAGTCGTGCTCATGGCGAGAAGGATACACTCGGCGATATCTTGATCGTTAGCCCTTATTGTACGGTGATATTAAAAGCGATGCTGACTCGTGTGGTTGTGGATTTGACTGGCGCTTTGATCTCTATGCGGGATGTGTTGATACCACCCTGAGTCATCAACAGCTCACGAACCCCGCGAGCTCTATCTTCAGCCAGCTTGAGCAGGTCAGCTTGTGTCACATGGAAGGATTTGCGATCTGCTGCTTCCATCTCTTTACGATCTGGTAAAAAGCCTGGGGCCCGCTCTTTTTTTGACAGGCCTTTGTGGAGTTTTTTAATAGCGCCCTTGCGGTCCTCTCCCTTGGCGATGAGCGCGGTGACGCTTTGTTCAAAACGCAGTTCGCTCAGTGCTTGAGCGTCTTCTTTGGGTGAGAACGAGGGGCTTAGCTGAATCGTTAAACCTGGGCGAGACTCCATAATCTGGGCGAGTTTGGTAAGCATGTTGGCAGCACTCTTGGGGGGGCTTGTTTGGCCGGCTTCAAATTCGATAAAGTCCTGCTTCACGCCATCACCATCGGGAAAGAGTCCGCTCAATACGCTTAAGGGCGCAGTAGCGATCTTGGTGATCACATTATGGAGGGCATAGGTAATCATGCTGCCATAAGAAAACTTGGGATGATTGATGTCGCCGCTCACGGGAATATCGAGGGCGACCATGCCATCTGAATCTTTGAGGATTGCAATAGCGAGTTTTAAGGGGAGGTGAGGTGCATCCGAGTCCTGTACTCGTGGGCCGAATTCCATCTGTTCAATTTCTAATCCGCTGGAGCCTTCAATGAGGCCGTTATCCATGTGGTAATTCAATTGTGCTTTCACCCCGCCGCCAGTCGGTGCGTGGCCGAGCACAGCTACGCTATAGCCAGCAAAGGAGGGTATGCTTACGCCATCCGCCGAAATCTCCAAGTGGGTTGATTTAAAAGGCTTCGCGGGTAACATGCTGCCTTTGATTTGTAAGTGTCCTGATGCACTGCCAGCAAGGCTCATCGCGAGATCCAGTTCGAGGACTTGTTCTGCTGGACTCACATAAGGTCCCATCGTCATGGTGATATCCCTGATCTCAAGATCGACCGGAGGTTGGACGGACTCGTCCCTGATGTGAACCGTGCTATTGCTGATGGAGCATCTTCGCAAGTTCATGGCAAAGGCATTTGCCCACGTCTTGGCATTGTGCTCGTTACTGTTTAGTTTCTGGAACAGCTCAGCTGCTTTAGCAATAGCCTCGCCGACGTCTTTGTGTGCAGCGACTACCCCCAATTGAGTTTTCTTACTCCGCGTATTCTGCCCAGGGCGCTGAAGTTGCTTATCAGAAAAACTATCACTCGATGGCTGCGGGGAAGCCTTTTCAACCAACTTGATTTGGCCCTCGCCGTCTCGAACCAGTAACAGTGATGCAGCATCGACATTGAGAGAATCGAGGCGCATAGATTGACCTACCAAATCAAAGCAAAACCCATCCATGCTGAGTGCGTTGATACGATAAGGCGGCTGATCATTACCAGGCGTCTGCAGACTGAAGTCTTGAAGGGCTAGTTTGCCGTTGGTTACTCCTAGCTCAGGTGTCACGGCAAGCGGGCGAAATCTGCAGTCAAAGGACACATCTATGACGCCACTAGCGATCTCTGCGTTAACCATCGTGCTGCCGAAACGGGAAAAATCAGGAAGTTTCAGCGACTTTAGTGAGACACTGCCGACCGAGCTCAGTGGATCGAGGCGCAATGAGCCAGTGATCTCCAATTGTTCATCAGCGGTGGTGGCAAGGCTGAAGCGGTAGGGGTTGTTATTATGGGCATCGGTGCTTAGGTCCTTCATGACAAAGGAAATGTCTTTGGCCTCGCGTTCAAAGCTGTGGTCGGCTGTCTCGACCTGTAACTGGAGGCCTGCATTGCGAACTTCAAGCTGACCTATTAACACTGAGGGGATGATAAAGGGTTCGGAAGGATCTTTGGCAGGGGATTGCTGCTTTGAGCCAAAAAGGGAGGCGAGGTTGAGTTGGCCAGATTGACTGATATGCAAATCACAGTGCGGCTGATCCAAAATGAGTTCATGCACCACATAGCAATCACTGAAAAACGAGCTTGGCTGCAGATGAACTCTGAATTGGGCAAATGATGCGGCGACCTTGCCGTCGCTTGTCGTGCCCGTATAATCCTCAATCTTCAGCTCACAAGTGAAGGGGTTGAAGCGAAAGCGCTCGACCTCCATGGTGCCGAGGATTTTGTCATTCACCTTGGCGAGGGCGATGTAGCGAAGCGCTAAGGGCACTCCGAGAAATCCACCGACAAGGTAAAGGCAAAACAGGCAAAGCACACTGATGACAATACGTCGGGCCCACCGGCTACCCGTCAGAGAGGAAATAAATTTTGGGGTTTTGCAGTTCACTTTAGAGTCAAGATACATGGCTTTTCTATGCCGTGAAGATGAAAATCAGCAGAGATACAGGCGGCGATAAGCTCGGCTAAGCGCATGGTCTATTGGAGAAGATGCAGTCTACATTTCCGCCTCAATAGGAAGGAGTGAGAAAATCCAGTCCTCGATGCGTTGCATACGAGACCCTGCTGGCTGGCTCTTGAGGCTTTGGTCGTCTCCAACCCAGAGAAGGCTGCCGTCGGTCTGCTTCTGAACATGCCAAGCATTACGTCTGTGAAAGTCTGGACGCATGGCCTCACGTAATTGGCGGTTGAATTCCTTGCTCTCGATGACAAGTCCCATTTCGGTATTGATGCGCAGGGAGCGGGCGTCGAGATTACAACTTCCGATAAAAACCTTATCGTCATCGATAATAAGGGCCTTGGCGTGAAGCCCTAGGCTGCGATTGCCCGCATCTCCTCGCATATGACGGCTACGGTCTTTGCCCTCTGAGCGAAGTTCGTGAAGGTCGGCCCCGTGGTCGATGAGTTGCTTGAGGTGGCGGCGGTAGGATGCGTGTGCTGCCGTGTGGTTATTTGAGCGCAAGGAGTTGGTGAGAATGCGGACTTGCACTCCGCGGCTCTCAGCGCGCTCTATCGCGGCTTCCAGTTGGGGTGTAGGAATGAGGTAGGCTGAAATGAGGACAATTTCTGAATCGGCGCTGTCGACGAGTTTGCGGAGATCGTGAGCGACCTGAATCGGAGCTTCACTGGCCTTGGCCGGATTTTTGTGAGGTGGGCGATCGACGAGAAGGGTAGGGTAGCCGGCTACTGCGGATCTTCCCGCTTTCATCCAGGCAGCATGGCGGGCTGAGGTAGCCTCTTGTTTTAAGACTCCAGGAAAGGGTTTTAGCGATTGTCGGTAGGAGCTGAGACTCAGCTTTGATTTGCCCGTGCCGGGTAGATTCTCGGCGGGAATGGCCCAGTGGTCGTTCCAATAGCGGTCAAAGGCTTTACTGAGAATGCGGACGTGCTGGCCACCGGTTAGGACCTCAAGGTCTCGGAAGTTCATCTTGGAGTCGTGGCCGTAGTATTCGTCTGCGAGATTACGCCCTCCGACGATGGCAGCACGGTTATCGACGACGAGGATTTTATTATGCATGCGGTGATCAACGCGTGAGAAGTCGCCGAGGTTGAGCAGTATGCGCATGGCGCTGCCGCCGCTACGTCTAGCGTAGGGGTTATAAACCTTAAATTCGACGTTAGGGTGTGAGTCGATGGCGTGCACGATGGGATCCTTTTTCTGCAGAAAGGAATCATCCATTAACATGCGCACCCGCACGCCGCGATCAGCAGCTAGGAGAAGGCGCCGTAGAAGTTCCTCGCTCACGGGATCATCACCGAGGAGGAAGGATTGTAAGTCGATGCTGGCGGTGGCGCTATCGAGGGCACGAAGACGCCAATCGACGGCATTGGGTCCATGGTCGAGAAGCACAAACCAGTCATCTGAGCGAAGGCTGGAGAGGGCGTTCCAGGTCGGGGCACTTGCTGGGGGTAGGGCTTGTTCTGCTGGTCCTAAGAAGGGATTGATGTGGCTGCTACAGGAGCTCAGCTGCAGGGTAGCAGCTGCCACTATGGTGAACAGAAAAGGGCGTGTTGCTTTCATGTGATTTTAACTAAGCGGCGTTTAATGTAGGCTTTAGTAATCCATGGACCTGTCTAGACGTAAGATCCATCCCGCCTCGCCAGCTTTGAGTTTGTATTGGAGCTGGCGTGTTTTGCCAGTGGGTTTGCTATTGGTGTCATTCTGATGGTAAAGTGGGAAACGGCGCAGCAAGGCGCCTTCGCCGACGGCGAATTGATCGTGGCCCATATAGCCTTTGGAGTTTGCCTTGTCCTCCGTCAAGTCAGCAAGAAAGATAGGCGTGAGGGATTTTTTTTGATTGCAGGCGTAGGCGATGAGTGAGCCATAGGATCCGCTTCCGGCACCTTGGACATAGACATAAATCTCAGGGAAGCCGTTGGCATCGAGATCCTCGACCTCGGCATTAGTGATGGAACCTTCGATCTCGACGACGATGGGATCGTTTTTCCCCTCTAGGCCAGAGGGGGTGATGGTGAGTGTGTTGATCGAACCCTGATTGGGACATTGAATAAGAAAGCTGACCCCTTGTAGGGATATGCTCTCTTCAAAGCCTTTATTGGAGGTCTGCACGGTTTCTTCAGCTGTGGAACAAGGGGTGCAGGCGCTGAGTATGAGGAGTGCCAAGAGTGGGATGGGTGTAAATTTCATGGGAATGATGGCGTTTTAATTACTAGAACTGTTTTTATTTTAGAGCATTGGCAAAGCCATACCATGATTTTTTTGGTTTTCATATTATCGCCCAAAAGAGGTCAATTGTAGGACGGGTTTTATCTGTGCTTGTTCATGGTGGGGTTTTAGGAAAGGTTGCTTGCATGAAGCCTTATGTGAAGCTCGGTGAGTCAAAAATGTCTGATGGCACGGTTTTTTCTCTACACAAACATGACGATAAATTTTACCTGAAGTACAATGGCTTTGATTTGATGAGCACAGCACTGACTTGCTCGGAGGAAATGCTCTCAGAGATTGGGCTAGCAAAGCTACTTGAGGGTAAGGCGAGCAGGCCCAAGCATCCCGCGGTGTTGATCGGTGGTTTGGGTTTGGGCTTTACGCTCAAACGCGCGCTGCAATTAGTAGGTAGCCCTGCGACGGTGGAGGTCGCGGAATTGATGCCGCCCCTCATCGAGTGGAATCGGACGTTTCTCGTCGAGCATAATGGCCCTTTATTAGAAGATCCTCGGACCAAGATTAGCCAAGGCGATCTTTTTGACATCATCAATGCGAAAAGTAGGTCTAGTTATGATGCGCTTTTGTTGGATATTGATAATACGCCAGATGATTTGATCACTGCAGGTAATGCGCGGCTCTACTCGCCGAGTTTTCTGGCAAAGATCAGAGAAATTTTAACTCCGGTTGGCTGTGTTGCTTACTGGCTATCTGAGCCTGCACCTAAATTCCGCAAATGCCTCATCAAAGCTGGATTTGATGTCGAAGAGCAGGCTGCCAAGCCGCATGAAAAGTCCAAGCGAGCAAGGCACTGTATTTACCTCGCCACGCCCAGAGGTTGATTGCTTGGGCTTTTGGTGTGGATGTTTTTTGACTGGGCGTGCGGGGCTACCGCATTTAGCTCACGCTTTGGTGATATGATACACACCATCTCCGTATTCGGAACGAACATCGTCATCCACTTTGTCGATTTGATAGCCTATGTCGTTTTTGAGCGATTCATATATTTCCTGAGAAATAACGAGCCCATTAGTTTTTGAGAAGCGGTTAATTTTGGAGCACCGGTTTACGGTTGAACCAAAGATGTCATGAATATCATTTTTTGATGCAGACATGACGGATCCATAAACGGCACTGATTCGGTAATTGATTTGATGATGTTTACCATGGTTAAGGTTGTTGTTGAGCTCGGCATTGGCCCTGCTCATTTCTAAACAACAGTCGATGGCTGGGAGTTGCTCGCTTTTGGATGGCGTTGAGGATGCTTTGAAGTAATACAAAATAGCATCCCCCATACTTTTCACAATCGTTCCACCATGGCTTATGATGATTCGACTCATGACTTGGTCAAAAGTGCTGTAGAGTTCCGCAGCTTCGTGCTCAGATAATTGAGAGGTGATTAGTGTAGAGTCCTTAATGTCGATGATGCATACAACAACGTAATCGCTATCATCTTTAAATTTGAGAAGTGATTCCTCCTGGCGCCTAATAATGTCCATGTCGCTTTTTAGCGATATGGCGTCTGCCAGCTTCTCTTTTCTGAGTCGAGAGGTTGTGGCGAAGCTTCTTGTTAGGTAATATCCTAATACAGAGAGGACAAAACCAACAAGGAGGACAATGAGATTGATGGTTTTACTTTTGCCGCCGTAAAACAATGGTAGGTAGTTTGCTGCGGGCTCACCTTCGAGACTGACAATCCATTTTTGGTCATAAATGTCTAGTGTCTTGGAATGCTCGAATCTTGGTAGGAAGTCTTTGTGTTTACTGTTTTTATGTGAATTAAATAGTATATTCTTATCTGATTGTTGCTGGTCATATATCACCATGTGCATCTTTGCTAGAACTTCAGGTTCAATTAAGGCTGTAATAAAATCATCCATCCTGATGACTGCGTTGATGATCCCGTCTAATTCTCTCGGAAGGTGCTGTTTGTCTATCCTTTCGTTGGTGAAAAACGGAATGTTCATCAATAAACCACTTTGGATATTTTTAGCATCCTCTTGTACGAGTATTATTTTTCTTGTTATGGATGTGGCTTCACGTGCTCTTGCGCTCTCGATGGCATTTCTTCTTATCTTCTCGGAATATATGTCATATCCGATGGCTTTTATGTTTCTGTGGTTCAGCGGTTCAAGAAAAACGACCGGAAAATATTCTAGGCGATCACCGCTGGGTTTGATTTTGTAATCAGCCATGCCGTATGTAAGGAGTCGCTCCTTGAGTTCATCGATATCTTTTTTCGTACTGACTTGTTGAATGTAGCCGATACCTTGAAGTCCAGGGTAGTGGTTCTGAAATTGCAATTTATCGAAATAAATGTCCCACTCTTGTAGACTGACTTCTTTGGAGGCCATGAAGAAGGATTTCACGCCAGTAAGCAGACCTTCGTAAGATGAAATTCTCTTGATGATGAGCTGGTGAATTCTTTCCGCTTCAAATTCAAATTCCGCTTTTGCATTTTTTTGCTCAATGTAACTTAGCGTAGTCCAAATAACGCCTGTCGCTATTAGTCCTAGTATAAGAACAATAGATGGCTTGCGACTTTTCATGCTAGTTTGTCCTCAATAGGTTAACAGGTGGTTCACCTCGAGTGCGTCAAATAATATGACTAACAAGTGATTGTTAAGATATATTAAATATATGATTACGTTACAATATTATAATATGATATTCTTTCCCTCGTTTATGTGGGTGGGCTGAGGTTTTTGCGGGGGCAACATAGCTTGGAATCATGCATCCCCCAAAAAAGTTTCATTCTTGGGAGAAAATGATAGGACGTTTCTTTTTTTTGCGTATTGTATCTGTTAAACATCTTTTGAAGCTATGAATCATGATATTGGACATTCTGTAAGTGCATCTTCAGGATTGCGCTCCAGTCTGCCCACCCGCAGAGATTTTTTGAATGTGGGTGTTCTTACAGGCCTTGGGTTGACTCTTCCTCAGTTCCTCAAGATGCAAGCGCACGGTGCTCAGAAGCATTACGAGTCCAAGGAGGGAGCGGCTAAGTCGGTGATACAGATTTTTCTCCCAGGGGGCATGGCTCAGCAGGAATCTTTTGATCCCAAACCACTTGCACCAAGTGAATACCGGGGTCCTTACGGAGCAATCAATACCGTTCTTCCTGGTGTGCAGTTCAGCGAGAATCTCAAAGAGCTGGCCAAGCTGGCTGACAAGATGACGGTGATACGTTCGATGTCTCATGGTGAAGCTGCACATGAGAGAGGCACGCAGAATATGTTCACTGGCTACCGACCCAGTCCGGCGATTCAGTATCCATCGATGGGCTCGGTGATCGCTCATGAGTTAGGGAGCAAAAATAACCTTCCTCCCTATGTTTGTGTTCCAAATGTGCCTAACATTCATGCAAATTCCGGTTACTTGAGCTCGGCTTACGGTCCCTTTGGTTTAGGATCAGACCCATTTCATAAAGGTTTCAAAGTGCGTGATCTGAACATGCCGGACGGAGTAGGTGATGACCGCTTTTGCCGGCGCAAGTCACTTCTTAAAACCGTGGATGAACATTTTCGCTCTATTGAAAAATCAGATGCATTGGATTCGATGGATGCGTTTTATCAACATGCTTATAAGTTAATTTCCTCTCAGCAAGCGCGGGAGGCTTTTGACCTCTCCAAGGAGCCGGATAAGCTCAAGGATATGTATGGCAGGACACAGGCTGGACAGCGTATGCTGCTGGCACGTCGCCTAGCTGAAGCGGGGGTGCGTTTTATCTCAATGACGGCCGGTGGTTGGGATCACCACGACAACATTAAGGAGGGTATAAAGAATAACCTGCCCCCTGTAGATAAGGCGGTCGCTGCTTTATTACGTGATCTTGAGGACCGTGGCATGCTCGATAGCACGCTTGTTATGCTGACTTCGGAATTTGGTAGGACACCTAAGATCAACAAGAATAATGGACGTGACCACTGGCCACGGGTATTTTCTGTAATGCTCGCTGGTGGGGGTGTGCAAAAAGGATTGATTTATGGTAAGTCCAATGCACTCGCCGCTGAGCCTGAGGAGGACAGGGTAGGTGTGGCTGATCTGGCGACGACAGTCTACAATCAGATTGGTATCAACGCGGATAAGGAGCTGATGGCGCCGGGTGGAAGGCCGATAGAAATTGTTGATGGCGGTAGTGTGATTAAGGACCTTCTTATTTGATTTTTATACAGTGAATCTAAGCAGGGCTTTCATCGCAGGCACAACACTATGGTCGTTTACGACGTGTTTGCACGCTTTCAGCCCTGAGTTGTCGTCCCTTCTTCCGCGTGGTGGTATGCGTGGTGAGGAGGTGCAGGTTGATCTCCGTGGTAAACTGATGTTTGAGCCACAAGAACTCATCTGTTACACTAGTGGGGTAACGGTCAAATCTCTGACTAAGGTTAGTGACAAACATATCAAAGCTGTTTTGGCCATTGAAGCTGATGCTCCGTTGGGTGAGTATCCTCTGCGGCTGCGGTGTAAGGGCGGCTTCACCTACATGTCGACTTTTTGGGTGGGCCAATTTCCGAGTGTTAAGGAAATCGAGCCAAATAACGATCTCAGCGAGCCTCAGGATATTAAATTCAACTCCACTGTATATGGCGTTGCGGGCAAAGAAGATGCTGATTTTTACCGAGTAAAAGTGAGCAAAGGCCAGCGCATCTCTGCTGAGCTAGAGGCGATTAGGCTGGGTAGAATTTTATTCGATCCTTACCTTGCCATTTTGAATGCACGCAAAGAGCTCATGGCGTCTGCGGATGACACCGCGCTATTGCGCCAGGATGCCTATGTGTCCGTTATCGCTCCGGATGACGGTGAGTATCTGATTATGGTCAGGGAGGCTTCTTATGAGGGAAATAGTAAGTGTCGTTATCGACTCCATGTGGGTGGTTTCTCACGTCCAGCTGCCGTGTATCCACCAGCAGCAATCCCTGATGTGAATGCTGAGTTTCGTATGATAGGTGATCCGACAGGAGACTATACGGTGGAGGCGACCCCCATGGGAGAGGAAGGATCTCACTACAAACTGTTTGTTCAGCGCAATGGGATGAGCTCACCCTCGCCGAATAGAGTGTTGGTAAGCTCTTTACCTTTTGCTAACGAGCATGAGCCCAATGGCGAGTCGAAACATGCGACACCTATAGAACCCTTGGCCGTTCCCTGTGCTTTTCATGGCATTATTTCCAAAAAAGACGATGTCGACTGGTTTCGTTTCTCTGCCAAGAAAGGCGATAATCTGCGCGTTCGTGTCCGGGCGAGGTCATTGCGCACACCTCTTGATAGTGTGCTGATTCTGCGTGATGCCAATGGCAAGCAACTTGGGCGTAACGATGACCAGGGAGGACTAGATAGCATTATTGACTTCAAGCCTGCGGCGGATGGAGAGTATTTCGTCAATGTCCGTGACCAGCTAGGTAACGGTGGCTCGGATTATGTTTACCGGGTAGAGATTGCTCACCGAGAACCATCCCTGTCGGCTGCAATTCCTATCGGCAAGAGGTATGATAGCCAGTATCGTAAGATGATTAATGTGCCACGAGGTAATCGCTATGCCACGGTGGTCAATATCTCTCGTCAGAATATCAGTTGCGAGTGTGAGTTGAAGGCTGATTCATTACCGCCCGGGGTGAGTATGAAGCACAGTGCTGCACCCAAGAGTGCGAACAACTTTCTTGCTGTGTTTGAGGCAAGCGCAGATGCCCCTATTTCTGGTGGACTGCACCGCTTCACAATCTCTGATGCAAACCCTGAGAGTAAGGTGCATGGTAGGCTCAAGGAGACCATTGATTTTGCGCAGCAAAATAACGTCGGTGTGTTTCATAGTGTCCATGATGACAGGATTGCGGTGGCAGTGATTGATGAGGCTCCATTCCATATTGATTTAAAAGTGCCGCCGGTTCCCATCGTGCAGAACGGCGCAACGCGCTTGAAAGTTACGCTGAGGCGTAGTCCTGGATTTGATGAGGCTGTCAAAGTAACGCTTCCGTGGAAACCTCCTGGCCTGGGTGCTCCGACAGATATTACTATCCCCAAGGGGGAACGTGAGGCTTTTTATGAGATCAATGCCAGTGGAGATGCTGCGACAGGTAACTATAAGATCTGCGCGGTTGCGCAGGCCCAGACGGAAAAGGGAGAGGTGGTGGTCTCTTCGTTATTGCAGAAACTTACTGTTGCCGAGCCACTGGTGAGCATGAGCTTGGAAATGGCCTCCACCGTACCCGGACAGGACACGGTCTTCATTGGTAAGGTAGAGCACCATGGAGCCATTCAAGGTCAGGCGAAGGTCATTTTGCATGGGTTGCCCCACGGGGTGACAACGCCAAGCAGAGCAATTAGCGCCAAGACCGGAGAGGTTCACTTTAAGCTGAAGGTTGCCGAGGACGCCGCCAAGGGTAAACACAATGCGGTTTTCTGCCAGATCCTGCCGATCAAAAACGGTTATGAAATCGCACACAACACTGGTCATGGCGGGACTTTGATGATCAATCCGCCACCTCCTCAAAAGAAATCTGAAAAACCAAACAGCGCGGACGACAAAAAATCAATTGCAGCCAAACCCAGTAAACCACTTTCCCGGCTTGAACAACTCCGGCAGCGTAAAAGGTAATGATTTGTTCTTTCAATCAGATATACCGATTCGTCACAGGAATGAGCCTGGTGACATCGTTGGCTGCCGCCCCTGATTTCCATCAGGATATTAAACCAATCCTTGAGCAGAATTGTGTTCGCTGCCACGGGGAGGATAAGGATAAGGGTAATCTCCGTTTACATACTCATGCTCTGGCGATGGAGGGCGGTGAGACTGGGGATGCTATTGACCTGAACAATCCGGAGAAAAGTCTGATTCTCGAGCTGGTATCGCTATCACATGATCATGATGACATCATGCCCCCGGCACCTCAGCATGATGATGCTGATGACAAGGGTGGTAATCCTCTTCATAAAAATGAGATTGCCTTGTTGGAAAGCTGGATCCGAAGTGGAGCTGACTGGCCGGCAGGAGTGACTCTGAAAGCCCAAGAGAAAACCCGTAGAGAGAAAAACCTGCATGAGTCTGATCCTGATCTCGCTGCCATTGAGGTGTTTCCAAAGCGAGTCAGCCTTGAAACCAGTGATGATTTTCACCGTGTGCTCGTCATTGCCCATTACAAGGATGCCAGTTGCCGAGATGTCACACCATCGGTAGATTTGAGGATAACCGGGGAAGCTGTGGTCCGAGTTGAAGGGACGACTCTTTTTCCCGAGGCTAATGGTTCGTGCAATGTGGAGATCACTTACCGAGGTAAGCAGCTTAATGTGCCGGTAGTTGTCAAAGATGCAGGAACTGTGAGGGAGGTGAGTTTCCAGCGGGATGTAATGCCGGTTCTCACAGCCTCGGGCTGTAACACCGGATCGTGTCACGGATCAGCCCGTGGCCAGGATGGTTTTATGCTCTCACTCTTTGGCTATGACCCTGTGGGTGACCATTACCGCATTACCCGTGCGATGCCGGGCCGGCGTATCAATCTGGCTCTGCCAGAGGATAGCCTGCTATTGAGCAAGGCCACAGAGGCAGTACCTCATACAGGAGGCAAGCTGTTTGATAAACACAGCCGTTCTTATAAGGTCTTGCTCGATTGGGTAAAGGCTGGGGCTAAATACGATGCCCTAAAAGAGGGGGAAGAGAAGGTGGTTTTGCCTACGGCTATTGAGGTGCGCCCCACGGAAGCTGTGCTCAAAGGGGGTAATCAAATGCTGCCACTGAGCGTGAGGGCTATTTACTCTGACGGAAGTGATCGTGATGTTACCGATCTTACTACCTTTTCGACCAGCAACGATAACTCGGTAAGAGTGGATTCAAGCAGTGGAATGATGAATTCAGCGAAACGAGGGGAGGCATTTGTGATGGGCCGTTTTCACACTTTTTCCGAGGGAATGCATACGATCGTTATTCCTGCCGATGCCGACTATCAGAGACCCAAGCTTGAGGAGGTCAATTACATTGACCGTCTTGTGCATGAAAAACTGCATCGCTTGCGGGTCATTTCCTCGGAGCTATCTGATGATCCGGTTTTTGTCCGTCGTGTTCACCTCGACCTCGTTGGCAGGTTGCCAACACCGGGTGAGTTGGAGGATTTTCTCAAGGATACGAATCCCGAAAAACGCACAGCTCTCGTTGACCGCTTGATCAACACCAATGAGTTTACCGAAATCTGGGTCATGAAATGGGCAGAGCTACTCCAGATCCGGACTTTTCCAAACCAGGTGAGTTACAAAGCGGCATTGCTTTATCATAATTGGCTCCGAGCGCGTATTGCCCAAAATGCGCCATTCAATGAGATTGTGCGTGAGTTACTTAAGTCGAAAGGGGGGACATTCTCAACACCGGCAACGAATTTTTTCCAGGTGGAGCTGGAGACTAAGCTGCTGACTGAAAATGTAGCTCAGGTATTCATGGGTACACGTATTCAATGTGCCCAGTGTCACAATCACCCGTTCGACCGCTGGACGATGGATGACTACTATAGTTTCGCTGCCTTTTTTGCTCAGGTAAAAAGAAAGAAAGCCGGGGATCCGCGTGAACAAATCATCTTTGATGGTAGCGGCCAGATCAAACATCCTGTAACGAATAAAAATGCCAAGCCCCGTTTTCTTGGTGGTGCAACTCCAGACGATTCGGATAAATCACGCCGTGAACAAGTAGCCGATTGGCTCGCTTCCCCTGACAACCCTTGGTTTGCACCTAACGTTGCTAACATAGTCTGGGCACATTTTTTTGGTATTGGAATTGTTGAGCCTGTCGATGATGTCCGTGTTTCCAATCCGCCATCAAATCCGGCCCTGCTCACAGAATTGGCAAAACAGTTTGTTAGTTATAATTATGATTTTAAAAAACTGGTGCGGGATATCTGTCTTTCGAGAACTTACCAGCTATCAACTCACACCAATTTAAGCAATGAAAGTGATACTCGCAATTTCTCTCATGCCAAATCACGCCGGCTGCGTGCTGAGGTTTTACTGGATGTTATTTCTCAGGCTACAGATACAAAAAACAAGTTCAAGGGACTACCAAAGGGAGCCAAGGCCGTGCAGATTGCTGACGGTAACACCTCGACTTATTTCCTGAAAACCTTTGGCCGAGCAACGCGTGAGACGGTTTGTTCTTGTGAAGTGAAAATGGACCCCAGTCTCTCACAAGCACTGCACCTACTCAATGGAGATACGGTGAACAAGCGAATCAAAGACGGAGGAGTGATTAGAGCTCTGGTAAAGTCCGAGAAATCGCCAGCTGAGATCATTGATGCTCTGTATCTACGTTGCCTCACCAGAACCGCCACGACGGTGGAGAAAGAAAAACTAATGGCTCATATCAATACTGAGGAGAATGATGAGGCTCTTAATGAAATCTATGAGGATATTTTCTGGGCTCTTCTCAATTCCAAGGAATTCATCTTCAATCACTAGTTGTGTATATCAAGACGGCTTATCACCAGGTATTTTTTAATCACACCTCTTTGGTTGTGTTGCTTACACTTGTGTTCTCGGTTTCAGCTTCCTCGGCTCCGCCTAACTATGAGGACGATATCCGGCCTGTTTTTGAAAATGCCTGCTTTAATTGTCATAATCCGGATAAGCAAAAAGGGGATTTAGACCTAACCACTTACAGTGCAGCTATGCGTGGTGGATCCGGAGGTAAGTTTGCCGAGCCAGGTGACGGAGCTGACTCAAAAATCTATGGTGTTATAACGCACACTCTGAAGCCTAAGATGCCCCCTAAGGGGGACAAACTTGATAAAAAAGAGGCGGAGTTAATCCGTGCTTGGGTTGATGGCGGCTTGTTGGAAAATAAGTCTGGTAAACCACGCCAAAAGAAGAGGCCTGCCTATGTGCTTAGTAGCGCTCCATCAGCAGCCAAACCAGAAGGGCCACCACCAATGCCAGAACATGTTTTACTGGAGCCTGTGGTGACCAGTGCGCGCGCCTCGGTTGTGGCAGATATGGCAGCCAGTCCATGGGCGCCGTTGCTGGCAATTACGGGCCAGCGTCAGGTTGTTCTTTATGATACCGACAATATGGAGATGGTTGGTATTTTCCCCTTCGAGCATGGCCAGCCTGAAGTCTTGTCCTTTCATCCTTCGGGTAAATATCTGCTTGCTGGTGGTGGCGTTGGCGGAAAGTCAGGCACTACGGTTACATGGGATGTGAAAACAGCCAGTGTAGTGCTCAGGGCCGGCAAAGATTATGATGCGGTCATAGCTGCGTCATTGAGGTCTGATCTTGGGGGTGTGAGCCTTGGGGGACCGGGTAAAAGAGTTAAGCTTTGGGATACGGCACTAGATGAACAAGTCATCTCGATTAAAAAACATACGGACTGGGTAACGAAGCTTGCCTACTCACCGGATGGAGTTTTATTGGCTTCCGGTGGGCGTGGCGGTGATCTCTACGTTTGGGAGGCTGATACAGGTAACGCTTTTCATCATTTGCGTGGTCACAAGGCAGCGATTACCGGCATGGCATGGCGATCAGATTCTAATGTGCTCGCCACGGTGTCCGAGGATGGTCAGATGATCATTTGGGAAATGAATAATGGAAAGCAGATCAAAAAGCTAGTAGCCCACAAGGGTGGGGCACTAGCTATCGATTGGAATCATAATGGACACCTTGTGACAGGTGGCAGGGATAGGAAGGTTAGGCTTTGGAAGCCGGACTTTAAGCCTTTGAGGGATTTCCCTGTATTTGACGAATTGATTAATGAGGTTTCATTTAGCTATGATGGGAAACGAGTTTTTGCTGCGGGCTGGTCTGGCCTAATTACTGTCATGGATGTTGCTAGTGGTGACAAGTTGGGCGTCATAAAAGCAAATCCTCCAGCTATCGCATCAAGAATCGAAACCTTGCTTGAAGAAGTAGGTTCGTCTGAAAATAAACTAGCAATAAAGAGCAAAAGCCTAGAGGTGGCGGCTGATAAGTTAGCAGAAGCTAGTGGTGCATTGGCAGAAATAGAGCAAAGGCACGATGATGCGGTCGTAACCAATAAAAATATGTTCGCAAATCGGTCAAAGGTCGAATCTGCGATGAGAGAGATGGGGGTGGAGCTGGAGTCCTTGAATAAAGAACGTCAACAGCTACAACACGCTCTGACTAAGGCGCGTGAGATCAACCATAAGCACAATGCAGCCCTTACTGTATCGCATAGGGATCACCAACAGGCAGAGAAAGAGGGTCGTAAGCTACTAGATATCGAGAAACGCATGCTGGATTCTCTGGAAAGAATAATGCAAGCGGTTGAGAAGAAGCCAAAGGATGAAAAGCTGGCAGCTCAAGTTGCCGAGCTGCAGTCAAAGATCGAAGCTCACCGCAGGAAGCTGAGTGATCAATTAAAGCAAACAGAAACTCGCAAGCTTGCTTTTTTGAGCCTCACTGAGGGTCAAAAAAAACCAGGTGACCAGCTTGCGCGTGCAGATGCTGCTTGGAGGGATATCAATCAAAAATACAACTCGTATCAAGCTAAGCGCAAGCAGCTAAACGATGACCGCAATGCGCTCAATAAAAAGTTGTCAGAGCACAAGCGGCTTATGAATGTTCTACAAAAAGAAATGAAATCAGCTCATGCAGAATATATGCAAATCAAAGGGGGCTTCAGTAAGGCGGAAGATGATTTTAATATAGTAGCTGAAAAAAATAAGAGTCTGTTTGCGGGCATAAAACACTGGCGAGCGGCCACTGTTAATGCCGAGGCGATCAAGCTTAATGATGACATTGTGCAGCTTGAAGTAATGCTACATGAGAATATGGATAAATTTACTTTGGCTGCAGAGGATGCGGGAAAAATTCATGATCGGCTTAAGTTTGAGGCGAAAGTAAAGGAGATCGCTGGTTTGCGGAGTAAAATCGATCAGATGACGCCCTTGCTTATGAGTAAGCAGGTTCTTTTTGCTGAAAAGAAAGAGCGTTATCAGCAAATGATCAGTCAGTAATCAATTCTTTGCTCTGATGATGTCGTTGTGAATCATGAGCCAGAAATTTCTTGAAAGCAGTGATTCCAGAAGTCAGCGCAGGCCGAGTTTTTAGCTTTGCAGCCATTATGGATCTTTACTGGTGGCCTCTGCTACACGAACGAATTCGATTGCAGTAAATTTGTTCATTTTCATGACTGGAATATTTAGCATGCCGTTTTTCACGGTTAAAACTGCACTCTCTGAGTAGCGTGCATCGATGTCGCTTCCGTCTTTGGGGCTGATATTCTTTGTGATGATGTGAGCTTTATAGCGGTCCCCTTCCTTGAAGCCTTCTCCACGGTAGTCTTTTGATGAGAACTCGTTGTTGTAGTGCCTGCCATTTTGGATGCTCGACGGCATGGCGACTTTGACCCAGTGCTTCGCGGTGGCGCCGCTGGCGTAGATGAGTAACATAAAGCTATTACGGGTGCGGTTGTATGAGG